>ERZ1370068.5544-contig-4566_pt1 | contig 114926 bp, 153 predicted proteins | sample MGYA00561227_ERZ1370068 | MGnify/ENA primary metagenome ERZ1370068 (study PRJEB38410, sample SAMEA6850437) | metagenome | study: Metagenomic assessment of the ecological functions of the soil: analysis of the soil microbiota associated with the...
GGCAAGTTACGTATTGCCCGATGGGCGCAAGGTCATCCGGCCGATGCAGCTCAACGGGGGCGGGCTACGCATTCGGCGAGCCCTGACTTCCGAGCGGCAAAGCCGCTCTACCGCCTGGATCGCATCGCGGCCGATCCGGCGTCGCGCCGGGCATGGATCGTGGAGGGCGAGAAGGCGGCTCGACGCCTTGAGTCGAAGCTCGGCGCGATTGCGACCAGTCGAGCGGCGGCGCCGACAGCGCGCAGCCGAGCCGACTGGAACCCCGCTGCGCGGGCGCGAATGCCGGCTGTGGCGCGACAACGATGAGGCCGGCACCGAGCATTGCCGGCGGAACGTCGCGGCGATCCTGTCGGGGCTCGACTGCCGGCTATCGGCCGTTGACGCTGATCGGCCTCGGGCCGCCCGCGAAGGGGGGACGCGCTTGGGACTGGATCGCAAGCGCACGAAATACGCGACGCTGGCCGAGTTGGACGCATTGCCGATGCTCTTCCCCTCGCCAGTCGCGGCGCAACGCAACTGCGGCCGATTCTGACGGCCCGCGCGTGCTCCTGATACGGCGCGGCGACAGCATCGAACCGGAGCCGGTGCGCTGGCTGTGGGAGGGATGGCTTGCGCGCGGAAAGTTTCACGTGCTCGGCCGGCCGTCCCCGGCACCGGCAAGACGACGCTTGCGATGTCGCTGGCCGCGACGATCTCGAACGGCGGACGCTGGCCGGATGGATCGCGCGCAGACACCGGCAACGTGTTGATCTGGTCAGTGAAGACGATCCGGAAGGACAATACCTCTGTTCCGCGTCTGATCACAACGGCGCCGATATGGCGCGCATCTACTTCGTCGAGCGACAGCCTCGACCCCGACGGCAAGCCGGCGAGCTTCGACCCGCGCGGCACATGGCGGCGCTGGAACGCGAGGCGGCGCAGGATCGGAGGGGTACGGCTGCTGATCGTTGATCCGGTTGTGTCGGCGGCCGAAGCGGCGACGGCGGAACAGCAACACGGAGGTCCGGCGCGCGCTGCAGCCGACTGTTGACCTGCAGTCGTCGGCTCGACTGCGTCGGCGCTCGGCGATCTCGGCATTTCACGAAGGGATCGGACGGGTGCCGACGTGGTGGAGCGCGTCACCGGCTCGCCTGGCCTCCCGGCGGCAGCGCGCGGTCGTGCTCTGCGGCGGCGAAGCTCAAGGGCGACGAGCGAACACGGCGCCGGCCGGATCGTGGCGCGGGCGAAGTCCAACATCGGGCCGGATTCCGGGCGGCTTCGGCTACGACCTGCAGCAGGCGGAGCTGCCCGGCTATCCCGGCGTGCAGGACGTCGCGCGTGCTGTGGGCCGCCAGGCGATGAAGGGCACCGCCCGCGAGCTGCTACGGCAGCGGAGGCCGACGACGAGGGCAGACGGCGGCAATCAATCCCCAGGCAATTCCTGGAAGACCTGCTGACCGGCCGGCCCGGATAGCCGGCGGCGCAGGTGTAAAATTCAGGGATGCGCCGAGGCGCACGGCTGCAGCAAGCGCCAGATGCAGCGGGCGCGCGAGCGGCTCGGGCGTGAAGATTACGCGACAAGGATGGATGCGGGCGGGTGGAGCTGGGCGCTCCCCGAAGATGCCGGGCAACGCAGACCACGGCGCCGAAGATACCGAAGATGCCGGAAGATTCCAGCCTAGCGCAAGCGCGGTGCACCTTCGCCCGGCACCTTCGAATCGCGAAGATACCGCCCCGGACCCGAAGGCAACCGGAAGATGCCGGGCACAGAAAAGCGGCACCTTCGGCACCTTCGGCGCAGGAGTGGCGGATGCACGCGACTGGCGAGCGGCGAGAGTTTCACGGCTCTCAGCCGCACCCCCAGGCAGCATCGGCTGGTCGAGATGATCGAGCAATACCCCGGCGCAACTGTCGAGCCATACGGAGGGCGTGCGGCATGAGCAAACCCAACGACCGGAAGGCTTAATCCGCACACCCTCACCGTGAAGTCTGGCCCGAACTGACTACGCAGATGGCAGCGCGCGGCGCCGCAGCCATCGCGTAGCATGCTGCACCTGACGGTGCAAGCTGGCCTAATCAGCTAAGCCTTTCCTCAGATACGGCGGCGGCGTCGAGCTAACGCCAGATATGCTGATTGCAGAATTGTTCCAACAATGCGCAAAAGGCGAATGAGGGGGATCTAGGGGCGGGCCGAGGCAATGCCGGATCGCCCAAGCGCACACGTTGATGAACGCCGGCAACTGCGCCGGGATTAGCAGCGCGGCAACATGGGCACCTTATCTGGAACACGCCTGCCGAGGACACAGCAAATTGAGGCTTGCACTCAAGGCGCAGAGCCAATGCCGAAGCGATACTCGAAACGCTGGCGAACATCAAGAACCCGCCGACCGTATTCGCGCGGCAGGCGCGAACATCGCGCACGGACCGCAGCAGTAAACAACGCGGCGCCGGAGTCGCGCGCGGAGAAATTGGAAAATCCGCAAACCCAACTATTGGAGGCTCAGCATGGCGAACGGGTGGACATCGGACCGGCGGGCGCGGCAATCGGCGCTGATCCGCACTTGGCAACCATGGGTGCAACGATCGCCCAGTCGACGCAGGTAAAGCGCAATCTCGCCATGCGCGATCTGGCAAAGTATCTGGCGAAATGCGCACTGGCGCGGCTGGATGGAATGGTGATGATGACACGCGACCCCGGTCACGAGGTTCCATGAGTGGAAATGCTCGACTGTTGCGCCCACCTACTTCTGATGTCCGCCAGGCAACTCAGTAATGCAATTCGAGACACGTTCGCCGCCCTGCTCGGAACCGCCTGTCGCCTGGTCTTTCCGATGGTTACTGCGGCGGTGCCTGAATAATCTGCATGGGCCGGTTGTTCTTTTGTCGTGGTCTTCGACTTCCGCCGCAATCCGCCGGCCGAGTCCCCTTTGGCATTCCGCCGTGACAAACCCAGCCAGCTCACACCCCCGAGTCAACTTCACTGCAAGGTCTGACGACGTCGGTCGGCCAATCGTCGACAGACCCGAAACTCAGGTGCGCCTGATGTTGAGTCCTCCCTCGAGCTGCATGTCAGCTGAATCCGAGGTCGATCTGCACGCCCGTGATTTTCGGCTGCAGGTTGTACCCCTGACCGGCGGCCAGCGGGATGCGCCCGGCAGATAGCGCGCAGTCGACACCCATGCCCTCCCAGGAACAGTAAGCTTGCTCGGAGCGGGTATTGGTCTCCCACGGATACACATGTCGCCGCCAACCGGCGGATGTTGAGGCCCGGAATGTGCACCCATACCGACTGGGCGAACATTTTCTGAGCCAGCACTTGGCCCACTGGTCGTCGAACGCGTTGGGAGCCAGCTCCAATCACCGTGCAGTCCGCGGAGATGGTGCCGAAGAGATTGTCGCCGTCGGCGCGGACCGGACCATGCCGCGTGCGGAACTGGGGACTCCGGTCGGCCTCCCAATGCGAATTGGGCCAGAAACGTGAACGCGTAAGGCTTCTGCAAGTCGTCGCGTCGACGTGAACCGCTTCCGACAAAGTCGGGGACCATCGTCCTGCCAGCTGATATGCTCGATCCCTCGGCGCATCCCCCACCAGTTCGCGGTCGGCGCCCACCAACAGATCAGCGGCAGGCCGTCGGGCGCATTTCGTGCTTGTCCTGCCGCGTCGGGCTGGAGGTGGCTGGCCCGGATCTCCGCAGATCGCTGGACTCCGATCGTGTCGCGCAGGCGCTGCAGGCGCGAGGCTCTGATGCGCGCCGCAGCAGACGCGTCGAGCCTGGGCTGCTCCCGGTAGAAGGCGCCGCGCGGGCGCTGCCTGCTGGAACGCTCGCTCCTCATCGGTGAGCGCGATCCGCGCGCGCCAGGCTCGCCGTACTCGGCGAGCCGATCGACGTGGGACGTCCGACCGCCGCTTCATTGCTGCAATCGCCGACGTATCGATGTAGTGGTCAGGGTCTGCGTGGTGCGATCGGGTGGGGATGCAAACGCTCGGCGTCGCTCCGACATGGCATTCTCCCGAGTTCGACGAAATGGATGGGCGATCACGGCATAGGCCCCGCCCGTTGGCTGGTAAGCCGCGTTGCATGCGCGCTGGCTTGCGGAAGTCGCCGGGCACTCGCCTGGCTTCGCCAGGCGACCACCAGGGGCAAGGGCGATCGATGCTGACGAGCAGGCAGCGCGGCACATCATCTCAGTCCGCCAGAATGAGAGCCGTTTGGATAGGCAGACGTCGGGCAAATGATGCCGCGCTCATCTTGCCATGAACGCCACGTCGTAAATCTGCATGCCGCCACCCAAAATTTCCAACATTGATGCGTACTCGTTGATTAGTAGCGAAGCGGCAGCACCCGCATATGCGCCAAACAGGCTAAGTACCTGATTTCGTTCAGAAGATAGGCTGAATTCGGCACCCGCCCCGGCGCGTTTAGGCTTAGATGATACAGAGCAACGCTCGGGAACATTAAGCAGAATCTTTGCACTCAGAGAGTGATGATAGCCATAATTTGTAAGCGCCCAGCGATCATAGAGTCCTGCCGGTGGGATCAAGCGAGCTTCCCCGCGCAAACATACCCCCGAGTGCTGAGCAAATACGCCGACCAGCAAGTGAAACGAGAACCGTGATGACGATGGCAACACGTCGCATGAATAATCTCCAGAGCAGAACGCCAATACTGGCCGAACATCGGTTCCGTTCAAGGACAGCTGGCTTTCCGGTTTCGCTTTGCCGTTTGGAAAGGAACAGCAGCGCCAATGATTGCCGATGACACTGGTCAAGCCTTGCCCCAGCGAATCCCTGATATAACCACGCAACAGCCCCGGCGTTACGCCAGATTCCACAGCCCAATCGCACACGCGCCGTCTGACCAGAAACCATTTGGTCGCTCCAGCCTGATCCTGCACAAACACCAGAACCACGACGATGCCCAGCGAGTAAAGCCCGCCCCAGATCATCCCCACCACTTATAACTTGCCATGCAGCGCCGGCCCCCGGCGTCCATTCCTTCCCCGCGCCTGGGCCGCCACCTCTGGGAATGCATTCTGTTGCGGGTAGTAGACCGGAGCCACGTTGAATGATTACGGCTGCTGACGGAGCCACGGCGGGGGCTACAGACATTTGAGCAGTTGAGTCCTACGCTATCCTGCTGGGCTGTCGGCCTGCCGATTGGCTTCGGATTGATTGTAGAGGTCATTACGCAGTTTCCATAACCTCCTGCCAGGCACTGCAGAACCCCGGCTCGACTGGCAACGGCGTGGGCTTGGTCAAGCTGGACTTGCTGGTCTCTGGCCGCAGGTCGTCGATGCGCACAGTTGTCGGCCTGTGGTCAAACGCAAGACCTTGCCGAGTCGAAGTAGACATGGCCCCCTCCCGGTGTTGCTGGACCTGATTACGCAGGGGTGCGCCCGTACTGCGCCCGATCTAGTCGAGGCAGCAATGCAATCGCGATAATGTCAGATGCCCGCGCCTGAATCCAGCCCCTTCATATCGCGATCCGCGCACCGGCGCGGGCAAAGCCCGCGCTGCCGAGCGCGAGGAGATCGCAGCGCGTTATACAGAGTGGCAGATCATTCGGGGCAGCGGAGATTCGTGATGTAGACCCGGACGCGTGGCGTTTCGCCTGCACGCTGTGGGTCACCGCTGGATGCCGAGCTGCGCCGGCACAACGAGCGTCCGCCGGAGCCGTGCCCCGTAACACCCGGTCGGCCGAGGCGTTCCTGCTCGCGTGGTATTCTCCGCCGATGTTACCTACTGCGCTAGGCATGGGAGGTTCGCCGCGATGAATGGGGCGGCGCGGTTCAGAGTCTGCCGGGATCTTCGCACACGCTAACCCTAGGCGGAGGCGGTGGCTGTGGGGCAAGTTCGGCCGAAACCGGCTTGTTCCTCTGAAACTCCTCAAGTTGGTTGGAGCATGCAAATGCATCATCCGCGTCCCGAGGGTCCCCTGCCAACACAACCGCCGCGCCACCGGCGCTTGGAAGGAGCGAGCGTGCGCACCAGCTGGCGCAAGCGGTAGCCGACAGGGGTCTCTGCTCTCCGTTGAGGCATAGACATTCGGTAGCGCTCCATCAGATTGCGGGGGTCACCTTCCATACATCGCGTGGGCAATGCCCGAGCCATGCACTATTTCGCAAATAACGGTACGTCCAAAAGTCGTGAGAGTCACGTACCAAAGCGCTTTTGCCGCGTCCCGGCATTCCAAATTCTTGGCGGTGACGTGATCTCGTTACACATCATCTCGTGGCGCCGCCTCTGTTGCGCAGTTTGGCGGCACTTCGCGCCACGGCTTTGCCTCCAGTCCAATAGCCTCCCCGCTGTATTTAGATGCTGCACTTCCTTCAGCGAATCTGAAATACCATCGAAGCAACAGGCCATTTTTCGGTTTCGGCGTCATGGCCGATCTCTGCCAGTCGCAAATTGAGTTCTCGAATAAGGACTCAACAAGGATGAAAGCTCCACCAGCCGCTTCTCGATCAGCGCCGCGGCAATCGGTGGCTATTCGATGCAACGTACGACCGCGCCAAAAGGCCGTTGTCGAAGGGCCCAAAGAGACAGGACCGCGAACAATGGGCGCGCGGCGATGCCAACCGATCTAGGTGCGAGGGTCGCGGCCAGCTCGCAGGAGGCCGTTCCGGTCACGGGGATGGACATCAAGAGCCGCCGTGCGGTGTTGCGCGCCCTCCTTGCTTTAGTGTCATCGGCTCCGGGCGCCCTGGTTAGCACTTCGGTCCATTCCCCCGATCAGTTCAACGCGCGCCGCGCGGGCACCGGCTCGATGCCGAGCATCGCGCACGTCTCTAGGTAGTTGCGGTACACGCGATCCATCGGGCGATCGAACACGGGGGCGTCCGCTGGCGAAGCTGGCCGTTTGGTCATGTGGAGGATGGGCATGCGGTCTGGTCTGCCGGACGGTTGTTCCGTGTCGTTTTCTAAAGCCACCTAAAGACACGCGCGGCGACAAACGTTATTGTTATTATGTCCCCAGGGGGATTCGAACCCCCGTACTCACCGTGAAAGGGTGATGTCCTAGGCCTCTAGACGATGGGGACCCGGAGTGACGACCGCAAACCGCGTTCTAGAACAATCGCGCTGGATATGTGTGTGGTGGAGGTAAGCGGGATCGAACCGCTGACCTCTTGCATGCCATGCAAGCGCTCTCCCAGCTGAGCTATACCCCCACGGCCAACATGAAATTATACGAGGCGGGGCCCTGCTTCTGGCAAATCCGGCGCGCTGTCGCGACCGGCTCGCCGCCATTGCCGTCGGCTATCATCCGCCACGCATTGCCGACCGCGATCCGGTTCGCGGATACGCTCCGCCGTCGATGCCCCTGCCCTCCACTGAAGACACGGTCGACGTCGATCTGTCCGGCCGCGTGATCCTGGTGACCGGCGCGTCGGGCGGCCTCGGCAGGCCGCTCGTCGCTTGCGTGCGCTGCGCGCGGCGCGACGGTCGTCCTGCACGGGCGCGTCGTGCGCAAGCTCGAGGCGCTCTATGACGAGATCGTCGCCGCGGGCCATCCGCAACCGACGATCCTTCCGCTCGATCTCGCCGCGGCATCCGCCGACGACTTCGGCCACGTCGCCGGCGCGATTCGCGCGCAGCTCGGACGGCTCGACGGACTCGTGCACACGGCGGCGTTCCTGGGCTCGCTCGGGCCCGATCGAGCACCAATCGTTCGATGCCTGGCAGAAAGTCCTGCGCGTCAATCTGGCCGCGGCGATGGCGCTGACGCGATCGACGCTGCCGTTGCTTTCCGCCGCTCCGGACGCGTGCGTCGTCTTCACGCTCGACGCGCGCGGGGAGAGATCCGCGCGCCTACTGGGGCGCGTACGCCGCCGCCAAGGCCGGGACTCTCGACGCTCGCGACCATTCTCGCGGACGAGTGGGAAAACCGGCCCAACCTGCGCGTCGAACGCCGTCGTTCCCGGACCGATGCGCTCGCCGCTTCGCGCGCTGACGCATCCGGGCGAGGACCGGTCGGCGCTGCCGCTGCCCGACGCCCTGGTGCCGCTCTATCTTCATCTCGCTCGGCCGCGCAGACCAAGGCGGAGAGCGGCGTGCTGATCGACGCGCAGGCGTGGCTCGCGGGTCATGCGGCGTCCTCCCCGCTCGTCGCGCCGGCGGCCGCGGGCGCCGTAGCGCAGCACGACGCGCAGCCGCCGGAATGCATCGCGCGGCAGCATGTCCGGGCAGCACGACGATCGCGGTCGCGGGACGCCACCACGGCGACTCGTCCGCAGCGCCAGACGATGGTCGTCAGCCATGCGCCGACATACGAATCGTCGAGTATCGCGCCCGCTGCGCGAGCGCCCGTCGCAGTCGGTCACGGTGATCCGCCGATCGATGCCGACATGGAGCAAGCGCCGGCACGCCGCGGCCCGTGCAGCGCCAACAGCCCGACGACGAGCACCGCGAGAATGATCGACTGCGCAAGGCACGTAACCGCGCCGGTGGCAACGGCAGCATGGCGAGCAGGACCGCCGAGGTCGCGCACACCGATCGAGACCGCGGCGCAGCCGATCGCGTGACGGGCGGGGCGCTAGGCGCAGGCGCGGTGGCGCTTGTTCCATCGCGACAGATTGCACGCCCCGGCGGGCGCCTGCAATCGGCCAATGGCCGAACTCAGGATTCAATCGCGAGGCCGACGTCATGGCGGCGAGCTCGGTTCTTCCCCGCGAGCAGCAGCCACGTCGCGACGACGGTGTCGGGATTGAGCGAAATGCTCTCGATCCCCTGCGCGACGAGCCACTGCGCGAGATCCGGATGATCCGACGGGCCCTGCCCGCAGATGCCGGCGTACTTGCCCGCCTTGCGGCACGCGCCGATCGCCATCGACGAGCATCGCCTTCACCGCATCGTCGCGCTCGTCGAACGACGACGGCGATCGCGCCGCCCGCGTCGCGGTCGACGGCGAGCGTCAGCTGCGTCATGTCGTTGGAGCCGATCGAAAAGCCGTCGAAATGCTCGAGGAAGCGATCGGCGAGAAGCGCGTTCGACGGAATCTCGCACATCATGATGACGCGCAGGCCGTTCTGCCCGCGCGCGAGGCCCTGCGCTTTCGAGCAGCGCGATCACCTGCTCCGCCTCGGTCAGCGTGCGCACGAACGGAATCATCACCTCGACGTTGGTGAAGCCCATGTCGTCGCGGACGCGCTTCATCGCCGTCGCACTCGAGCGCGAAGCAATCGTGGAACTCCGGCGCGATGTAGCGCGATGCGCCGCGAAAGCCCAGCATCGGATTCTCCTCGTGCGGCTCGAAGCGCTGGCCGCCGACGAGATTCGAGTACTCGTTGGACTTGAAATCGGACAGCCGGACGATCACCTTCTTCGGCCAGAACGCCGCCGCGATCGTGGCCACGCCCTCGGCGATCTTGGCGACGTAGAACTCGGTCGGGCTCGCATAGCCGCCGATGCGCTTCGCGATCTCGCGCTGCAGCTCGGCCGGCTGCCGGTCGAAGTCGATGCAGCGCCTTCGGATGGATGCCGACGTTCTTGTTGATGATGAACTCGAGCCGCGCGAGGCCCACGCCCTCGTTCGGCAGCTGGCGGAACTCGAACGCGAGCTCCGGGATTGCCGACGTTCATCATGATCTTGGTCGGCGACGGCGGCATCCGGTCGAGCGCGACGTCGACGATCTCGACGTCGAGGAGCCCGGCGTAGACATGGCCGGTGTCGCCCTCGCGCACGAGACCGTGACCTGCGCGCCGTCCGTCGAGCACGCGCGTCGCGTCGCCGCAGCCGACGACCGCCGGGATGCCGAGCTCGCGCGCGATGATCGCCGCGTGGCACGTGCGGCCGCCGCGATTGGTGACGATCGCCGCGGCGCGCTTCATCACGGGCTCCCAGTCGGGATCGGTCATGTCGGCGACCAGCACGTCGCCTGCCTGCACGCGATCCATCTCCGCCGCCGACTTGATGAGCGCGCACGGTGCCCTGCCCGATCCTCTGGCCGATCGCGCGGCCGCTCGCGAGCACGCTCGGACGTCGACTTCAGTCGATAGCGGCGCAGGTTGCCGACGCTCTCGCGCGACTTCACGGTCTCCGGCCGCGCCTGCAGGATGTAGAGCTTGCCGTCGACGCCGTCGCGGCCCCATTCGATGTCCATCGGACGGCCGTAGTGCTTCTCGATGATGACGGCGTAGCGCGCGAGCTCATGCGGCCTCGGCGTCGGTGATCGAGAAGCGTTGCCGATCGTCTTCGGCAACATCGACCGTCGCCGTCGAGTGCCCCGCCTCGCGGCCGTCCGCGAAAATCATCCGAATGGCCTTCGCGCCTACCGTCTTGCGCAGAATCGCCGGCCGCCCCGAAGCGAGATTGGGCTTGTAGACGTAGAACTCGTCCGGGTTGACCGCGCCCTGGACGACCGTCTCGCCGAGACCATACGCCGACGTGATGAACACGACTTCGTCGAAGCCCGATTCGGTGTCGAGCGTGAACATGACGCCGGAGGCGCCGAGGTCGCTTCGCACCATCTGCTGGACGCCCGCGGACAGCGCGACGTCGGCGTGCGCATACCCCTGGTGCACCCGATACGCAATCGCTCGATCGTTGTAGAGGCTTGCAAATACCTCTCTTATCGCATGAATTATATTTTCTAAGCCATTGATATTAAGATATGTTTCCTGCTGTCCTGCAAACGAGGCGTCAGGCAGGTCCTCGGCCGTCGCCGACGAGCGCACGGCCCAGGTGGCGTTGGGCGCAGCGTCCGTCAGTCCTTTGAAGGCGCCGGCAATTTCGGCGTGCAGTGCGCCCGGCAGCGGTGCGGCGGCGATCCAGCCTCGGATTTCCGCGCCGGCGCGAGCCAGCGCCGCGACGTCGTCGATGTCGAGCGTGTCGAGCCGTGCCGCGATACGGGCATCCGAGGTTGTCTTGCGCCAGAAATTCCGGAACGCGAACGCTGTGGTCGCGAAGCCGCCGGGGACACGAATGCCGGCGTCCGCGAGTTGACTGATCATTTCGCCCAGCGATGCGTTCTTGCCGCCGACCTGGTCGACATCTCGCCATCCGCAGACGGTCGAACGGAATTACCCGCGGTTCTGAATTCATTCGCGCTGAAACCTCGTGGGAGGCGCCCGGTGTTGCGCTGCGCCAAAGCGACGTTGGGGAGCGCGATTTTACCGCGCTTCGGCAAGGACTCTGCGCGGCGCCGCGATTCCGGGACGCGAAAAACAAACCCGCCGTAGCGGGTTCTGTGTGCGGGGAGCGCCAGCGTCAGGAGGAATGCGTGGCGCCGGGATGTCCGTCGGCTGGCAGCGGCAGGTCGATGGAATCGGCGGCCGCCACCGGCTCGAGACCGGCAGGAACGTCCGCGGTATCGGACTCCGGGCTGCCGGCCCTTTACGGCGCGGCGCAGCGTTCGATACAGATCGGGATGCGACGATTTGAGATAGCTGATGATTTCGAAATCGACTCGCTTGACTTGCGACAGGTCGACTTGTTCGACATGCACGAGTCGCAGCAACTCGCGCACGGGCTTGGGCATTTCGCGTCCGCTCTCGTAGCGCGAGCCGCCACTCTGGGTGACGCCGATCTGCGTCCAGAACTGCTCCTGGTTGAGCCCCAGACGGCGCCGGATCTCGCGCGGATTCAAGACACGGTCAAAGATTTTCATGCCGTCGATGGGTTGGCGATGGTGGGTTGGATGATGGCTGCGAATTGCCGGCGCGTGGTGCGCTCTTGTCGTTGCGGCGAAGGCAAAGCTATACCAATGGCATATTCTTGGCAGAATATCGTTCAGAAGCGCAAGATCCACTCGTCCGACGGGCCCTGCAGTTCGTCGTATTTGTTGCAGTTTCGGCCCCATTTCCTCGCGCGACGTGGGCGCCGCACCCGTCACCGTGGGGCCCGCGACCCGAGATAGTCTTCATAGCTCCCCGTGAAGTGGACGGGCGCCGGACCACCCAGCTCGATCACCTGCGTCGCGAGCGACGAGACGAACTGCCGGTCGTGCGAAACGACGATCAGCGTGCCCTGATAGAGCTCGAGCGCGAGGTTGAGCGACTCGATCGACTCCATGTCCATATGATTGGTCGGCTCGTCCATCACGAGCACGTTGGGGCGCGTGAGCATCAATTTGCCGTACAGCATCCGTCCCTTTTCGCCCCCGGACAGCACGCGCACGGGCTTCTTGCCGTCGTCGCCGCTGAAGAGGAGACGGCCGAGCGTCGCCCGGACGATCTGCTCGTCATCGCCCTCCTGCGCCCACTGCCGCATCCAGTCGAACACCGTGACGTCGGAATCGAATACCGCGGTCTGGTCCCGCATGAAGTAGCCGACCGCCGCCTTCTCGGCCCAGCGGATGCTGCCGGCATCGGGCGCGAGCTCGCCGATCAGCGTTCGCAGCAGCGTCGTCTTCCCGGCGCCGTTCGGCCCGACGATCGCAAGTCGCTCGCCGGCCTCGAGAATCAGGCTCACGCCGGCGAAGAGCTCCCGCGGCTGACCCGGCCAGCCCTTGGCGAGGTGTTCGACCTCGACCGCGTGGCGATGGAGCTTCTGTTTCGGGTCGACCTCGAACCGCAGGTAGGGATTCTGCCGCGACGACGGCTTCACGTCCTCGATCTTGATCTTCTCGATCTGCCGCGCCCGGGAGGTCGCCTGCCGCGCCTTCGACTTGTTGGCCGAAAAGCGGCGCACGAATTCCTGCAGGTCGGCGATCTTGTCCTTCGCCTTCGCATTCGCCGACAGAAGCTGCGCGCGCGCCTGGGTGGACGCGATCATGTAGTCGTCGTAGTTGCCGGGGTAGACGCGCAGGCTGCCGTAGTCGAGGTCGGCCATGTGCGTGCAGACGCTGTTGAGGAAGTGGCGGTCGTGCGAGATGATGATCATCGTGCTCGAGCGGTCGTTCAGCACGTCCTCGAGCCAGCGGATGGAGTTGATGTCGAGATTGTTGGTCGGCTCGTCCAGGAGCAGGATGTCCGGATTGGCGAACAGCGCCTGCGCGAGCAGCACGCGCAGCTTCCATCCCGGCGCCACGGCGCTCATCGGACCGTCGTGCAGCGACTGCGCGATGCCGATGCCCTGCAAGAGCTCGCCGGCCCGCGCCTCCGCCGTGTAGCCGTCCTGTTCGGCGAAGGTGGACTCGAGCTCCGCGGCGCGGACGTAGTCCTCCTCGGTCGCGTCGGGATTCGCGTAGATCGCGTCCTTGTCGCGCCGCACGCTGCCACATTTCGCGATGGCCCATCAGCACGACGTCGAGCACGCGCACGTCCTCGTAGGCGAACTGATCCTGCTCGAGCTTGCCCAGCCGTTCGTACGGATCGAGCGCCACATTGCCGCCGGACGGCTCGAGATCGCCGCCGAGAATGCGGATCAGCGTCGACTTGCCGCACCCATTGGCGCCGATCAGGCCGTACCGATTGCCGTCACCGAATTTGACGTTGATGTTCTCGAACAGAGGCTTTGCCCCGAACTGGAGCGTGATGTTGGCGGCAGTGAGCACGGTGTTTCGCGATGTCTGCGATGTGTGGTTTCAGCGGCGCGGCGCACGGCGATTGTGCGCTGCAAAGTGCGGCAATGCGCAGGAAAAACCGGCCATTCTGCTAGAATCCGGCGATTATCTCAAGCGCGACGCTCGAGCTGGCCGCTGCCTCCGGCCCGAAACGCCGCGGAGATTCCGCGCCGATGCCCCGCTACGACCTCCATTGCCATTCGACGTATTCCGACGGCCTGCTCCCGCCGGCGGCCGTCGTCGCGCGAGCGGCGGAGCGCGGTGTCGATGTCCTGGCGCTGACCGATCACGACATCGTGGACGGCCTCCCCGAGGCGCTCGTGGCCGCCCGCGACGCGGGTATCGTCCTCGTCTGCGGATCCGAGCTCTCGGTCACGTGGCGCGACAACACGATTCACGTCATCGCGCTTCGCATCGATCCCGACAATGCGACGCTGCTCGAAGGTCTCGCCTCGATTCGCGGCGGGCGCGGGGAGCGCGCGCGGCTGATGGCGGAAGGCCTGGCGGCGGCCGGAATCGACGGCGCGTACGAAGGCGCCATGCGGTACGTGACGAACGTGGACCTCGTTTCGCGCACGCATTTCGCGCGGTATCTCGTCGAGGCGGGCCACGCCAGGAATGCGCGGGACTGCTTCGACCGGTATCTCACGCACGGCAAGCCGGGCTACGTGGCCCACGCGTGGGCGTCGCTGCCCGCAGGCGATCGATTGGATCCATGCGGCCGGCGGGCAGGCCGTGATCGCGCACCCCGGCCGCTATCGCGTGAGCCCGGCCGGCATGCGCAAGTTGCTTTCGGAATTCGCCGACACGGGCGGTGATGGAATCGAAATCCTGTCGCCATCGCATACGCCCGCGCAATACGCGGAATTCGCGACGCACGCGCGCGTCCTGGGGCTTCGCGGATCCTGCGGTTCGGACTGGCACGGGCCCGGCGAGAACTGGATGGATCTCGGCGACTTGCCCGATCTTCCCGCGAGCGTGGTGCCGATCTGGAAGGACTGGTAGGGAGCGGCGCAATGCCGCCTGCCACCGCACGATCACGGCATGGCTGTTCGTCGCACCGTCTTTTTCGTCTCCGACCGCACCGGGATCACGGCCGAAATGCTGGGCAACAGCCTGCTGTCGCAATTCGAGGAAATCGAGTTCACCCGGCTGACGATCCCGTTCGTCGACTCGCCCGAAAAGATCGCGGCGGTGATCGAGCAGATCAACGAAACGTCGGCGCGCGAGCGACAGCCGCCGATCGTGTTCAGCTCGATCGTCGACGATGCCATGAGCGACACCCTCCGGCGCAACACGCACGCGCTGGCGCTCGACCTGTTCCAGGTCTTCATTGCCCCGCTCGAGACCGAGCTCGGCGCCAAGAGCTCGCATGCGGCCGGCCGCTCGCACGGGATTACCAACAGCCACGAGTATTTCGCGCGGATGGACGCCATCAACTTCGCGCAGGCGCACGACGACGGCGCCGCCACGCGCGAGTTGAGCCGGGCGCAGGTCATCCTGGTCGGCGTTTCGCGTTGCGGCAAGACCCCGACCTCGCTCTACCTGGCGCTGCAGTTCGGCATCCGCGCGGCGAATTTTCCGTTGACGCCCGGACGATTTCGCCGATCACGCCCTCCGCGCTTCCGTGCTCCCGCACAAGGACCGCCTGTTCGGGCTCACGATCAATCCCGAGCGGCTGCACAAGATCCGCGAGGAGCGGCGCCCCGACAGCAAATACTCGGCGCTGGAGAATTGCCGCTACGAGGTGCGGGAGTGCGAGCATCTGCTGGAGCGCGAAGGCATCCCGATACTCGACACGACGGAGAAGTCGATCGAGGAGATCGCGACGACGATCAGCTATCGCGCCAAGCTTCGCCGGCACGTGTACTGAGCGCCCCACCCTTGGACCTGCACCGCATCAACCTGCCGATGACACACCAACTCACGCCGTCCGCGGCCTCTGGTGCGCGATGCTGACGCCGCTCGCTCGCGATGGCGGCGTCGATCACGCTCGCTTCGCTCGACATGCGCACTGGCTCCTGGCGCACGGAGTCGATGGCGTCGCGCCCTTCGGGACGACGGGCGAGGGCCAGTCGTTCTCGATCGCGGAACGCACCGGCGGGCTCGACGCGCTGCTCGCCGGCGCCGTCGCCGCCGACCGGATCATCGCCGCCACCGGCGCCGCGGCACTGACCGACACCATCGCCCTCACGCGGCACGGCGTCCAGTCAGGGTGCACCCGCTGCCTGGTGCTGCCGCCCTTCTTCTTCAACGACGTGTCCGACGACGGCTTGTACGCATGGTACGCGCGGGTCATCGAGGCGGTCGCCGATCCGCGCCTGCGGCTTTTCTCTATCACATACCCCAGGTGTCCGGCACCGCGCTCTCGGTCGACCTGGTGGCGCGGCTCGCAACGGCGTTCCCCGGCGTCATCGCCGGCGTCAAGGACAGCGCCGGAGACTGGTCGCACACATCGGCACTGCTCGCGCGCGTGCCGCAGCTCGCGATCCTCGTCGGCCACGAGCCCCATTTGCCGCGTCTCATTCGCGCTGGCGGCGCCGGGACGATCTGCGGCGTCGCGAACGTCTTTCCCGCGCTCGTCCGTGCGCTGATGTCACCCGACCGTCACGGCCGCCGACGAAGAGCGGATCGCCACGCTTCATCGAGATCGCGTTCCGGCAACCCTTCCTGCCGGCGTTCAAGAGCATCGTCGCCGAGCGCACCGGCGATCCGGGATGGCATGCGGTTCGGCCGCCGCTGGTCGAGCTCGCCGATGACGTGCGCCAGCGGCTGCTCGGACACGCTGGCGCGGGCCGGCCTGCCCGTCAGGCCGGACTGAGGTCGCGCCGATCGAAGCGCGGTACCATAGGGCGTGTGAACGCACTCAGGCAACTGAGGCAACGGAGGAAAACATGGCAGATCGAGATCGTTTGGGGGACTCGGAAATCCAGCGCCGCCGGCTGCTGCAGGCCGGTCTCGGCGCGGCCGCGCTGGGCGCCATTCCGGGCGCCGGCCAACTCGCCGCGTACGCGCAGGGCGCGTTCGACTGGAAGCGCTTCAAGGGCGAGAAGATCGAGGTGTTCCTGGTGAAGAGCCCGCGCGGCGACCTCCTCACCAAGTACCACAAGGAATTCGAGGACATGACCGGCATCACGGTCGGCTCGGAGATGATCCCGAGCAGCAGCAGCGGCAGAAGGCCGTCATCGAGTTCAATTCGGGCAACACGAGCTTCGACGTGATCGCGATTTCGTATCACGTGCAGAAGCGGCTGTTCGGCAAGAACAAGTGGCTGGACGACGTCCGCCCGATGATGGCCGACAAGTCGCTCGCCGATCCCAATCTCGATTTCGCCGATTTCGCGCAAGGGCGGGCTCACCTACGCGACGCAAGCCGACGGCCGCATCGACAGCCTGCCGTTGAATCTCGACCCGTGGGTCGTCTATTACAACAAGGAGCTGTTCGACGCCAAGGGCATCGCGTATCCGAAGAACTTCGCCGAAATGGTCGATGCGGCGGCGCGCATCAACGATCCGGCCAAGGGCGTGTCCGGGTTCGTCGGCGCGGCCTCAAGAACGCCAACGTTCCCGTGTGGTCGAGCTTCCTGCTGGGCTACGGCGGCGCGCTTCATCGACGCCAAGCGGCAAGCTGATGACCGACACGGCCGAGGCGGTCGAGGCGGCGAAGATGTACCAGACGCTGCTCGCCAAATACGGTCCCGCAGGGTGTGGCCGGCTTCAACTGGAACGAGTCGCAGAGCCTCTTTCTGCAAGGCAAGGCCGCGATGTGGCTCGACGGCATCGGTTTCGCGCAACCGCTCGAGGATCCGACCAAGTCGCGCATCGTCGGCAAGGTGGGCTACGGCGTCATGCCGGCCGGACCGAAGGCAGCAGGTATCGGCGCTGTTCGGCGACGGCGAAGGCATCTCGACCTTCAGCAAGAAGAAGGGCCCCTCCTGGTTCTACCTGCAGTGGGCGTCGAACAAGGCCAACCAGACGCGCATGCTGCAGGCCGCGGCCGGCGCCCCGGTGCGCAACTCCGCGTACGCCGCCGCGCAGTCGTCGGCCGATTTCAAGGCGCCGAAGCAGTGGGTCGAGTGCATGCTGACCTCGGCGCGCATCGCGCAGCCGGGATTGCCGGTGATCGCGCCGGTCACGGAATTCCGCGACGTCTTCGGCATCGCGCTGACGAACATGATCAACGGCGCGGATCCCGCGGCCGAGCTCAAGAAGGCCACGGCGGAATTCCAGCCGATTCTCGACAAGAGCGAAAAAGCCTAAGGCGCAATGCCGCCTGCCCGCCCGGCGCGGTTTCTCGCACGGCGCCGGCGCAGCTACTTCTATTTCATCGCGCCGACGCTGGTCGTGGTCGGTGCGGTGATCATCTTCCCGTGGCTGTACACGCTGTGGATGAGCGCGTTCGACTGGACGATCGGGTCGGCGGCGCACTACGTCGGCCTCGGCAACTACGAAAAGCTGTTCACCAATCAGCGCTTCGGCGAGGCGGTGCTGCACACGTTCTATTTCACGGCGCTCGCCGTCGCCGCGCCGCTGGTGCTCGGCACCGCAGCGGCGATGATCTTTCATCGCGAATTTCCGTTCCGCGGGATGTTGCGGGGCCTCTTCATCATGCCGATGATGGCCACGCCGGTCGCCGTGGCACTCGTGTGGACGATGATGTTTCATCCACAACAGGGCGTGCTCAACTACCTGTTGTCGCTCATCGGCCTGCCGCCGTCGCTGTGGGTCTACTCGCCGACGGTCGTGATTCCCAGCCTGGTTCTGGTCGAGGTGTGGCACTGGACGCCGCTCGTGATGCTGATCGTGCTCGGCGGGCTCGCGGCGCTGCCGACGGAGCCCTACGAATCGGCGCGCCTGGACGGGGCGTCGGAATGGCAGCTCTTCCGCTTCATCACGCTGCCGCTGGTGGCGCCCTTCATCCTGGTCGCCGCGGTGATCCGCACGATCGACGCGCTGAAGACCTTCGACACCATCTACGTGATCACCGGCGGCGGCCCCGGAACGGCGTCGGAAACCATCAACCTCTACCTCTATCTGCAGGCGTTCGCGTTCTACAACATCGGCACGGCGTCCGCCGTCGTCGTCGTGTTCTTCGTCATCGTGCTGGCGCTCGCGCTGCTGCTCCTGCACGTGCGGGAAAAGACGAAATGGACCTGAACGCATGAGCGGCCGAGCGATGCGCACGCCGCGAGCGGGCATCGCGCTCATCGGTCGCGGGCGCGCGTCCGCCGCGCGCTGCGCAAGGCCGGCTTCTGCGCTGTCGGTGCTGGTCATCGTGTCGCCGGCCGTGCTCGTATTCCTCTGGATGCTGTCGCTCTCGCTCAAGAACGAAATCGACAACCTCGCCTACCCGCCCGTCTTCATCCCCAATCCGCCGACCTTCGCCAATTTCCTGCAGGTGTTCGAGCAGAATTCGATCGGACGCTACCTGTGGAACAGCATCGTCGTCTCCGGCGGCGCGACGCTCATCGCGTTGCTGATCGGCGTTCCCGCCGGCTTCGGGATTGCCCGGCTCGGCGCGAAACGGCTCATCGTGCTGATCCTGATCGCCCGGATGACGCCCGCGCTCTCGTTCCTGATTCCGCTCTTCGCGGTGTTCCAGTTCCTGCGCCTCAACAACACGCTGACCGCGCTCGTCATCACGCATCTCGTCATCACGGTGCCGATCATCGTCTACTTCATGGCCGGCTATTTCGAGACGTTGCCGAAGGAACTGGAGGAAGCCGCGCTGATCGACGGCGCCAGCGTCTGGTCGACGTTCCGCTACGTGGCGCTGCCGCTCGCCCGCCCCGGCATCGTCGTCGGCACGATCCTCGCGTTCATCTTCTCGTGGAACAATTTCGTGTTCGGCGCGGTGCTGGCCGGGCGCGAGACGCGAACGCTTCCGGTCGCGGTCTACAACGTGCTCACGTTCGAGCAGCTCGCCTGGGGCCCTCTCGCCGCCGCCGCGATCATCGTCACGCTGCCGGTGCTGCTGCTCACGATCCTCATCCAGAAGGAAATCGTCGTCGGCCTGACGCATGGCGGCGTCAAGGGCGGATGATCGTCGTCTTCGGCTCCGTCAATCTCGATCTCGTGGCGCGCGTCGCGCGACTGCCGCTGCCCGGCGAGACGATCACCGGCAGCGCCTTCGCCGCGCTGCCTGGCGGCAAAGGCGCCAACCAGGCGCTGGCCGCGCGTCGTGCGGGCGCCGACGTCGCCATGGCCGGCGCGGTCGGTACCGACCTCTTCGCCGGTGACGCGCTGTGCCGGACTCATCGCGGCCGGCGTCGATGTCGGCTGGGTGCGACACGTCGCGGAACCCACGGGGTGGCGCTGATACACGTCGACGCTGCCGGCCAGAACGCCATCACGGTCGTTCCGGGAGCGAACGCCGCGGCGGATGCAGCGGGCGTTCCCGATGCGGCGCTCGTCCCCGGAAACACGCTGCTGCTGCAACTGGAAGTTCCCATGGCCGCAGTGGCTGCGATCGCCTCGCGGGCGAAGCGCCGCGGCGTGCGCGTCATTCTGAATGCGGCGCCCGCCCATCCGTTGCCGGCCACGCTCCTCGCTCGCGCTCGATGTGCTGATCGTCAACGCGATCGAGGCCGCTCGCGCTCGCCGACGCGCTCGCCTTGCCGCGCGGGCCGGAAGCATTCGCGGCCGCTGTCCACCGGCGCTACGGTTCATCGGCGATCGTGACCCTCGGACCCCGCGGCGTCATCGCCGCGGCCGATGGAACATTGCATGCCGCGGCGGCGCCGGCGGTGGACATCGTCGACACGACGGGCGCGGGCGATGCCTTCGCCGGAGTGCTCGCGCGCGGCGCTCGATCGCCGTGCCGACTGGGCCGGCGCTATCGCCGAGGGCGTCGCCGCGGGCTCGCTCGCCTGCACCAAGCGGGGCGCGCAGCCCGCGCTGCCGGAGTTGGCGGCGATACGTCCGTTGGCGGTGACGGTGGCGTCGACGCTGATCTCCCGGCCGCTGGACTGAAGTCACAAGCGAGGGCCGGAAGCGGCGCTGTTCGCGACCTCTCGCTGACGCGCAGACATTCGAACAGGCATACGGCAGCCGCGGCTGGCGACGTTGAGCGATTCGACGCCGGCATGCATGGGAATCGTCACGCGCTGCGTCGCCTGCGCCGCGAGCTCCGGCGATATCCGGCGCCTTCATTGCCGATGGCCAACGCGATGCGCGTGCCGAGCGACGCCGCGAACAGGGACGTTCCCCGGCGGCGACCGTGGCGACGACCTCCCCGCCGGTCGCGCGAAACGCCGCGGCCCACGCCGGCAGATCGACGTCCTCGTGAATGTCCACGCAAAAATGCGCGCCCTGCCCGGCGCGCAGCACTTTCGGCGACCACGCAAAGGCGCAGTGCTTCGACAGCGAGCACCTGCGCGACGCCCGCCGCCGCAGCGGAACGCAGCATCGAACCGACATTGCCGGGATCCTGCACGTCGTCGATCAGCAGGCTGAAGCCGGCGTGGGCGAGGCTCGCGGGTCGCGGTGTCGCGACGATCGCCAGCAACCCGACACTCGCCGGCAGCGACGCAGCCGCCGCCAGCAGCGACTCGGGGACGATGACCGTTCGCTCCGCATGCCGTTCGGCCAGGCTCGCGGACCGCCGGACGCGCCAGGGCGGCATCGGTGACGATCAGCGATTCGGGCGCGCCATACCGCTGCACGTAGGTCGCAATGACGTGCTCGCCTTCGAGCACGCATTTGCCGGATTTTCGCCGCTCGCGGGACGAGGCTATGAGCGCGGCGGCCTCGCGCAGGCGCGGATTGTGGCGCGAAGTGACGTGTCGCACGGAGTCGCCGTGAAGAGTCGCGTTCGCCTCGCCGCGGCGCGAAGGCGCCGTCGGCTAGCGCTTGTCCGCGGCGCGGCTGGCTGGCCGGATCGGCAGCGACGTGGTGCTGCCCGGCGGCGGACACGACGGCCGCGGTCGGCTCGTTGCGGCCCTCGCCCGGGCGCTGGCGGAGCTGGAAGAAGACCTCGTCCTGCTTCACCATGCCGAGCTCCGAGCGCGCGCGCTCCTCGATCGCCTCGAAGCCGGTCTTGAGATCGCGCACGTCGGCGTCGAGCGCGTCGTTGCGCGCCTTGAGCCTGGCGTTCGCCTCCTTCTGCGCCGCGAGCTGCCGGTCGAATTCGCGCACCTGCAGCCACCCGCCCTTGCCGAGCCACATCGGATACTGCAGCGCCGCGATCGAGCGGCGATGAAGGCGAGAGCGAGCCAGCGCACGTCGATTTACCTCAGCTGGAAGAACGCCCCGCGGCCGGGATAGCTCGCCGCGTCGCCGAGGTCTTCCTCGATGCGCAGCAACTGGTTGTACTTCGCGATCCGGTCCGAGCGCGACAGCGAGCCGGTCTTGATCTGGCCCGCATTGGTGCCGACGGCGATGTCGGCGATCATGCTGTCCTCGGTCTCGCCGGAGCGGTGCGAGACGACCGCGGTGTAGCCGGCGCGATTGGCCATCGTGATCGCGGCGAATGTCTCGGACAGCGTGCCGATCTGGTTGATCTTGATCAGGATCGAGTTGGCGACGCCTTTCGCGATGCCTTGCTTCAAGGATCTTCGTGTTGGTGACGAAGACGTCGTCGCCGACGAGCTGCACCTTCTTGCCGAGCCGGTCGGTCAGGAGCTTCCAGCCGTCCCAGTCGTTCTCGGCCATGCCGTCCTCGATGCTGATGATCGGGTACTTGTCGCACCACGTCGCGAGCATAGTCGACCATCTGCGAGCGCGTGAGCTTCGAGCCCTCCGACGCGAGGTTGTACACGCCGTCCTCGTAGTACTCCGTTCGCGGCGCAGTCGAGCGCGAGCGCGATGTCGGTGCCCGGCGTGTAGCCCGCCTTGTCGATCGCCTCCATCAGCAGCTTCAGCGCGGCCTCGTTGCGCCGGCAGGTTCGGCGCAAAGCCGCCTTCGTCGCCGACCGTCGTCGGCATGCCGCGCTGCGTCGATGATCTTCTTCAGCGTGTGGAACACCTCGGCGCCGTAGCGCAGCGCCTCGCGGAAGGACGGCGCGCCGAGCGGGACCAGCATGAACTCCTGCAGGTCGATCTTGTTGTTGGCGTGCGCGCCGCCGTTGATGACGTTCATCAGCGGCACCGGCAGCTGCATTTCGCCGGCGCCGCCGAGATACCGGTACAGCGGCAGCGACGATTCGTCGGCCGCCGCCTTGGCGACCGCGCAGGAGACGGCGAGCAGCGCGTTGGCGCCGAGCCGCGCCTTGTTGTCGGTGCCGTCGAGCTCGATCATCGTCTTGTCGATGAACGCCTGCTCGCTGGCGTCGAGGCCGAGGATCGCCTCGCAGATCTCGGTGTTCACGTTCTCGACCGCGCGCAGCACGCCCTTGCCGAAGTAACGCGCGGCGTCGCCGTCGCGCAATTCGATCGCCTCCTTCGAGCCGGTGGACGCGCCCGACGGCACGGCGGCGCGGCCCGACACGCCGGACTCGAGGACGACGTCGGCCTCGATCGTGGGATTGCCGCGGGAATCGAGGATCTCGCGGGCGATGACGTCGACGATGGCGCTCATGGTGGTCTGGTGTCGGAGTTGTTGTCGATTAGCGGTCACGGGCATCGGCGGCTCGCCGATCAGCCGGCGGCCGCTTCCATCAGTTCGTTCTCGGGGAAGCCCGCACGCTTCGACCGTCGCGTCGAGCTCCTTGCAGCGTCTCGAGCAACGCGCGCATCCGCGCGAGCGGCCACGCGTTGGGTCCGTCGGACAGCGCCTTCGCCGGATCCGGGATGCGTTTCCATGAACACGCCGGCGACGCCCGGCGCGCGACCGCCGCGCGCGCCAGCACCGGAACGAACTCGCGCTGGCCGCCGCTCGACGTTCCCATGCCGCCGGGCAGCTGCACCGAATGCGTCGCGTCGAACACGACCGGGCAGCCGCGTCGTCGCGCATGATCGCGAGCGCTCCGCATGTCCGAGACGAGGTTGTGGTAGCCGAACGACGCGCCGCGCTCGCAGACCATGATGTTGTCGGCGCCGCTCGCGGCCTTGCGCCTTGCGCGACGACCTGCATCATGTCCTCCGGCGCGAGGAACTGGCCCTTCTTGATGTTGACCGGCTTGCCGGCGCGCGCGACCGCCTGGATGAAGTCGGTCTGCCGGCACAGGAACGCCGGCGTCTGCAGCACGTCGACGACCGCCGCCACTTCCGGCGACATCGTCGATCTCGTGCACGTCGGTCAGCACCGGCACGCCGACCTGGCGCTTCACTTCGGCGAGGATGCGCAGGCCCTCCGTCCATCCCGGGTCCGCGAAACGACGCGCCCGAGCTGCGATTCGGCCTTGTCGTAGGACGACTTGAAGATGAACGGGATGCCGAGCGCCGCGCAGATCTCCTTGAGCTCGCCCGCGACGTCGATCTGCAGCTGCCGCGATTCGACGACGCACGGGCCGGCGATCAGGAACAGCGGCCGGTCGAGTCCGACGTCGAAGCCGCACAGCTTCATGCGCTCGCACAGATCGAGGCGACGAGCTCGGCGACGGCGTCGCGCTGCGCTGCCGTCCGGCGCGCTGCGCGCTGCCGCTCGAGCGCGGCGCGCACGAAGCCGATGAACAGCGGATGGCCGCGGCGCGGATTCGACGTGAATTCCGGATGGAACTGGCAGCCGAAGAACCACGGGTGCTGCGGCAGCTCGATCATCTCGCACAGGTCGCCCGCCGTCTCGCTCTTCGCGCGCGCGCGCCCACGACGAGGCCCGCGGCTTCGAGCCGCGGCAGATAATGGTTGTTCACTTCGTAGCGATGCCGGTGCCGCTCGGCGACGGTCGTCGCGCCGTAGATCCGGTGCGCGAGCGAGCCCGGGACGACGTCGCATGGCTGCGCGCCGAGGCGCATCGTGCCGCCGAGATCGGAGTTCGGCGCTGCGCCGCTCGATCGAGCCGTCGCGGTTCTGCCATTCGGTGATCAGCGCGACGACCGGATGCGGCGTCGTCGGGGTCGAACTCGGTGCTGTTCGCGCCGTCGAGCCCCGCCACGTGCCGCGCGTATTCGATCACCGCGAGCTGCATGCCGAGGCAGATGCCGAGATAGGGAATGCCGTTCTCGCGCGCGTAGCGGATCGCGCGCGATCTTGCCTTCGACGCCGCGCTTGCCGAAGCCGCCGGGAACGAGGATCGCGTCCATCGCCGGCGAGGCAGTCGATGCCGTCGCGCTCGACCGCTTCGGAGTCGACGTAGTGGATGTGCACCTTGCTCCGCGTGTGGATGCCGGCGTGGGTCAGCGCCTCCGACAGCGACTTGTACGACTCGGTCAGGTCGACGTACTTGCCGACCATCGCGATGTTGCACCGCGTGCTCCGGGATGCTCGAGCGCGTCGACCGAGCTTGTTCCACGTCGACGAGGTCCGCGGGCGCGGGCTCGATCTGCGAGCTTCTTGCAGACGATGGCGTCGAGCCCTTCGGCGTGCAGCGCGCCGGGAATCTTGTAGATCGAGTCGGTGTCGAGCGCGGGGATCACCGCCTCCGGCGTCGACGTTGGTGAACAGCGCGATCTTGCGCCGGTCGCCCTCGGGCAGCGGCCGGTCGGCGCGGCACAGCACGACGTCGGGCTGGATACCGATCTCGCGCAGCTCCTTCACCGAGTGCTGCGTCGGCTTGGTCTTCATCTCGCCGGCCGCCGCGATGAACGGCACGAGCGTCAGGTGGATGTAGCAGACGTTGTCGCGGCCGAGCGTGATGCCCATCTGCCGGATCGCCTCGAGGAACGGCAGCGACTCGATGTCGCCGACGGTGCCGCCCACTTCGACGACGGCGACCTCGGCCTCGTGCCGTCGATCGGCGCCGCGGCGATCCAGCTCTTGATCTCGTCGGTGATGTGCGGGATCACCTGCACGGTGCCGCCGAGGTAGTCGCCGCGCCGCTCCTTGCGGATCACGCTCTCGTAGATCTGGCCGGTCGTGAAGTTGTTGCGCCGGCTCATCTTGCACGTCGGTGAAGCGCTCGTAGTGCCCGAGGTCGAGGTCGGTCTCGGCGCCGTCTTCGGTGACGAACACCTCGCCGTGCTGGAACGGGCTCATCGTTCCAGGATCGACGTTGATGTACGGGTCGAGCTTGAGGTGGGTGACGCGGACGCCGCGGGAGGCGAGGATCGCGGCCAGCGACGCGGCGGCGATGCCCTTCCCAGAGAGGAAACGACGCCGCCGGTCACGAACACGAACTTGGGCATGGGCGACAAGTTCCGGAAATCCCTATTCTACCAGCAATCATTCGCCGCGTTGCCCAACCCATGCGCGACAGACGCGCGACCGACCGCGTCGCGCGCCGAGGAGCGCGAGCACGGCGTCGATCGCGGGCGTCTCGCGGCGTGCCGCAGACGAGCACGCCGCATCGCCATCATCACCTGCGCCGGGCTTCAAGCCATGCCGCGCCGCGGCGGCTTTCATCGCCGCGCCGAGCGACTCGCGCGTCCAGGCCACCGACGCCGAGCTCCGCCGGCGAGCTCCGCAAGCGGCACGATCCAGCGTCGTCATCGACCTCGTCGCGACGCAGCTCCGGCGACGAGCTGCGGCGCCGCGTAGAAGTAGCGCGCGGCGGCGGCCATTTCGGCGAGCGTCGCGACGCGCTCGCGCAGCAGCACGGCGACAGCGCCCGGCGCGGGACCGTTCGCGCGGATCGAGCCCTGCGCGCGTTCGAGGTACGGTACGAGACGGCGCCCGAGCTTCGTCCTCCGGCAGCCGCTTCATGTGCTCGTGGTTCAGCCACTTGAGCTTGTCGGCATTGAAGCGCGAAGGCGCGGCGCTGATGTGCTCGAGGTCGAACCACGACACGAATTGCTTCGCGCGTGAACACCTCGTCGTCGCCGTGCGCCCAGCCGAGCCGGGCGAGGAAATTGACCATCGCGTCCGGCAAGTAGCCCTCTTCCTCGTATTGCATGACGCTGACGGCGCCGTGGCGCTTGGAGAGCTTGTGCCCGTCTTCGCCGAGCACGGTCGGCACGTGCGCAAAGACCGGCGGCTCGACGCCGAGCGCGCGGAAGATGTTGATCTGCCGCGGCGTGTTGTTGACGTGGTCGTCGCCGCGGACGACGTGCGTGATCCGCATGTCGATGTCGTCGACGACGACGCAGAAGTTGTAGGTCGGCGTGCCGTCCGGCCGCGCGAGCACGAGATCGTCGAGCTCGGCGTTGGCGATCTCGATGCGCCCCTTGATCCGATCGTCCCACGCCACGCTGCCGGTCAGCGGATTCTTGAACCGGATCACCGGGACGACGCCTTGCCGGCGGAGTCTTGCCGAGCTGCGTTCTCGGGCCGCCAGCGGCCGTCGTAGCGCGGCTTCTCGCCGCGCGCCATCTGCGCCGCGCGCAACTCGTCGAGCTCCGCCGGCTGCATGTAACAGCGGTAGGCGAGGCCGCTCTCCTCCATCTCGCGCAAGACCGCCCGATACCGGTCCATCCGCTGCATCTGGTAGAACGGACCCTCGTCGTAGGTCGAGGCCGAGCCAGGCCATCGCGTCGAGGATCGCCTGCACGGCTTCCGGCGTCGACCGCTCGACGTCGGTGTCCTCGATGCGCAGGATGAACGTGCCGCCATGGCGTCGCGCATACGCCCAGGCGAACAGCGCCGTGCGCGCGCCGCCGAGATGCAGGAAGCCCGTTGGGCTCGGCGCGAAGCGGGTGCGGACATCGGTCACGCTTGCGGCTGCACTGTCGTGGTGCATCGATCGGCTCGCGGGTTGCCAGCGCAGGTCGAGGGTCGTCGGCGTCGCCGGATTGCCCGGCTCGTCGGCGAGCGGCATCGCGCCGGGCGTGTGGCCGTGCGCCCAGAAGCGCGCGTAGCGGCGCGCCTCGGCCTCGTTGGCGTTGACCGGAAAGGTGTCGTAGTTGCGGCCGCCCGGATGCGCGACGTGGTACGTGCAGCCGCCGAGCGCGCGCTGCGCCCAGCGTGTCGACCAGATCGAACACGAGCGGCGCATGGACGCCGATCGTCGGATGCAGCGCGGATGGCGGACTCCACGCGCGAAAGCGCACGCCGGCCACGTATTCGCCGGGTACGCCGGTCGACGCGAGCGGCAGACGCCGGCCGTTGCAGGCCACCCAATGCCGCGGCGCCGGTCATTCCCGTGACCTTGACCTGCAGCCGCTCGACCGACGAATCGACATAGCGCGCCGTGCCCGTGCCGCTCACTTCCTCGCCGAGCACGTGCCACGGCTCGATCGCCTGCCGCACCTCGATCGTCACGCCGTCGTAGGCGACCGTGCCGAAGCGCGGAAAGCGGAATTCGACGAACGGATCGAACCAGGCCTGCGTCGAACGCGTAGCCGAACGCGTTGAGATCGGCGACGACGTCGCGAATGTCCGCCGCGACGAAATGCGGCAGCAGCCAGCGATCGTGCAGCGCCGTGCCCCAGCGCACGAGGTTGCCGCGATACGGCTCCTGCCAGAAGCGCGCGACGAGCGCGCGCAGCAGCAGCGTCTGCACGAGGCTCATCCGCGCGATGCGGCGGCATCTCGAACGCGCGAAACTCGAGCAGGCCGAGGCGGCCGGTGGCCGTGTCGGGCGAGTACAGCTTGTCGATCGAGAACTCGGCGCGATGCGTGTTGCCGGTGAGGTCGGTGAGCAGGTGGCGCAGCAGCCGGTCGACGAGCCACGGCGTGGTCGTCTCCTCGCCGGCCGCGTTCTTGCGCCGCATCTGCTGGAACGCGATCTCGAGCTCGTAGAGGCGGTCGTCGCGCGCTTCGTCGACGCGCGGCGACTGGCTCGTCGGTCCGATGAACGTCCCGGAGAACAGGTACGACAGCGCCGGATGGTTCTGCCAGTACGTGACGAGGCTTTGCAGCAGGTCCGGCCGGCGCAGCAGCGGGCTGTCCGCGGCGCGTCGCGCCGCCCAGCGTGACGTGATTGCCGCCGCCGGTGCCCGTGTGCCGGCCGTCGAGCATGAACTTCTCGGTCGACAGCCGCGACTGCCGCGCTTCCTCGTACAGCGCCTCCGTCATGGCGACGAGCTCGTCCCACGACGACGCGCGGATGCACGTTGACCTCGATCACGCCGGGATCCGGCGTGACGTTGAGAACGCGCGACGCGCGGATCGCGCGGCGGCGTGTAGCCCTCGATCACGACCGGCTGCCTGCATCTCGCGCCGCCGCGCCTCGACGCGGGCGAGGAGCTCGACGTAGTCCTCGAGGCGCATCAGCGGCGGCATGAACACGTGCAGATGGCCGTTGCGCACCTCGACGCACAGCGCCGTCTTGATCACATCCTTCGGCGCAACGCTGCCGGCGTCGCGGCGCGCTTCGCCTGGCGCGTCGCGAGCGCTGCCGCGCCGGGAAGCTCGTCGCGCGGCGCGAACGGATCGACCGGCGACATCCGGCTCGACGTCTTCGGGCAGCACGTCCGGCAGCGACGCGAGCGGCAGCCGCAGGCCGATGCGGCGAATCGCCCGGCAGCGCATAAAGCCGTTCGCGCCGCAACGGCCACGGGCTGCTGCGCCAGGCGGGCGCATCGTCGCCCTCGGGTCGGCGCGCGCGCAGCGGCAGCACGAACCCTGCCGGTCGATCGAGACCCTGCAGCAGGAGCCGCGCGAGACGCGCGCGCTCGTCGGGCTTGCGCGAGATCGGCCAGCAGCGGATCGACGTTCGGCGGAAGCGCCGCTTCGGTGGCCAGGAGCTTCGGCACATCCTCGAACGCGGTGATCACGCAGGACGCGATCGAGTCCGAGTCGCTCCGCGAGTCGCGGCGGCGAAGCGCTGCGCGACCGCGAGATCGGCGCTGCCCGGTCGCGCGCGTATCGGCGATCAGCGTCGGGTCGCCCCACAGCGGCTGCCCGTCCGCGCGCCACCAGACGCCGATGCGCCCAGCGCGGCAGCGGCTCGCCCGGATACCACTTGCCCTGGCCCGTGTGAAGGAAGCCGCCGGAGCGCGAAGCGCGCGGCGAGCCGGCGCAGCAGCGTTTCGGCCAGCTCGCGTTTCTTCGGCGACGAGCGCCGTGTAGTTCCACTCCGGGCCCTTCCATGTCGTCGACGGAGACGAACGTCGGCTCCCCGCCCTGCGTCAGGCGAACGTCGTGCTTCGCGAGATCCGCGTCGACCTGCCGGCCGAGATCGCGGATCGCGGCCCACTGCGCGTCGGCGTACGGCTTCGTGACGCGCGGATCCTCGTGCACGCGCGTCACGCTGCATCGCGAACGAGAAATCGACCTCGCACGACATCGGTGTAGCCGATCACCGGCGCCGCGTTGCCCGGATCGGCCGAGCACGCCAGCGGAATGTGGCCTTCGCCCGCGAGGAGTCCCGACGTCGGATCGAGGCCGATCCAGCCGGCGCCCGGCAGATAGACTTCCGCCCACGCGTGCAGGTCGGTGAAATCGCGCTCCGGGCCGGCCGGGCCGTCGAGCGGCTTCACGTCGGCGGTGAGCTGGATCAGGTATCCCGAGGCGAAACGCGCCGCGAGCCCGAGGTGACGCAGGATCTGCACGAGCAGCCAACCCGTGTCGCGGCAGGAACCCTGCGCGCGCGCTCGAGCGTCGTGTCGGGCGGTTGCACGCCCGGCTCCATCCGCACGAGGTAGCTGATCTCGTGCTGCAGCTGCCGGTTCAGCCGCACCAGCATGTCGACCGTTTTCTCGTGCGGCCGGATCGTCGGCCGGAAGCGCTCGAGCCATGCCGCAAGCCGCGGTCCCGGCGGCGCGGTCTCGAGGAACGGAATCAGCTCCTTCGCCGAGGCGCCGGCGCGTAGGTGAACGGCGCGACTTCGGCGTACGGCTCGACGAAGAAGTCGAACGGATTGATGACCGTCATGTCGGCCGTCAGGTCGACGCGGATGTCGAGCTCGGTCGGCGGGCTCGGTGAACACGAGCCGCGCGACCCAGTTGCCGTACGGGTCCTGCTGCCAGTTCAGGAAGTACTTGTCCGGCGCGACGTTGAGCGAATAGCCGAGAATCGGCGTGCGGCAATGCGGCGCCGGCCGCAGCCGGATTTCGTGCGGCCCCAGCCCAACGTTGCGATCGAAGCGATACGTCGTGCGGTGCTGGAGGGCGACGCGGATGGCCATTAGCATCCAATCCGGGATTCGGCAGCTGCGCGAACACCTGGCGCAGCCCCTCGCCCCACTGGCGGTGGACCATCTGGTAGTAGGGATCGTCCTCGTCGATCCGCCGCTGCATTCCGATGCGCAGCGAATCGGCTCTCGTAGACGAGCGAGGTCGATCGGCAGCCCGACCGAGATGTTCGAGCGCATCGTCGAGTCGAACGAGACCATCGTGCATTTCGTCGCGTCGATGAGCGATGCGCGGCGGTGATCACGCGGTCGATGATCGGCTTGCCGTACTTGGTCTCGCCGCTCTGGAAATAGCACGTGTCGGCGGTCGCCTCGATGAAGTTGCCTTCGCTGTAGACGTTGAAGAGCCGCGGCGGCTCGCCGCGGATCTGGCCGCCGACGAGGAAGCTCGCGCTGGAGTCGATGTTGCTCTGCATCAGGAACGGGCCGTCGCGGCTCTTCGCCTCGCGCAGCGAGTCGCCGATGAGCGCGCGCGACGTCGAACATCGATGTCGGCGTTCGCACAGGTTGAGCGAGTCGTCGTCGCGCGCGCGCGCGCTCCTCGAGCATGTTGAGCGCGTTCTGGGTGATGGACAGGTTGCCCGACGACAGCGTGACGATCACGCGGTCGCCGTCGCTCGCGATGATGCGCATCTTCGAAAAGCGGGCGATCTGGTCGACGCCGGCGTTGGTGCGCGAATCGGAGGCGAAGAGCATCCCCGCTTCGAGCGGACATGGCGACGCAGTAGGTCATCGGTCAAGCAGCGTGGCGGCAAAGCTGCGATTTTACCCAATCGCCGCAGGCACGGCAGCCTGACGCATTCAGACGCCCGGTCATTCGGGAACGAGGAAGTGCCGGCTGATCTCGTCGCCCAGCTCCGAGATGCGTTCGAGGAAGTCCATCAGGTACTCGTGCAGCCCGAAGCGGATGATGTCGTCGGTGCGGCCGTAGTGCAGCTTGGCGTGCAGCTCGCCCGCCGCGCGCTCGATTTCGCGCGAATGCTCGTCGCACAGGTGCTCGAGCGTCTCGTGGATGAAATTCATGCAGGCGTGCAGCGAGCGCGGCATGTCGTCGCGCAGGATCAAGAGCTCGGCGACGCGGCGCGGCGTGATGACGTCGCTGTAGATCTTGCGGTACGCCTCGAACCCGGACACCGAGCGCAGGAGCGCGCCCCACTGGTAGTAGTCGACGGCGCCGCCGACGTCCGCGGCGCTCGGCAGCAGCGTGTGGTACTTGACGTCGAGGATGCGCGCGGTGTTGTCCGGCCCGCTCGAGGTGCGTGCCGAGGCGGATGAAGTGGATAGGCCTCGTCGCGCAGCAGCGTGCCGAACGTCACGCCGCGAAAGAGATGCGAGCGCATCTTGACCCAGTCGAGAAACTCCGAGACCCCGCTCGCTCTCGAGCCGCGCGTAGTCGTATCCCGCGCACCTCGAGCCACGCCGAGTTCAGGTCCTCGTACATCTCCGACGTGATCGCGCCGCGCACCGAGCCGCGCCGATTCGCGCGCGCAGCGCAGGCAGCAGAAGATCGACGACGGGTTCGTCGCGTCGAGGATCATGAACCGCAGCACGTTCTCCGCGGAGAGCACGCGGATAGCTGCTCGTAGTACGTCGGTGGCGAGACCCGAGGTGATCGAGGGGACGGCCCAGGGCTCGGCCCACGCGAGGCCGGGCTCGATCACCTCGTAGGGCAGGAGCGCTCATCCGATAGGTGACGTCGAGCATGCGCGCCGTGTTCTCGGCCCGCTCGATGTGGCGGGACATCCAGAAGAGCTCGTTGGCGGTGCGGCAGAGCATTTCGAAGTTCCGTTCAGTCCGCCTAATTGGCCCAGCACCCAGGTGTCCTTGGTGCCCCCGCCCTGCGACGAGTTGACGACCAGCGAGCCCTCGCGCAGCGCGACCGCGCGTCAGGCCGCCGGGCACGAGGTTGACGGTCTTGCCCGACAGCACGTACGGCCGCAGGTCGACGTGCCGCGGCGCGAGGCCGCGTCTCGACGAACGTCGGGCAGGTCGATAGCGCCAAGCGTCGGCTGCGCGATGTACTTGTCGGGCGCCGCCAGGATCCGTTGGCGGAACGCCTCGAGCTCGGCGGCGGCCGCGGTCGGGCCGATCAGCATGCCGTAGCCGCCGGCGCCGTGGGTTTCCTTGACGACCAGCTCGGCGAGATGCGCGAGCACGTAGTCGCAATCCTCCTTGCGATGCAGGAGATAGGTCGGCACGTTGGCGAGCACCGGCTCCTCGGTCAGATAGAAGCGGATCATCTCCGGCACGTACGGATAGATCGACTTGTCGTCGGCGACGCCGGTGCCGATGGCGTTGGCGAGCGTGACCTCGCCCGGCGCGATACGCGGCGAAGAGGCCCGGGACGCCGAGCATCGAATCCGGCCGAAACGCGAGCGGATCGAGGAAGTCGTCGTCGACGCGGCGGTAGATCACGTGCACGCGCTGCGGCCCGTGCGTCGTGCGCATGTAGACGAGTGTCGTTCTGCACGAAGAGATCCGGGCCCTCGACCAGCTCGACGCCCATCTGCTGCGCCAGGAACGCGTGCTCGAAATACGCGCGAGTTGTGCGCGCCGGGCGTCAGCACCGCCACGGTCGGGCGCTCTTCGCCCGCCGGCGAGCAGGCCGTAGAGATTGGCGAGCAGCAGGTCGGGATAGTGCTGGACCGGGCGGATGCGCTGCGTCGCGAAGAGCTCCGGGAAGAGCCGCATCATCATCTTGCGGTTCTCGAGCATGTAGGACACGCCCGACGGGACGCGCAGGTTGTCCTCGAGGACGTAGAACTCGCCCGCGCCCGCGCGGACGAGATCGACGCCGGCGATGTGCGCGTAGATGCCGCCGGGAACGTCGATTCCCTGCATCTCGGCGCGATACTGCGCGTTCGGCAGCACGCGCTCGGCCGGCACGACGCCGGCCTTCGAGGATCGCCTGATCGTGATAGATGTCGTGCAGGAACGCATTGAGCGCCTGCACGCGCTGCTTCAGCCCGCGGTCGAGCACTTTCCATTCGTCGCCGGAGATGATCCGCGGCACGAGATCGAACGGGATCAGCCGTTCGCGCCCGATTCCTCGCCGTAGACGGCGAACGTGATGCCGACGCGATGAAACGCCCGCTCCGCCTCCTCCCGCTTCTGGGCGATGCGGTCGGCGGGCGTCCGGTCGAGCCACCCGGCGAACGCCTGGTACGGCGCGCGGATTGCCCGCCGGGGCGTGCATTTCATCGTAGATTGAGCGGGACACGAAATATTTGTGGGAGGCGCGGACGAGGTCGGGGATAGCGTGCAAATCCCGGGCCAAACCAAAATCACATGGCCCGTCCAAAGCTTAGCGTTTTATCCACAGCGCGGGCTCGGCTGTCCCGCCCCAGATCCGGAGCGAACGCGCGCACCAATCGAAGGCATTTTTCGTCCAGGACAGGCATCGACAAATCGCCGAAATCGGTTTGACCCCCGTCTGGGCGCTATGGTTAAATCGCGGCTCCTGTCTGGGTTCGCGGGCGGTTAGCTCAGCGGTAGAGCACCGCCTTCACACGGCGGGGGTCACTGGTTCGAACCCAGTATCGCCCACCACATGAACCAAGGGGTTACGCGCAAGTGTAACCCCTATTTTGGCCGCGGCGCGGAGGTCGCGACGCAGTCAGCAACGCACAGTCAGAGCGAGCCCGCCGGAATTTTCCTGCGCAACTCATGACCGATCCCGACACTTCGCTCGACGTCGAAGCCCTCGTCTTCGATGCGTACGGCACGCTGTTCGACGTCCATTCGGTAGCGGGTCTCGCCGAGAGCGCTCGCGCCCGGGCGCGGGCCGGCGCTGTCGCAGCTGTGGCGCGCGAAGCAGCTCGAATACACGTGGTTGGGAGCCTGATGACCGCCCCGACGGTGGCGCGGTCGGACTTCGCGGCGGTGACGGAGCAGGCGCTCGACTTCGCGCTGTCGGCGCTGGCGATCGATCTCGACGCCGGCGCGCGCGCACGTCTTTCGGCAGCGTACCTCGACCTCGCGCCGTATCCCCGACGTCGGGCGACGCTTTCGAGCCTTGCGCCGCGTCCGCGCTGGATCCTGTCGAACGGCACGCTCGCGATGCTCGAACCGCTCGTCCGCCAATCCGGGCTCACGCCGTTCCTCGACGGCGTGCTCTCGGTCGATGCCGCCGGGATCTACAAGCCGAGCCCGCGCGTCTATCAGCTCGCCGTCGATCGGCTGCGCCTGCCGCCGCGACGCATTGGTTTCGTCTCGTCGAACTGCTGGGACGCCGTGGGAGCCAAGGCGTTCGGGTTCACGACGTTCTGGATCAATCGCGCGGCGGCGCCGGTCGACCGCCATGGTCCGGCACCCGACCGCATCATGAGCACCCTCGGCGATCTGCCGTCATTGCTGCGGCCGATGCAACCGAGCGCTCTTGACGCGCCAGGCGGGCGATCCACCCGCGCCTGCTGCCGCGACGCGCGCGCCGAGCACCGCGAGCGCGCAGCAGCGCTTACGTCAGGGCATGTACTGGCCGCCGTTGACCTCGATCACCTGGCCGGTGACGTAGCCCGACAGCGTGTCGGACGCGAGGTAGAGGAGTGTTCCCGCGCACTCGTCGGCGCCGCCCAGGCGGTTCATCGGAATCGTCGCCTGCATCGCCTTCAACTGCTCGGCAGTCGAATAGCGATCGTGAAACGGCGTGGTGATCACGCCGGGCGATAACGCGTTCACGCGGATGCCGTCGCCGACCACCTCCTTCGCCCAACCGTGCGGTCACGGTCGAGATGAAACCCTTGGCGCCGGCGTAGAGGATCGCCCCGCCGCCGCCGCCGTGCCGCGCGGCGATCGACGTGACGTTGATCACGTTGCCCGACTTCTGCTTGCGCATGATCGGGATCACGTCGCGCATGAACAGCGCGACCTGCGTGCAATTGAGCGTCGAGCACCCGGTTGATGTGCTCGACGGTATAGTCCTCGAGCTTCACGCGTCCCAGCATTCCTCCGGCGTTGTTGATCAGCACGTCGATGCGGCCGAACGCGGCCGCAGTCTCGGCAACGATGCGCTTGACGTCGCCCTCGGACGTCGACGTCGCCCTGAACGAGCGTCGCCTGGCCGCCGGCCGCCTTGATGTCGCCCGCCACCGCTTCGCGGCGGCATCGCGGCTTTCGTTGTAGTGGACCGCCACCTTGCAGCCTTCGCGCGCGAAGCGCCTGCGCCGGCCGCGGCACCGATGCCGGTCGACGCGCCGGTGATGAGCACGGCTTTGCCTTTGAGATCCGAGATCATGGTGTTCCTCCTCTGATATTTACGCTGGACGGCGGGCCATCGCGGAACGGATCTGGCACGCGCGGCGACTGCCGCGCGCAGTGCCTGTGATGGCCTCGGGCCGCGGAAAGCTCTTGCGATAGGCAAGCGCGACGCGGCGCGACGGCGCGGGCGCGTGAACGGAACGGGCACGACGAGCCGGCTGTGATAGCTGGGCGTCAGCGCGTCGCTGCGGGCAGCACCGACACCCCGAGGCCGGACGCGACCATGTTCCTCACCGTTTCGAGCGAGCTCGACCGCGCGACATGCGCGTCCGCCGCGGCTCAACTCGGGGCAGGCATCGAGCACCTGCGTCGCGGAAGCAGTGGCCGATGTCGAGCAGGATCGGTCGCTCCCCGGCGAGCTCGTCCGGGCGGATCGACTGCGCTTCGCCCATTTGTGGCCGGCCGGGACCACCACGCGAAACGGCTCCTCGTACAGGAATTCGGTGACGACACCCGGCGGCGCGAACGGCAGCGCGAGGATCGCGATGTCGATGCGGCCCGACCGCAGCGCGCCCTCCGAGATTCTCGGTGAGGTTCTCGTCGAGATCGAGCGGCATTTGCGGCGCATGCGCGTGCAGCGCGGGAATGAGATCAGGCAGGAGATAGGGCGCGATCGTGTAGATGACGCCGAGCTTGAGGACCCCGGCAAGCTGGTTGCGTCCTGCCTGCGCGAGCTCCTGGACCCGCGTCGCCTCCTCGAGCACCTTCTGCGCCTGCTCGACCACGCGCGCGCCCACCGGCGTGACGGTGATCTCGCTCTTGCCGCGCTCGAAGAGCCTTGCCCCGAGCTCCTCCTCGAGCTTCTGGATCGCCACCGACAACGCCGGCTGGCTCACGAAGCAGCGCCGCGCGGCGCGACCGAAGCTCCGCTCGTTGGCGACAGCGACGATGTAGCGGAGCTCGCTCAAGGTCATCGGCGCTGTTTTTCCAGCCGCTCGCGCAGGAAGACCGCGAATTCCTCCGCGACTTCCGGATGCTTGAGCCCGAAATCCACCGTCGCCTCGAGGTAGCCCAGCTTGCGTCCGCAATCGTAGCGCCGGCCGTCGAACCGGTAGGCCACGACCTTTTCCTCGTCCAGCAAGCGGGCGATGCCGTCGGTCAGCTGGATCTCGCCGCCGGCGCCCGGCGGCATCGTGCGCAAATGATGAAAGATCCGCGGTGTCAGAACATAGCGGCCGACGACCGCGAGCGTCGACGGCGTGGTCCCCGGCTTTGGCTTCTCGACGATCCGAATGATCGGCGCCGTCCGGCCGCGTTGCGCTGCGCGTTTCCACGATACCCCAGCTGTCCACGTCGTCCGCCGGCACCTCCATGACGCCGATCGCCGAGGCATCCTCCGCCCTCGCCACCTCGACCATCTGCTGCATGACCGGCACCCGGGCGTCGATGAGGTCGTCCGCGAGGATCACCGCGAACGGCTCGTCGCCGACCACCGGAGCCGCGCACAGCACGGCGTGACCCAGCCCGAGCGCCTCGGTCTGCCGGATGTAGATGCAGTTGATTCCGCGCGGCGTGGCCGACTGCACCGTTTGCAGGAGCTCGGTCTTGTTGCGCAGCTCGAGCTCGGTCTCCAGCTCGTACGCCTTGTCGAAGTGGTCCTCGATCGAGCGCTTGTTGCGCCCGGTGATGAAGATCATGTCGGAGATGCCGGCCGCCGCGGCTTCCTCCACCGCATACTGGATCAACGGCTTGTCGACGACCGGCAGCATTTCCTTCGGACTTGCCTTGGTCGCGGGCAGGAACCGGGTGCCGAGACCCGCCACCGGGAAGACCGCCTTGGTGATCGCGCGCATCGCGTGTTCCTCGTCGAGGTATCGTGGCGGCGCCTACGCGCTGCCGCCACTGATGAGCTTCAGGAGACCCGCCTCGTCCAGCACGGGAATGTCGAGTTCCATCGCCTTCGCGAGCTTGGATCCGGCGTCCGCGCCGGCCACGACGTAGCTCGTCTTGTTGGACACGCTCCCCGCCACCTTCCCGCCCGCGGCTTCGATGCGCGCCTTGGCCTCCTCGCGCGCGAGCTCGGGCAGCGTTCCCGTCAATACGAAGGTGAGGCCGGCGAGATGGCCAAGCGCTGCGGCGCTCTCGCGCTGCGGCGCGGTCTCGGGCCAGTGCACGCCGGCCTTGCGGAGCGCCGCGATCACGTCGCGATTGTGGCGTTCCGCGAAAAATCGGGCGATGCTCTCCACGAGCACCGGTCCGACATCGCGCACTTCGAGGAGCGCCGCCTCGTCGGCCGCAAGGAGCGCGTCGAGGCCGCCGAAATGACGCGCGAGGTCCTTTGCCGTCGTTTCGCCAACGTGCCGGATGCCGAGTGCATAGATGAAACGGGCGAGCGTCGTGGACTTGCTTCGCTCGATCGCGGCGCTGACGTTCGCCGCGGATTTTTCGGCCATGCGTTCGAGGCCCGCCAGGTCGGCGCTCCCGAAGCTTGTAGATGTCCGCGGGCGTTCGCACGAGGTCGGCGTCGACCAGCTGGTCGACGAGCTTGTCGCCCAGGCCCTCGATGTCGAGCGCGCGACGGCTCGCGAAGTGCAGCAGCGCCTGCTTGCGCTGGGCGGGACAGAACAGGCCGCCGCTGCAGCGCGCGACCGCCTCGTCGGGGAGACGGACGATCGCCGACCCGCACTCCGGGCATCGCTTGGGCATCGCGAACGCCGCGGCGCCCCGCGGACGCTTGTCCATCTCGACGCGAACGACCTCGGGGATCACGTCGCCGGCCCGCCGCACGATCACCGTGTCCCCGATGTGCACGTCCTTGCGCCGGACTTCGTCCTCGTTGTGCAGCGTGGCATTCGTGACGGTGACGCCGCCGACGAAGACCGGCTTCAGCCGCGCGACCGGCGTGATCGCGCCCGTGCGCCCGACCTGGACATCGATGCCGAGCACTTCGGTGGCCATCTCCTCGGCCGGAAACTTGTGCGCGACCGCCCAGCGCGGCTCGCGCGACACGAACCCCAGCCTGTCCTGCAGCGCGAGCGAATTGACCTTGTAGACGACGCCGTCGATTTCGAAGGGAAGATCCGCGCGCCTCGAGGCGACGGACTCGTAGAAGGCCGCGAGATCGGCGGCGCCGTGCGCGACGACGCTGTCGGCGTTGACCGGAAAGCCGAAGCCTTCGAGCGCGTCCTGCACGCGCGCGCTGGGTCGCCGGCAGCGCTCAAAGCCGCGCGTTTCGCCGATGCCGTAGGCGAAGAATGCGAGCGGGCGCTGCGCCGTCATCGCGGGATCGATCTGGCGCACCGCGCCCGCGGCAGTGTTGCGCGGATTGATGAAGAGCCTCGCGCCTGCCGCCTGCTGCCGGGCGTTGAGCTCCGCGAAGTCGCGCCGCGCCATGTAGACCTCGCCGCGCACTTCGAAGACCGGCGGGCGGCTCCGGCCCCGGAGCTTGCGCGGGATCGAGCGAATCGTCCTCACGTTGGGCGTGACATCCTCGCCTACCTCGCCATCGCCGCGCGTCGCCGCGACGGTCAGCACGCCGTCCTCGTAGCGCAGGCTGATCGCCAGGCCATCGAACTTGAGCTCGGCCAGGTATTCCAGCGGCGGTGCCGCGGCATCGAGCGCCAGCTCGCGGCGCACCCGCGCGTCGAACTGGCCGCCGCTCCCGCGATGGTGTCGGTCTCGGTCCGAATCGACAGCATCGGTATGGCATGCCGCACCGGGGCAAAGTCGGTCCTGGCGGCGCCGCCGACCTTCTGCGTCGGCGAATCGGGCGTGACGAGGTCGGGATAGCGCGCTTCGAGTGCCTCGAGCTCGCTGGAACAGCGCGTCGTAGGCGGCGTCGGAGATCGCCGGCGCATCGTCGACGTAATACTTGCGGTTGTGCTCTTCGAGCTCGCGCCGGAGCCTGGCGGCGCGCGTGGCCGCGGTCGGCGGCACGCCGCCGCGGGAATCGCCTGAGGGCGCGGCGGCCACGGTGAGGATCACGGGGCGAGGCGTGACGCTCGCGCCTTCAGCCCCGAACAGCGCCAGTGCACGCGGGCTGCCCGGCTCGATGTTGACCTCGCGCAGCGCTGCAGCGGTGCTGCGCACCTGGTCGCGGATCGCCGCGAATGCGGCATCGTCGAGCGGACGCCGGTTGTCGTCGACCAACGCCGCGTCGAGCTTTTGCGCCATGTTCTTCGCGGCGAGCTTCATCTGATCGAACACGCGTGACCGGTTCCGCCACGCGGGGACGTCGAGCAGGAAGACGGCACCCGGCGTCGACGACACGCGCAGCGTGTCCGCCGTAAAGGGATCGGAGCTGTAGTTTTGCAGCGCATAGAGCACCGATCCCGTCTCCTCCTGGATCCAGTCGAAGCGCCCGCCGTTCGCAAGGCGGAATCCGGACGCCTCGGCAATGCCGCGAAGCCGCGTGCCGGCGATCAGGGCGGCGTCGGTCTTGAGCAGCGTGATCCCGATTTGCACGTCGAGATCGGCACAGATGCGATCGACGGCCTCCGCGCGCGCCGCGTCGGCGACGATGTCCGGCGCGTTCAGGGCCGCAGGCAGCGCCGCCGCGACATCGGTGACGGCGCGCACGAAAGCTTCGAGCATCGGCGCCGTCGCCGCACCGGAGCGATTGGCGAGAAGAAGGCACGCGGCGATCTCGGAGAACTCGCCCGCGGTGTCCGATTTCAGCAATTGCCAAGGCAGGCCGGGACCACGGCGGCCGAACCAGCGCAACGGCTGACCCAGTCGAGCATGCAGTCCGGCGGCGAGCGCGCCCGCCGCGATGGGTCGCGCCGGCTGCAGGTTCGCGATGCACTCGATGTCGGGATCGGGCTGCGGCGCTTGTCGGTCGGCGGCGGACCTCCGGCTTGCCGCGGGCTGCAAGCGGCATCGGCGGCACGAACTCGTCGCCGGCGACTTCGGAGGCGATGCGCGCATGCACTTCGAGCGGTGGCTCGTAACCTCCATCGTCCGACGCTTCGACGCTCGCGCGCGCCGCGCGTTTTCGGCAACAGCCGGCCGATGCGAGCGATGGCTCGACGCGGGCACCGGACTCGCGCCGGATGCGCCGCAGCCGGATATGCCGCCGTCGCGACTCGAGAAAGCCTCCTTGATGCGGCGTCGCACCCGCCGCTCCTGCGAGCCAGTTGTAAACGAGGACGCCGACCACGAGCACGCCGCCGGCGGCGAAGAGGCCCAGCTGCAACGAGGTCATGCCATCTCGTCCGAAACGCGGCTCATGAAGGATTTCGCCAAGGGAAGCGAGACGTTGTCGACTTGGCTGTTACTGCCCGTAGTGTACCGCTCCGGCGTGCCGATTCGGACGCGGCGTCACGTCAGGCAGCGCCGGTGGCGGCAAGCTCGAGCGCCTCGGCGATATCGACCGCGACGACGCGCGAGATTCCCGGCTCGGGCATGGTGATGCCGATGAGCTGGTTCGCCATCTCCATCGTGATCTTGTTGTGGGAGATGAACAGGAACTGCGTCTGCTGCGCCATGTCCTGCACCATCCGGCAGAAGCGGTCGGTGTTCGGATCGTCGAGCGGCGCGTCGACCTCGTCCAGCAGGCAGAACGGCGCGCGGGTTCAGCTGGAACAGCGCGAACACGAGCGAGATGGCGGTCAGCGCCTTCTCGCCGCCGGACAGCAGATGGATCGACGTGTTGCGCTTGCCCGGGCGGCTGCGCGACGACCTGCACGCCGGAGTCGAGGATCTCCTCGCCGGTCAGCACGAGCTGCGCCTGCCCGCCGCCGAAGAGCACCGGGAAGAGCCGGGCGAAGTTCTCGTTGACCGTGTCGAACGTCTGCTGCAGGAGCTGTCGGGATTCGCGATCGATCTGGCGAATGGCGTTCTCGAGCGTCGCCATCGCTTCCGTGAGATCGGTCGCCTGGGCGTCCAGATACTCCTTGCGCTCCCTGGCGATCTCGAGCTCGTCGAGCGCCGCGAGATTGACGGCGCCGAGGCCGGCGATCGCGCCCTGCAGCCGCTCGATTTCGGCCGGCAGCCCGGACTTGTTGCCGAACGCCTTCAGCTCGGCGGGCAATGCGGCGAGGTCGGCGTGCGCTTCGGCGAGCTGGCCCGGCGAACTGTTCCTCGGCGAGCACCATCGCCTGCTCTTTGAGCCGCATCTCCTCGATCTTCGCCCGCGCGGGCTCGAGCTTCTGCTCGGCGGCGAGCCGCGCTTCCTCCGCGCTGCGCAAGCTCCGCGCCGAGCCCTTCCTGCCGATCGCGCGCCGCAGCGAGCGCCTGCTCGGCTTCGCCGCGCGCGGCAAGCTGGAGCTGCAGCGACTGTTCGACGGGCGTCCAGTCGATCGCCGCGCGCTCCGGAGGTGAGCTGGGCGAGCAGGCCGCGCTGCTGCGCCGTCTGCGCCGCGAGCGATTCGCGCCGGCGCTCGAGCTCGGCCAGCCGCTCGCGGCAGCTCCGCTCGGCGAAGATCGCCTCCTGCGCGGCGCGCTCCGCCACGCGCACGCGCTCGCGTCCGCGCGCGAATTCGATCTCCGCCTCGTGCTGCGCGTTGCGCGCCGCATCGCGCTGCGTCGCCTCGTCGTGGAGCTTGACCTGCGCATCGGCGAGCTCGCGCGGCAAGTGCATCGCCCTGCGCCTTGCCCGCCGGTGTCCTGCGCCGCGATCTCGGCAAGCTCGGCGACGATCTTGCACGCGGCGCGCTTCGGCTGTTTCGGCCGCCTGCTTCAGTTGCACGAGCTCGAGCTCGAGGTCGTGGCAACGCCGCTGCTGCGACGAAAACGCCATGCTCTCGTCGTGATAGCGCCGCTGCGCATCGTCGAGCTCGGATTCGACCGTCGCCAGCGCGTCGCGCGCGGCGAGCGCGCTGCTGCGGACGCTCGCCGAATGGCATGCTCGAGCTCCGCGAGCTCGCGCTGCCGCGCGAGCACGCCGTGCAGGTCGCTGTCCGCCGCGAAGAAGTGGATCGACTGCGCGGTGACGAGATGGCCGCGCGGCGTGACGAAGGATTCGCCCGACCGCCGAGCGTTCCGCGGTCGCGCAGCGCGGCGCCGACATCGTCGCGGCAGCGAACGCCGCGCAGCCAGTCGGAAAGGAGGCGCGCGATTTCCGGGCGCAGCGAACGCACGCGACGCAAGCAGGCTGTCGCCGCTTCCACGGTTGCTTCGCATTTCCGCCTGCTCCGCGCTCGCTGCGGCGGGCGCATAGAGCGCGATCCGCGGCGGTCGCAGCCTGCGCCGTCAGTGCCATTGCGCACGCCAGCCCTGCGCGGCCTCGAGGCGGTCCAACTCGACCGCATCGAGCCGTTCGCGCAGCACGGCCTCGAGCGCGTCCTCCCAGCCGGGCTCGATGTCGAGTCCCTGCCACAGGCGGCGGGCGCTTGGCGATGCCGTGGTCGGCGAGCCATTGCGCGCTGTCCTTGCCCTGCCCGATCTTCGCCTGCAGCGCGGCGAGCGCCTGCGATCGGGCCTCGATGTCCGCGAGCTCGTGCCCGGCCTTTTGCGCGGCGTCGCTCGCCGCCCGCTGCCGGTCCTGCAGTTCCTGCACCGTGTCGCGCAGCGCATTCAATCCGGCCTCTTTCGAGGCGAGCTCCGACTGTTTCCTGCCGGAGCTGATCGTCGACCTCCGCGATCTGCGCGGTCATCGGCGCGCCGGGCGCATCGAGCTCGCCCTGCAGGCGCTCGCGGCGCGGTGCGAGCTGTCGCACGACGTCGCGCGACGTTCTCGCGCTTGGTCTCGATGACGCGGATCGCCTGCTCGGCAAGCCCGATCCGTTGCTGCAGGTCGGCGGACACCGCGGCCGCCGCCGCGACCGCCTGCTCGCGCTCCGGCAGCGCCGCGACAGCGGCGCGCTCTTCGTCGCCGGTCTTTTCCCGGGCGACGAGCGCATCCTCGATCGCCTGCTCGATCGCCTCGCGATCGCCGAGCAGCGCGGACTCCTGGCCGGCGAGCGCGCCGATCTGCTCGGTCAGCTGCGCCACCTGCTGCGTGATCCGCGTTTCGCTCTCGCGCGCGAACGCGAGCTGCTGCTCGAGCCGCGTCACCTCGGCATTGGCTTCGTAGAACGCGCCCTGCCGCTCATGCAGGGCGTCGCCCGCCGCATAGTGGTCGGCGCGCAGCGCTTCCAGCTTCGCTTCGGCGGCGCGCACGTCGGCCTGCACGCTCTCGAACGCGACGGTGAGGTCGCCGACCGCCGCCGAATGGCGTTCGCGGGCATTCGCCGCGTCCTGCTGCTTCGAAAACCACAGGAGGTGCTGCACGAGGCGCAGCCGCGTCTCGTGCTCGCGGAACTCGGTGGCGACCTTCGCCTGCGCGTCGAGCTTTTCGAGCTGCGAGCCGAGCTCGATCCGGATGTCCTCGACGCGCGCAAGGTTCTCGCGCGCGTCCGCGAGCCGGCGCCTCGGTTTCCTTGCGCCGCTCCTTGTACTTCGAGACGCCGGCGGCTTCCTCGAGGAACACCCGCAGCTCCTCGGGCTTCGCCTCGATCACGCGCGAGATCATCCCCTGCTCGATGATCGCGTAGGCGCGCGGCCCGAGGCCCGTGCCGAGGAAGAGATCGTAGATGTCGCGGCGGCGCACCGGGATGTTGTTGATGTAGTACGACGAATCGCTCGTCGCGCGTCAGCACGCGCTTGATCGAGAGCTCGGCGTAGCTGCCCCACTGGCCGCCGATGCGGCCCGCGGAGTTGTCGAAGAAGAGCTCGACGGACGCGCGGCCGACCGGCTTGCGCTCGCCGGCGCCGTTGAAGATCACGTCCTGCATCGATTCGCCGCGCAGCGCCGATGCCTTCGATTCGCCGAGCACCCAGCGCACCGCGTCGATCACGTTCGACTTGCCGCAACCGTTGGGACCGACGATGCCGACGAGCTGGCCCGGCGTGGCGATCGCCGTCGGGTCGACGAACGACTTGAACCCTGCGAGCTTGATGTGCGTGAGACGCAAAGGGGCCTGCGGACGAAAGTGCGGGCGGGGAAGGCCCGATTGCCAGGGAGTGAGCCGTCGCGCCGGACGCGTGCTCGCGGACGACGCAAAAGCTCAAATTATATCCGATCCTCTTCGACCGCGTGGCACGCGACGGCACCCCCGCCGGGCGCCGGCTTGAGCACCGGGATCTCGCTGCTGGCAGCGCTCCGCCGCGTACGGGCAGCGCGGATGAAACGCGCACCCGGCGGGCGGGTCGAGCGGATTCGGAACCTCGCCGGCCACGGCGGTCGCGCTTCTGGCCGGTCATCGCGAGGTCGGGCACGGCGGCGAGCAGCATCCGCGTGTACGGATGCCGCGGCGCCGCGAAAAGCCGCTTCGTCGGCGCGAGCTCGACGATGCGGCCGAGATACATCACGCCGACGCGGTCGGCGATGTGGTGGATCACCGCGAGGTTGTGCGAAATGAAGAGGTACGTGAGGCGCAGCCGCTGCTGCAGCTCGCGCATCAGGTTCAGCACCTGTGCCTGCACCGAGACGTCGAGCGCGGACGTCGGCTCGTCGCACACGAGGAAGCGCGGCTGCCGTCGAGAGCGCGCGGGCGATGGAGATCCGCTGCCGCTGGCCGCCCGAGAACTGGTGCGGATATTTCGCGCCGTCGCGCGTCGCAAGGCCGACCTGCGCGAGCAGCGCGGCGACGCGCGAAGCGACGTCCGGCGCGCGGGGTTTCCGGTGCCTGCGCAGGATCGGCTCGGCGACGACATCGGCGACGCGCCAGCGCGGATTGAGGCTGGCATAGGGATCCTGGAAGATCATCTGCATGCCGCGCCGCGCCGCGCGCTGAGTCGCGCCGTCGCGCGCTTCGCGCCGCGCTCAGCACGACGCCGTCGAATTCGATCGTTGCCGCGCGTCGGCGCGTAGAGACCGACGATGAGCCGCGCGACCGTCGACTTGCCGCAGCCCGACTCGCCGACGAGACCGAGCGTCTCGCCCGCGCGGCGATCGCAGAGCTGACGCCGTCGACGGCTTTGAGCAGCGCTCGCGGCTTGCGCTCCAGCACGCGATCGAGCCACGGCGGCGAGACGTCGAACGTCCGCGCGACGTCGGTGAGCGTCGAGCAGCGCCGAATGGCGGTCATCGAGCGCTGCGTGTCTGCGCGAGCCCAGCAGGCGGCGCGCGTCGCGCCGACGGGAAGCAGCTCGGGACGCTCGTGCCGGCAGCGCTCGATCGCGCGCTTGCAGCGCGGATGGAACGCGCAGCCGCCGGGTACGGCGTCGAGCCGCGGCATCACGCCGTCGATCTGCGCGAGGCGGTCGCAATCCGTCGACGATCGAGGGAATCGATCCCATGAGGCCCACGCGTGTACGGATGCGCGGGCGGTGGATGACGTCGGCCACCGGGCCGATCTCGACGATGCGTCCCGCGTACATCACGGCGACGCGATCCGCGGTCTCGGCGATCACGCCCATGTCGTGCGTGATCAGCATCACCGCGGTGCCGTGCTCGCGGCAGAGCCGCTTCAGGAGCTGGATGATCTGCGCCTGAATCGAAACGTCGAGCGCGGTCGTGGGCTCGTCGGCGATGATGAGCCGCGGCTCGCCCGCGAGCGCCAGCGCGATCACGACGCGCTGCCGCATGCCGCCGGAAAACTGGTGCGGATAGTGGTCGATGCGGCGCGCCGGCGCCGGGATGCCGACTTCGTCGCAGCAGCTCGATCGCCCGTGCACGCGGCTCGCGCGGCTCCCAGCGGCAGGTGCGTCTGGATCGTCTCGACGAGCTGGCGCGCCGATCGTGTACAGCGGATTGAGCGAGGTCAGCGGATCCTGGAAGATGGCGCCGATCTCGCGGCCCGCGGATCGCGCCGCATCGTCTCGTACGGCAGGTTGTCGATGCGCCGGCCGGCGAGGCGGATCTCGCCGCCGGCGATGCGCCCGGGCGGATCGATGAGGCCGATGATCGCGGCGCCCGGTGAGCGACTTTCCGGCGCCGGATTCGCCGACGACGCCGAGGATCTCGCCCGGGCCGATGTCGAACGAAACGTCGTGCACCGCCGCGCAGCGTGCCGTGGCGCGTGCGGAAACTCGACGCTGAGGCACGAGACCGCCAGCAGCGGCTCGCCGTCGGCAGTCGACGCAGTCGCGAGCTGCGCCGACCGTCATCGGATCCACGTCACGCTCAATTTCGGGTTGAGCGCGTCGCGCATCCAGTCGCCGAGCAGGTTGATCGCGAGCACCATGATCACCAGCGCGGCGCCCGGAAAGATCGGCGATCCACCACTCGCCCGAAAACAGAAAATCGTTGCCGACGCGGATCAGCGTGCCGAGCGACGGCTGCGTCGGCGGCACGCCCGACGCCGAGGAACGACAGCGTCGCCTCGGTGATGATCGCGGTGGCGATGTTGATCGTCGCCAGCACCAGCACCGGGCCCAGGACGTTGGGCAGCAGGTGGCGGCGCATGATGCCGAGCGGCGAGACGCCGATCACGCGCGCGGCCTGCACGTATTCCTTGTTCTTCTCGACCATCGTCGAGCCGCGGACGGTGCGCGCGTATTGCACCCAGTTGGCGGCGCCGATCGCGAGGATCAGCACGAAGAGCGCGACGCTCGAATGCGCGTCGCGCGGCAGCACGGCGCGGGCGACGCCGTCGATCAGCAGCGCGATCAGGATCGCCGGAAACGAGAGCTGGACGTCGGCGACGCGCATGATGAACGCATCGAGCTTGCCGCCGACGTAGCCGGCGACGAGCCCGAGCGAAACGCCGAGCGACGATGCGCGAGCGCGACCGCCGCGAGACCGACCAGCGAGCGAGATGCGCGTGCCGAACATGATCGCCGAGAGCACGTCGCGGCCCTGGTCGTCGGTGCCGAGCAGGTACCCCGCCTTGCTGCCCGTCATGCCGCGCGGGCGGCGACAGCGCGTCGAGGAGATTGAGCGTCCTCAGGTCGAACGGGTTGTGCGGAGCGACCCAGGGCGCGAACAGCGGCCGCGGCGAGACAGACGCACGAGCACGATCGCCGAGACGATCGCCACCGGCGAATGCCGGAAGCTGCAGCCGACGTCGCTGTTCCACGCCGCCGCAAGGCGCACCGGCAGCGTCGGCAGCGTCGCGGCTGTCGGTGATCGTCGATCGGAGAGTCATGGCTCGTCAAACAGGATACGCGATTCGGTTATTGCGCGGATGCCTGACCGACGGACGGCTGTGGCGCCTGTCTGCGCTGCGTCGCGGTCTAGGTCGAGCGATCCGCCAACCGCTCGACCGTCCGCAGTGCCGCGCTGCGCGCCTGGGCGTAGACCTGCTCTTTCCAGTCGTCGGCATCGACGTAGAACGCATCGCGCATCTGCTGGCGGATCGGCGCGCGCGCAGCGTCGCGGGCGCTTCGGGGTGATTGTGCAGCCAGTGGTCGGCGCGCAGCGCCTGCAAGACCTGCGGCAGCGGCACGGTCCCGTATTCGAGCGCCATCGCGGTGAATTCGGCGCTCCGGACACTCCTCGTAGCCCGCGCTCGTAATGAACCCCACGACGCTCGCCGACGTCGACGAGCCATCGTAGAACGACGTCACGTCGTCGCCCCACCACGCGCGGCGCGCGCGAGCTCTGGCGGAACGTTGCGGCCCGCATAGATCTTTCGCCGTGCCCTCGCGGTCCGAGCGCCGTGTGAAAGTCGATCCACGCCACGCGCCTGCGGCCGGACGCGTGCCGCCGCAGCACCGAGCGCAGCGTCCGGTTGCTCCACGTCGCGCGCGCACCCGCCGAAGAAGAGCCCGCTCGGGAAACGCGTACTGGCCGCCCGTGAGGCGCCGCCTGGAACGCGCGCGCTCGCCATGCTTCGCGATGTACGCGCCGATCGCTTCGCTCGCTCTCCGTCGGCGGCGGCCAGGTCGCCGGACAGCAGGATGCGGATGCACGTCCGGCATACGCCGCGTTGGCGGGCAGCGGCGCCGCGAAGTCGCGGAAATTCCGGTTGAGATCGACGTTGTCCTCGTTGACGCGGCGGCCGTAGGAAGAAGCCATGCGGATTGACCGCGTGCACGAAGAGCACGGCGACGCGCGCCGCGCTCACCGCGCGCACGAACTCCTCGTCGTGCAGGAGGCCGACCTGCGCACCGGAGCCGCAATAGCCCTCGATGCCATGCGTCGCCGACGTCAGCACGCAGCACGGCGTCGGCATCGCGCGGGCCGAGCAGCGCGACGTCCATCGCGAGCACCTCGCCTTCGGCGCCGCGAAGGTCCGGCAGCTCTACCGAGTCGACCGCGAGACCGCGCGCGCGCGGCGGCCGCGAGAATTTCGCGCGCCTCGGCGTAGCTCCGCGCGAAATGGGGAATGGCGAGTCATCGATGGCCGCGAATTCCGACGCGTGGCTCCGAGGCAGCTACTTCGCGACCGGCATCGCCGCTCCGGCGAGCGCCGCCGAGATACCCGGCGCCGAGCGGAATGACCGCATCGTTGAAATCGTAGCGTGCTGTTGTGCAGGAAGCAGCCGCCCTCGAGCGCCGCCCTGCCCGAGCCGCGCGAACGCGCCGGGCTTCGCCTGCAGCATGAACGAGAAATCCTCCGAGCCCATCGACGGGTCGAGGTTGCGCACGACGTTGTCGCGGCCGACGAGGCTCTCCGGCGACCGTCGCGGCGAACTCCGCCTCGCGCGGATGATTGATCGTGGCCGGATAGACGCGCTCGTACTTGAGCGTCGCGTTCGCGCCGAACGCGGCGGCGATCGTCGGCACCGAGCTCGGTCAGCCGCCGCTCGATCATGTCCTGCGTGGCGGGCCGGAACGTGCGCACGGTGCCGACGAGCTTCGCGTGCGACGGGAATGACGCTCATCGCGCCCGGGTTGCCCGCCTGCATCGCGCAGATGGCTCACCACGGCGGTGTCGATCGGGCTCACGTTGCGCGAGACGATCGACTGCACCGCCGTGATGATGTGCGCCGGCGACCAGCACCGGATCGATCGCGGCGTGCGGATGCGCGCCGTGACCGCCGCTGGCCGTCGATCGTGATCTCGATGCGGTCCGCAGCGGCCATCGCCGGGCCCGGGCGTGATGCCGATGCGCCCGGGCGGCAAGCCCGGGCCAGTTGTGGAGCGCGAACACCTGCTCGGCGGGAAAGCGCTCGAAGAGGCCGTCCTCGATCATCGCCTTGGCGCCGGCGTAGCCCTCCTCGCCCGGCTGGAAGATGAGGTACGCGGTGCCGTCGAAGTTGCGCGTCTCGTGCAGATAGCGCGCGGCGGCGAGCAGCATCGTCGTGTGGCCGTCGTGGCCGCAGCCGTGCATCCGGCCGTCGTAGCGCGACTTGTGCGCGAACTCGTTCTCCTCCTGCATCGGCAGCGCGTCCATGTCGGCGCGCAGGCCGACGGCGCGCGCCGCTCGCATCGGTGCGGCCGCGCACGACCGCGACGACGCCCGTCTTGCCGATGCCGGTGTGATGCTCGATGCCGAGCGCGGCGAGCCGCTCGCAGACGATCTTCGCGGTGCGGTGCTCCTCGAAGCCGAGCTCCGGATGCATGTGGAGGTCGCGGCGCACCGCCGTGAATTCGGCGTGCCAGGGAGATGATGTGCGAGACAGGATTGGTCATGGCGTGCGGAGGCCTAGTGCGGCGGCGTCGCGCTCGACGCGCAGGCGCGGGTCGACCGCGTAGTACATGAGATCGACGACGAGGTTGATGAACACGAACACGAGGGCGATGAGGCAAAGATACGCCGCCATGATCGGGATGTCAGCGAAATTGATCGCCTGGATGAAGAGCAGGCCCATGCCCGGCCACTGGAACACCGTTTCGGTGACGATCGCGAACGCGATGATGCCGCCGAGCTGCAGGCCCGTGATCGTGATCACCGGGACCAGCGTGTTCTTGAGCGCGTGACCGAAATGGATCGCGCGGTCGGTGAGCCCGCGGGCGCGCGCGAACTTGATGTAGTCGGTGCGCAGCACCTCGAGCATCTCCGCGCGCACGAGGCGCATGATCAGCGTCATCTGGAAGAGCGACAGCGTGATCGCCGGCAGGATCAGCGCCTTCAGTCCGCTCTTGGTGAGGAGGCCCGTCGTCCACCAGCCGAAGCGCCACCGTATCGCCGCGGCCGAACGACGGCAGCCAGCCCAGAAGCACGGCGAAGACCAGGATCAGCAGGATGCCGATCAGGAACGTCGGCAGGCTGACGCCGACGAGCGAGCGCCGCCAGCAGGAACTGCGCGAGCCAGCCGTGTCCGCCGCAACGCGGTGTAGACGCCGAGCGGAATGCCGACGCACAGCGCGAGCGATCGCGGCGGCGGCCGACAGCTCGAGCGTGGCGGGAAGCCGCTCCTTGAGCAGCGTCGACACCGAGCGGCCCTGCCGCAGCGAGACGGCCGAAATCGCCCTGCACCGCGTTGCCGACGAACCGGGCGAACTGCACGACGAACGGCTGGTCGAGGCCGAGCTCGGCGCGAAGCGCGCGCCTTCTCCTCCGCGGTCGCGTCCTGGCCCACCATGAAGCTGACCGGATCGCCGGTGAAATTGAACAGCCCGAACGCGATGAACGCGACGACCGCCATGACGGCGGCCGATTGCAGGACGCGGCGAAGGACGAAGGCGAGCAAGCGGGCCGGGCAAGAGCCAGAAAGTGTGGTTCAATAGCTTCCGGCATCCTAGCACTTCCTGCGCTGCGAGCCGGGCGGGCAGCGCCGGCGCCCGAAGCCGCAGTCCGCCAGCGCCGATCCCAGATGCTGCGCTTCCTGCTGAGCCGAGTCAGCCTCGTCATCCCGACCTTCATCGGCATGACGCTGCTCGCGTTCTTCCTGATCCGGATCGTGCCGGGCGATCCGATCGAGACCATGGCGGGCGAGCGCGGCATCGACGCCGCGCGGCACGCGGCGCTGCTCAAGGAATACGGGCTCGACCGGCCGGTGCTCGTCCAGTACGGCATCTACATCGGCCGCGTGCTCCACGGCGACCTCGGCAAGTCGATGATCACGCAGGAGCCGGTGCTGCGCGAGTTCGCCACGCTGTTCCCGGCGACGATCGAGCTCGCCGCTCTGCGCGATCCTGTTCGCGCTCATCGTCGGCATTCCCGCCGGAATGATCGCCGCGGTGCGGCGCAACTCGGTGTTCGACCACGGCGTCATGGGCGTGTCGCTCACCGGCTATTCGATGCCGATCTTCTGGTGGGGGCTGCTGCTGATCCTGCTCTTCTCGGTGCAGCTCGGCTGGACGCCGGTGTCGGGCCGCATCGCGGTCCTGTACGACGTCCAGCCGGTGACCGGATTCCTGACGATCGACGCGCTGCTGTCCGGCGAGAAAGGCGCGTTCAAGTCGGCGGTGATCGCACCTCATCCTGCCGACGATCGTGCTCGGCACGAATCCGCTCGCGATCATCGCGCGGATGACGCGCTCGGCGATGCTCGAGGTGCTGGGCGAGGATTACATCCGCACCGCGCGCGCCAAGGGGCTGTCCGAATCTGCGCGTCATCGCGCTGCACGCGTTTCGCAATGCGCTGATTCCGGTGATCACGGTGATCGGCCTGCAGGTCGGCGTGCTGTTCACCGGCGCGATCCTGACCGAGACGATCTTCTCGTGGCCGGGCGTCGGCAAGTGGCTGATCGAGGCGATCAACCGCCGCGACTATCCGGTGCTGCAGGGCGGCCTCCTGATGCTGGGCGTCGTCGTGATGATGGTCAACCTGCTGGTCGACGTCACGTACGGCATCATCAACCCGCGCATCAGGCGCTCGAGTCGTCGATGAGCGACCGAGACGCTCGCCGTCCCGCTCGCGCGCGGCCGCCAGCACCGCCCGGTCCCGCTGCGCGAGTTCTGGGGCTACTTCCGCGCCAACCACGGCGCGGTCGGCGGGCTCGTCGTCGTCGTCGTCGTGCTGCTGATGGCGGCGTTCGCCAACGTGCTCGCGCCCTACCCGCCCGATCTCACCAACAACGCGGCGTTCCTGCAGCCGCCCGCGTGGCAGGCCGGCGGCTCGTGGGCCTATCCGCTCGGCACGGACGCGATCGGCCGCGACATCCTGTCCCGGCTCATCTACGGCGCGCGGCTGTCGCTGCTGATCGGCATCGCGGTCGTCGCGCTGTCGATCGTCGTCGGCATCGCCCTCGGCCTCGTCGCGGGCTTCGCGCGCGGCATGACCGAGATCGCGATCATGCGGCTGATGGACATCATCCTCACGCTGCCGAGCCTGCTGCTCGCGATCGTCATCGTCGCCATCCTCGGCCCGGGGCTCATGAACGCGATGCTGGCGGTGGCGGTCGTCGTGCTGCCGCACTACGTCCGCATCACGCGCGCGGCCGTGATCACCGAGACGTCGCAAGGACTACGTCACGGCGGCGCGGGCCAACGGCGCCGGCGTGCTGCGGCTCATGTTCAGCGAAGTGCTGCCCAACTGCGCCGCGCCGCTGATCGTGCAGGCCTCGCTCGGGCGTCTCGACGGCGATCCTCGACGCGGCCGCGCTCGGCTTTCTCGGCCTGGGCGCGCAGCCGCCGGCGTCCGAATGGGGAACGATGCTCGCCGACGCGCGCGAATTCGTGCTGCGCGCGTGGTGGGTCGTGACGTTTCCCGGACTGATGATCCTCATCACCGTGCTCGCGTTCAACCTGCTGGGCGACGGCCTGCGCGATGCGCTCGACCCGAAGCTCAAGCGCTGAGGTCGCACCGACACCATGGCGCTGCTCGAGATCGAAGATCTGCACGTCGACTTCCCGACGCAGGGAGGCGTGATGCACGCGGTCGACGGCGTCAGCCTGACGCGTCGACGAAGGCGAGGTGCTGGGCATCGTCGGCGAGTCGGGATCGGGCAAGAGCGTCGACGATGCTGGCAGCTGCTCGGGCTCGTCGCCTACCCCGGCCGAGTCAGCGCGCGAGCGGCTCCGCTTTGCCGGGCGCGACCTGCCGAGCCTCTCCGACCGCGAACGCCGCCAGGTCGTCGGCAAGGACGTCGCGATGATCTTCCAGGACCCGACCGACGAGCCTCAATCCGTGCTTCACGATCGGCTTCCAGCTCACCGAAACGCTGCGGCTGCATCTCGGGCTTGACCGCAAGGCCGCGCTGACGCGCGCGCGACGGAGCTGCTGGAGCAGGTCGGCATTCCGGCGCCGGCGAGCCGGCTCCAGGATTTTCCGCACCAGCTGTCGGGCGGCATGAACCAGCGCGTGATGATCGCGATGGCGATCGCCTGCAACCCGCGGCTGCTGATCGCCGACGAGCCGACGACCGCGCTCGACGTCACCGATCCAGGCGCAGATCCTCGATCTGCTGCGCGGACTGCAGCGCGAGCGCGGCATGGCGCTCGTGCTCGTCACGCACAACATGGGCGTGGTCGTCCGAAATGGCCCGTCGCGTCGCCGTGATGTACGCGGGCCAGGTCGTCGAGGAGCGCGCCGCCGACGAGCTGTTCGCCGCGCCGCAGCACCCCTACACGGCCGCGCTGCTCGCGGCGATGCCCGAGCGCAGCACCGGCGAGCGTCGCCTCGCGACCATTCCGGGCATGGTGCCGGGCCTCTACGATCGGCCCGCAGGGCTGCCTCTTCGCTCCGCGCTGCAGCATACGACACCGGCCACCTGTGCCGCGAGCGTCCGGAGCTTCGGCCGTGGGCCGGCGGCGTGGTCCGCTGCCACTTTCCGCTCGGCGACCCGGACCGCGACGCCGCCCTCGCCCGCGACCGCCAGCTCGCAAGGCCCGCCGCATGAGCGCCGCAGGGCCGTCCGAGGCGCGAAGAGTCCCGCGAGGCGGCCGCACCAATGGAGCCGCATGAGCGCCGTGCGCCGGCCGCGCCCCTGGTCCACTGGTCGCCGAGGCGCGCGACCTGCAGCAGGTGTATTCCATCTCGCGCGGCCTGATGCGCGAGCCCGCCCGCCTGCATGCGGTCGGCGGCGTGTCGTTCGCGATCGAAGCCTGGCCGCACGCTCGCGGTGGTCGGGGAATCGGGCTGCGGCAAGTCCACGCTCGCGCGCATCGTCGCCCTGATCGAAAAGCCCACGGCCGGCGCGCTTGACGCTCGGCGGAGTCGACGCGGTCCACGCCTCGCCGACCGAGCGCGTGCGCCTGCGCAAGATCGGTCCAGATGGTGTTCCAGAATCCTTACGGCTCGCTCAACCCGCGCAAGAAGATCGGCGCAATCCTCGAGGCGCCGCTCGCGATCAGCACCGATCTCGCCGCCGCGGAACAGGCCGAGCGGGCGCGCGCGATGCTGACCAAGGTCGGCCTGCGGCCCGAGCACTATGGCGCGGTATCCGCACATGTTCTCCGGCGGCCAGCGGCAGCGGATCGCCATCGCCCGGGCGCTGATGCTCAATCCGGCGCTGCGTCGTGGCCGACGAGCCGGTCTCCGCGCTCGACGTCTCGGTGCAGGCGCAGGTGCTGAACCTTCTCGCCGACCTGCAGGGCGAGCTCGGGCTCGCCTATCTCTTCATCTCGCACGACCTCGGCGTGGTGCGCCACATCGCGCACGACGTGCTGGTCATGTACCTGGGCCTCGCGATGGAGCAGGGTCCGAAGGAGACGCATCTTCGCCCGCCCGCTGCACCCGTATACGCAGGCGCTGCTCGCGTCGACGCCCGGCATGGCGGGGATTCCGAGGTCCGCAGCGCATCGTGCTGAAGGGCGAGCGGCCGTCGCCGCTCGAATCCGCCGTCGGGATGCGTCTTCTCGACGCGCTGCGCCTACGTCGATCGACCGGTGCCGGACGGAGCGTCCGGCGCCCCGGCCGCTCGACGAGCCGGATGGTCGCCTGCCACATCGCCGAGCAGTTCCTCGACCCGCGCCACCCACCAGTTGCTCGAACCGGTCCATAATGTCGCCCCGTAACTCGAGTCCCCGGCTGCGCCGAAGACGCAGCGACCCATCCACAGGAGGCAACCTCATGACGAAGTCCCGATCAACCCAACTGCGCACCCACTGGCGGCCCGGCGGCCAGCGCGCGCGCTGGTCGCGGCGCTGGCCGTGCCCGCGCTGCTTGCTGGCCGCCGAACCTCGCGGCCAAGACCCTCGGTGTTCTGCTCCGAGGGCAGCCCCGAGAACTTCTATCCCGGCCGTCAATACGACCGGCACGTCGTTCGACGCCAACAGCCAGATCTACAGCCGCATCGTCGATTTCGAGCGCGGCGGCACCACGGTCGTGCCGGGCCTCGCCGAGAAGTGGGACATCTCGCCCGACGGCAAGGTCTACACGTTCCACCTGCGCAAGGGCGTGAAGTGGCACAACCACCGCGCGCTGGAAGCCGACGCGCGACTTCAACGCCGACGACATGATCTTCGCGATCGAGCGGCAGTGGAAGGAATCCAATCCCTACTTCAAGGTCACGAGCTCGAACCACTCGTACTTCAACGACATGGGCATGCCCAAGCTGCTGAAGTCGGTGGAGAAGGTCGACGACTACACGGTGCAGGATCACGCTCGAGAAGCCCGAGGCGCCGTTCCTGTCGGATCTCGCGATGGAATACGCCGGCGTGCAGTCGAAGGAATACGCCGACGCGATGCTCAAGGCCGGCACGCCCGAGAAGATCGACCAGGAGCCGATCGGCACCGGCCCGTTCTACCTCGACCGCTACATCAAGGACGCCATCATCCGCTACAAGGCGTTCCCGCAGTACTGGGGCGGCAAGGCGAAGATCGACGACCTGATCTTCGCGATCACGCCGGACGCCTCGGTGCGCTGGGCCAAGCTGCAGAAGGGCGAATGCCACGTGATGCCCTACCCCAATCCGGCCGACCTCGACACGATCCGCAAGGATCAGAACGTCGTCGATCCTGAGCAGCCCGGGCTCAACGTCGGCTACCTCGCCTACAACGTCACGAAGAAGCCGTTCGACGACGTGCGCGTGCGCAAGGCCGTCAACATGGCGATCAACAAGAAGGCGATCATCGACGCCGTGTATCCTCACTGCCGGCGTCCCGGCGACGAACCCGATTCCGCCGACGCATGTGGTCGTACAACAAGGCGATCAAGGACGACCCGTACGATCCGGCCGCCGCCAAGAAGCTGCTGGCCGACGCCGGCTACCCGAACGGCTTCACCACCGACCTGTGGGCGATGCCGGTGCAGCGGCCGTACAACCCCAACGCGCGCCGCATCGCCGAGCTGATGCAGGCCGACCTCGCGAAGGTGGGCGTCACCGCCGAGATCAAGAGCTTCGAGTGGGGCGAGTATCGCAAGCGGATGCAGAACGGCGAGCACCAGATGGGCATGCTGGGCTGGACCGGCGACAACGGCGACCCCGACAACTTCCTCGCCACGCTGCTCGGCTGCGATGCCGCGAAGACGAACGGCAGCAACGTCGTCGAAGTGGTGCTATCAGCCGTTCGAGGACCTGATCCAGAAGGCGAAGACGATCTCCGACCAGAAGCGAGCGCACGGCGCTCTACGAGAAGGCGCAGGTGATCTTCAAGGAGCAGGCGCCGTGGTTCACGATCGCGCACGCCGTGCAGCTGAAGCCGGTGCGCAAGGAAGTGGTCGACTTCAAGCTCTCGCCGTTCGGCCGCCACACGTTCTACGGCGTCGACATCAAGGAGCCGTAAATCGCTGACTGCCGCCGCGACTTAGCGACGCGGCGACGGACATGAGCTGCTAAGCCCCGTGCGCGCGCATCGCGCCCACGGGGTTTTTCTTGTTCGCAGTGCCCGCTGTCACTTCGACGTGCGCGCGCGCCTGTCGCGTGGCATACAGGCAGATTCCACTCGCAACGGAGACGTTCAGGCTTTCGACGCTGCCGTAAAGGGGAATGCCGATGAGGCGGTCGCATGACTCGCGGGTGAGCCGGCGCAGACCGCCACCTTCGGCGCCGAGCACCCATGCGACGGGCCCGCTGACATCGGCGTCGAACAGATTCTCGCCACCGGCGTCGGCACCCAGGATCCAGACACCACGGTCTTTGAGGTCGCGCAGCGTCCGCGCGAGGTTGGTGACGGCGATGAGCGGGAATCGTGTCGGCCGCGCCGCTCGCCGCCTTGGCGACCGTCGCGTTGACGCCGGCTGCGCGGTCCTTCGGGACGACGACCGCATGCGCGCCGAACGCATCGGCGTTGCGCAGGCATGCACCGAGATTCTGCGGATCGGTAACGCCGTCGAGAACGAGAAGGAGCGCGGGTTCCGGGAGGGTCGACGAGGACGTCGTCGACCGTGACGTACGGAAGCGCAGCGTCGACGATGGCAACGACACCTTGGTGCACTGCCTCGCCAGCGAGCTGCGCGAGGCGCGCGTCGTCAACGAAGTGGATGGCGCGGCCGGCAGCTTCAGCCCGTGCGACGAGGTCGCGTGACCGCGCGTCGCGTCGCGTCGCCGCGAGATAGATCGCCTGCACCGAACCCGGGCGTGCCGCAAGCGCGCGTTGACCGCGTGGAATCCGAAAAGAGAGCGGGTGGCGGACAAGAATCCTCGGACAAGCAGCGCGTCGCACGTCGCGGGAAGGGCGTGCTAGTGTAACGCAGCAACTCGCGCCGCCGCGCATCGACCGATCGATCGAGACCCGAGTGAACCCCGACCTGCGCCACCTCGTTGAAGCTTTTCTGCTGCTGGTGGCGGCGTTATTGCCTATCGTCAATCCGTGGGGCGGCGCACCGATGTTTCTCGCAATGACGGCGGACGTGAGTCCCGAAGTCCGCGCCACGCTCGCCAAGAAGATCGCGATCAATGCGTTCGTTCTGCTGCTGGCGTCGTTGTTTGTCGGTACTTACGTGCTCGAGTTCTTCGGCTTGTCGGTGCCAATCGTCCAGGTTGCCGGCGGCGTGGTCGTGTGCGCCAGTGGGTGGGAGCTCCTCCGTGCGGAGAGCGTGACGCGAGCCGTCCCGGCATCCGCGCCTGCCGCCTCGGAGATCAGCAGCCGCGCGTTCTACCCGCTCACGTTGCCGCTTACCGTCGGTCCCGGCACGATCTCGATCGCCATCACGATCGGCGCGCACAATCCGCAGAGCGTGCGCTCGCGCGTGCTGGATGGCACGGCCGACATGCTCGGCGCCGCGCTCATCGCGGCCACCGTCTTCGTCTGCTATCGCTATGCCGACCGGATGCTTCGGGTCATCGGCGAGACGGGCACGAGCGTGCTCGTTCGCCTCTCCGCATTCATCATGCTGTGCGTCGGCGTACAGATCTGCTGGTCAGGAGCTCGAATACTTCTGGCCTCACTGCTTGCTCCGGCCTAGTCCTGGAGCCGTTCTAGCGAGGTTAGCGATGAAGCGATCCCGGTTCTGCTGTTTGCGTCTGTGGACGCTCCTCTTCATCACCGCATGCTTCAACGCAACGCTCGCGCCCGCCGCCTATGGTGCCGTGACGCTCGCGCCTGTGCTGACAGGGCTTTCCAGCCCCCTTTACGTCACGAACGCCCACGACGGAACGAACCGCCTGTTCATCGTCGAGCAGGCCGGACGCATCAAGGTCCTGGCGCCTGGGGCGATGGCGCCGACGGTGTTTCTGGATATCGTGTCCAAGGTGCTCTCCGGCGGAGAGCAAGGCCTGCTCGGGCTCGCCTTTCATCCGCAATTCGCAACCAACTCGCGATTCTTCGTCAACTATACGCGCCAGACGGACGGGGCCACGGTCATCGCCGAGTATCACGCATCGGCCGACCCTGTCGTCACCGCGGCGAGCGAGTCCGTCATCCTCGTTGTCGCACAGCCGTTCACCAACCACAACGGCGGCATGATCGAATTCGGCAACGATGGGTTCCTCTACATCGGCATGGGAGACGGGGGTCCGCCAACGACCCTGGAAGTCGCGGCCAGAGCATCAACGAGCTCCTGGGGAAGATCCTTCGGATCGATATCGACAACCCTCGCGGCGGCAACCTTTATTCGTCGCCGTCAGGCAATCCTTACCTGGGTGCGACGCCGGGCCGCGACGAGATTTTTGCGATCGGCCTGCGCAATCCGTTCCGCTTTTCGTTCGATCGGCAGACGGGGCAGCTCTATGTCGGCGACGTCGGGCAAGGCGCGCTCGAGGAAGTCGACATCGTTACCGCAGGCGGCAATTATGGATGGCGGGTTTACGAGGGCAATGCGTGCACCGGCCTCGATCCCGGCCTCTGCAACCCGGCGAACTATGCGTTTCCGATCGTTCAATACGATCATTCGGGCGGACGCTGTTCCATCACGGGTGGCTACGTCTACCGCGGCACTGCCGGAACCCTCTCCGTCCGGAACGTATGTGTTCGGCGACTACTGCGCGGGCACGATCTATTCGCTGGTCAATGGCGCGCCCAATCTGCTGATCGACACCACGCTTAACATCTCCTCGTTCGGCGAAGACGAGGCTCGCGAAATCTATGTCGTCGGCTCTCGGCGGCACTGTTCATCGGCTTGTCAATCCGGGCGCGACGTCGACCACGCTCGCAAGCTCGCTCAATCCGGCGCCAGCAGGCGCGACGCGTCACCTTCACGGCGACGGTGACCGGCACCACTCCTACCGGCAACGTCGGCTTCACCGACAACGGCAATGCGATCAGCGGTTGCACCGCGGTCGCGCTCACTGGCGCCGGCAACAGCCGGACCGCGACGTGCAGCACCTCGAGCCCTCGCTGTCGGCACCCACCCCATCGCTGCCAGCTACGGCGGCGACGCCGGCAACACCGCCATCCACCAGCGCTCGCGCTGTCACAGGTCATCACCGCCGCCGGAGGCGGCGCCAGCAGCAACGTGGCGCTGGCCAGTGCCGGCGGCGTGGCCTCGGCGTCGAGCACTTACGCCCCGGCCTACCCGGTCAGCGCGATCAACAACAACGAGCGCGCCGGCACCGGCTGGGGCAACGGCGGCGGCTGGGCCGACGGCACGCCGGGCACCTTCCCGGACTGGGTGCAGATCATCTTCAACGGCAGCAAGACCATCGATCGGGTGGTGGTCTATTCGCTGCAGGACAACTTACACACAGCCGGTCGAGCCCACCGACAGCACGACCTTTGCCACCTACGGCATCACCGCCTTCACGGTGCAGGGCTGGAACGGGACGAGCTGGATCACCCTGGCCACGGTCAGCTGGCAACAACCTCGTCAAGCGCACGCGTCAGCTTCGCGGCCGACGAGCACCGATCGCATCCGGCATCAACATCACCGCCGCCCGCGGCGCCGGTCCTACCTCACCGAGGTCGAAGCCTGGACCGCGGCCGGCGGACCGGCGGACCGACGTCGACCACGACCACGCTGTCGAGCTCGCTCAATCCGGCGCGCAGCGGGCGCGAGCGTCACGCTTCACGGCGACGGTGACCGGGACCAGTCCCGACCGGCAACGTCGGCTTCACCGACAACGGCAGCGCGATCGGCGGCTGCACCGCCGTGGCGCTCACCGGCAGCCGGCAACAGCCAGCACCGCGATGTGCACGCACCAGCAGCTCTCGCCGTCGGCACCCACAGCATCGTGGCCAGCTACGCCGGCGATGCCGGCAACGCCGCGTCCGACCAGCGCTGCGCTGTCGCAAGTCATCACCGCCGCCGGCGGCGGCGCCAGCAGCAACGTGGCGCTGGCCAGTGCCGGCGGCGTGGCCTCGGCGTCGAGCACTTACGCGCCGGCCTACCCGGTCAGCGCGATCAACAACAACGAGCGCGCCGGCACCGGCTGGGACAACGGCGGCGGCTGGGCCGACGGCACGCCGGGCACCTTCCCGGACTGGGTGCAGATCACCTTCAACGGCAGCAAGACCATCGATCGGGTGGTGGTCTATTCGCTGCAGGACAACTACACACCAGCCGGTCGAGCCCACCGACAGCACGACCTTTGCCACCTACGGCATCACCGCCTTCACGGTGCAGGGCTGGAACGGGACGAGCTGGATCACCCTGGCCACGGTCAGCGGCAACAACGCTGGTCAAGCGCAGCGGTCAGCTTCCCGCGCCGACCAGCACCGATCGCATCCGCATCAACATCACCGCCGCCCGCGGCGCCGGCTCCTACCTCACCGAGGTCGAAGCCTGGACCGCGGCCGGCGGACCCGGTGGACCGACGTCGACCACGACCACGCTGGCGAGCTCGCTCAATCCGGCGCCAGCGGGCGCGAGCGTCACGCTTCACCGGCGACGGTGACCGGCACCAATCCCACCGGCAACGTCGGCTTCACCGACAACGGCAATGCGATCAGCGGTTGCACCGCGGTCGCGCTCACCGGCGCCGGCAACAGCCGCACCGCGACGTGCAGCACGAGCTCGCTTGCCGTCGGCACGCCACCGCATCGTTGCCAGCTACGCCGGCGATGCCGGCAACACCGCCTCCGACCAGCGCGCGCGCTGTCGCAAGTCATCACCGCCGCCGGAGGCGGCGCCAGCAGCAACGTGGCGCTCGCCAGTGCCGGCGGCGTGGCCTCGGCGTCGAGCACCTACGCTCCCGGCCTACCCGGTCAGCGCGATCAACAACAACGAGCGCGCCGGCACCGGCTGGAACAATGGCGGCGGCTGGGCCGATGGCACGCCGGGCACCTTCCCGGACTGGGTGCAGATCACCTTCAACGGCAGCAAGACCATCGATCGGGTGGTGGTCTATTCGCTGCAGGACAACTACACCCAGCCGGTCGAGCCCACGCGACAGCACGACCTTTGCCACCTACGGCATCACCGCCTTCACCGTGCAGGGCTGGAACGGGACGAGCTGGATCACCCTGGCCACGGTCAGCGGCAACAACGCTGGTCAAGCGCAGCGTCAGCTTCCCGGCGACGAGCACCGATCGGATCCGCATCAACATCACCGCCGCCCGCAGCGCCGGCTCCTATCTCACCGAGGTCGAAGCCTGGACCGCAGGGGCGGCAGCACCCTCGCGACCGCATGGAGCGGATTCGGGCGCGACGCACAGCACACCGCCCTGTCCACGACGGCCTCCCAGCCGCTCAACCAGATCCTTTGGCAGATGCCCGTAGATTTGCAGCCGCAATACAGCGGCAACGGCTCCCTCTTGATTCACTACGGCTCGCCGGTGATCACTTCCGCAAACACGGTGATCGTTCCGGTCAAGACCGGCGCCACGAGCGGATTCCGAGTGGAAGCACGGGCAGGAAGCAATGGCGCGCTTCAATGGAGCATGAACACCGACTACATCCTGCCCTCGGCCAGCTGGATTCCGCCCTACGGACCGGTGCTGACGTCGCAATCACGGCTGTACTTTCCCGGTGCGGGCGGCACGATCCATTTCCGGGATCAGGTGGACGCCGCGACGGGGACGAGCGGCCAGCTCGCGTTCTACGGGCTCGCGAATTACCAGGCGAATCCGCAGGCCTACAACGCGGGCGTCATCATCAACACGCCTCTTACCGCGGACTCCTCGGGGAACATCTATTTCGGCTTCCAAGTCACGGGAGGCACACCTCTCGGGCTGACGAGCGGGATCGCCCGAATCAGCGCTGGCGGTCAGGGAACTTGGATTCCCGTGACGACCGGCTTCCGCCGACGCCAACATGACGAAAGTCCCGCACAACAGCGCCCCGGCGCTCAGCGCCGATCAGCAGGTGCTCTATGTCGCCGTGAGCAATGCCGCCGCCGGGGGTATCTGCTCGCTCTCGACAGTACGACCCTTGCACCGTTGACGCGGGTGCGGCTCATCGATCCGAAATCCGGACTGGATGCGCTGCTGTCGGACAATGGCACAGCTTCGCCGATGGTCGGGACGGACGGCGATGTCTACTCGGAGTGCGCGAGAATCCCTTCGGCAGCAACCACGCCCGCGGCTGGCTGCTGCACTTCAACGGCAACCTGTCGCAATCGAAAACGCCCGGGGCGTTCGGGTGGGACACGACGGCGAGCCTCGTTCCGGCGAATCTCGTCCCCTCCTACCAGGGCGCGTCGGCGTATCTCCTGATGGTCGAAATACAACCACTACCTCGGCCTCGGCGGCGATGGGCAGAACAAGATTGCGATTCTCGATCCCAATGCCACTCAGACCGACCCCGTTACGCAAGCCACAGTGATGAAGGAAGTGCTGACGAAGGTCGGGCCCACACCGGAATCCGCGGGTGGCGTCAGGAATGGTGCATCAATACCGCCGCGGTGGATCCGTTCACCAAATCCGTCCTCGCGAACAACGAGGATGGCAAGCTCTATCGGTGGGATCTCACGACAAACACGCTATCGCAGACCGTGGTGCTGACTGCGGGGCTCGGCGAGGCGTATACCTCCACCGTCATCGGTCCGGATGGGAAGGTCTACGCGACCAACAACGCCACGCTCTTCGCCGTGGGTCAATGACATTTGACATAGCGAATCGACGTTGCGCGAGCACCGCCGGTAAGAGGATAATTCCGCGGCGCCGGTGACAGGCGCACGCCCCATCGTCAGCGTACCTCGCGGTACGGCAAGGTCCGCCGGTGTAGCTCAGTTGGTAGAGCAGCGCATTCGTAATGCGAAGGTCGAGGGTTCGACTCCTTCCACCGGCACCATAAAATCAATAGCTTACGATAAAAATAGCCGGATCAAACAAGAATCGGAAGTCGTTGGAAGTGCAAATCGGCAGTAATCGAGGCGACCCGCAACCGTCTCATTGAACGCACCGCAACGCCGCAATCGTTTCGCGCTACGACTTCGCGCGCCAAAAACCTTCACGCTAAGTTAGGTTGCGCACAGTAGGCCAACCAATTCGAGGCCACGCCCCCTACCGGAGAGAGCAATGGTTAACGTGCCCCGAATGCCGGAATGGCCATGGCCAATGGCCCTAGCCGCTGATCGGGAGGGGCACCCAATACCCTACGAGCCTGGTGTCGATCGCGGCTATGCCTTTGTCGCTTATCAGTGCGCGGCATGCTCTTACCGTGGAATTCCGCGACACCGAGGTAGCGCCGAGAGGCGGTCGCCGCCGCCATGCCCGAAGTCAAATAGCGCGAATCGTTCTCCGCACCCGCGCGCTCTGAGAAAACGCGGCGCCGCTTTCGGCCGTCAAGGTCTATCAGCCCCAACCGCTCCCGTAGCGCCGCGCCTAGGCTGTTCTACGCGGCTGGATTGGCAATCGACGTGTACAGTTGCCAACTGCGCTGACACGGCGTGGCTTTGAGCAAGAACCCGAGGGGGCAAATGGCAATCGCAAAAAGGTTGTAGATAGGATCGTCGCAGGACTAAAGCATTTCCAGCCGATACTTTCCGCGGCCAAGGCTCGCGATGCTGGCGAATCAGACACCGTGACGATCGTCACGGACATGCTGGCGGGCGTGTTCGGCTACGACAAGTATTCCGAAGTCACGTCCGAGTTCGCTATTCGTGGCACCTATTGCGACCTTGCCATCAAGATCGACGGCGCGCTCAAAACGCTGATCGAAGCTGAGCTTCTGCCGTCGGTCGCTTTCGGCCACGGACACATCGTGACGCAACCGTCTGCCCCGCTACTCTGGGCTTCCACTCACGCACAAGTCTCTGCGCCTCGGCGATCTCTTTTGGGGGCGTGCTAGGTGTAATGAGCGAGCACACTACCGATATGACAACACGCCGTTCTCGCCAGCGATGGCTTGATTACCGGCACCTGAATACGTCATCGACGGCGGCACGGTGCCGACGGTCTGGAAGATAAGCCGCGGCCATGATGGCGGTCCGTGCCGTCCCACGCGGAAATGACGACCCGCTTGTGGCGTTCCGCCGTGGAGTGCTGTAAGTGAGTGTTCTACAGCGCGTTCTGGATAACACTCGCGCTCAACCGGAGCTGCGTGAAAGAAGCGGTAGGCAGTTTGGGCTGTGCGTCGGCATCGAACGGCAGGTTGAAACGTGGCGATCGACCGCTTGGGGTCGTCTCACGGCTCGAACGACTTGCGGCGCTGAACGACAACTCCTCACGTTCCACAGTGGCCTTTCTTCGCAGACCGGAAGCTATGCGCCATTGGTGCTGTCCGATACGACTGCTATGGAGCGCAATGCGTTACGACCGCAGTCGGCCAGGTGCGGAAGATCGACGCGCATCAAACCGGACCTCCGGCACTTCGCCATTCGTGGCGGCGCATCTGCGTGGCAAGGGTCATCGTGGAGACGGTCCGTCATTGACCTGACGTCTTGAGCCCCTTACGATTGGCGAGGTTGCACGTCGTGATTTAACAGTCGTCAGAAAGAGGAGACACACATGAGGAAACAGTTCCTCGCGCTCCGGATCGGAGCGCTCGTCGTCGTCCTGTCCGCGGGAGTCGGCCTTTCGGCCGCCGCCGACAGCGCGTCCAGCGCGGCGAACAAGGGCAAAGACTTCAAGCCGCAGAAGCACAACTTCCAGAGCAAGCTCAACGTCCGCGAACAGGAGCTCAGGAAGAACGCCATCGAGATGAAGCTCGAAGGCAAGGTGCCCAAGGACGCCAAGGTCGTGCAAGTGGCCAAGGGCCAGTACGTCGAGGTCGCGCGCGAGAAGACCGACAAGATCTTCGTGTTGCTCGTCGAGTTCGGGAATCGCCGGCACATGCTCTGGCCGGACAGGTCCGTCAGCGAGGCGACCGTCTTCGACGGGCCGCTGCACAACCAGATCCCGCAGCCAGACCGCTCGGTCGACAACACCACGCTGTGGGAGCCGGATTACAACACGGCTCACTACGAGAACATGTACTTCAACCGGATGGCGCGCTACTACGAGCGCCAGTCATCGAACAGGTACTCGGTCGAGGGAGCAGTCACTCACTGGGTGCAGGTGCCGTTCAACGAGGCGCGCTACGGCACCGACGACTGCAATGCCGACGGGGTGATCGACTACGCGGGCGGCACGGACAGCATCGTCTGTGTCGGGAACATCATCTCGCTCATCCGCGACGGAATGGCCTACTGGGTGCAGAGACCAACTGGACTCCGGCAAGTCGATGGCGGACGTTCAGGCGTACCTCCGCACCTTCGACAAGTGGGATCGGTACGACATCAACGGCAACGGCAACTTCGACGAGCCGGACGGTGTCATCGACCATTTCCAGATCGTCCACGCCGGCGGCGACCAGGCGGCGGGCAACGAGTGCGTGAATCTGCCGACCGGCTGCGACCCGCAGCAGGGCACGAACGCGATCTGGAGCCATCGCTCGCAGGCTCAGCTCAGCGGCACCAGCGGCTGCCCCTTCGACGACTTCGGAGTGGGATCGCTCAACATCGGGATCGGCACGGCGTCGACTACTTCCGGTCCAATCCCGAGCAACCCGACCGGTGTCTGCATCTTCGACTACACCATCCAGCCCGAAAACGGCGGTCTCGGCGTCTTCGCGCACGAGTACGGCCACGACCTCGGGTTGGACGATCTCTACGACACGACCGGCAACACGTGCCCGATCTCCGGCGGCTTCTGCGAGAACTCGACCGGATTCTGGACGCTCATGTCGTCCGGCGCGAACATCGGCGACGGTGACGGCCCGCCTACGGGCAAGAACGGCCTCGGCGATGCGCCGACCAACATGGGTGCTTTCGAGAAGCTCCAGCTCGGCTGGCTGAACTTCGAGCTCGCGTCCGCGGGCAAGAAGTCCGAGCACAAGCTCGGTCCGGCAGGGTCGAACACGAAGCAGGCGCAGGCCGTGATCGTCACCCTGCCCGACCGGCCGCGTGACGTCCCGATCTACGACCCGCTCGCCGGGTCCTCCTTCGCGCAGTGGTCGACGTCCGGGAACGACCTCGACACGAGGTTGACGAAGGCGTTCGCGCTGCCCGCCGGGGGTACGGTGACCGCCGACGTCAACTACATCACCGAGGACCACTGGGACTACGCCTTCCTCGAGGCCTCTCCCAATGGCACGACGTGGACACCCGTGTTGACGAACCTCAGCAGCACCGACGACGATGCGGGAAGCGGCTTCAACACGTCGCACACCGGGCTGACGGGCGACTCCGACGGGTGGAAGTCACTCACCGCGACGGTCCCGGCGGGCACGACGCAGATCCGCTTCCGGTATCGGTCCGACCCGGCCGTTGTCTTCCGAGGCTTCGTGGTCGACAACATCAGCGTGGACGGCGGCCCAGCCGACACGTTCGAGACGGGCGATGACGGGTGGACGCGCATCGGGTTCGTGCGCAGTGCGCCGACGAACAGCGTCAGCACGCCGCAGTTCTACTTCGTGGAGAACCGCAACTACCAGGCAGACGACGCTGTCGCTGAAGACGGCATACAACTTCGGATTCCTCAACACGAAGCCGGAGCTGGCGGAGTACTTCCCGTACCAGGACGGCATGCTCGTCACCTACTGGGACACGTTCTGGCAGGACAACAACACCACGTCCCACCCGGGCGAGGGCATGATTCTCCCCGTCGACGCGCATCCGAACGTGCTGATTCGCGGCGACGGACAGCCGTGGCGTTCGCGCGTTCAGTCGTACGACTCGACGTTCGGTCTCTATGCGACGGACGCGATCACGCTGCACTTCAACGGCGTCGAGACGACCCATCCGTCGCAGCCGGCGGTGCCCGTCTTCGACGACACGCAGTCGTACTGGTCGCCACACACACCCTTCGCCGGGGTGAAGGTGCCGAACACCGGCACGACGGTTCGTGTGAAGAGCGTCAGTGCTCAGGGCGCGCTCATGCAGATCGAGGTTGCCCCCAAGTAACCGGGGATCAACCTCGCTTGGGACACGACCGGGCGGGATCTCCCGCCCGGTCGTTTCTTTCGGCCGACGCCTCAGTCGATCACTACGTCGGCCGCGAAGGAGGCAGCGAATTTTCCCTGTCGAGGAATAGAAGCCATCCTGCGGTGGCAAAATGGGCGGAACGGGCGCGCCGGGCGGGGGATCCTTGATGAGTGCGGCCACCGACTCTCCTTTGTCGGGAGCAAAGGCAGCGATATAGACGAGGCCGACGACCTTGGGATCGTTGCCTGCGCCTCGGTGATCACCACTCCGCCATACGAATGGCCAACCAGGATGACGGGCCCTTTCTGCGCGAGCAACAACCCGTTTCGTTGCTGCGACATCGTCGGACAACGATAGCGTTGGGTTCTGCGACAATGCTGACCTTGTAAACCGTCCCTCTCTGAGTATCTTGTAGACATCCTCCCAACCGGAACCGTCCACGAAACCACCGTGGACAGAACCACACCAATCTCAGATACTCCAGCCATGATGATCTCCTTTCCTTCAGTGATTGGTACGCTCGCCCAGACCGCTTCGAGATGCGCCCCAACTCTCGAGAGAGGTCACGATTGGGACGTCGAATTTCGCGAGTTAGCGAATCGTCGGATAATCGAGATGGTCGTAATGATCATGCTACACAATTACAGCGCTCGATCGGGGGCACGTTCTGAGAGCGCGACAGGCACGGGCTGAAATCGCTTCGAGCCCATGAGACGCGAGGGCGACGCTCGCGACCCCAGACAGGATCCGTCAGCACGATAGCCGTCGATTTCCATCCGCACAGTCGAGTGGCCGAGCAGTCGCACGCAGGCCGCTCGATGGACGCTTTGCCCAGAGCTCGCGCGGATCGCGGGCGGGATAATGGCGCGCTGGGACCGCCTCGCTCGCCCCCGCACAGGAATTCCGACAACGACAGAGGCGCGACGCTAGCATCTCGCAATCCCGGCAGCACCGGATGAATATTGCGAAATCCATCCTCGGCCCACAGCGGCGAAGCGCGCATGCGTTCGAGCCGCAATCCGGACGCTTTTCTGCCTAAGGATTTCATCTCTGACCTTCATGATGAACCCCACGCCGCGAAGATTCAAGAGCGGGCGCGCATGAACACTGCCGGCTGGAGCGAAACCTGCCCGCGGCGCTTGCCGGCCGGGTGCGACCAGATGTTCCCGCAACTCACCGACGCGATCATCGCGCGCATCCGCCGCTTCGGCCAAATGCGCCGTTACGAGCGTGGCGCCCGCTCTTTCGCCGCCGGCGAGCCCGCCGCCGGAATGTTCGTCGTCCTGCGGATGGTGGCCATCAGCACGCATGACGGCATCCAGGACGATGGTCGTGCCCATCGCGAAGGAAGGCCCCCGCCATTTCCTCGGGGAGGTTGCGCAGCTTCCGGGGGCCGCGGCTGGTGATGGCGTACGCCGAGAAGACGTCGAGGCGCTGCTCGTGCCGCCGAGAAACTGCGCGCGCTGACCATCGCCGAAGCAGACCTTCGGTGAGCGAATCGTACGCGCCCTTGATACTGCGCAGGGCGGGTCGTGATCGAATCGGGGGCTGGACCCGTATTGATCGGTCAGCCGGACTCCCGGACATGCTGCGCCTCGCAGACGTTCCTGAAGCGAAACGCCTACCCTCACCATTACGTCGTCGATGCGGAGCAAGATGCCGCAGCGGCGGCGATGTTCAAGCAACACGGGAGGGACCACGGGCCAGGTTTTGGTGGCGTGCCCCAATGGCTCGGTAATGCTCGACCCTTCCGAAGCGAGCGCTGACGCTGCTCAGGCAATGCTCGACACTCGCCCGAGGGACGAGCTTGTCGACGTGATCGTGGTCGGTGCCGGACCGGCAGGCTGCGCGACGGCCAGGTACGCAGCCTCCGGAAGGCTTGCAGCGTGGTCGTGCTCGACTGCCGCTCCTTCGGCGGACAGGCAGGCGCAAGTGCGCGCATCGAGAATTACCTCGGCTTTCCGACGGGGATCTCGGGGCAGGCGCTCGCCGGCCGCGCATTTGCGTGCAAGCGCAGAAATTCGGCGCGGAGATCCTGATCTCCGCACAGGCGGCGAAGCTCGACTGCACGCGCAGGCGGTCCGCGCGGCGAGCTTCTTGCGCGTCACCGACGGCCGGTAGGCTGGCCATGCGCCCGCGTCGTCGTCGCTGACAGCCAGCGGCGCTCAGTATCGGCATGGTCCGACGTGCCGAGGCTCCTGCGGAGTTCGAGGGCCGCGGCGTCTGGTACTATGGGCCTCAGCGCTTGAAGCGCAGCATGTGCACCGGAACCGGAAGTCGCACTCGTCGGTGGCGGCAACTCAGCGGGCCAGGCAGCGGTCTTTCTATCCCAGTCTGTCTCCGCTAGGTGCACGATGCTCGTGCGGAAGCCCGGCCTCGTGCCGCAACCATGTCCCATTACCCGATCGATCGGATCAACGCGACGCCGGAACGTCGAGCTGCCCATACGCATGGTTTGACGCAGCTGGCGACGGCGGCGCCGGGTGCGCAACCTTCGAGGCCACTCACCCGGCACTCGGAAGGACGGCGGAAGACCTCGAGGAGCGACGACCGATACGCCACGCCTTTCGTTCGTAGGCGCCGACCCGGAGACCGATTGGCTCGGAAGGATGACGACGGTGGAAGCGCGCGATCTCGCGGGCGCTTCATCCTCACCTGGTCGTGCGTGTGGTCCTCTCGGCCCCGGCGGGATCGCTCCGCTCCACTTTGGCGTATCGAGCGTAAAGCTCGGAGTGTTTGCCGTCGGCGACGCGGCGATCAGTGATCCGCGGAGAGCGGGTCGGCAGGCGCCGATCGGAGAAGGCGCCGCAAGGTCGTGGCGTCGATCCATCAATACCCTCGCGGGCGTAGTGGGCTGAAAATCTGACAGTGATCGGAAAGATTCTCCACGGCGGCAGACCCAACGTCTGGACAACGGCATTGCAGTCATTCCGAAATTTGTGCAGGCGAGCACTCCCGCGTTAGCGACGGTCGGCGAGGAGCGCCTCTCCGTCGGCTGATAGACGGGCATCTTGCGGCTAAGTGGCAGGACCCTGGCGGACGACGGTGCGTGGCGGCAAGTAAGCGACGATTGAGAAGAACAAGCACGCTGACCAAGCGATTTCTCGATTCTGACGCGGCATCCGGATCATCACCCCGCTCGAGCCGATGGGGCTAGGGGAGAGCTGAGCTATGGTACATCGACGAGCTCGGCATGGAGCTTGAGTGACCTGACGGAAACCGGTAAAGCCTCGTCCTCCTCCGCCATGCGCCCTGCTGGCGTCTATTCGCTCATTTCGGAGCGTATGGATCGTGCTTTCACCGATTAGCGCCTCTGAACAAATCGGCATCGCTGGATCGAGGACGTGGGCGCCGATTGGCTCAGCGACCTTGACTTCGGTGATCGGTTGCGGGGTAAGGATTTGAACCTTCAGCCTTCGAAGTTATGAGTCCCAAGGAAACAGAAGTAGGGGGCCGTGGAACCGGCAGCAGGGCAGCGCGTCAACCTTGGGGTAGCTGGGCGGGGTATTCTCACCGAGTTCTGGTATCCGTCGCCCCAAGCAGATCTCGATTCCGACCCCCCAACAAGTGGGTTAGCTGCACGTAGGCGGTTGCGACGGGTGACGTTCAAAGAAGCCCGCTCTACGACTCATGGGCGACATCCTCGCAAGGCGCCTTACGCAGGTGGTTTGCTCGATTGAATTTGCCCTGTTGTGGCGTTCTTGAATTCCTCGGCACCGACCGAGAATTTCCGCGAATAACGGGCAACCTGGTACACTATGAGTGCCACGCGACGAGGGGCGCCGTTTCTGATCTCGTAATGCGAAGGTCGAGGGTTCGACTCCTTCCACCGGCACCATTAAAACAAGCACTTCGACGGCGCGACATTCGTGCGCAGCGTGCTCCGTGCGCTCGAGCGCCGCTGCCGACGGCCATGCGCATCACCTTAGAATGCCGGCATGCCCGATTGCTCGAACTGCCGCGAAACGATGGCGCCGCTCCTGTTGGAGGCCTTCGCATCGCTCCGCTCCGATCGAGATTTCGGCGTGCGCGCCAGTGCAACCTGTTCTGGTTCGACAAGCTGGAGAGCGTGCGGCTCACGCCCAGGTCGGTGCTCGAGGTGTTTGCATTTCATCGGCCGCGCTAGGCGCGCCCTGGCAATGCGCTTGTCGAGTCAATTCAATTGCCCGGTCTGCTCGAAGGCGCTGGCGCTCACCCACGATCTGCAGCGCACGACTCGATTCACCTACTGGCGGTGCGGCAGCGGCCATGGGCAGCTCATCACCTTCCACTCATTTCCTGCGCGAAAGAACTTCATTCGCTCCCATCGCCGGTCGAGCTCGCTGAAGCTGCGCGCGACGGTGCGCCAGGTCGCATGCTCGCAATGCGGCGCGCCCATCGACCTCGTCGTCGACAGCGCCGTGCACGCACTGCGGTGCTGCCGGTTGCGCTGATCGATCCGGACGGAGTTGCAAAGGCGCTGCTCGAACTCGCCGCCGCGACCAGCAGCGCCCCAGGCAGTCGAACCCGGTGCGATTCGCGCCCGGTTGAGCGACGCCCAGATCGACGCGATCTTCGATTTGGAAAGGATGCGCGATAGCAAGGGCGACGACGATCTCGCATCGATCGGCGCCGCCGCGATCGGCGCGTTGGTCGCCGGCCTCATCTCCACGCGCTGACGGCGTCGCTGCGCTCGCGGCGTTCCCGGCCTCGCGCGATCACTGCGCGGCTTTCGCCCGGGCCGAGAGATCGAGCGCCTCGCGATGCATCGCCACCATGTGGTAGCATCAGGCTGCTCGTCGGGACACGGCGAACGCGCGCATTGGCTTTCATCCGCGGATACCAGCCGCCGTTGGCGGTGTCGACGAATTCCTCGCGCACGAATGCGAGCGTCTGCTCGTAGCGGCGCTTCATGTCCGGCTTGCCGTAAAGCGCGGCGAAGCGCATCAGCATCCGGAGGCATCCGCTTTGCTGCCACCACGCCTTGTCCTGCGTCACCGTGCCGTCGGTCAACGCCCGGCTGTAGCAACCGCCGACCGACTCGTCGTAGCCGACCTTGAGCACATAGTCCACGACGCGCTGCGCTGCGGCCGGATAGATGGGGACAGGCCCCGCGCGCCTGCAACGTCGAGCAGATAGGCAACCTCGACCTGATGCCCGAGGTCGATGTAGCCGCCGCCACCCCGCGGGCGGCGGCCCCATGCCGCGTCGTACCACTCCGGGAAATAGGCGAGTGCCATCCGGCCGGCCCTGCAGCATCTTGTAGAGGAGGAAGTCGCCGATCTGGCGCACGCCGGCGAGCGCCTCGGCATCGCCCGTGGCCTCGTGCAACGCGAGCATCGCTTCCAGCATGTGCGATACGGGGTCGAGGACCCGCGACTCCTCCGCCACGGCGAAGTCGCGCGCTGCCGAAATCCGGAAGCCTCCGGTCGAATCGCGCAATCTGCAAACTGATCGTGCGCCATGCGGCAAACGCCGCATCGCGGTAGCGCTCGTCCTTCGTCACACGGTACGCATGGGCGAGTGCGCGAAGATGGCGAAGGCGTGACCGTAGGCAAATTTCGCATCGTTGACAACGCGGCCGTCGGCGGCGACGACCCTGAAGAATCCACCGTGCACGGGATCGCGGAAATGTCGGAGAAGAAAATCGGCGCCGGCGCGCGCGGCGTCGGAGATAGCGCGGGTCGCCCGTCAGCTCGTAGCCGCTCAGCAGCACATAGATCTGCCGCGACTGGGCAGTGAGGTCCGTGCTCTTCTGCTCCCGCCGCTGCCACGTCCGGGTGACGTTCGTCTGCAGGAAGCCCGACTCCGATGGCGCTGCCGCCAGCCAGTGCGAGAGATGGCCGTCGATCAGCGCCTGCCTGTGCCACGTCACGTCCAGCTCGAAACGGGCGGTCGGCAAGGAGATCGCAACCCGCGAAAACGCGGCGGCGATCAATCCGGAGAAAGAGCCGCCGGGACGATGCGCAGGAAGGGTATCGCGATTGACCGCAAAGCCAACAGGCCTATCTCAAACGGCGTGACAGATTTGTACCGTACAGCGGGCGGATAACTCAGCTCGTCTTTCACTCGTCCAGAGATGCCCGGCGGCACGCATAAAACAGATCGATGCTGCATTGACACGCAATGCCTTTGCGGTAGACTTCCGCCACTTCCGGCCCCGGCAAGAAAACGCATCTCACCTCACCGAGACAGCGTTTCGACACCCGGGTCGTCAGCAGCAAGCCGCGATACAGCGGCGAGCATTTGCGACGATCGCCGTACGTGGACCGTGTGGGTTGCATCGCTTTCAGATTCGACCCGTATCGATCGCCGTCGGGTGATTGCCGGAATCGTAACGTACGGCCGCCATGAACGGGGCGGGTAACAACGTAGCCTGATCGGCTTCGAGCAAACCTGGGGGAAAGTTGATCAATAGAGGCCCTTTTTCGTGCGGATGACGGCGCGCAGTCGCGTCTGCCCGCCACCGGAAATCATTCCGGCCTCGATCCTCCATTTCACTCTTCGATATTCCGATCTTCGGGAACACCGCCCACAAGGTGGTGGCTGGCAATATTGACTCAATGGAGAAACGCCACATGCGATTCAAACCTACTCGCACGTATGCCGCGATGGCAATGGTGCTCGGTGCGCTGACCGCGACCAATACGAGTGCCAGTGCGTCCGGAGGCGGTATCGGACGGCTCGACCCTCATCACTCCTGCGTTCACGCCGGTCGGTCTTAGCAAGCAGGCCGTCAATGTCGTCGTGCAGATGAGCGGCGATCCCGTAGCGGTCCAGCAGGAAACCGCCGGCCGCAAGCTCAGCAAGGCCGAGAAGGACGCGGCCAAGAATGCGCTCAAGAATCCGCAGGAATGCGCTCAAGAGCAAGATCGAGGCGCTGGGCGGCACCGTCGTCAACACGTACCAGTCGTCGTATAACGGCATCAAGGTTCGGATCGCGCGTGACAAGGCGGCAGCGCTCGCGGCGTTGCCCGGCGTGGTCGCCGTGCGTCCGCTGCAACTGATGCGGCCCACGCAACACGAACGGCATCCCGCTGATCGGCGCGCCCAGCGTGTGGCAGAACCTCGCGCCTGCACGGCGAGAACATCAAGATCGCCGTGATCGACACCGGCATCGACTACACGCACGCGAACTTCGGCGGCCCGGGCACCGTGGCCGCTTACAACGCAGCGTTCGCTACGAATACCGCGCCGGCGAATCCCGGCGTTGTTCGGCCCGGCGGCGCCGCGCGTCAAGGGCGGCATCGACCTCGTCGGCGACAGCTACAACGCCGATCCGGACTCCGCCACGTACCAGCCGGTTCCGCACCCGGATCCGAATCCGCTCGACTGCGTTCGCCAACGGCCGGGCACGGCTCGCACGTCGCCGGTTCAGCGGCGGGCTCCGGCGTACTCGCGAACGGCTCGACGTATGCCGGTCCGTACAACGCGACGACCGTCTCGGGCAACACCTGGACCATTGGCCCCGGCGTCGCGCCGAAGGCCGACATCTATTCGCGTCCGCGTATTCGGCTGCGACGGCTCGACCGACGTCACGGTCGACGCGATCGAATGGGCGGTCGACAACGACATGGACGTGATCAACATGTCGCTCGGCTCGTCGTTCGGCACGAACGACGATCCGTCGGCGGTCGCCATCGACGAACGCGGCGAAGGCCGGCGTCGTCGTCGTCACCTCGGCTGGCAACAGCGGCCCAAGCCCGTACATCATCGGCTCGCCGGGACGGCCGATGGCGCGATCGCGACCGCTGCGAACGATCCGCTGCAGCAAGTTCAGGGAATCCGGATCAACACGACACCTCCGACCGGCTCGGCGCTGTCGCTGCAGGCGATCAACGCCAATGGCGTGACGACCGGACTTCCGCTCAGCGGACCGCTCGTCGTGCTGAAGGACAACCCCGCCACGACGACCGACATTCCCGGGTTCCTGGGCTCGGCTGACGAGTCGCTCGGCTGTCACCTCAGCGCGTACACGTTCAACGGCGTCGTTGCCGGGCGGCGGGCAGATCGCCGTCGCGAAGCGCGGCGCCTGCGCGCGCGTGGCGAAGGCGATCTTCGCGCAGCAGGCCGGCGCGGCCGTCGCGGTGATGACCAACAACGCCGCGGGTCTGCCGCCGTTCGAAGGTCCGATCACCGCGAACCCGGATACGGGCGTCCCGTTTGTCGTCACGATCCCGTTCGCGGGTGTCGCGGGCAACCAGGCGACTGCGACGACCGACTCGGGCAAGCTGCAAGCCTCTCCGGCTGGCACGACGGCAGCGCTGTCGATCCAGAGCTTCGTGAATCCCAACTTCCTGGGCTTCGCGTCGTTCACTTCCGGCGGACCGCGGACGGGTGACAGCGCCTCAAGCCGGATATCACGGCCCCGGGCGTGAGCATCGTCTCGACCGCCTCCGGCACGGGCAGTGGCGCCAAGGTCCTTTCCGGCACGTCGATGGCATCGCCGCATGGTCGCGGGCGTCGCCGCGCTCACCCGTCAGGCGCATCCGACCTGGACGGTGGAGGACATCAAGGCCGCAATCGTCAATACCGGAGCGCCGCAGTCTGGTGTAGCTGGGCTACAAGACGAGCCTCGGCGGCACGGGCTCGTGCAGCCCGTCGCATCGACCAAGTCGCAGGTGACGGCGCTCAGCCGACGACGACGAAGTTCGCCGTCGGCATCAACTTCGGCTTCGAAGAACTGAAGGACGACTTCAGCAAGAAGAAGAAGATCAAGCTGCACAACAACGGCTCGACCGCGGCGACCTTCACCGTCGCGCCGGCGAATCCGCAGGGTCGCCGCACACGGTGACATCTCAACAAGACGGTCGTCACCGTGCCTGCCGGCAAGGGACGCCAACGTCGAGGTGACGCTCAACGTCGCCGCTGCGACGACGCGGCGATGCATCGCGCATTCCAGGAAGTCGCGGGTCTCGTCCAGTTCACGCCGGCGACGGCGACGGACAACGCCGGCGTGACGTTGCGCGTGCCGTACTACCTGGTCCCGCGCGCGAAGGCGGACATCAACACCAAGCTCGGCAAGCTGGAAGGCACCAACCCGTCGGCGACCGCAGACGTCACCAACAAGAAGGCGTCATCGCCGGCAATGCAGACTTCTACGCGTGGGGCCTCGAAGGCAAGAACGACCCGGGCAAGGTCTCGAACGACATCCGCGCTGTCGGCGTGCAGTCGTTCCGGTTCCCAGCGCGACCGATCCCAACCGTGCGCTGATCGTCTTCGCCGTCAACACGCGACAACCGCTGGTCGAATGCTTCGGTCAACGAGTTCGACATCGGCGTGGACGTGGATCTGCGACGGCGTGGACGACTATGTCGTCGTCGGCATCGACCAGGGCGCGGTGCAGACAGGCGCGTTCAACGGCATCATGGGCAGCTTCGTGTTCAGCACGCGCTCGGCCGGCGCCAGTATCGCCTTCCTTGCCGACGCCGCGACTGACGGCTCGACGGCGCTGCTGCCCGTCTGTTCGTCCCAGCTCTGCCGTACGGGCGAACCGTGTCTCAGCAAGACCGGGAACCCCGACTCACGTACAACGCGGTCGGCTTCGACCTCAACCAGTCGGTCGGTCCCAGCGTGGTTCCAGGCCTGGCGAGGTTCAACGTCTGGAACAACGCCATCAGCACGGGCGGTTTCGCGTCCGTTGCGCCGGGGACCACGGACACGAGCAACGTGATCCAGGTCAACTCGGCTGAGTGGGCGTGGACGCCTACGCTGGGCGTGATGGTCGTGACGCCGACAACAACAGCGGGCCCGACGAGGCTCAGCTCATCGGCGTGAAGATCAAGAAGTAGATCGACAGCCCACTGCATCAAGTCGAAAGGCCGGCAAACGCCGGCCTTTCGTTTTTCGCGTTCGCAAATCACCCGCGCGATTCGCACGCGTCTACTGCTACGGTGCGTGCCGCAGGCATCCGCCCGATCCACTTCGCCGTCAGCTTTTCCTGCACCGTAGTTCTGCGCAAGCCGCGCGGCAAGACCGCCGAAGTCGACACGGTCGATCGGCTGGTCCTGGTTGAAGCAGGAAAACACGTAGCTGATCTTGCCGCGTCTCCGGGTCGCGGTGCGGCTGCAGGCACTGCGCGCAGATCTCCTTCATCATGCATTGCATCGGCGAGTTGATCGAAGCGATCGCGCGGTGGCCCGGCTTGAGATACGGCGCCAGCACCGTGTGTCGCGCCGCGCCGACCGCCGCCATCATCCGGTCCGAGCCGATGGCGATGATGCGGTCGCAGGCTGCGAACGGAATGACCTGTCGCCGAGCGCACCCGACGCGTACGCGATCATCGCCTCGACGATGTTGCCGACGAACGCGCGATCCTGCGGCCGTGTCGGCGCGAAGCCGGGCGCTTCGTCGCAGCACCAGACGACCACATCGGCCGCCGCCTCGATCTCGGCCACCTTGTAGCGGTCGATCCGCTTCTTGTAGCCGGCGAAGTACAGCACCTTCGAGCCCGCGCGCGCGGAACGCCTGCGCCGATCGAGAACGAGCACCGCGTTGCCGAGCCCGCCGCCGGCCAGCACGCACCGTCTCGTCCCGCATCGATCTCGGTCGGCGTGCCCGTCGGCCCCATCAGCACGACCGGCTCGCCGGGCTCGAGCAGCGTGCAAAGATCCGACGAGCCGCCCATCTCGAGGACGATCGTCGAGACGAGCCCCGCTCGGCGATCGACCCACGCGCCGGTGAGCGCCGAGCCCTTCCATTGCGAGGCGCGTTCCGTCGACCGCGCGCGCCAGCGACTCGAAATTCTGCAGCCGGTAGAACTGCCCCGGACGGAAGCGGCGCGCCGCCGCGCGGCGCGCGCACGACGACCTCGACGATGGTCGGCGTCAGCCGTTCGACGCGCACGAGTGTGGCCCGCAGCTCGTCGTCGAGATGGGCGAGGAACGCCGAGTCGGTCGCGTCGGATGCCGGCGCGATCTTGTCGAGCAGGCGCGAGACGATCGGGTAGCCCTGCGTAGCGCTTGCCATCGCCTTGACGACGTTGCCGTGGAACGACGGATGCAGGTCGCCGAAGAAGCTCATCGCGCGCCCGTCGGCGCGAAGCTCGGTCAGCACCGCGGGCTCGAAGGCTTCGCGAGACCGCTGACCGGCGTGACCGGCTGTCCATCCTCGTCGAGCAGCCGGAAATACTTTCCGTCGAGCTCGAAGTGTTGCGCGTCCTCGCGCGCGAGCACCGTGTTGGGCTGCGTCCCGCAGCCACGAGAATCGTCCGCGCCGGAAGCGCTTGCGCGCGAATTCGTGCCAGACGCCATCGCCGTCGTTGTGATGCTGCGAGACCTCGAGCGCGCACGCGTGGCCGTACGCATCGACTTCGACCGGCGAGCGGGCGTCAGTCCTTCGGCGAAGCGTATGCCCTCCTCCAGCGCCTTCTCGACTTCCTCGTGATTGAGCGTGTACGACGGACTGTCGATGCAGCCGCGCGCCGGTACGCAATCGTGACGCCGCCCCACTGCTGCAGCAGCTCGACGATTCGCGGTTCGCGGCCTCGCCGGTCCGGCCGCCTCCCGCTCGGCGCGAATCGCGCGCGCGTGCTCAGAAACTCCTGCGCGATGCGCGCGTTCCGGCGGGTCCACGCGGACTCGATGGCCTCTGCTCCCTTTTCGGCGACCAGGGCCTCGTAACGCTGCAGGAACTTCTCGACCTGCACGCGGGTAGTACGCGAGCGACTCGGTCGCGGTGTCGATCGCCGTCAGGCCGCCGCCGACGACGACGACCGGCAGCCGCACCTGCATGTTGGCGACGGAGTCCGTCTTCGCGGCGCCGGTGAGCTGCAGCGCCATCAGGAAGTCCGACGCCGTGCGCACGCCGGTCGGCGAGGCCGTTCGGCAATGTCGAGCACCGTCGGCCTGCCCGCGCCCGCAGCGAGCGGCGACGTGGTCGAAGCCCAGCGCGAACGCGCCGTCGGCGTCGAGCGTGCCGCCGAAGCGCACGCCGCCGAACAGCGCGAAGCGCGCGCGGCGCTCGAGCAGCAGCCGGATGATCTTGAGGAAATTCTTGTCCCAGCGCACGGTGATGCCGTATTCGGCGACGCCGCCAGAATCCCGCCATCACGCGGTCGTCGAGCGGTTCGTTCAGCATCGCGACATCGCAGATCGGCTCGAACGGCACGCGCTCGCCCGTCGGCCGTGACGCCCGACAGCGCGGCGGCAAGCGGCTCGATCTTGAGGCCGTCGATGCCGACGACCGCATGGCCGTCGTTCAGCAGGTGGTGCGCGAGCGTGAAACCCTGCGGGCCCCATGCCGACGACGAGCGCCGCGCTTGCCGGTCGCGGCGCGCGGCAGCGGGCGGCGCAGGTTGAGCGGATTCCAGCGCGTGAGCAGCGAATAGATCTCGAAGCCCCACGGCAGCGCCAGCACGTCCTTCAGGATCCGCGTCTCCGCCTGCGGGATGTCGACCGGATCCTGGTCTTCTGGTAGATGCACGACTTCATGCAGTCGTTGCAGATGCGGTGCCCGGTGGCGGCGACCAACGGATTGTCGACGCAGATGATCGCGAGCGCCGCGAGCGGCCAGCCCTCGGCGCGCAGCTTGTGGAACTCGGAGATCTTTTCTTCGAGCGGGCAGCCGGCGAGCGTGACGCCGAACAGGCTCTTCTTGAACGGATTGTCGCAGCGGTGCCGTCGGCGGGCTTCTTCTCGAGCAGCCCGTGCGCGCAGGAATCCTTGCCCTGCTCGTGGCACCAGATGCAGTAGTGCGACTGATCGAGGCCGCCGGCGAGATCCGTGCCGGGATCGGTCAGCGCGAACCCTCGCGGCGCCGCAGCGTGATCGCCGGCGAGCTTCCAAGCGTCGACGCCGTTGACGTGCGTCAGCCTCGAGCGGCACGAGGTTCATGTAATCGAGCTTGCGCGGCGCGCGGAACAGCACGCCGCCCTTGTGCGCGGCGCCGCCCTTCCGGCGTGTGCGACGCCCACGCGGCGTAGCGCAGCGCGACGTCGAGCTGCTGCCGCGTTCGCCGGCTTCGTCCTGCTGCCAGCGCGTCACCGCCTCGGCGAACGCGAGCTCGGTGAACGAGCTCGCCAGCGGCGTCCTCCAGATCGCGCGCGCAGCGTCGGCGCCGTCGAAGGCGCGCCGCGGCGTCGGCCCGGTGCGTGTTCATCGCCTTGCGCTGCACGAACAGGCGCTTGACGGCATAGAGCGGCGCCAGCTCGTGGTGTCTCGCCTCGAGCGCGCGCACCTCGCTCTCGATGCCGAACAGCGCGCCGAGAAAGTCCTCGACATGCGGCCCGAGCGCGATCAGCAGCGCCGACTCGTCCGTCGCGCGCAGCGCATCGGGATTGCGCGTGCCGCCGGCGAGGCGCGACGCGAGCGCGCGCGATCGGCGACGCCTCGAGATGGGCGACGAAAAGCGCATCGATTCGCGCCGCGCCCTCCGCCGAGTAGAGATCGGCGAACGCGAGGCCGATGCGCGAGCTTCAGTGGGCGAATGGGATCGAAGGGCATGAGTGGCGCAAGGCGCGCTGCGGATCACGGCCTGGAACAGCCGTGCGCGAGGCTGCCGGGGCAAATCTGGCAATTTTAGCCGTGATTGCGGCGGAGTCGCCCGTCAGGTCGCATGGTTCTATGGCATATCGACTGAATCGCCAACGACGCTCATGAAGTCGCGCCGCGTGTCAGGCGCGAGCCCATCGTTCCGAAAGGCATGCGCCAATCACTTGCTTGTCCGCAGCAGGCACACGTCACTCATATGTCGCGCGTCAACCGCCGCACGCATTCGCCCGTTGCGGGTCGCCGTAGGACAATGGGCGGGTCCCGATGCCCACTGGAGCTGTCATGATCGGATCCTGCGCCTGCCTTCGCCGTCATCGCTGCTGCCGCGGCGTCTCGCTCGCGTAATGGCACCTGGCTGCTGCGCAGCCGATCGCCTGGGCGAGCTCAACAGCTACAAGCGTTTCCGGCGTTCCTCGAGCCCTACAAGAAGGGCATGGAGCTCGCGCGTGGAGGAGATCAACGCCGCGGGCGGCGTGCTCGGGCGGCCGCTCGAGATCGTGTCGCGCGACGACAACGGCAACCCGGGCGACGCGGTGCGCGTCGCCGAGGAGCTGCTCTCGCGCGAGAAGGTCGATGCTGCTGATGGGCACGTTCGCGTCGAACGTCGGCCTCGCCGTCGCCGACCTCGCGAAGCAGCGCAAGGTGCTGTTCCTCGCCGCCGAGCCGCTCACCGACAAGATCGTCTGGGAGAACGGCAACCGCTACACGTTCCGCCTGCGCGCCTCGACGTACATGCAGACGGCGATGCTCGTGCCCGAGGCGGCGAAGCTCGGCAAGAAGCGCTGGGCGATCGTCTATCCGAATTACGAGTACGGCCAATCGGCGACGCGCGCGTTCAAGAAGCAGATGATCGCGCTGCAAGCCGGGCGGCATCGAGTTCGTCGAGCAGGCGGTGCCGCTCGGCAAGATCGACGCCGGCCCCGTGGTGCAGGCGCTCGCTCGACGCGAAGCCCGACGCGATCTTCTCGTCGCTGTTCGGCCGCCGATCTCGCGCGGTTCGTCCGCGAAGGCGAGATGCGCGGGCTGTTCAAGGATCGGCCCGGTGTTCAACCTGCTGGGCGGCGAGCCGGAGTATCTCGATCCGCTGAAGGACGAGGCGCCGGTCGGCTGGTGGGTCACCGGCTATCCGTGGTACGCGATCGACACGCCCGAGCACAAGCGCTTTCGCGATGCGTACCAGGCGAAGTTCAACGACTATCCGCGCCTCGGCTCCGTCGTCGGCTACAGCGCGGTGAAGGCCGCGGCCGCGGCGATCCGCAAGGCGGGATTCGACCGACACCGAAAAGCTCGTCGCCGCGATGCAGGACCTCACGTTCGACTCGCCGTTCGGCAAGGTCACGTTCCGCGCGCTCGATCACCAGTCGACGATGGGCGCCTACGTCGGCCGCACGGCGGTGAAGGACGGCAAGGGCGTGATGGTCGACTGGCGCTACGCCGACGGCAGCGAGCTATCTTCCGTCCGACGAAACGGTGAAGCGGTTGCGACCGAAGGAGTGACTAGCGCCGCGCACGTCCGCGCGCCGTCAGAAAGTCGAACGAGGTCTGCGCCACCGGCGCGAACGACCTGCGATGCTCGGGGCATGGCCCGTGCCGCGCCAGCGCGGCTGAGATGCTCGGGCAGTGCCATAGCCCCTGGTTGTGCGCAAAGCCGTACGGCCGGATATCGGCCATCGAGCTCCACCAGCATCGCGTCGCGCGTCGTTTTCGCGATGATCGACGCTGCCGAGATCACGGCGTGAGTCGCGATCGCCCGTTGACGATCGCCGCGCATCGCGCAGCCGAGCTCCGGACAGCGATTGCCGTCGATCCAGGCCACGCCGGGCGTGACCGACAGCGCTTCGAAGCGCGCGCCGCATGGCGAGCATGGTCGCCTGGAGGATGTTGAGCCGGTCGATCTCCGCCACGTCCGCCTGCGCCACGGACCACGCAAGCGGCCTTCGCGCGGATTTCGGCGGCGAGGCCGTCGCGTTGCCGCTCCGTCAGCAGCTTCGAGTCGCGCAGCCCGCGAATCGGTGCGTCGCGGGTCGAGGATCACCGCCGCCGCCACGACCGGGCCTGCGAGCGGACCCGCGCCCGGCCTCGTCGATGCCGGCGACGCAGCTCCAGGATCGTCGTGCTCAGCATGCGACGCCCGCGCGCGCGCAACTCCGTCGCGACGGCCTCGGCCGCAAGGCCCCCGGTGTCGGCCGCTGAGCGACGCCGCGAACCCTGCGAACAGCGCCTCGAGGCGCCGCCGCGTCACGGTGTCGTCGTAGAGGTTCGACCGCTGCCTGCGCGAGATTCTCGACGGTCGCGTCGTCCTGCAGCAGCTCCGGAACGACGAACCTGCCCGCCAGGATGTTGGGCAGCCCGACGTACGGCAGCAGCATCCTGCGCCGTGACGATACTCGCGGTGAGCGGATTCACGCGATAGAAGATCACGTGCGGGCAGCGCGCCAGCGCCGCTTCGAGCGTCGCCGTGCCCGAGGCCACGAGCGCGACGTCGGCCGCGCGCAGCGCATCGGTCGCGTGCCCGTAGAGCAGCGTCAGCGGCAGCTTGTCGAGCCCGAGACGGTAGATCGACGCTTCGAAGCGGTCGCGCGTCGGCCGGGTCGCGAGCGGCACCAGAAATCGCGCATCCGGCCGCGCCGCGTGGAGCGCTGCTGCGGCTCTGCAGCACGAGCTCGCCGTGCATGTCGAGCTCGGACGCGCGGCTCCCCGGCAAGCAGCGCGAACACGGGCTGCGCCATGCCCGAGCTTCAGCTGCTCGCGCGCTTCGCGCCGCGAGCGCAGCACCGCCGCATCCGCGGCCAGCGGATGGCCGACGAACGTGACCGGCACGCCGGCCGCTTCGTAGAGCGGCGGCTCGAACGGGAACAGCGCGAGCATCCGATGCACCGACCGCGCGGATCGTTCGCAGACGCGCTCGCGCCGCCACGCCCAGACCGACGGGCTCACGAAATGCATGCGTGCGCACGCCTTGCGCTTCAGCTTCGCTTCGAGGCCGAGGTTGAAGTCCGGGCGCATCGACGCCGACGAACAGCGGTACGCGCTCCGCGATGAAGCGCTGCGCACGAGCGCGCGCCGGAGCGCGACGAGCTGCGGCAGCCGCGAGATCACCTCGACCAGCCCGCGCACCGACAGCATCTCGAGCGGATACCACGCCTCGCAGCCGGCCGCCTCCATTCGCGGGCCGGCGACGCCGACGAATCGCGCGTCCGGCAGCCGCTTCCGCACGCGCGGTGATCAGCGTCGCGGCGAGCGCATCGCCGGACGCCTCGCCGGCGACGATGCCGATGGTCACGCTACCGGATCGCGGCGCATCGGCCGCGTCCATGCGTCGACGCTCAGCGGATGATGCCGCGCCCGGGCGCGGCGAGGAACTCGACGAGCGGCAGCGAGCACCGGCGACGACTCGCGCCGCGGCGGCGAGCGCCGCCTTGCGCATCGTCGAGCGACGCGCCCCTCGCGGTAGAGCGTCTTGTAGGCGCGCCGGCATCGCGACGATCTCGTCCGGCGTGAACCCGCGCCGGCGCAGTCCTTCGCTGTTCGATGCCGTGCGGCTGTCGCCGGATAGCCCGCGGCCGTGACGAACGGCGGGACGTCCTGCAGGACGATCGCGCCGGCGGCGAGTCATCGCGTGCGCGCCGACGCGGCAGAACTGGTGCACGCCCCGAATACGCGCCCAGCACCACCCAGTCGCCGATCGTGACGTGCCCGGCGAGCTGCGCGTTGTTCGAGAACGTCGTGCTAGTTGCCGACGACGCAATCGTGCGCGACGTGCGTGTAGGCGAGGAACAGGTTGCGCGTTGCCGATCGCGCGTGTCGCCGCGATCCTGCGCCGTGCCCGCGTTGATCGTCACGAACTCGCGAAAGACGTTGTCGTCGCCGATCGTCGTCGTCGTCGGCTCGCCGCCGTATTTGCGGTCCTGCGGAATCTCGCCGATCGACGCGAACTGGAAGACGCGGTTGCGCGCGCCGAGGCTCGTCCGGCCGGTGATCACGACGTGCGGACCGATGACGGTGCCTGCGCCGACGCGGACGCCGCGGCCGACGATCGAGTACGCGCCGACCTCGACGTCGGCGGCGAGCTCGGCCTTCGGATCGACGAGCGCGGTCGGATGGATCCGCGCGACATCGGGTCAGCGCGCCGCTCGTGCCCTTGCGTCCGGCATGCGCATCGCGCGCCAGCAGGTCGGCCTCGGCGACGATCTCGCCGTCGACCTTGCGCGCGCACGGCGAATTTGCCGATGCCGCGCACCAGCCGCTGCACCTCCGACTCGAGCACCAGCTGGTCGCCCGGCCGCACCTGCCGGCGGAAGCGCGCATTGTCGATCGCCGGCGAAGAAGATGATCGTCCCGTCGCCCGGCGTGCGGCCGACGATCTTCCACGCGAGGATCGACGCGAGCTGCGCGAGCGCCTCGATCACGAGCACGGCGGGCATCACCGGATAGTCCGGGAAAGTGACCGCTGAAGTACGGCTCGTTCATCGTCACGTTCTTGATGCCGCGGATCGACTTGCCCGCTCGATCGAGCGCGATGACGCGATCGACCAGCAGAAACGGATACCGGTGCGGCAGGTACCGCATGATCTCGTCGATGTCCATGCGGCAGTCGTCTGCAGCATTCATGGCTTCCCCCGCTTCCTCCGGTGCGGTGTCCCCTTGTTGCAGCGCCGCTCCTGCTCCAGCCGGCGAGACGCGTCCGCGCAGCGCCGGCAGCCGGCGCAAGCGATGCTGCACATGCTGCCACTGCGCGTGCGGAAGCTCGGAGACTGCAGCTCGGGTAGATGCCGGGCGCGGTGATCGAGTCGGTACACGCTGCGTCGCGCCCGCGATCATCGACGCCGTCGCAAATCTCGATGTGCCCGGTGATGCATCGCCGCGCCGCCGATCCTGCAGTTGCTGCCGATGCGCGTGCTGCCCGCAATGCCGACGCAGCCGGCGATCGCCGTGTGCGCGCCGATCCGGCAGTTGTGCCCGATCTGGATCTGATTGTCGAGCTTGACGTCGTCCTCGATCACGGTGTCGTCGATCGCGCCGCGGTCGATCGTCGTGTTGGCGCCGATCTCGACGTCGGCGCCGATCACCACGCGGCCGACCTGCGGGATCTTGAGCCAGCGGCCGCCGTCCTCCGCCATGCCGAAGCCGTCGGCGCCGATCACCACGCCCGCATGCAGTACGCTGCGCGGCCCGACGACGCAGCGGTCGTAGACGGTCACGTTGGCGTGCAGTACGGCGTCGTCGCCGATCGACGCGCCCGCGCCGACGACGGCATCCGGCGCCGATGCTGGCGCGCTCGCCGACGACCGCGCCGGCGCCGATGACCGCGAGTGCGGCGATCTGGCGCGCTCGCTGCGACTTCGCGCGCGCGGATCGACGACCGCCGACGGGTGCGCGCCGGCCACGAGCGCGCGCGCGCGGGTGCAGGATCGCCGCCGACTTTGGCATAGATCGCATAGGGATTCGCGCTCGACGAGCTTCGGCAGCGCAGTGTCGCCCGCCATGTCGGGCGCCACGATCACCGCGGACGCGCGGGTCGACGCGAGCTGCGGACGATACTTGCGATTGGCCAGAAACGCGATCGACGCCGGGCCCGGCCGACTCCAGCGTCGCCACGCGCGACACGAGCACCGAGCCGTCGCCGTCGACCGTCGGCGCCGACGCGCTGGGCCAGTTCGGCAAGTGAAATCGGCACAGGGCGGACGATGTCTGGCAGGCTGTGACGCCGGCGGCGAGCGCCCGGTCGTCGTGGCGCTCTAGCCGCTACTTGTCGGCGAGCGCCTTGATCACCTTGTCGGTGATGTCGATCTTCTGGCTGGCGAACACCACCGGATCCTGCAGGATCAGGTCGAACTTCTCGGCCTCGGCGATCTGCTGGATGACCTTGTTCGCGCGCTCCTGGACGCTCGCGAGCTCTTCGTTGCGGCGCAGGTTCAGATCCTCGCGGAACTCGCGCTGCGCGCGCTGCAGGTCGCGCGACAGGTTGGCGAGGTCGCGCTCCTTGTTGCGGCGGTCCGGTCTCGGACATCGTGACGCCGTCCTTCTCGAGCGCGGTCTGCAGGTCGCGCACCTGCTTGCGAACCTTCTGGATGTCGGCATCGCGGGCGGCGAACTCCTTCTCGAGCTTCTGCTGCGCGCGCTTCGCCGGCGCAGCTTCGCGAAACAGCCGCTCGGTGTTGACGAAGCCGATCTTGTAGTCGGCAGCGCTCGCGGCGCCGGCGCCGAGCGCAGAACGACAAGGCTCCGCCGGCGAGCGGCGATGGCAAATGCGTCGGATGCTGCGATTCAATCGTTTCTCCTGCGTGCTCGGTCTCAGAACACCGTTCCGACCTGGAACTGGAAATGCTGGATCCGGTCGCCTGGCCTCGTCGTTCAGCGGAACGCCGTAGCTGAACTTGAGCGGCCCGACCGGCGAGTTCCAGGCGAGCCCGACGCCGGCCGAATAGCGGAACTCTGCAGTTCGAATTGCTCCGGCTCGGGCGAGGCCCGTGCCGTGACGCGTAGATCTGGCCGGCATCGACGAACACGCTCAGCCGCACCGACTTGTCGCCCTTGAGGATCGGGTAGAACAACTCGGCGTTGCCGACGATCTTGCGCTTGCCGCCCGATGGCGTTGCCGAAGATGTCCTGCGGGCCGAGCGTGGCTCGTCTGGTAGCCGCGCACCGAACCGACGCCGCCCGCGTAGAACGCCTTGTAGAACGGCAGCGGCTTGCCGCCGTACCCGTCGCGCATAGCCGACGTCGCCGCGCAGCATCAGAACGAAGGTCGCCGTAGATCGGCCAGAAACCACTGGATGCAGGTAGTTCGACCTTGTAATACGCGAGGTCGCCGACGGCAGCCCCACCTCGATGCGCGGCTCTGCAGGCGTCCCCGCGTAGGATAGAGGATGTCGTCGCGAGTGTCACGCGCCCAGCCGCCGGCTGACGCACGATAGCTGTTCGGTGACCGCAGCCGAACTGCGCGACGTACAGGATATAGTAGACGGCGGGCTGTTCGCGAACAGCTGCAGATTCGGTGTGCTCGTAGCGGAACCCCGAGGTTGATCGGTGTCGGTCTCGGTGATCGGGACGCCGAAGCTGACCGCCGCGCCGAGCGTCGACGACGCTGTACTGCGACGACCGAGAGCGACGCAGGATCGGTGTTCCGCTGATACACCTCGAGCGTCCGCGAGACGCCGTCGACGGTGTAATAGGGCTCGGTGTACGTCGAGCGAGATCGTGCGATTGATCGAGCTCGTGTTGATCGCCGCCGATCAGCGCGTTGCCGGTGCCGAAGATGTTCTGCTGCGAGATCGACGCGTTGAACACGAACTTGTCGGCGCTCGAGTAACCGATCCCGGCGAGCAGGTTGCCGGTGGCCTTCTCGACGACGGTCACCTCGACGTCGGCCTGGTCGGGCGTGCCGGCGACCGGCGGCGTCTCGATGTTGACGTCGCTCGAAATAGCCGAGCCGCCTGATCGCGGACCTTCGAGCGCTCGATGCGCGCGCCGTCGTACCAGGCGCCCTCGAGCTGGCGCATCTCGCGCCGGATCACCTCGTCGCGCGTGCGCGCGTTGCCGCTGATGTTGATCTTGCGGATGTAGACGCGCCGGCCCGGGTCGACGATAGATCGTGAACGCGGCCGTGCAGCTTCTCGCGGTCGATCTCGGGCACCGCGTTGACGTTGGCGAACGCGTAGCCTTCGGTGCCCAGGCGGTCGCTGATCGCCTTGACGCTCGCCTGCAGCCGCTCGCGCGAAAACGTCTCGCCGGACCTGCATCTGGACGAGCCGCGAGAGCTCGGCCCCGGGATCGGGAGATCGCCGGCGAGCCGGACGTCCGGACACCGTGTAGCTGCGGACCTTCGGTGATGTTGATCGTGATGTAGATGTCTTCCTTGTCCGGCGTGATCGAGACCTGCGTCGAGTCGACGTTGAACTCGAGGTAGCCGCGGTTCTGGTAGAAGCTGCTGCAGCGTTTCGAGGTCGGCCGAGAGCTTCTGCTTCGAGTACTGGTCGTTCTTCGTGTACCACGTCGTCCAGCCGGGCGTGGTCAGCGTCATCAGCGCCGAGCAGGTCGCTCTCGCGTGAATGCGCTGTCGCCGACGATGTTGATCCGCGCGATCTTCGACGCGTCGCCCTCCTCGATCGTGATGTTGATCGGCGACGCGGTTGCGCTCCTGCGGCGTGACCGTCACCGTGACCTTCGCCGCGTAGCGCCCGCGCGACAGGTACTGGCGCTTGATTTCCTGCTCGGCGCGGTCGAGCGCCGAGCGGTCGAAGATGCGCGCGTCGGCGACGCCGATCTCCTTCAGCGCCTTCTTCAGCGTGTCGGTGTCGAATTCCTTGTTGCCGGACGAGGTCGACCTTGCTGATCGTCGGCCGCTCCTGGACGATGACGACCAGCACGCTTGTCCTCGCACCTCGAGCCGCACGTCGCGGAAGAAGCCCGTCGCGAACAGCGCCTTGACCGCCTGCGCCGCCTTCTCGTCGTCGAGCGTATCGCCGACCTTGATCGGCAGATACGAGAAGCACCGTGCCCGCCTCGGTGCGCTGCACGCCCTCGACGCGGATGTCCTTCACGACGAACGGCGTCGATCGCCGACACGGAACGCGATGGCCGGCGCGAACGCGCGAGCGCCGCGCCGGCGATGCCGCCGACCAGGCGACAGCGACGGACGCCGCTACCGTGCGACGGCAGTGCGCAGCGGCGAGACCGCGGCGGCCTGCACGGCGACGACCGTGGTGCCGATACGCGGCGCAACGGCACGGCGAGGCTAGAACAGTCGGGAGAGGTCATTGAAAAGCGCCAGCGCCATCAGCACCGCCAGCATGGCCATGCCGATGCGCTGGCCGACCTCGAACGCGCGGTCGGAGACGGGACTGCCCTTGACGATTTCGGCGAAATAATACAGCAAATGCCCCCATCCAACAGCGGAACCGGGCAGCAGATTGAGCACGCCGAGGCTGATGCTGATCAACGCGAGATAGCCGACGAACACGAGCACGCCCGCCTGCGCCGATTGGCCGGCGAAATCGGCCATCGTGATCGGCCCGCTGATGTTCTTGAGCGACGCTTCGCCGATCAGGATGCGTCCCAGCATCCGCACCGTGAACGCCGCGAGCTCCGCAGGTCTTGCGCGCGCCCTGCGCGAGCGCATCGAACACGCCGTAGCGCACCGTCACGGCGAGGCGCTCCGCGGATGCCGGATCGACCTTGAGCCGGACGCCGGCGATGCCGACCTTGCGGCCCGCCCTGCTCCGACGACATCGGTGGTGAGCGCGACGTCGCGCTCGACGCCGTCGCGGACGATGCGAAACGTCACCGGCGCGCCGGGCCGCGCATTCGTCTTCGCCGCGACTTCGCGCGGGCGAGCGCACGGCCTCGCCGTCGATCGCGACGATCCGGTCGCCGGCGCGAAGTCCCGCGCGCGCCGCCGGCTTGTCGGCGACGACCTCGTCGATCAGCGGCGCGCCGAGATCGCTGCGCGAAGCCGAGCGTCGGCATGAAATTGCCTTCCCAGTCGGCGCCGCGAGACCGACGCGAGCGACACGCGTGCGCTGCAGCCGCGCGCCGTCGGGGCGCTCGACGTCGATCGTCGACGTCGCGTTCGCGCCCGACGCGCGCAGCAGACGCCAGCGCAGATCCTGCCAGCTCCGCACCGGCGACGCCGTCGACGGCGACGACGAGATCGCCGTCGCGGATGCCCGCCGCAGCCGCCGGCGTGTCCGCCGGAGGCGTCGGCGAGCAGCGCGCGCTGCGCCGGGAACGCCGGCGACGTAGGTGCCGGCGAACAGCAGCACCGCGAGCAGCAGATTCGCGATCGGACCCGGCGGCGACGATCGCGATCCGCTTGCCAGACGTTCTGCCGGTTGAACGCGCGCGGAAGGTCGCTCGGCGGCGACAGCGCCTTCGCGCTCGTCGAGCATCTTCACGTAACCGCCGAGCGGTATCGCGGAAACCGCCCACTCGGTGCGGTCGGGCCCGAAGCGGCGCGACCACACGACGCGGCCGAAGCCGACGGAGAAGCGCAGCACCTTGACCTTGCACCAGCGCGCGACGCAGTAGTGGCCGAGCTCGTGGAAGACGACCAGGACGCCGAGCACGACGAGGAACGCGACGAGCTCTGGTGACGGTGTCCATCAGGCGGCCAGCGGCGAAGCTTCAGCCAGGCGCGGGTCGACCGCGCGCGCGCGCTCGGCGTCGGCGGCGAGCGCGTCGTCGAGCGTACGTGCACCGGCCGCGCCGGCAGCCGCGCGAAGCGCTTCGGCGCACGCCGGCGCGATGTCGGTGAAGCGGATGCGGCCGGCGAGGAACGCCGCGACCGCGACCTCGTTCGCCGCATTGAGCACTGCCGGCGCCGTGCCGCCGGCGCCCGAGCGCGTCGCTACGCGAGGCCGATGCACGGAAAGCGGGCGTGGTCGGGCGCCTCGAACGTCGAGCGCGCCGCGGCGCACGAGATCGAGCGCAGTCAACGCCCGCATCGATGCGATCCGGGAACGCCAGCGCCTGCGCGATCGGCGTTCGCATGTCGGGATTGCCGAGCTGCGCGAGCATCGATCCGTCGACGTATTCGACCAGCGAATGGATGACGCTCTTCGGGATGGATCGACGACCTCGATTCGCTCGCGCGGCACGCCGAACAGCCAGTGCGCTTCGATCATCTCGAGACCCTTGTTCATCATGGTCGCCGAGTCTACGCTGATCTTGCGCCCCATCACCCAGTTCGGATGGGCACAGGCTTCGTCCGCGCGTCACCGTCGGAAGTTCCGCGAGCGGCCGCGTGCGGAACGGCCCGCCCGACGCGGTCAGCAGGATGCGCCGCACGCCCGACTGCCGCCGGATCGCGCGCGTAGTCGCGCGGCAGGCATTGGAAGATCGCGTTGTGCTCGCTGTCGATCGGCAGCAGCGTCGCGCCGCCCGCGCGCGACCGCCTCCATGAACGCGGCGCCGCCGATGACGAGCGCCTCCTTGTTCGCGAGCAGAATGCGCTTGCCGGCGAGCGCGGCGGCCAGCGTCGAGCGCAGGCCCGCCGCGCCGACGATCGCCGCGACGACGGTATCGGCGTCGGGAAGGCGTCGCGGCTTCGACGAGCCCGGCGTCGCCAGCGAGGACGCGCGTCGGCAGACCGGCTCGCCGCCAAGCGCGCGCTCGAGCCGCGACGCCGCGGCGGGATCGGACAGCGCGGCGACGTCGCGGCCGATGCCGGACGCAGAGCTCGCGCGAGCTTTTCCCATTGGCGTGTGCGCGGTGAGCGCGGCGACCGCGAAGCGGTCGGGATGCCGCGCGATGACGTCGAGCGTCGAATCGCCGATCGAGCCGGTCGCGCCGAGCACGCTGATGCGTCGTCGGCGTCATCGCAGGATAGGCGATGCGCGAGCAGCGCCGCCGCCGGCATCGCCGCCAGCAGCGCGTCGATGCGATCGAGGACGCCGCCGTGTCCCGGCAGGAGGCGTCCGCTGTCCTTCACGCCCGCTTGCCGCTTCAGCAGCGACTCGCAGCAGGTCGCCCACGACCGACAGCGCGGCGAGCGCGAGCGCGCATCCGACCCAGAGCGATGACCGACAGCGGCGACACCGTGCCCGCGAAGCCGCCGTCTGCCGCGAGCGGGACGAGCGCGAGCGCGTAGACGGCGACCGCCGCGAGACCGCCGTAGACACCCTCCCAGGTCTTGCCCGGGCTCACGCTGCGGCGCGAGCTTGCGCCGGCCGAACGCGCGGCCCGGCGAAATACGCGGCGGTATCCGCGATCCAGACGATCGCCATCGCGCGCGAGCACGAGCCACGGCGAGCGCGCCTGCAACTGCACGATCGCCACCCATGCGCCGATCAGCACGATCCAGCCTGCAACCGCCAGCGGCAGCGGCGACGTCGGGCTTCCAGCGGGACGCGAGCCACGGCGGCGCGAGCGAGCAGCCAGAACAGCGTCGCGCAGGCCGCAGACGGCGAGGACGATGCCGCGCGGCCATCCGCGCGTCGAAGCCGGCGAGCGGCGAAAGCAGGAGATTGCCGCCGATCAGCAGCGTCCCGGCGACGAACATCCACCAGCGTCTGCCGGCGATAGCCGGCGAGATCCGCCCATTCGGTCGCCGCGACGGCGATCAGCGCGAGCGTCGCCGCAGCCCCAGCCGACGGCGGCAGCAGGAACATCGCCGCCAGCACCAGCGCGAATCAGGACCGACCGCCGTCAGGATGCGCGTGGCGAGCATCGCGGTAGCCGAGCTGCAGATCTGGCGAGGAGCCGCGTCAGGCGTGAGGCGCTCGCTGCGCCGCCTGCACCTGCTCGCTCGTCCGGCCGAAGCGGCGCTCGCGCTGCCGATACCACTCGATCGCGGCGTTGAGCGCGATCGGCGTCGAAGTCGGGCCACAGCATGTCGGTGAAATAGAGCTCCGTGTACGCGAGCTGCCACAGCAGGAAGTTCGAGATCCGCTGCTCGCCGCCGGTGCGGATGAACAGATCGGGCTCCGGCGCATAGGCCATCGCGAGGAACGGCTCGAGCGCCTCCGGACGCAGCTCGGAGCCATCGCGCACCGCCTCCGGATGAATCGCGAAATACCGGCGCGCCGCCTGCGCGATGTCCCAGCGCCCGCCGTAGTTCGCCGCGACGGTCAGCGTGAGCCGCGTGTTGCGCGGCCGTCTGCGCCTCGCCGGCCGCGACGAGCTCGCGGATGCGCCGGTCGAACACCGACAGTGTCGCCGACCACCTTGAACCGGATGCCGTTGGCGTGGAGCTTCGCGACTTCCTGCTCCAGCGCGCGCAGGAAGAGGTCCATCAGGATCGAGATCTCGTCGGGCGGGCGCCGCCAGTTCTCGCTCGAGAACGCGAACAGCGTGAGGAACTCGATGTCGCGCTCGATGCACGCGAGGATGATCGCGCGCACCGGCCTCGACGCCGCGGCGATGCCCGGCGACGCGCGGCAGCATCCGCTGCTTCGCCCAGCGGCCGTTGCCGTCCATGATGATCGCGACGTGGCGCGGCACCGCGGACGATGCGGGAATGTCGCGCGTGGAGCTCGGGAACATGGGGATGCGGGAGGCGGTGGCTGCGTGGGCGTCGTCGAGGCGACGCCGCGGGCGCCCGTCAGATCGCCATCAGGTCGGCTTCCTTCGCCGCGAGCACCTTGTCGATCTCGGCGATGTAGCGATCGGTGAGCTTCTGGACGTCGGTCTGCGCGTGCCGCTCGTCGTCCTCGGCCACCGCGTGGTCCTTCAGCAGCTTCTTCAGGTGGTCGTTCGCGTCGCGGCGGATGTTGCGCACGGCGATGCGCGCGTCCTCGGCCTCGTGGCGGACGACCTTGATCAGCTCCTTGCGCCGCTCCTCGGTCAGCGCCGGCATCGGCACGCGGATGACGATCGCCGGACGTCGCCGGATTGAGCCCGAGGTCGGAGTCGCGGATCGCCTTCTCGATCACCGGGACCATCTTCTTCTCCCACGGCTGCACGGTGATCGTGCGCGCGTCGGCGAGCGTGATGTTCGCGCACTGGCCGATCGGCATCGGCGTGCCGTAGTAGTCGACATGGATGTGATCGAGGAGGCCGGTGTGCGCGCGGCCGGTGCGGACCTTGCCGAGGTCGTGCTTCAGCGCCTCGACCGATTTCTGCATCTTCTGCTCGGCGGATTTCTTGATGTCGGCGATAGTCATCGTTCACCTCGCAGTCGAATGAAGCTGCGCGCACGCGCACGCGGCCGCGAAGCTCGACGTCCGCGACGGCTTCTAGCAATGCACGATCGTTCCCTCGTCGCCGCCCTAGCACCACGCGCTTCAGCGCGCCGGGAACGAAGATCGAAAACACCTTGAGCAGCATGTTCTGGTCGCGGCAGAGCGCGAGCGCCGTGGCGTCCATCACCTTGAGATTCTTGACGATCGCCTCGTCGAAGGTGAGCTCCGCGTAGCGCGTCGCCGTCGGGTCCTTCTTGCGGGTCGGCCGTGTAGACGCCGTCGACCTTGGTGGCCTTCAGCACGATGTCGACGCCCATCTCGCGGCCGCGGAGCGCGGCGGCGGTATCCGTCGTGAAGAACGGATTGCCGGTGCCCGCGGCGAAGATGACGACCTTGCGCTCCTCGAGGTGGCGCAGCGCGCGGCCGCGGATGTAGGGCTCGGCGACCTGGTCGATCCGCAGCGCCGATTGCACGCGCGACTCGACGCCGGCGCGCCGCAGCGCGTCCTGCAGCGCGAGCGCGTTCATCAGCGTCGCCAGCATGCCCATGTAGTCGGCAGTCGCGCGGTCCATTCCCGCCGCGCCCGGCGCGACGCCGCGAAAGATGTTGCCGCCGCCGATCACGACGGCGACCTCGACGCCCGAGCCGCGTCACCTCGGCGATCTCGGCGACGATGCGATCGATCACCTCGCGATTGATGCCGTACGAATCCTCGCCCATCAGCGCTTCGCCCGACAGCTTGAGCAGGATGCGCCGGTAGCGCGGGCGCGCGCGGCGGGGACGGCGGCAACGGGAACGGTTACGGCGGCTGGCTTGGCAGTCATGGCGGCGAACTCCGTTCGGGTTGGGGCGGAAGCGTCGGCGGCGGCGGATTACGCCTTGGTCATCGCCGCCACTTCGGCCGCGAAATCGTCCTTCTTCTTCTCGATGCCTTCGCCGACGACGAAGAGGACGAAGTCGTTGCACGACGGCGCCCTGCGCCTTCACGAGCTCGCCCCACCGTCTGCTTGCCGTCGCCCTTGACGAACGGCTGGCGCCAGCAGCGTGACCTCGGCCATGAATTTGGCGACGCCACCCTCGACCATCTTCTCGACGATGTTCGCCGGCTTGCCCGATTCGGCCGCGCTGCGCGGCCATCGATCTTGCGCTCGCGCTCGATGACGTCGGCCGGCACGCTGCTCGCGCGCTCACGGCCATCGGCTTGCTCGCGGCGACGTGCATCGCGAGATCCTTGCCGAGCGTGTCCTGCCCGCCGGTGACATCCACGAGCACGCCGATCCGGCTGCCGTGGACGTACGACGCGATCCTGCCCGCGGCGACCTTGCGCGCGAAGCGGCGAATCGACAGGTTCTCGCCGATCTTCTGCACGAGCGCCGTGCGGCGCGCCTCGACGGTTTCGCCGGAGGCGAGCGGACGCGCGCCGAGCGCGGCGACGATCGCGCCGGATTGTCGCGCGCGATCGATCTGCGCGACTTCGGCCGCGAACGCGCGGAAATCGTCGTTCTTGGCGACGAAGTCGGTCTCGCAGTTCACCTCGACCATCGCCGCCGTCTTCGCGTCGGGCGCGACGTAGAGGCCGATCGACGCCTTCCGCGGCGATGCGGCCGGCGGCCTTCGACGCCTTGGCGCCGCTCTTGATCCGCAGGAGCTCCTCGGCTTTCGCGAGATCGCCCGCCGCTTCCGTCAGCGCCTTCTTGCATTCCATCATGCCCAGCCCGGTGCGCTGGCGCAGGTCCATCACCATGCTTGCGGCAATTTCCGCCATGTCGTCGCTCCAATTGCGTTGCTGGTCGTATGCGCCGGAGTCGTCGGACCTGCGGCGCATCGGGTCCGCCGCGGCATCCGCCGACCCGCCGTGACGGCGCGGCGGACATGGACGCGGCGGAGACCGGTCCCTATGCCGTCGCGTCGTCCGCCACCTCGACGAATTCCTCGCCGGCCTGGACGATTTCCTGGATCACGTCGCTGCGGCCTTCGAGGATCGCGTCGGCGGCGCCGCGGGCGTACAGGCGGATCGCACGGCTCGAATCGTCGTTGCCCGGAATGACGTGCGCGATCCCGATCGGCGAATGGTTGGTGTCGACCACCGCGACGATCGGAATGCCGAGCTTCATCGCCTCGGTGATCGCGATCTTGTGATAGCCGACGTCGATGACGAACAGCGCGTCCGGCAGGCCGGTCATGTCCTTGATGCCGCCCAGGCTCTTGTCGAGCTTGTCCATCTCGCGCTGCATCGTCAGCGCCTCGCGCTTGTTCATCTTCTCGAACGTGCCGTCCTCGCTGCATCTGCTCGAGATCCTTCAGGCGCTTGGTCGACGCCTTGACCGTCTTGAAGTTGGTGAGCATGCCGCCGAGCCAGCGGGCGTCGACGTAGGGCATGCCGCAGCGGCGGGCTTCCTCGGCGACGATGTCGCGCGCCTGGCGCTTGGTGCCGACGAACAGGATCGTCCCCTTGTTCGCGGCGAGCTGACGGATGAACTTCATCGCGTCCTGGTACAGCTGCATCGTCTTTTCGAGGTTGACGATGTGGATCTTGTTGCGCTGGCCGAAGATGTACTCCGCCATCTTCGGATTCCAGTACCGCGTCTGGTGGCCGAAATGGACTCCGGCTTCCAGCATTTGACGCATCGTGACGGACATTACCGCACTCCTTTCAGGGTTGGACCACGACCCGCCATTGGCTCGAACCCGCCGCCGCCTTCAGTTACGCCTTGTCAGGCGGTACTGGTTCGGGCACCCTGAGGTGCGCGGGTCTGCGAATTTGCCCTGAATCGGCCGTCAATCCCGGAAAATCGGGAAACCGGCGCGGCAAGGCGAGCTAACATTCGATTTTAGCACGGAAATCGCGCGTGGAGTCGAACCCCTGGATCGCGGCGGACGGCAAACCTCCTGACCGCCGCGCCGTCCTAGCCGAATGCACGCGACGTCGCGCGAGCCGCCCGCGCGGATGGCGCGATTCCGCCTCTCCCGACAGACGTTTCGAATCCCCAATGGCCGACCCCGTCCCCGATGCGCCGCTGACTCCGGCGGGCTCTGACGCCGCCCGCGATGCCGCCGTCGTCTGCGACTTCGAGCCGCTCGGCGTGCTCGCGCGTCGCCGGGTGCCGACGCCAGCGACGTTTCTGCAGGGCCAGCTGTCCTGCGACGTCAGCGCGCTCGCGCCGGGCGCCTGCCGCTACGGGAGCTTCAACTCGCCCAAGGGCAGGATGCTCGCCAATTTCGTGCTGTGGCGCGATGCAGCGGGCGACGACGGCTTCGCCATGCTGCTCCCGGCCGACATCGCCGAATCGGTCGCGAAGCGGCTTCGCATGTATGTCTTGCGCTCGAAGGTCGCCGTCGCCGACGTGTCCAGCGCAACGCAGCGCGTCGGCGTCGGCGGTCCGGCGCGGCGGCCGCGATCGCGCGCGAGTGTCGAAGTCGGTGCCGGCGCTCCTCGAAGCGCGACACGCCGGCGCCGCTACGCTCCTGGGCTTGCCGGGGCAGCGCTTCGTCCTGCTGGCGCCCGCGAGCGATGCCGAGTCGGTGCGCGCACGCTTCACGCGGTCTCGCCACGCCGGCCGGCTTCGACGCCTGGCGCTGGCTCACGATCCGGCGGGGATGCCGGTGATCACCGCCGCCACGCAGGATGCATTCGTCGCGCAGGCAGCGAACCTGGACATCCTCGGCGGCATCGACTTTCAGAAGGGCTGCTACACCGGGTCAGGAAATCATCGCCCGCGACGCAATACCTGGGCCGGCTCAAGGAGCGGACGCTATCTCTTCCACATCGACACGCGCGGACGTCGCGGCCGGCGACAGGATCTACAGTTCCGGCCTTCGAGGGACAGCCCTGCGGCACCGTCGTCAATGCGGCGCCGGCCCCCGGCGGCGGCAGCGATCTTCTCGCCGTGGTGCAGATCGCGGCAGCTGAACGCGGCGATGCGCGCCTTCGTGCGCCGCGACGGCCCGCGACTCGCCGCGCTGCCGCTTCCCTATGCGATCCCGGCGCCGAGCGCGCCGCGCGGACGCGCGAGCAGCCTGAACACAGAGGCGTCGCCGTGCGGCGCGCGAACGCAACGAGCTTCTATGTCTACTACCGGATCGCCGCCGATACGGCCGCGTGCGCGCGAACGGATCGGCGCGCTGCTCGCCGACATCGAGGCGCGAACCGGCGTTCGCGGGAACGCTCCTCGCGCGAAGCGACGATCCCGTCGACCTGGATGGAGACCTACGCCCCGGTCACGCGCGCCGCGGCGTTCCGGCGCGTCCTCGCCTCGCTGCGCGCAGGAGCACGAAGCGGCGGCGCTGACGACGGACGGCGAGCGGCACGTCGAGGCATTCGCGCCGCTGCCCTCGCTGCCGGCGCGACGCCGCCAAGGCGTGATCTCCGTACGGCCCACTCGCGCCATGTGCCTCGCACTGATCGCGTTCGCCGCGCATCCCGCGCTACCGTGTGGTCGTCGCCGCCAACCGCGACGAGTATCACGCGCGTCCGGCGGCGCCGCGTCGCATGGTGGGACGAGGGCTTCCTCGCCGGACGCGATCTCAAGGCGGGCGGCACGTGGCTCGGCGTCGACCGCGCGCGGCCGCGTCGCGCTTCTCACCAACGTCCGCGAGCCTGTCGCGCCACGATCCTGCGCGCGCCGTCGCGCGGCGCGCTGCGTGCCGAACGCTGCTCGCCGCAGACGCGCCGCCCTCGGTGTCGCTGCCGGCGCAGGTTCGTGCCGGCGCTGCCGCTACAACGGCTTCAACCTGATCGCCGGAGATTCCGCGAGCTCCTGTGGGGCTCGAACCGCGCGGCCGCGCCGCGTCAGCGCTCGGCCCCGGGATCTATGGCGTGTCGAATCACCTGCTGGACACGCCGTGGCCCAAGGTGGTAGCGCACGAAGGAAGCGCTTTCGACGCTGGTGCAAGGCGATGCCGCGCGGACGATCCTGCCGCGCTCCTTCGCGCTTCTTGCGCGATACCGAGCGGGCGCCCGACGACGAGCTGCCGGCGACCGGCGTCACGCTCGAGCGGGAGCGGATGCTGTCGTCGCCTTTCATCATCAGCGCCGGACTACGGCACGCGCTGCTCGACCGTCCTCGACCGATCGATCACGACGGCAACGCGCAGCTTCATCGAGCGCAGCTTTCGACCCGGCGGGAGACGCCACCGGCGAGGTCGAATTCCGCTTCGCGTCGAGCGCCGGCATCAGTACGCCAGCGAGCCTGGCCGCGAGGCCGTAGTCGCTGAAGACGAGCCGCGCGCGGCCGCTCGCGCACCGTCAGCGCGCAATGGCCGCCGACCGGCAGCGTGAGCTTTCCGGCACGTGGCCGAACGGCAGGCCGGTGTAGACGGGCACGCCGAGCGTCGCGCGGAAATGCGCGACCATCGCCGCGGCGTCGTAGCCGTTGTCGTTCGGCGCGAGCTCGTAGCCGTTGAACGCGCCGAGCAGCACCGCGCGCTGCCGCGCGAGGATGCCCGCGAAATGAAGCTGATAGAGCATCCGCTCGACGCGGTACGGATGCTCGCCGATGTCCTCGAGAAAGAGGATGCCGCCGCTCGACGCGCGGCAGGTGCGGCGTGCCCGACGAGATGCGCGACCATCGCGAGGTTGCCGCCCCACAGCGTGCCCTCGCCCTCGAAATCGGGCCCGTCGAGCGCGCACTCGACTCTCGTAGCGGTCGCTGCCGAGCAGGCCCCAGCAATGGTCGAGCGTGAACGCCGACGGCGTGGCGGCGCCGAAGTCGTAGCGCGGCCATCGGGCCGGCGAACGTCGTCATGCCCGGCGTGCGCGAGCGCGGCGAGCTGGAACGCCGTGAAATCGCTGTGACCGAGCCAGCGCTTCCGCGATCGCGGCGAGCGCCGCGAAGTCGATGCGATCGAGAAGCGCGCGACCAGCCGTAGCCGCCGCGCAGCCGCGATCGCCAGCGTCGACGTCGCGGATCGTCGGCCATCCGCGCGATGGCCGCGAGCCGCTCGTCGTCGGTCGCCGAGAATCGCTGCCAGCGCGTCGTGCAGGTCGGATCGACGACGACGCGATGGCCGAGTGCCGTCGAGCCGCGCCACGGCGCGCTCGAGCGCCGCGGCGTCGGTCGACGAAACCCGCCGGCGCGTAGAGCCCGATGCCGAAGCCGTCGTCCATGGCGTGGCGCGCTCGGCGGCGCGCGGCGAAGAATCGCGACAGGAGCGCGCCGCATTCGTCGGCGCGCACGCCGCCGGTCGACGCGTCGCGTGGTGATTGAGCCGCGGTTCGGCGAAGAGATCGATCACCGATCCGCACGCGCCGGTCTTCGGATCGCGCGCGCCGTAGACGACGCCGCGCGATCCGCGCATGCAGGATCGCGCCGGCGCACATCGCGCACGGCTCGATCGTCACGTACAGCGTCGCAGCCGGGAAGCCGGTAGTTGCCGAGCGCGCGGCCGGCGTCGCGCAGCGCGGCGATCTCCGCATGCGCCGTCGGATCGGTGCCGGCGATCGGCGCATTGCCGCCGCGGCCGATGACGACGCCTGTCGCTGACGACCACGGCGCCCACCGGAACCTCGCCGCGCGCGCCCGCCGCGCGCGCGAGCGCGAGCGCCTCGCCCATCCAGTCGTCCTCAGTTGGCATCAGTCGCCGGCATCGAAACGGACGAACTCGACCCAGTTCCGCACCCTTTCCCGGTCGGGTACCGGCGGCGCAGCTCGAGCGCGCCGCTCGCAGCGTCGATCGCGTAGAGCGAGATCGTGTCGGATTTTTCTCCGGTGGCCACGAGGAATCGGCCGGTCGGGTCGATCGCGAATCCGCGCGGCTGGCGCTCGGTGGCGTGAGTCGACCGGTAGGTCAGCCTTGCCGGTGGCGCCGTCGACGCTGAACGCGTTGAGCGTGCTTTCGGTGCGCTCCGACACGTAAAGGAACTTGCCGTCCAGGCGTCAGGTGGATGTCGGCTGCCCAGATGTCGCGGTCGAGGTTTCGCGTCGGCGTCCGCGCCGCGCGGCGCGCCGGGAACGAGCGTGTTGTCCGGCGCGAGCCCGGACACCGACGCTCGTCTGCGGTCAACAAGACCAGTTCGCGGCGTCGATCGCGAAGGTCGTGACGATCTCCGCCGTCATTTCGCACAAGCAGGTACAGGAACCTGTTGTCGGCGGAGATGACGAAATGGCGCGGTCCCGCCACCGGGCTCGTCAGCGTGGACGCGCCGGCGTGTTCGACGCGAGCTTCCCGGCATTCGCGTCGAACGTGAACATGAAGACCGCATCGCTGCCGAGCGTCGGGAACGTAGGCGAATCTGATTGGTCGCATCGACGCGTATCGAATGCGCGTTGCGGCCCACGGGGATCACCTGCAGGGGCTCGGAGCGCGACGCGCCCGTCCGCGCCCACGGCCGTGAGGGTGACTCACGCTGGCCGCATACGACGCACCGAGCAGGAAGCGCCCGGTCTTGTCGAGCGAGATGTACGGCAAGGCTTTCTGCCAGCGGCGACGTCGACGACGGGCGTCAGCGCGCCGGTGCGCGCGATCGATGGCGAGGACATGGATCGCGCACGGCAGCGAGCGCGACACGGCATACAGGAAGCGGCGATCGGGACTGACCGCCATCGGCATGACGCCTTTCGCCACTCCGGACACGCGCGCCCGGATGCAGCTCGCCCTGGTCGTCCAGCCGATACGTAGTTATGTCACCGTCATCGGCGTTCGGACATAGACGTAGGTTGCGGCCACTCGCTCCCTGTTGCCATCGCCCGCCCGCTCCCACGATCATCTCGAACAAAAGAACGGGAGTACCGAGTCGAACCGCGGCCGGAGCGCAGCCAACAGCATCATACCCGCTGACCGACGGAGCGGCGCTCCGCGCTGATAATCTTCTCAAGCAGCCCATATTCTTGACGACTTGTCCAGTGCGGGCGGACAGAGCCTACCGGCGCAACGGTGCTGACCGCCAACACGCGAAGCCGAGGACGGCATTACCAGACTCGCCGCGCTCGACGCGATGACGCCCTCCTCCCGACGCGCGTCCCTGCAGTGACGGGAGGCCCGTCATTCCCACTCGATCGTCGCCGGCGGCTTGCTCGAAATGTCGTAGACGACGCGGTTGATGCCGCGCACTTCGTTGATGATGCGGTTCGATGACCCGCGCCAGCAGGTCGTGCGGCAACGGCGCCCAGTGCGCCGTCATGAAGTCGGTCGTCTGCACCGCGCGCAGCGCGACGGCGTGCTCGTACGTGCGGCCGTCGCCCATCACGCCGACCGAGCGCACCGGCAGGAACACGGCGAACGCCTGCGCGGTGATGTCGTACCAGGACTCGCCGTCGCGTCGCGCGCGGCGCGCAGCTCGTCGATGAAGATCGCATCGGCGCGGCGCAAGCAGGTCCGCGTACTCGCGCGTCACCTCGCCCAGGATGCGCACGCCGAGGCCCGGGCCCGGGAAACGGATGGCGGAACACCATCTCGCGCGGCAGTCCCAGCTCCAGCCCGAGCTCGCGCACCTCGTCCTTGAAGAGCTCGCGCAGCGGCTCGAGCAGCTTCAGGTGCAGCGTCTCGGGCAGGCCGCCGACGTTGTGGTGCGACTTGATCGTGTGCGCCTTCTTCGTCTTCGCGCCCGCCGACTCGATCACGTCCGGATAGATCGTGCCCTGCGCGAGCCACTTCGCGTCTCGCGCAGCTTCGCCGCCTCGCGCTGGAAAACGTCGACGAACAGCCGGCCGATGATCTTGCGCTTCGCTTCCGGATCGGTCGACGCCGGCGAGCGCCGCGAGAAATCTCGTCGGCCGGCGTCGACGTGGATCGACGCGCACGCCGAGGTTGCGCGCGAACGTGTCCATCACCTGCGTCGGCCTCGTCCAGCCGCAGCAGGCCGTGGTCGACGAACACGCAGGTGAGCTGGTCGCCGATCGCGCTTGATGGATGAGCGCCGCGGCGACCGACGAGTCGACGCCGCCGGACAGGCCGAGCATGCACGTCGTCGCCGCCGACCTGCGCGCGGATCGCCGCCACCGCCTCGCCGACGTAGTCGCGCATGTTCCAGTCCTCGCCGCAGCCGCAGATGTCGTGCGCGAAGCGCGCGAGGATCGCCGCGCCCTGCTTCGTGTGCGTGACCTCGGGATGGAACTGCACGCGCGTAGAAGCCGCGCGACTCGTCGGCCATCGCCGCGATCGCGCAGGCGTCGACTGACTGCCGATCAGCGTGAAGCCCGGCGGCAGCGCGGTGACCTTGTCGCCGTGGCTCATCCAGACGTCGAGCAGCCCGTGCCCTTCGGCGTTGCGCGCGGTCCTCGATGTCGCGGAGCAGCGTCGAATGTCCGCGCGCGCGGACCTCGGCGTAGCCGAACTCGCGCACCGTGCCCGGCCTCGACCGCGCCGCCCAGCTGCGCCGCCATCGTCTGCATGCCGTAGCAGATGCCGAGCACCGGCACGCCGTGCGTCCACACGGCGTCGGGCGCGCGCGGCGTGTCGCCCTCGGTCGACGCTGTTCGGGCCGCCGGACAGGATGATGCCCTTCGGGCGCGAACTCGCGCACGAACGTCGTCGCCGACGTCGTACGGATGGATCTCGCAGTAGACGTGCGTCTCGCGCAGGCGGCGCGCGATGAGCTGCGTGTACTGCGCGCCGAAATCGAGGATCAGGATCTGGGAGTGGGAGGTGGACCTGCGGCGGCCATCGCGGATCACAGGCAGGTCGAGCCGCGCAGCGGCGCTGCGCGGCCCAGTTACTCGACCCGATAGTTCGGAGCTTCCTTGACGATCTGCACGTCGTGCACGTGCGACTCGCGGATGCCGGCCGACGTGATCTCGACGAACTCGGCGCGCGTGCGACAGCTCGTCGATGGTCGGCGCAGCCGCAGTAGCCCATCGCAGCGCGCAGTCCGCCCATCAGTTGATGGATCACGGCGGCGAGCGCGCCCTTGTACGGGACGCGGCCCTCGATGCCCTCGCGGGACGAGCTTCTCCGCGGCGCCCTCGCCTTCGGCGTCCTGGAAATAGCGGTCGGAGCTGCCCTGCTGCATCGCGCCGAGCGATCCCATGCCGCGGTAGCTCTTGTACGAGCGGCCCTGGTAGAGCTCGATCTCGCCGGGCGCTTCCTCGGTGCCGGCGAAGAGGCTGCCGAGCATCACCGCACGACGCGCCCGGCGGCGAGCGCCTTGGCGATGTCGCCCGAATAGCGGATGCCGCCGTCGGCGATCGACCGGAATGCCGCGCTGCGGCGACGCCTTCGAGCGCGAACTGGATCGCCGAGATCTGCGGCACGCCGACGCCGGCGACGATGCGCGTCGTGCAGATCGAGCCGGGACCGATGCCGACCTTCACCGCGTCGGCGCCGTGATCGGCGAGCGCCTTGCGCGCCGTCGGCGGTCGCGACGTTGCCGCCGATCGACCTGCACCTGCGGATAGCTGCTTCTTGACCCACTGCACGCGATCGAGCACGCCCTGCGAATGCCCGTGCGACGTGTCGACGACGATGCACGTCGACGCCGGCCGCGACGAGCGCTTCGACGCGCTCCTCGGTGTCGCCGCGCCGTGCCGACGGCGGCGCCCACGCGCAAGCGGCCGAGCTCGTCCTTGCACGCGAGCGGGTGCTCGGTCGACTTGAGGATGTCCTTGACGGTGATGAGGCCGCGCAGCTCCATCGTCGTCGTTGACGACCAGCACGCGCTCGAGGCGGTGCCGGTGCATCAGCGCCTTCGCGTGCGTCGAGATCGGTGCCTTCGGGGACCGTCACGAGCTGGTCGCCCTTGCGTCATGATGTTCGACGACCGGCTGGTCGAGATTGGTCTCGAAGCGCAGGTCGCGATTGGTGACGATGCCGACGACGCGCTTGCCCTCGACGACCGGCAGCCCGGAGATCCGGTGCTGCCGCGTCAGCGCGAGCACTTCGCGCACCGACATCGACGGCGGAATCGTGATCGGGTCCTTGACGACGCCGCTTTCGAAGCGCTTGACCTTCGCGACTTCGGCCGCCTGCTTCGCCGGCGGCATGTTCTTGTGCACGACACCGAGGCCGCCTTCCTGCGCGATCGCGATGGCGAGCCGGGCTTCGGTGACTGTGTCCATCGCCGCCGACAAGCAGCGGAATGTTGAGCGTGATGCTGGCGGTGAGGCGGGTCTTGAGGCTGACGTCGCGGGGAACGACGATGGAATGCGCGGGAACAAGCAGGACGTCGTCGAACGTCAGCGCTTTGCGGACGACACGCATTGAACTTTCTCCTATGCGCAAAAACGGATTATACCCGCGTCCGATCGCCTCGAAAACCTCCGCCGTGCATCACGAAAGAGACACGGCCGCGGCCGCGCGGGCTCGTCATCGCCCGGCGCGTTTGACGCCCGATCGCCGGTTGGATTACCTTGACAATGTCATAAGCCTGGGATGAGACGCCAGATGGCGACGATGACCGCGACACCGCTGCACTCGGCACAGCCGATCCGGGCGCTGCGCCGCGGCGCGCGGCCTTGCGCCTCGGGCTCGCCGTCGCTGTCGCAGCTGCTGACGTCGCGCTCCGGCAATGGTCGCGCGCTGTACAAGTGGACGGACGCGAGCGGACGCGTCATCTATTCCGATCAGCCGCCGCCGGGCAACGTCAAGGTCGAGACGATCAACGCCCCACCGCCGGCGTCAAACCCGAACGCCGTCAAGGAACTCGCGACCAAGGAGGCGGACCTCAAGAAGAAGCAGCTCCGTGCCGAGGAGGAAACCAAGACGAACAAGGCGCGCGTCGACGCCAACATGCGCCGCCAGGAGTGCCAACGGGCGCGGGGTCAGGCGATCGCCCTCGCGCAATTCCGACCAGGTCGTGCTCTACACCACGACCGCGACGGGCGAGCGCGTGGCGATGGGCGACGCGGCTCAGCTTAGCGGAGCGGCAGCGACTCGATTACTGGATTCACGAGAACTGCCAGAACGCACAGGCGACAATGAACCGAACTGAGCACGTAACTGAGCAACCGGCGCGCGGGACGCGCCCGCCGCAGATCGCAGTCCTACTTCTTCTCGAGATTGGCCTGGTTGATCTCGACCTTGGCCTTGGCCTTGAGCGTATTGACGTAGGCCTCGAAGAGCTCGCGGTTCTGCATCTCGCCGATCCTCGCGCGAGCCGCCGCGACCTTCGCCGCATCGACCTCCGGCGGCGTGATACGACCTTCACGAGCCTGGTAGATCGAGAATCCGCCGCTCTCGCCCGCGGTGCCGACGTACGCCGGCAGCTTCGTCGCGTCGACCTGGAAGATCCGCGTGACCGCCTCGTTGGCGAACTCCGGCCTGCGGCCGGTTGCGCAAGCAGCGCCACGGGTTTCGAGAATGACGACGCCCGCCTCCTGGTCGCTCTTTGCCCTGCTCGAGCAGCGCGAGCTTTTCGCGCCCGGCTTTCCGCGCGAGCTCAGAGGCCGCCTGGCTGCACGAGCTGCCGGTGAATCTCGGCCTTCACGTCGTCGAACGGACGCACGCGCGGCCGGCTTGTATTCTGACGATGCGGGCCGCCATCAGCGCGTCCGTTGCCGACTTCGATGGCGTCGGTGTTGCGCTTGGCCGCGATCGACTTCGGCGAGAAGAGCGCCTGCACGAGCTTCGCGCTGCCCAGCGCGATCTGCTGCGCCTGCGCCCGCGTGACGAGCGGCGACGTCTGGACCGTGAGCCCCAGCGCCTTGGCGACCGGCGCCAGCGAATCGGCCTGCTCTGTACACGAGGTTCTGAAACTGATCTGCAGCCGCGGCGAACTTCTGCCCGACCTTCTGCCGCTTCAGATCCGTCTCGATCTGCGCCTTCACTTCGTCGAACGCGCGCGTCTTCTCGGGCGTGACGTCGATGAGGCCGGATCACGTGCCAGCCGAATTCGCTCTGCGACCGGGCCCGGTGATTTCGCCCGGCTTCATCGCGAACACGGCGTCGTCGAACGCCTTCACCATCGTGCCGCGCGGGTTGCTCCCGAGATCTCCGCCCGGGCGCCGCGCGAGCCTGGATCCTGCGTAGCGCTGCTTCGCGAGCTCCGGCGAACTTGGCGGGATTGGCCTTGGCCTGCGCCGCGATCTCCTCCGCCGCCTTCTTCGCCGCGGCGCCTGTCTGCCGCGCTGGCGTCGGGCTGATCGCGCGATGAGGATGTGCGCCGCCTGCCGCTGCTCTTCCCTGGCGGTAGGTCTTGGCCGCGCTGGTCGTATTGCGCCTCGGACCTCCTCCGGCGTCACGGCGACCTGCGAGCACCGCATCCTGGCGTCAGCACCACGTACTCGAACTTCGCCTCCTCGGGCGTCTCTGAACGCGGCCGCGTTGGCGTCGTAGAACGCCTTTTCCTGCGCCGCGTCGACGCGCTGACGTCCTTGACGAACGTCTCGACGTCGATGTTGCGCGATACTCGACCTCCGCGCTGCTGCTCGACGAGGCTGCACTTGAACGTCCACGGCCGGCGACTGCGCGGACGACGCCGCTCGCGCGCGATGGGGATCGACGATGCGGCTCGGCGAGGATCCGACGGCGGATGCTGTCCTCGAACGCGGGCTCGGTCGATGCCCGCGCTGCCGCAGCAGGTTCTTGTAGACGATCGAGCGAGAAGCGCTCGCCCTCGCGAAAGCGCGGGTCCGCGGCGATGCGGTCGAAGACCTCGGTTCGACACGCGGAAGTGAGAGGTCGCTGCCCTTCTTTCTCGACGAGCCTGCTCGCGCAGCAGTCTGCTGCAACCGAGGTTGAAGCGCACCTCGGGATTGTCGAGGATCGCCGGATCGACGCCCTGCGCGCTGCGCCGCAGCTGCTCCTGCTGATCGCGCATCGCCTGAGCGAATTCGGCCTCGGTGATCTTTGCCGCCGTCGAATCTTGGCGACTTCCGCCGACGCCCCCGCTCGAGCCGGAGCAGTAGTCGACGCCGAAGAAGGCGAACGGAATCATGATCAAGCATCAGAATGAACTGCGCGATCCACGTTTGTGCTTGTGCACGAGGTCAAACATCGCCTGGCCCCCATCCTTTCGTCGCCGCATGTTTCCGCGGTGCGCCTTGCTGCTGTTGCGGCCGCCGGCGGCAGCCAGCGTTCCGGCGCGCCGCCATCGCGGTAGCCGGATGCGAAAGGGGCGAACTTTCGCGTTCGCCACCTTCAATTGGCGGGTGGACGTCTGCAGGATATGCGTTAATATTCAATACCTTGCAGTATATCGCCGCATCCGCCCCCGCGAGCCCTCCATCATGTTCCGGGCTGACGAGGCCACGCTATTCTACTGCCGTTCGTCGTATGGTTCGCCCCTGAAGCGGTCACACCGCGGACTGCGGCGATAAAGTCCCCAGTCACGGTGAACGTTAACCTCGCAGCGCGGGTAAAACGGCCTGGCGCGATCCGGTTTTCCCGGTTGCTTCGCGGCGCAACGAAGGGACCGACATGCTGCTCGTCCGCAAAGGTAATCGGCGTGGCGCGTCGTCCGGATGCTCACCGATATCCCAAGAATGCGTACTTGTCGGGCTCGGCGCATTCCGTACCGCTGGGATTCGGTTCGACGTGCCCGGAGTAGGTCGATCATTCAGGGAGTCATAACTGGCTGGATGCGCGACAACGCATCGATAGGAACGCATAGGTGTCAAAAGCAATCACATTGGTTCCCGTAACCGTTGTCAGCATCGCGGCCAACGCGGAATTGAACTGCTGAGAAAGTGCCGTTGCCAACGCGGAGAAGCCAAGGGCCCCCTCCGGGTCACTGCGGGCACGACGCCGAGGTTCGGTATGTTTTGGAATGAGTACGTACCGGGCACCGGCCGACTCGAAAGCGGTAGCCGGCGTTCTTGATGCCCGACACAGCCTTCGCAATCGCCAGTGACGGATTCTGACGTAAACCGCGTAGCGATCAACGCGTCGCTCAAATCATTCGAGCCCGAGAGCACGACGTAGAGCCCCTTAGGATCTGCGTTTTCGATTGCGTCGTCGAGAAACGCTTCGCGCTGCGGTCGAGGCTCCACGGATACTCGCCGATTGGATACACCCCATTGGGCAGAGCTGACTGACGGCAACCCTGGCCGGTACTCGACACGCGGTGTAATCGGTTCGTGCGCCGCCAAAGGCGTAATTGCCGCCTCCCCAGCAATTCGGATGGCGTCAACGATAGTCCGAGGCTTCTGCGCGAGCTGGCCCACAGCAGTTCTCACCGTTGGAGAAGCGACCCATGTAGTAGTGATCGTCTGCCGGGACCGGGGATGAGGGAAACTCCTGGCCGAGTTCGCCCGTCGCGAGAACAGGTTGCCTTGATCGGACAGACTGTCGCCCAACACAACATATGCGTAATTTCACGGTGTGTTATCCGCGAAGGTTGGCTGGACAGAATAACGCGAGGAACAGCACAACGAGCGGGGTACGTTTCTGGCGAACACGGATACGATCTCCTCGGAAATAGAAAGCGTCGTTCATGCACGGGAATGTCGGAACCCGCACTCAATGGTATTACCTGCCTGCGGATAGAACGGCAGAGATCACTCCAGGCTGGCCAGATTTCTATTCGTCCGCAATTTTCGCCAGCGTCGTACGCCGTGCGCGTTTCGCCTCGCGCTCAGCCTGTGAGGGCCTGCGTTCGGCCTGTCAGCTCGCTCGACGTCGCGTCAAGGACACCGGGTGCAACTGCTGCATCAGGGCCGCCGCAGCAACATCGATGTCGCGTCCGTTGTTTCCCCAAAGAACGTTTGATTCGCACGAAGCTCACGCCGGTCAGCTGGCGGGTTTACGGCGGGTTCAGGCGGCTCATCGCAAGCGCCCGAATCCTCGCGCATCGCAGCGGACACCCGCTCCGCCATCGGCGCGTTGTCTCCGCTGTCCGTTAGCGGCAGCGCACAGTCGCGTGTGTGATTGAGACGCGGGGATTCAATCTCGGGCGTGAGCACAATATTTTTCAGAACACCCCAGCGCTACCCCTGCTCCCTCAGCGCTGGCGTCCACTGTAGCCCGTCGCTTCACCTTCGGCCGCCACACTTCGTCAATTTCTTCGGAGACGCTTTGGGGCGATGCTCGTGCGAGATGATGCAGCCACGGCTACAGCCGCGAGCACAATGGCACAACAATGGACGCAAGTCCTTGACGGTGCGCGACCCATGTCAAGTATTCAACCCGACTTCAAACCGCCGCCACCTACTTGCGGGGAGCGTCAATAAAGAGATGCGACGCTTCAGCCCTCCCTAACAGGCGCTCGCCTGATTGCGCTAAATTGCGCCCCGGAAATGCGAGGAATCTTGAACGGCATCCGCATCGGCGGGAAGTGCTCAGCTTGGGCTCACGCTCTGCGCGTCGATCTTCTACGCTATCGTGGTATCGATCGGTACGGTGCGCGCGCAGCCTGCGCCTTGTATCCTTCGAGCCCGATCCGCTTCATCGTTCCGGGCCAGCCGGCGGCGTTGCCGACCCGGTCTTCTCGGACGAAGCTATCCGACGCTTAGGGCGTGCCGGTCGTAGTCGAGAACGTCCCGGCGCGAGCGGCGCCATGATCGACGCCGAAATCGTCGCGAGGAAATCGCTGTTCCGACGACTGCGCGTTCGTTCTCGCGTCGAGCTCGCATGTACTGCATCCGAGCCTGTATCAGGAGTTCCTTTGATCGATCAACGGCTTCACGCCGATCATCATGGTCGTACGCGCGGCGGGTATCGCTGGCATTGCGCATCCTTCCGTTCGCGACGTCGACCAGGAGCTCGTGGAGCTCTTCGCGCGCAACCCGGCAAGCTCGCCTACGGCAACGCGGGGCGGGCAACTCGAGGAGCCACCTTTTCCGGCGAGATGTTTCAGATGGTCGCGAACGTCGATATCGTGTCCCGTGCGCCCACAAAGAGCGGACAGCGATGGCCGACCTCGTCAGCGGTCACCTGCCCGTTGCGCGTCAGCTCAGTCTGGCGCCACTCGCGTGAAGTCGACAGATCGCGCTCGCCGTCACGAGCGCGAAGCGCGCGGCGATCTTTCCCGATGTGCAAACGGTCGCCGAGTCAGGGCTACCCCGACTTCGAAGCGAACGAATGGTGGGTGATTCTCGGCGCGCCTGGGCTGCCGCGCGAGATCGTCGCGAAGCTCAATACGGAGATCGGACGCATCGTCGAGGCTTCCCGACGTGCGGGGAGAGGTTCGGCGCTGGGCGTCGAGACGATCCGGCATTGCCGGGCAGGCACACGCCTTCATGAAGTCGAACAAGTGGACCGAGAGGTGATTCCAGCGCGTGGCGCTCAAGCTGAAGTGAAGTGATGCGCGCGGCTGGCGTGCGCAGGCCCGAAGAGGCGCGTCGCCGAACGAGCGAGCGCGCTACGAAGCGAGAGGCGTACGTTCGTAGTCATGAAGCGTCAGGCGCGCTGCAGTCTGAATTCAGGTCTCGCTGATTCCGTAGAGACCTGCCAGCCAGGCTCGAGTACTCGGCAGCGAGACCAGATGCAGCGTCTCTGATCGTCGGGCTGCGCACGAGGCGCTGATCCGCCTCGGCGGCGGCACTCTATGTCCGGCATCGGCCTCGATGGCACGATCCAACTCTGCTGATCGTCGTCATGACGCCGTAGTGCCAGCCGGCCCCTCAACGATCGGCGCAGGCACGAAGCTGAAGCCGGCTTCGCCGGCGTGCCGAACACACGCCCGCTTTTGACGCCGACTGGCTCGTCCTTCGAGTCTGTTCCGGAAGTGATTCATGTCCCGGATCGTAGGGGAATAGGCGCGGTCTCGACCTGGCGACGCTCGTTCCGAGAAACGCGTGACGAAATCAAGCGCCAGCTCGTAATGCGGCTTGTTCCGCAACGGAGTCCCGTGTCCTCGTCGATCAGCGTATCGGTCGGCAGTAAATCGCGCCACCGCACATCGCGTCACGGCGTCCGATCAGGTTACCGCTTACCGGCGGCGGGACGCGCGTGAAGAACGCGAAAATTACTGGATGGATGCCGAGCCGCGCAGTCTGCTCGCGCGTCGCGGTGCCGTCGGCGATCTTCCGCACGGCGGGTGGAGTCGTGTGGCTGAACTTTCGCAGCATCGCGTTGAGGCATTCGATCCGGGCGTCCTCGCTCAGCGCACCGGACATCGTGGTTCCTTTCGAAAAAACGTTCGGCAGCGCGACGCCTGGCGTCAGATGTCGCCGCGCGGCCGAACAAGAACTGTCGCGAAAGCGCCTCGGTTTCACGGCGCGCAAGAACACATCAGCAGGGCGCCTTTGGTCTCGATGACTCCTGCGCTTGATTCCGGCGGGATGAACCGATTCCCGAGGACGTCGCACGCAGATCCCATCCCCAGTGCGTCACCACCAACTGCCGGCGGCATAGCCCACCCAGTTTAGCCGCGCCGCTCTCATCCATCGCGGCGGTGACGAGGACCTCGGGCGCAGCCAGGAAGCGTCCTGAAGGAGTTCCGCTTTGGGGTATCCGTGACGCTAGTCAGCGTGACGCCAGGTGCGGGGATCGAGGGTCCGCCACAACGGAAAATGCGCTGCCCGCCGCCAAGGGAAACAACGACCGGCACTAGCGGGCACGCGGCGATTGGCGGGCCAATGGAGGGCCGCGCGTCGCGCATGTTGCAAGCACTTGAATACCCGCCAATCACGGCAGACACCCGCTCCGCCAGAACAATTTACTTCCGCGTTTTACAGCGTTTGAAAGTGACGCAGTCCTTCAAAACCGGCGCCAGATAACGGGTTTCGGCCACGCTCTATCTGTCCCGCCTATCCCCGGCATTGCGTTGCTGCCAATTCACGCCAGCCACCGTGGCGTCAGGCCGGTGCCGCGCAGCGCGCGCTGAAACGATCAGCGGAATGGACCGAAGTGTTATCAGGGCGCCCTGAACCGACGACGCACTGGCTAATCCACGGGACGGTCGGGCGTGTCAGCGCCACTATTGCCGTCTGCTATCGATTTTCGCTCGTCACTTGGGCTTCCACGTGCTCGCCAATGTGTGCGCACCCTCGCCTATCTGCGACGGCGTCAGCCGCAGGCGGCGATCAGTTCGGGCAATTGGTGAAGGAGCGCGCTCAATGTTCGCCGCCATTGCGGCAGGGGAAGCGGGACGCGGAGAGGACCCGAACCGCTTGTGACCGCCTCGACGGGGGTCCGCGTCGTTACGCCGCGGCCGTAGTAGTACATCACACCCAGATTGAACTGCGCTTTATGGCATCGTCCTGGTCGGCCGCCTTGCGCGTACCACTTCGCCGCCTCCTTGTAGTCCTTCGGCACGCCGCGGCCGATTCGTCGCGGCGCGACCTGGGTTGAACTGGACTGCGCCGCGACGCCCTGGTCGGCGGCGCGGCGGAAGCTCACCCGCGGCCTGGGCATGGTCGCCCCGGGTACACCGCGACCGTCTTCGTACGTGCGGGCGAGATTGTTTCTGGGCATTGGCGTTCCCACTCTCGGCCGCTCGCCGACTACCACGCCAATCCGCCTTGCTGTAATCCTGCGATGCACCGTCCTGCCCGGTGTCATATCCGAAGACCGATGCTGAACTGGGCCGCGTCGTTGCCGTGACTCGCGGCGCGTTCGTACCGCTTCATCGCCTCGCCATAATTCTTCTTCACGCCTTCACCGGCTTCGCCACGATCACGGCGAGATTGTTCCACCGTGCGAAGGTATTTCTCTGGTCCGCCCGACGCCCTGCGTTGTACCACTTCGCCGCCTGCGGCAGTAGTCCTCGGCACGCCCCGATGGCAGTAGTACACATCGTGCCCAGGTTGAGACTGAGCCGCGGCGTTGTTCTGATCGGCCGCCATCGCGATACCAGCGGACCGCGCTCGATGCTCGCGATTCTTTGGCGTGCCGAGGCCATTCTCGTTGGGACGCGCCGAGGTTGTACTGTGCCAGTGCGTTGCCGCTTGCTCGGCAGCCAAGCCGTACCAATAGATCGCCTTCGAAAGCGGGGAGTCTGGGGCACGCCACGACCGCTTTCGCACATGGCCGCTGCAGATTGTTCTGCGCGAAGGCGCGTTGCCGCCGTGTCGCTGAACGGCGATACCACGCCGCCGCCTCGGCGTAGTTCTGCGGCGCGCCGCGACCATCGTGGTACGGGTTGCCGAGTCCTGAATATGGCGTACGTAATAACC
>ERZ1370068.10584-contig-927_pt1 | contig 114883 bp, 134 predicted proteins | sample MGYA00561227_ERZ1370068 | MGnify/ENA primary metagenome ERZ1370068 (study PRJEB38410, sample SAMEA6850437) | metagenome | study: Metagenomic assessment of the ecological functions of the soil: analysis of the soil microbiota associated with the...
TGATGACGTCGGCGCCGAGCCAGCCGAGGAATTGGCGCACGTCGTGCCCGCTTCCTGAACTGCGTCAGGTCGAGGATCCCGCATCCCCGCTCAGCGCGCGCTCAGTCATGGTAGTCACCCCCGGGCGCGAGCTTAGCCCGTCCGCGGAAACATGGTCACAGTAGCGAGGTGGTGACAGGTGTGGCATGCTCGGCTGCGGCCGGGCACGCCGGATGAGCAAGGACGGGGAGCGATCATGCGCGAGAACACCCTGAAGCAACGGCTCTACGCCGGGAAGGCCGCCTTCGGCGTCATGTGCACCTTCCCGTCGCCACCGGTGGTGGAGATGCTGGGCTACCTGGGATTCGACTGGATCCTGCTCGACAACGAGCACGGCTCCATCACGGTGGACACCGCCGAGGCCTGCATCGCCGCCGCCGAGCTGAGCGGCATGGCGCCCGATCGTGCGCCCGGTGGGGAACAAGCCGGAGATCATCGCGCCGTTCCTGGATCGGGGCGCGTGGGGCGTGCAGGTTCCCCACGTCAACACGGCGGACGAAGCCCGCGCCGCCGTGGACGCCGTGAAGTACGGCCCGGAAGGGTCACCGGGGCATTTTCAGCGGGGGTCGCCCGGCCCGCTACGGCTTCGAGGGCACCACCGGGGACTACGCCAAGGACGCCAACCGCCAGACCCTCGTGTGCCTGATGCTGGAGGAGGTGGAGGCCATCGAGAACCTGCCGGAGCTGGTCACGGTGCCGGGGGTGGACGTGTATTTCATCGGCTCCGGCGACCTGTCCCAGTCGATGGGCTACACCGGCCAGCAGGCCCACCCGGACGTGCAGAAGATGATGGAGCGCGGCGTCAAGACGATCACCGGCGCCGGACGCATTGCCGGGTGTAGCTGCCCCGACAACCTCATTCCCAAGTTCCTGGGCCTGGGCGTGCAGTACTTCCACAGCAGCGTGGGCCGCCTGCTCCAGCAGAGCAGCACCGCGTACTTGCAGACCATGCGCCAGGCCGCCGCCAGCGCGGGGAAGTGACGTAGGGTTGCCACAGCGGGTAGGTATCGACAACGTCCCTGGATCTCAAAGGAGAGAAAACATGTGGATCACTCTCGCCGTCATCTGGTATTGGCAGGCGCGAGCGCGCTCGGCGCGGTCGTCGTCGGATCTCGGCTCCGAGGTCGCTGCTCAAACAGGCGACGAGGCTGCCGTTGCGCAGGCGGTCGAAGCCTTCCGGAAAGCCATGCTTGCCAAGGGATCGAGAGCAATTCGAGGTGTCTTTGCTCGGATCAGCTCGGCTTATGGCCATTCGGCCGGGAGGGATCGAAACAAAGAGCCAGTTCATCGACGCCGCCGTGAGCGGACCACATCGGTCTGGAAGTTCATTACCCTGTCTGATCAGACCGCCCAGATCGTCGGCAACAACGCGATCGCGCCAGTCATATCTTGACCGGCGAGAACGAAAGTGAAGGCAAGACCAACGCGATAAAGATCGGCGTTTTGATGGTCTGGCTAAAAGCAGGACGCCCGCTGGAAGCCGCTGGCCAGGCAAGCTCTTCAGATTCAGCAGTGATGTTGAAAAAGTTCATCTGCTGTTGGCGTCTCGGCCGCACGCCTGCAGAGACTACGGTGTCCTCGCGCCGACGCTCCTCGTCGAGGCGCGTGACCGAGAAGACCTCGAACGGCCCGCAGAAGTCGAGCACCCCGACGTCCGGGAAGACCAGAATGCCGACGCGCTTGCGGTTCATGCGCGTTCTCCCACTGGCCTGGGCGATGCCGCCGCGCAGCGCGCCCGGCTCGATCGAGCCCCACAGCGCTTCGTAGCCCTCGGGCAGCGCGCGGCTGTTGGACATCGACAGCCACAGGCGCATCAGGAAGCGGTCGCGGCCGGGCGTCGGGTCGTCCTCGTAGGTGGTGCGCGCGTGATAGACGACGTGGTTGTTCAGGAGCTGGATGTCGCCGGGCCGGATGTCCATGGTGTAGCAGAGCTCCTCGCACATCTCGGCCCACAGGTCGAGCGCCTCGTCCTGGGCCGCCGTCATGCGCGGCACGCCGGGGATGCGCTGGGCGGCCTCGACGAACGTGCGCGAGTACTGGCTGGTGAACCGCCCGTCGCGGACGGCGAACAGCGGCATCGTGTAGTACTTCAGCTCGCCGCCCGCCTCGCCCTGCCGGCTGTGGTAGTACGGCTCGCACAGCAGGGCGTGCAGGTCGGGACGGCGCTCGAGGATCGCGTTGTGCACGGCGACCGCGGAGGCGACCTTGCTGAGCCCGCCGGTGGCGGCCGGCCGCACGCACAGCAGCGTGACGACGTCGACCCGGTCGGTGTGGAAGCGCAGCGGGCCGGCCGAGCGCGCCTTGTTGCGCGACGAGCGGACTCGCGCCGCCCGGCACCGCCTCGCGCACGGCGCCGTACACCCGGTTCTCGTCGCGGACGTCGCCGATCAGCTCGCCGTTGCGGGTTCTGGTAGCGCGGTGTGCCGAGGTGCAGCCCGAGCCCCAGTAGACGATGCGCAGCTCGTCCTCGCTGTAGCGCTCGACCGGGATGCGCCGCAGCAGCACCAGCCCGCGGCCGTCCTCCAGCTCGCGGCCCACCTCGGCCAGCGACCGGGCGAAGCGCGGGATGGGAAAATCGTCGCGGGTCATCTTCCGCCAGTCGAGGCCGCGCCGTTGCACCGCGCGCAGCGCTCCGTCCAGCTCCTCGATCTCGGTCGCGGTGATCGTGCGGATCCAGTCGGTGGAGCGGGTCAGGTCCTCGCCGCGCCACACCATCGGGCCCGTGAGCGGTTGCGCGGTCGTCACGCTCACGCGCCGGACTCCTTCAGCAGCGTCTTGGCGACGTCCTCCATCGACGGCGGCGCCGGCGCGTCCTGTAGCTCGCCATCCGGCGGTACACCTCGCTGGCGCCACGGTGGAAGCCGTCGGGCAGGCTGGCGCCCTTGAAGGTGGCGGCGATCTCGTCCATCTCACCGACCCAGCGCCACGCCTTGCGGGCGGTGCCCTTCGCCGCGTTCTCCGAGCGCTTGGGCAGGTCGGGCTGGGAGCGGCTCCACTCGGCCAGCAGCGCCTCGTCCACGCCCTCGGCGGTGGCCAGCGCCCGCACCGCCATGATCAGCGCCTGCGAGCCCTTCGTCCACGCCGCGTACGCCATCTTGATGGCCGAGGCGGACGTGAGATCGCCGGGCAGGACGACCGCCTCCAGCGGCCCCGGCGCGAAGAGCGCGCGCACGCGCTCGGCGGCGGCGCCCGACAGGTAGAGCCGCGTGGTGCCGGGCTTGTCGGGGGCGGGCCGATGATGCCGCCGTCGACGTAGGTCGCGCCGGCGGCCTCCACGATCTTGGCGATCGACCGCGAGGTGGTCGGCGCCACCGCGTTGCCGTCGACGTACAGCCCGCGGAAGGCGTGACCGGCGACCGCACGGGCGACGTCGAGCGCGGCGTGCGGGGGACAGACGGCCAGCACCACGTCGCTTTTGCCCACGAGCGCGGCCACCGTGTTGGCGTCTTCGAGGCCCGCCGCGGCGGCGCGCCGGCGGGTGTCGTCGCCACGGCCCTCGGAGGCCCACAGCACGCCGCGAACCACCCGCTCCGCGCCGCCGCGCCCACTCCGGCGCCCATCTCTCCTGGATGCAGTAACCCGATCGTCGTCATGTCTTGCCCTCCTCGGCGGGACGATTCTACGCCTTTCCGCCAGGCGCTGACGTTCCTGCCGCGGCGTCCGAGGCCCTACGCAGAGTCCTCGAGCGGCGCCGAGTAGGGAAGGCCGGGATCAGGCTCAGCCCCGGCTCCTCCACGCGGGGCCCGACGCCGCGGATGAAGCCGTTCTCCCAGATCGGGGCGAAGACCACCTTGTCGTGGAGGATCTTCTGGGCCTGGTGGAGCAGCTCCTCGCGCTTCTTCCGATCCATCTCCTTGGCCTGGCGCTGGAAGAGGTCCTCCACCTCGGGCAGCACGCCGTAGGCGTAGAGGCCGTTCTTGGTGGCCATCGTCTCGATGCGCGTGGCCGCATTGCCCGCCGTGCCCTGGGGGCCATGACGATGCCCTTGAGCTTCTTCTCCCGGTAGGACGTGAGGAAGGCGGCGCGCTCCATGCTGCGGAGCCGGGTCCGGATCCCCACCGCGCCGAGGTAGTTGGTGATCGCCTCCCCATCCCGAAGTACGGCGGGTTCGGCGTGAGGTCGCCCGCGTCGAATCCGTTCGCATAGCCGGCGTCGGCGAGGAGCTGCTTGGCCCGCTTGGGATCGTAGGGATGCGGCTCGATGGGCAGGGCGAACTCCATGTGCCGGGGCACGATATTGCCGGTCAGCCCCGAGAAGCCGAGCGACTCGGCGTCATTGATGGCCTTCCGGTCGATGGCGAGGCTCGCGGCGAGGCGGACGCGCTGGTCGTGCCAGGGGGACTTCGGCTCCCACTGCTCGACGAAGTCGAGGAAGAAGATGGTATTGGTCCGCGCGGCCATGAGCTTGAGCCCCGGCGTCTTGCGCACGTCCTCGGCGATCGGCCCGTTCAGGAAGTAGGCGATGTCGACCTCGCCGCGCTTCAGCGCCGCGGCGCGCGTGGTCTCGTCCGGCACGCTCTTCAGCACCAGGCGCTTCACGCTCGGCACCTTGCGCCAGTAGCCTTCGAAGGCCTCGAGCGTCAGGTCGATGCCCTGGTTCTGGCTGACGTACTTGTACGGGCCCGCCCCGATGGGCGCCTTCAGGAAGCCCTCGTCGCCGACCTTCTCGACGTACTTCTTGGGGACGATCCACCCGGCCCCGGTGGCCGTCGTGCCGTAGAAGGTCATGAAGTCGGGCCACGGCTCCTTCATGATAAAGCGCACCCGGCGCGCGTCGACGACACGCACCTCTTTCACGCGCTCCTTGAAGAGCTTGGCCCCGCCGCCGCGGTAACGCTCGAAGGAGAACTTCACGTCCTCCGCGGTGACGGGATCGCCGTTGTGGAACTTGATGCCGTTCCTCAGGAGGAACTCGTAGGTGAGGCCGTCCTTCGACGCCGTCCACGACTCCGCCAGGCTCGGCGTATTGAGCCCGCCCGGCATGGGTTTGACGAGGCCATCGTGGATCGCGTAGAGGATCATGAACGGCGTGATGGCCGATTCCGTGTCCGCGGGGTCGAGCCACTTCGGGGCCAGGGTGACGTGGACGGCGAAGCTGATCTGCCCCTCGGGGGCCGCCTCGATCGGCGGGGCGACGGCGTCGTAAGCGGCGGCGAGCGCCAGCGCGGCGATCGCCGCGAGGCCGCGGATCGATCGGAAGGGGCCCATCATGCCGACGCTCCCTTCAGCACCTCGGCGCCGGGGGCCGCCTCGAGCTCGCAGACGTTCACCGTCATGGCGAGCAAGGCATAGTAGCCGATGCTGCCCGTCAGCTCGATGAGGCCGCGGTCGCCGAAGCGCTGCACGAGCGCGGCGGCGGTTGCGTCGTCCACTCGGTGCTCCCGCATGAGGCGCCGCGTGAAGTCGATGATCTGGGCGTCCTCGGCGGGAACGCCGCGCATGTGGCCTTCGCGGATCGCGGTGATGGTCGACTCGGGCACGCTCTGGCGCCGCGCGCTGCCGGTCTGCGCGCCCCAGACGTACACCGCGTCCAGCTCGCGCGCCACCGTCATCGCGGCGAGGACGCGCACCCGCATGTCGAGGCCGCCCTCGAAGCGCACGTAGGCGCCCAGATGCGCCACCCGCTCCGCCAGCTCCGGCGCGTGGAGGAACATCGAAAAGGGACCGTGCAGGCTGCCGCGGCTCTCGATGATGCCGTCAACGATCGCATGCGCCTCGGGCGCCACCTGGTCCTTGCTGGTGATGGGGGTGAGTCGTGCCATGATCGCGCTCCTCTATGGGAATGCAGGGGATGGAAGGTGTCTGTTGGTCCTGACCCGGGCCAGTCTGAACCCGGCGCGGGCATAAGGCAACCGCAGGCGAGACCGTAGCGCAGCGGCCGGCTTTGCGCGTATCCTGGCACGCGATGCGATTCGGGCTCTTCTTCCAGGCGCCGGAGTCTCGCGGACGCTCGCACGCCGAGCGCTACGCGGAGATGTTCGAGCTCATCGAGCTCGCCGATTCGCTCGGCTTCGACGTGGCCTGGCTCGCCGAGCTGCACTTCGGCGGGGCGCTTCTCGCTCCTGTCGAATCCCCTCATGGCGGTGCCGGTCATCGCCGAGCGCACCCGGCGCATCCGCATCGGGACCGCCGTCACCCTCTTGCCGCTCCACCATCCCCTGAGCCTGGCGGAGCAGGCCGCGACGGCCGACCTCCTGTCCGGCGGACGGCTCGAGTTCGGAGTCGGCCGAGGCTCCATCCCCACCCAGTTCCACGGCTTCGGCCTGCCCGTGAAAGAGAACCGCGCCCGCTTCGACGAGGGCCTCGACATCATCCGCCTGGCGTGGACGCGGGATCGCTTCAGCTATCACGGCACGTTCTACCAGGTCGAGGATCTCGAGGTGGTCCCGCGCCCGCTGCAGCAGCCGCATCCGCCCATCCGCGTCGGCGTCCACACGCCGGAGAGCTTCGCGCATATCGGCGACCTGGGCCTGCCCATCTACTCGGGGACGACGACCACCCCGCTGCCCCAGCTCCGCGAGTGCCTGGGGATCTACCGCGAGCACCTCGAGCGCCGCGGGCCACGCGTGGCAGCCGGACCAGATGGCGCTGATGTTCCCGGTGCACGTGGGCCCGAGCGGCGCGCGGCCGCGCGCGACGCCATGCGCGGCGGGGTGCTCCAGTACTACAAGAACGTGCACGCCATCTTCTCGGCTCTGCCCGAGTCCTACGGCGACCACCTGCCGCGCCTGCGGGGCATCGAGGAGACGATCGCCAATCTGCCGTACGAGCGGTTCTGCCGCGACCAGGCGGTCTTCGGCGATGTCGCCGAGGTCGTCGACCGCCTCGAGGCCGCGCGGGAGGAGCTGAGCCTCTCGCAGATCATCTGCTGGTTCGACCAGGGCGCGATGCTGCCGCGGGCCGAGGTCGAGCGCACGATGCGGCGCTTCGCCGAAGAGGTGATGCCCCGGCTCCGGTAGGCTACGCGCCGGGGGCTCGCTGGCGTCGGACGAGCTTGGTCACCTGGTTGACGGCCATCTCCGCGAGGTAGAGGTTGCCCCGCGAGTCGCCCCACACGCCGTGCGCGCCCATCGTCACGGGTCGGCCGCGGGCCAGCATCGTGCCGTCCGGCGCGTACATGGTGATGCGCGGGATCTGATCCGTGACGTACACGATGCCCGCGCCGTCGACGTAGATGTCCATCGGGTGATAGAGATCGGCCCATTCGCCGTAGAAGTCGCCTTCGGGGCTGAAGAGCTGGACCCGGTTGTTCTCGCGGTCGGCTACGAGGACGCGCTCGTCTGCATCGATCCAGATTCCGTGCGGCGTCGTGAACTGCCCCGGTCCGGCGCCCGGCCGGCCCCACGAGCCGAGGTGCTGCCCCTCCGGCGAGAAGCGGTGGATCGCCGAGTTGCCGTAGCCGTCGGCAACGTAGATCTCCCCGTTCGGCGCCAGCGCCACATCCGCGGGATGGTTGAAGGGCGCCTGCAGTGAGGGGCGGCCGCGCTGGCCGAGGGTGAGGACGATCCGTCCCTCGGGCGTGAGCTTGAGGACCTCGTGCTCGTCCCGGTTGCAGACATAGACATGGTCGTCGCGGCCGACGTAGATCCCGTGTGCATCGCGCAGCCTGCCGTCACCCACCCGGTGAGGAAGTTGCCCGCGCCATCGAAGACGAGGACCGGAGGATCCTTGCGCTGGTAGAAGTAGACGCGGTCCTTCGAGTCCACCGCGACGTGGCTGATGGTGCCGAAGGTCCAGCCCGCCGGCAGGAGGCCCCACGGGCGGAAGACGTCGTACACGAAGTCGCCCGTCCCGACGACGAGCCCGGTGGCGCTGTCAGGCCCCATGCGTGCCTCATGCGTCCTCTCTCCACGGTGCTCGTCGCGATGTTACCTGACTCGAGGCCGGTGCGCGCGGCGGCGGTAGAATCGTGCGGCGATGCCCAGGCCGCGAGCCGATTGCAAGGCTGGCTCTGGTAGAGTGCCGCGTAACCTAATCCGTCCGCTGGGAGGGTCGCGCATGAAACTCGGTCTGCATCTCTCGAACTTCACGTACGGCGTCCCGACGGCCGAGCTGGCGGCGAAGCTCACCGAGATCGTCGTCGGTGGCGAGGCGGCTGGGTTCGACCGTCTGTCCGTCATGGACCACTACTTCCAGATCCCGCACGTCGGGCCGGTGGAGAGCGAGATGTTCGAGGCGTACAGCATCCTCGGCTACATCGCGGCGAAGACATCCCGCCTCAAGCTCGGGTGCTCGCCACCGGCGTCACCTACCGGAATCCGGGCTTCCTGGCGAAGCAGCTCGCCGGCCTCGACGTGCTCTCGTGCGGTCGGGCCTGGCTCGGTATCGGCGCAGCGTGGTTCCAGCGCGAACACGAGGGCCTGGGCTTTGCCTTTCCTCCGCTCGCGCAGCGCTTCCAGATGCTGGAAGAAGCCATCCAGATCTGCGAGCAGATGTGGAGCGACGACAATGGCCCCTTCACGGGCAAGCACTATCAGCTGAAAGAGACGCTCTGCTCCCCGCGGCCTCTCCAGCGGCCCCGTCCCCGTATCCTCGTGGGCGGCAGCGGCGAGAAGAAGACCCTGCGGCTGGTCGCCCGCTACGGCGACGCCTGCAACGTCCGGGGCGCCGACCCGGAGAGTACCAAGAGGCTGCTCGGAATCCTCGGCGAGCACTGTCAGCGTGAGGGCAGGGACTACGCCTCCATCGAGAAGACGATCGTCACCCGCTTTGATCCCGGCCCCAGCGGCGAACGGGCAGATCAGGAGGTCGAGCGGCTGGGCCGGTTCTCCGAGATCGGCGTGCAGGCGGCGATGGGGTACCTGGTGGGCTGTGAGGACCCGCGCGTCATGGAAGCGATGGCCACGAAGGTCATCCCGCAACTCGAACGGCTCTAAATTCAGATCGCGAGACAACTCACCGCACGACAACAGCGTCGGGGAGGCCCTCGAAATCCTTGTCGCCAGTGACAAGCGTCGCCCCAAAGCGCCTGGCGGTCGCGTATACGAGCGAGTCGGCCATGGCGAGACCATGAGCGAGCGACACGTCGGCAGCCTCCAGCGCGAGAGATTCGTCCACGGGCGCGATGGTCGCGCGGCGCAGCGCAGAGATGGCTTCCAGGGCGCGCTCTTCGCTGAGGTCCCGGCGGATCACCTTGTAGACCTCGTAGATCTCGATGGCGGTGATGAGAAGTGCCTCACGCCCTCGAGGTACGTCGCGAAGCGACGCGCCTTCGGTCGGTCGGCCAGGTACTCGATCCAGCCGCTCGAATCGACGAGGATCAGAGGCGGTCCTTCTTCTCGCGGAGCTCCTTGGCGCGCACGCCACGAACAATGCCGCGGTAAGCCTTCAGCGGACGCTCGGGCACAAGGAAAATCACGCCGCCCTTCTCGAAGACGGTGATCCGCATCCCCGGACGGAGCTGGAGCCGCTCGCGGGCACCGCGCGGCAGGACGAGCTGGTACTTGCTGGACAGGGTCACCGTTTCCATCGTCTTACCAAAATGCTAGTGATCCTGGTCAGTAAGTCAACTAGAGCGGCGCGCGGCGGCGGTAGAATCGGTCCGCGATGCCCACCCTGTGCACCGACCGCCTCCTCGAGCGCATCGAAGGCCTCACCGCGCAGCGCGACGACGAGCCGGGCGTCGCGGTGTCGGTGATCCGCGGCGCCGACGTCGTCGCGCGGCGCCACGTCGGATTGGCGAGCCTCACGCACCGGGTGCCCATCGGTCCGCGCACCCGGTTCCACATCGTCTCGGTGTCGAAGACCTTCATGGCGGCGGCGGTGCTCGTGCTCGCCGCGCGCGGCGCGCTTGCGTCTCGACGACGACGTGCGCCGCCATCTCCCCGAATTGGCTCCAGACGTCTCACCGGGTGGCACGCTCACCATCCGCCATCTCCTGTCGATGACGAGCGGGTTCCGCGACGTGCTCGAGATCGAGCGGCTGCGCGGCGTCTGGGACACGGCGCCGTCGCGCACCCGGGACCTGCTCGACCTCGCCCGGCGGATCACCGGGGTCAGCGCGCCGCCCGGCGCCCAGTACATGTACGCCAACGTGAACGTGCTGCTGCTGGACGAGCTGGTCGCGCGCGTGAGCGGCATGTCGGCCGAGGCGTTCCGCCGCGCCGTCCTGTACGAGCCGCTCGGCCTGGTCGACACGGCGGCTCGCCCGCACGAGGGCCTCGTGATCCCCGACCTCGCCGAGCCCTATGTGCCGGACGGCGCGGGCGGGTGGTCGCGCGCCACCGACCTCCTCGGCATCGCGGCCGATCCGCTGACCACGTCGCCCGAGGACCTGACGCGCTGGGTGCTGGCCCTCCGGGCGGGCGCGGTCGGCGGCATCGCCGTGACCAGTCGGCCATGGCCGAGCGGACGCGGTTGCGCGACGGCACGCCCATCCACTATGGCCTCGGGCTGGCGGTGCGGCGCTACCGCGGCCTGACCGTGCTCTGCCACAGCGGTTCTCAGCCCGGCTACAAGGCCCATATCGCCTATGTCCCCGAGCGCGACGTGGGCGTGGTGATCCTGTCGAACCGGGAGGATACGCGCCCGGCGGCGCTGGCGGCATCGATCCTGGAGGAGGCGATCGGCCGCGACTTCCCGGACCGCATCCCGCCGCCGAGGCGAGGCGGCGCGTCGACAGCGCCGGCTTCACGCCCGAGCAGCGGGCCGCGCTCGCGGGGAGCTATGTCGACGTCGACGCGGGCGAGTGGATGTCGCTCGCGATCGAGGACGGCGTCCTGCGCGGGAGACCCTGGGCGACCCGATCGCCCTCTATCACGAGGGCGGCGGCGTGTTCCGCGACGCGGACGACTACCGGGCGACCGTCCCCGCCGAGCTCCGGATCGAGCTCTGCGCATGATGGCGGCGTCACCTGCCGGCTCCGCCTCGGCGGCCAGGACATGGTGCTGCGCCGGCACGAGCCGCCGTGGTATACACCTGAGGCCCTCGCCGCCTTCGCCGGATGCTACGAGAGCGGGGAGATCGACAGCCGGCACCGCGTGCGCGTGCACGGCACGGGGCTGGTCGTCGAGTACGGGCTCGGCGGCGACGGCGGGCGCGCGTTCGCCATGAAGCCGATCGCGCCCGACGTGTTTCTCGTGGAGCCGACGGGCCCGGGCATCGCCTATCGCCACGTGTTCCGCTTCGAGCGGGACGGCGCGGGGGCGGTGATGGGCGCGGTCGTGACGATGGAGAGGTTGAAGGGCGTGAGACTCGCTCGCACCGCGCGTCCCGCGGGCGCCTGACCCAGATTCGAGGAGGACACCGATGGAAACGAGAATCGACGAGATCGCCGACCGCGTGTACCGGCTCTCGACCTTCGTCGCGGCCGCCGGGCCGCCGGCGGGCTTCACCTTCAACCAGTTCTTGATCGACGCCGAGGAGCCGCTGCTCTTTCACTGCGGCCAGCGATCGCTCTTTCCGAGCATCTCGGCGGCGGCGGCCCGGGTCCTCGATCTCGGCCGGCTGCGGTGGATCACGTTCAGCCACGTCGAGGCGGACGAGTCCGGCTCGGTGAACGCGTGGCTCGCCGCGGCGCCGCGGGCGACGGCGGCGCACGGCCGCGTCGGGTGCGCCATCTGGCTCACCGACGCGGCGGATCGGCCGCCCCGGGCCCTGGGCGACGGCGAGTGGCTCGACCTCGGAGGCAAGGAAGTGCAGCGCATCGACACCCCGCATGTCCCCCATAGCTGGGACGCGGGCCTGCTCTACGAGAAGACCACGGGCACGCTCTTCTGCAGCGACCTGTTCACCCACCTGGGCGACCCGCCCGCACTCACCGACGGCGACATCGTCGGGCCGGCGATCGCCGCCGAGGAGCGGTTCCACTTCACGAGCCTCACGCCGGATACGGGCGCCACCATGCGTCGCCTGGCCGCGCTCGAGCCGAGACGGCTGGCGGTCATGCACGGATCGTCCTACTCCGGACCCGTCGCGCCCGCGCTCGAGGCGCTCGCCGACTATTACGACGGCAAGCTCCGCCAGGCCATGACGCACGCCACCTAGAGCGATGATAGGCCCATCTGTGGACGCAGCCTCGACCGCACGCTCAACGTACAGGAGTACGCACTCGCGTGCGGCCACCTGGGCGCCGCCTCGCAGCTGGACCCTTCTCATCGCTCTAGCCGGGTTTTCCGACAGGCGCCGAGACTAGGAGAGTCGGAGGGGGTCCTCGACGGCCCCGAGGCCTCCCCAGGAGGATTGCGCCGGCGGAGCCGACCCTCGAACGCGGAACATCGCGCGCTTGCTGACGTATTTCGTGCCCGCACGACGTTCCCTATCGTTGCCCTCGGGCCCCTTGACGGGCTGTTCCGCCGCGCGTAGTAGTAGGGATCGGGCGCGAGATCGGGCGGAGCCGCCCGCGAAATGGATGTGTTCTCGCCTCCGCGAGACGCAAGGCACGTGCGATGTCGACATGGCGACGCCCGGCACCGAGTCCGGCGTGCCAGGCCGCGAACCTCTTGATCGTGAGGAACACGATGGGCACTACGAGAGGACCACCATCGGGTTCGCATCAGATCCGGGAGGTCGTCTCCTGTCCTCGGCAACGAGGTCGCGATCGATGCTCACGGCTGTAAGGAGGAAACCCGATGACGCACCTCAGAATCGTCTACGCCTCGCTGCAATGCTTGCGTTCGTGACGCCTCACTACTCCGGCTCTGGCCTCCGAGCAACACAAGGCCAGTTGTTGGAAGGGGTCCAGGAGACCCCGGCCGTCATCACTGGGGCGACCGGCAGCTTCATCCTGGATATCGGCAAGAACGATACCAGCTTCGACTTCGAACTCACCTGTGAGGGCATCGAGGGCGGAACGGTCACGCAGGCCCACATCCATGTCGGCCAGCCGAACGTCGCGGGGGCATCGTGATCTTCCTCTGCACAAATCCGACTCCACCCGCCGGCGTTCCTGTCCCACTGCCCTGTCCGACCTCCTCGGACGGTGACTAGGGACCAGGACGGCTGCGGACGTCCTGGCTCAGGCGACTCAGGGCGTCTCCGGCTGGCGAATTCCTCAGCAGTGCTCACCGCCATACGGGAACGCGCGACCTACGCGAATGTTCACAGTGCCACCGCGCCCGCCGGCGAGATCCGCGGACAGACTCAAGTAAGGGATCATCGCGCGCAGAAGAAGGTGGCGGCTGACTACTCGGAGCTGAACGGGCCTGGTCCAGGCGGGCGAAGTCGTTCACCACGGTCATCTGCTTCGTGCGCGAGGCGCACGGGTAGGGTCGAAGTGATCGGCCTCCGTGCGCCTCGTCTCTTCGCGCGGCATTGAGGCAGGTGGGCAGCTCGGACGGACTGGCCGGGTGTATCGCGCGGTGGCGGAAGGGCTCACGCCGGCGTCGCCGCCCGGCGCTGCCGCAGCCACAGGATCGACGTGGCGAGGGCCGTGAGGGCCAGGAAGGGCAGGGACAGCTCGGCGAGGAATGGCCCATCCGCCGCCGCCGGTCACGATCACGCCGCCCGTCAGCGACGAGATGATCATGACCACGTAGATGAGGAAGTCGTTCACGCCCTGGATCTTCGCCTTCTCGGCCGGATCGTGGGCCTCGGTGAGCAGCGTGGTGCCGCCGATGTAGAGGAAGTTCCAGCCGACGCCCAGGAGCGTCAGGGCCCACCAGAAGTGCATGACGCTGTGCCCGTTCATGGCGATGCCGACACAGATGAAGTTGAAGGCCGCGCCCGCGAGCAGCACGTTCAGCACGCCCACCCGCTTGATGAGGGCGCCCGTGAAGAACGACGGGCCGAACATGCCGACGACGTGCCACTGCAGCACGAATGCCGCGTCGGCGAACGAGTGTCCGCAGCAGAGGTCCATGGCGAGCGGCGTGGCGCTCATGATGAGGTTCATCACGCCGTAGCCCACGGCGGCGGCCAGGATGGCGACCACGACGGTGGGCTGGCGCAGGATCGCCCCGAGCGGCCGGCCGTGGCCCTGCTTCTCTTCGACCGACTGTGGCGGGAAGCGGAGCTGCAGGATCACGAGGAGCGACACCAGCGCGAACACGGCGAGCGCGACGTAGGAGGCGAGGAACTGCGGCGTCGTGAGATCGCGGGTATAGCGTCCCACGGCGGGCCCGATGAAGCCGCCGAAGATGCCGCCGGCAAGGGTGAGCGAGATCGCCCGGCTCTTCCAGTCGGGCGGGCCGCGTCGGCGGCGGCGAACCGGTAGTACTGGCCGAACGCATTGTAGATGCCGGTGAGGAATGTCCCGGCGAGCAGGATGGCGGAAGCTGTGCCGGTAGACCGCCAGCGCTCCGACGGCTCCGCCCACGATGCCGAAGGCCGTGCCGAGCATGAAGCCGGCGCGCCGGCCGTGGCGCTTCATGAAGAACGACGCGGGCAGGGTGGAGACGGCCGCGCCCAGCACATAGGTCACGATCGGGAACGTCGCCATCCGCCGGGAGGGCGCCAGCGCGAATCCCGTGAGGGCGTTCACGGTGGCCATCAGCACGCCGTTGCTGAGGAGCAGTATCTGACATACCGCGAGCCCGGCGACGATCCTCTTCGGAGACGGATGGCTCATGCGCGAGCGGCTCAGACGGTCTGGGGCCGGCGTGCCGAGCCAGAAGGGCGACGCCTTGCCGATCCGCGCGAGGTAGTCTCGTCGCTCGGCCGCGCGGAGCGGATACCAGCGCGAGAGGTAGTCGGCGTCCAGCATGTGCCGGCGGGACTCGGTGCCGAAGAGGCCCGCCAGGTCGGGCAGGGTGATGAACCCCTCCTCGGACTCCTGGCTGAAACGCCTCCCAGCGCCGTGCATGCTCTTCCGACCGGAAGAGGTTCATGCCCGTTCAGAGAAACGGCGTGCGGCCCCGCGACGGCCCGAAGCCGTAGTTCAGGTGCCCGACCACGGTCGGGGATCGACGCGCGTGAGCTGGCCATCCAGCATCTCGACGGCGAGCGGATCGCCGCAGTCGAGACAGGCGACGTCGATGCGCACCCGCTCGCCCGGGAAGAGCCAGGTCACCGACGTGGCCTCGAAGCCGCACTGCGCGAACCATTTCTGCTCGCCGCGCACGGTCACCCGGTACTGGGTGGGCAGGCCGTTGAGCGGCGGAAACGACGCGATGTAGTCCGTGTCGGGATGGACCCAGCCGATCGGATAGGCTTGAGCACGGCGTGAAGGATGGTCCGGCTCTCCGCCGGATCGACCCCGAGCGCCCGCGCGAGCTCCGCATAGTGCGGCGGGCGGCCCGTGTCGACCAGCGCCCGCGTGATGCGGCTCCACATCCGATCCGTCATGGTCGGGTCCACCGATTCGACGCTCGTCATGGCATGTCCTCTCTTCGGGTTCCTGTTATCTCCACCTAGGAGCCTGTCGGAGAGACTCGCGCGCCCACACGCTCGAGCGCCACTTCGCGCCGATCAAGCCGGTGAGGGCCGAGCCCGATCGCGCTGTAGATGGTGATGGTGCCGGGAAGCCGATCCGCTCGACGAGCGCGCCCGCTGCCATCAGGCCCAGCGGCAGTCCATACACCGCCAGACTCCGGACGCCCATCACCCGGCCCCGGAAGCGGTCGTCGGCGGCGCGCAGCAGGCTCGCCGCCATCGAGATCATGGCGATGCTCTGGGCGATGCCGGTCACGATGAGCACGGCGATCCCGGCGGTCATGGTGTGTCACGTGGCCGAAGGCGAGCAGGAGCGCGTACCAGATCGCGGTGTAGACGATCATGGAGCGCTCCGGATGGCGAGGCCCACCGGTCACGACCATGCCGATCGAGCCGAGGAGCGCGCCGAAGGAGAAGCTGGCGACGAGCCAGCCCAGCCCGTTGGCGTCTGCCTCGTAGATATTCCTCGCGACATAGGGCAGGAGGCCGCCGGAGGCGGGGTAGGCGGTCAGGTTCACGAGAAACGCGAGCCACATCGTGGCCAGCATCTTCGGTCGGGCCCAGACGTAGAGCAGGCCGTCCAGCATCTCGCGCCAGCTCGACGGACGCGGCAGGCTCATGGCGCGCCGCGTGACGGCAGCGCGCTCGCGGTCGGGGACGGGCCGCCCTCTCGATACGCCGAAGGTCAAGGCGAGGCTCGCCAGGTAGAAGATCGTGACGAAGACATACGCGCGCCCGATGCCGAGGGTGGCCATCAGCGTGGCGCCGGCAAGCGCGCCGGCGACCCGTGCGGAGTCCATGGTCGTCCGGGACATCCCGACGGCCCCCATCAGGTGATCGCGCGGGATGGTGTCGCCGATCAGGGCATTGCGCATCACCTGGTCGTTCGGGCGGAGGATCCCGCCGAGCGCCGCGGCGACGAGCACGAACGCCGGCGTCAGCACGTCGGCGAGGCTCAGGATCATCAGGATCGCGGCCAGGAGCGCGAAGCTCGCCCGCATGCCGCAGAGCATGGCGCGTCCGCCCAGGCGGTCGCCGAGCACCCCGAACATCGGCGCGGCCAGCGTGCCGAGCTGCTGCAGCGAGCCGAACGTGGTGAGCAGGAGCACCGACCCCGTGTCGACCATCACGTACCAGCCGAGGATCAGCGTCTCCATCTCGAAGGCCCAGGACGTGAGGAGATCGGCGGGCCACTGGAAGCGGAAGCTGCGCACGCGCAGCGGGGCGAAGGTCAACGACGGGTCGGTGCGCCTCATTGCGCCACGGGCCGGGAATGCGGGATCGCGCTCGACGCGTCAGGCTCGGAGCGGTCTGGCGGTGAGTGTGTCGCTGCGTGAGGCTGTGTCCGATCAGGGATGACATGGGCCCGGCGGGCATTCTAGCGCGGATGGCGGCGCCTGCGTGAGCCGGATGTCTCACTCCAGTCGGGCGGCCTCGCTGGTTGGGTTAGGATGGCGGGGTATCGCGACGGGCGCGGCGGGCATTGTCAGCCTGGCGAGCCACGTCCGAGCCGGCCGAACGAGCGGACGTGCAGGTGGAGTCCGACCGCGGGATGTGAACGCATTCAACGAGCGATCAGACGAGGAGCGGGGCATGGAAAAGAAGCGCGTGTTCGGGACGGGCGGGGAGCTCCTGGTCCACCAGCTGGTCGCGCAGGGCGTGCCCTACGCGTTCACCAATACCGGGAGCGCGGAAGCCGGCTTCTTCAATGCGCTGCTGACCGTGCCGGGAGTGCAGCCGATCCTGCTCCTCGCGGAGTCGCTGGTGCTGTCGGCCGCGGACGGCTACGCGAAGGCCTCGCGCAAGCCCGCCTTCGTCAACGTGCACCTCGCCGCGGGAACGCGGCAGGGCTCCGGCCAGCTCCAGAACGCGTACTTCGACGGCACGCCGATGGTCGTCACCGCGGCGATGCGCGACGTCGGGTCGTACGGCGACCACGGCGCGCTGGTGGCGAGCGGGGGCTTCTCGCAGATGGGCACCGTGGAGGACATCACGAAGCGGCGCTGGGAAGTGTGGGACGCGGGCGGGATCCCGACCGTCACGCGCCGCGCGTTCAAGGACGCGCTGACGTTCCCGACGGGCCCCGTCTACGTGGCGTACGCGAGCTCCGCGCTGGAAGCCACGAACGTGGAGGGCCTGATCCAGGCCGCGGACGCGCCGCACATGGGCCTGGTGCCTGACGCGAGCGTCATCCACGCGATCTGGGACGCGCTGCTCAACGCCGAGAAGCCCTTGCTGGTCTGCGGGCCGGACATCGCGGCGGCGGGCGCGGAGGACGAGATCCTGACGCTGGCCGAGCGCCTCGGCTGCCGGTGGCCACCGGCATCTTCGACTACGGCAGCTTCCCCGTGCATCACCCGAACTATGCGGGCGCCGTCGAGACTCTCTCCGAGGACGGGCTATGACGTCGTGTGCTGCGTGGGCTATCGGCAGAACACGCGCGGCAATGCGACGGACCTGCGCTTCGCCTCCGCGGGCACCATCATCGGCATCGGCCAGGATCCGTCGCAGCTCGGCAATACCTTCGCCCTCGACATCGCCGTGTGGGGCAATGTGCGGCACACGCTGTCCGCCCTGAACGCCTCGTGGAAGGACGCCGATGCCCGGCAGCCGCACCTCGAGCGCCGGCGCACCGACGTGCGCGCGCGCGGGCGAGCAGCGGATTCGCAAGCTGCACGACGAGGCCATGGCGCTCGCGACGGATAAGCCGATTCACCCCAACTACCTGGCGCATGTGGCGGGCGAGGTCTTGCCCGGCAACACCATGATCGTGTCCGAGAGCTTCCGCAATGCCGACCACCTCATGCCGTTCGGCCTCGACAAGAACCAGTGGCGGCTCGTCCGGAGCTTCGGCGCCTCCCTCGGGTACGGCATCGGGGCAGCGGTCGGGGCGCAGCTCGGCGCCCCGGACCGCCCGTGCGTGTGCAGCCTCGGCGACGGCGCCGTGATGTACAGCGCCTCCGGCTTCTGGACCATGGCCCGCTATGGCCTGCCGATCCTGACCATCATCTGGAACAACCTGAACTACCAGACGGTGCGCACCAACTTCCACACCTTCGGCGGCGAGATGGCCAAGCAGAAGAAATACCCCGAGGTCTACCTCGGCGAGCCGGAGATCGACTTCGTGATGCTCGCGAAGGCGCAGGGCATCCAGGGCAGCGAGGTCCGCGAGCCCAAGGATCTGAAGGCCGCGCTGCGGCGCGGCGTCGACGCCATCACGGCGGGCGAGCCCTATGTCCTGGACGTCCGCGTCGCCACGGTGGGCACGGGCGCCGAGTCCACCTGGCACCAGCGCTTCAAGCTCCGCGGCTAGAGCGCGATGAGAAGGGCCCATCTGCTTCGTTGGCCTCGGCGGCCGCACGCTCAACGTACAGAAAGTACGCCTCGCGTGCGGCCGCCGGGCTCCGCCTCGCATCTGACCTTTTGAGCAGCCTGCGAGTTTGTGGGACCGAAACTGCAGGCTACCGGGTCCCGCTCGCCGCGGCGCCGGCAAGCGGTCTGACGACCGTCCGCCTGCGGTAGCCCTCGGCCGCGTCACCCGCCAGCTGGACTCGCGTTCTCGAATCGCGTCCAGCTGGGCTTCTCCGACAGGCTCCTAGAGCCGCTGCAGATGGGAACATCGCTGGCAGGCAAGGTTGCGTTGGTCGCCGGAGCGACCCGCGGAGCGGGACGAGGGATAGCCGTGCAATTGGGTGCGGCCGGAGCGACCGTCTACGTCACCGGGCGAACGACCCGGTCCGAGCGATCGGAAATGAACCGGCCGGAGACGATCGAAGAGACCGCGGCTCTCGTGGATGAGGCCGGCGGCCGCGGGATCGCGGTCCAGGTAGACCATCTCGTGCCCGACGAGGTGTCGCGCCCTGGTGACTCGCATCGAGGACGAACAGGGCTGCCTGCACGTTCTCGTGAACGATATCTGGGGCGCCACCAGGATGGAGTGGAACAAGTCGGTCTGGGAATCCTCGTTGGATTATGGGCTGCGCACCCTGCGCCTGGCCGTGGACACGCACGCCATCACCAGCCACTTCGCGATACCGCTGCTCATCAAGACGCCGGGCGGCCTGGTTGTCGAGGTGACCGACGGAACGGACGAGTACAACGCGACCAACTACCGGGTCTCGTTCTTCTACGACCTGGCCAAGGCGGCAGTGAATCGAATGGCGTTCGCGCTGGCGCACGAGTTGCAGCCCTACAGCGCGACGGCCGTGTCACTCACTCCGGGCTGGCTGCGATCAGAGGCCATGCTCGAGGCCTACGGCGTCACCGAATCGAACTGGCGTGACGCGACAACGCGCTCGCCCCACTTCGCCATCTCCGAGAGTCCAGCGTTCGTCGGCCGGGCCGTCGCGGCGCTCGCGCAAGATCCCGACGTGTCGCGCTGGAACGGGAAGTCGCTGTCCAGCGGGCAGCTGGCGAAGATCTACGGCTTCACCGATCTCGACGGCAGCCAGCCCGATGCCTGGAGGTACGTCACCGAAGTTCAGGACGCAGGCAAACCCGCCGACGTAACCGATATCGCTGACACCCGCGGCCGACCAATCGAGCGGGTTACCCCGAGCTGCCCACCGTCGGGCCGCCGCCGTCGCGACGCGAGCCGTCAGCCGTCGTTCGCTTACGTGCCGGCGGCGGGAGGTCGGGCGGCCGGGGCGATAGCCGACCGCCTTCGGCGCCGGGGGCGCGTGGTGGTAGCCGCCCTGGTCGAGGTCGGCGCCGGGCGCCGTCGGGTCGAACTTGCGCGCGGCGGCCATCCGCGCCTCGATGGCCTCGCGCGGCGGGGTCGCGGGGATGAGGGCGTCGCAGCCGTCGCCGATCAGGTCGCCGCGGCCCACGCTGAGCAGCGCCCGGCGCGTCTCGAAGTAGTTCTCCGGCTTGAAGAACTGGAGCAGCGCCCGCTGCATCTTCCGGTCGGTGGTCGCGCGCGCGACCGCCACGGGCTGCATGGTCATCGGGATCGAGGCCCGTGTAGTACATGCAGGTCGCGATGTCCATCGGCGCGGGGATGAAGTCCTGCACCTGGCGCGGGCGATAGCCGCTGCGCTTCAGGTACAGCGCCAGGTCGATCATCGCCTCCACCGTCGAGCCGGGGTGGCTCGCGATGAAGTAGGGGACCAGGTACTGCTTCGGCTTGCCCGCCGCCGCTGATGCGGCCTTGAACTGCCGCGCGAACACGTCGAAGTCCTCCACGCCCGGCTTCTTCATCAGCTCGAGCGTGGTGGGGTCGGTGTGCTCCGGCGCGACCTTCAGGTGGCCCCCGACGTGGTGCGCGGCCAGCTCGCGGACATAGCGCGGGTCGAGGCGGGCCAGGTCCATGCGGATCCCGCTCGCGATATTGACGCGGGCGACGCCCTTCACGGCGCGGGATTTCTGCATCAGGTCGATGACGGGGCCGTGGTCGGTGCCGAGGAGCTTGCACACCTTCGGGTGCACGCAGGACAGGCGGCGGCAGATCTGCTCCACCTCGGGCTTCGTGCAGCGCATCTGGTACATGTTGGCCGTCGGGCCGCCGAGGTCGCTCACCGTCCCCTTGAAGGTCGGCGATGCGGCCAGGGCGTTCACCTCGCGCAGCACCGAGGCCTCGGAGCGCGACGAGATGATGCGGCCCTGGTGCGTCGTGATCGAGCAGAACGTGCAGCCGCCGAAGCAGCCGCGCATGATCGTGACGGAGTCGCGGATCATCGCGTCGGCGGGGATGGCCTCCGTGTAGGACGGGTGCGGCGTGCGCAGATAGGGCAGCCCGTAGACCGCATCCATCTCCCGCTCGTCGAGCGGCATCGCGGGCGGGTTCACCACGACCACGCGGTCGCCGTGGCGCTGGGTCAGGCGCCGCGCGTTCAGGGGATTCGTCTCGCGGTGGATCGTGCGCGTGGCCTCCGGCGAAGACGCGCAGGCCGTCGGGCGTGCGCGCGGCGACATCCTCGTAGCTCGGCAGCTCGACGGCGTCGGCCGGCGGCGTCTCGCTCGCGCCCAGCAGATAGGCCACGCCCCGGATATCGCGCAGGCCCTTGACGTCCTCGCCGGCGGCGAGCCGGTCGGCGATCTCGCGGATGGCGCGCTCGCCCATGCCGTGCACGAGCAGGTCGCACTTGCTGGGCACGAGCATCGACGGCCGCACCATGTCGGACCAGTAGTCGTAGTGCGCGAGCCGGCGCAGCGAGGCTTCCACCCGCCCGCGATGACGGGCACGCCGGGGAAGGCCTCGCGGCAGCGCTGGCAGTAGACGGGCGTCGGCCGGTCGGGTCGGAGGCCGGGGCGGCCACCCGGCGAGTAGGCGTCGTCGCTCCGCGGCTTCCGGCTCGCCGTGTAGTGATTGATCATCGAGTCCATGTTGCCGGCGCTGACGCCGTAGAAGAGCCTCGGCCGGCCCAGGGCGCGCCACGGCTCGACGCTCTTCCAGTCGGGCTGGGCGAGGATGGCGACGCTGTAGCCCAGCGACTCGAGCCACCGCCCGAGGATGGCCATGGCGAACGACGGGTGGTCGACGTAGGCGTCGCCCGTGACGAGCACGACGTCCGGCGCGCCGATGCCGCGCGCGTCGAGCTCGGCGCGGGTCATGGGCATATGGCGGGGGCCGGGTGGCGCGGGGGCATGCCGTCCATGGTACTCCCGCGGCCGCACCGCCGTGCGGGCGCGGCGCGGTCGGGCTTCAGTGAGGAGAAGAACTCCGAGCATCCGCCGGTTGACCTCGGCGCGTTCTCGTAGGCCGACCAGTGGCCGGCCTTCGGAATGCGGTGCAGGTCGAGCTCGCCGACGGCGGCGCGGATCTCGCCGATCAGGAGGTCGGCGGGCCGGAACTGGGAGTCGTCGCCCTCGCCCCACAGCACGCGGACTCGGCCGGGCAGGTGCGCGAGGTCGTCGAGCAGCGTCCCGCCGCCGCTGACCTTGCGACTGTTGAAGCGCGTGTTGCGCACGCAGTACGCCTGGATGTCGATGGTCTCCTCGGTGACGCTGGCGGGATCGCTCAGCATGTTGATCAAGAGGTTGTGGCGGCAGATCTCCCGGAACCGCGCGTCGTCGTCCCCGCCTCGCGATAGCTGCGCGTGGGCCGCTCGCCGAATTTCCGCGTGGGGAACCCGGCCGGCGAGACGAGGCACAGGTGGGTCACGCGCGGCCCGAGGCGCCGGGCGAGGTGCGCCGCGATGGCGCCGCCGAACGAGAAGCCGGCGAAGCGCAGCGGCTCGTCCCCCGGGAACCGCTCCGCGAAGAGCCGGTCGAACAGCTCCAGGTATTCCGCGCCCGTCGTCTCGCGGGGCACGGAGGCCGAGGCGCCGTAGGAGGGGTGATCGAGGGCGTGCACGGTGAAGCGCGCGGCCAGCGCGTCGACGTTGCGGATCCAGTGCTGCCAGCATCCCATGCCGCCGTGAAAGAGCACGACGTCGGGGCCGCTGCCGATCGTGCGCACCGCCATCTTCGGCGCTTCGTCACTCACCATGGCTCTCCTGTCTCGACCGATGTGCCCGGCATGCTCGCCGGGCCGGCGCTATTAGCGGCGCCACTCGCCGAATCGAGAGGGAACTCATACACCGGCAGTCCCGGTCAAGGGGAGGGGACATGAACGTCATCGCACGCATGGTCACGCAGGAGCAGGACGGCATCCCCGGCTACATCGCGCATCCCGAGGGCCCCGGCCAGCGGCCCGGCATCCTGATGGTGCACCACGCCCACGGGGTCACCGCCGACTACAAGATCGACGCCTACCGGCTGGCCTGCCTGGGCTTCAACGTGCTCGCGCCCGATCTCTTCAACATGTTCGGCATCCCGGGCACCGACCACATCGGCGCCGGCGCGCGATCTGCAGGCCAAGCACGGCGACGAGGAGTTCCTGGGCAAGATGGACGAGGCCTGGCGCTACCTGATCGACCGCATGCACTCCGACCCCGCGCGCACGGGCTGCATCGGCCACTGCATGGGCGGGCGGCTCCTGATCCCGTTCGCGGCCGATCACCCGTCCGTGAAGGCGCATCGTGCTCTACTACCCGTCGGTCCGCGACGAGCCTGAGATCCTCGCACCGACCCCGGCACGCCTTCCATCTGGCCAAGACGCTCCAGTGCGCCTCGCTGGTCTTCTGCGCGCGGCCTGGACTCACATCGCGACGCCCGCCATCCAGGGCCCGCTCTGGCAGAGCTTCATCGCCAACGGCAAGCTCGTGGAGTGGCACTTCTTCTCCGACGCCAACCACGGCTTCCGCCATCCGGACAACGCGGGCTTCCAGCCCTACTACGCCGATCTGACCTGGCCGCTCACGACCAGCTTCCTGCAGCGCACCGTCTGGATCGGGAAGGGAGAGACGGCATGCCCAAGCCCCGACCGCGAGCAAGCGACGGCTGCTTGCGACGATAGGCGGACCACCCCGGACCAGGGGTACCGCGCGGCGTTTCGGCCATTCGAGTCGACGAAGTATCTCGATACGCGCGCACTCAGCGAAGGTCCGAAGGCCACGATCGAGATCGGCACCGTCGAAGTGACCGGGCCTCAGCTTCCCGGTCGCCGCAGAGATTCGAAAGGGCATGATCACCAGGTTGCAGCCGGTGGCGTGCGCGGGGTGCCTGAGTGGCCGGCTGAGCGCTGCACGCATGAAGAAGATCCTCGCCGAGGTCACCCGGCGCATCGAAGCCGCCGGGGAGCCGTATCTGGAAGCTCCCGATGCCGCTCGCGATCTCCGGCGCACCGGAGCATCGATCAAGATCGGGCCGATCGTCATCATCGTCGACGAAGCGGCGCCATGCATCTGGGTCTGGGTCGGGAGCCGCCACTGCCCTCATCTGCACGTTCGGCTGGATTTGGCGGCTGACCGATCAGCCGGGCGCCGGCGGGCGGCCGACGCGCAGGAGCGGCGTCTTCCGCTACCGCTTCGGCAGGATGCCGGTCGACTGCCACGACACGAACTCGATCCCGGACGGACGCTTCGCCCAGATCGCCGTGAAGCGCAGCGGCACGACTGCGATCCTGGCCGGACCGCCGTGACCTCGTACACGGCGGTGCCGGTGATCAGCGCCAGGCAGCCGTAGGTGCGGGTGTTCAGATCGTTGTTGGGGAGTCATCTCTGCGGTACTTCACGCGGCCCGAGCGCATGGAGTCGATGCATGGTCGCTTTGTTGTCGGTCGCGGCGGAGGAGTGGTTGTACGTGAGGTCGCTGCCGAACAGCTTTTCCATCGCCGCGAAGTCGTTCGAGGTCTGGGCGGCATAGCGCGCGTTCTCCGCGTTCATCAGCTTCTTCTGGCGGTGATGGCGCCGCCGCACTCCTCACCGGATGCGGAGGTGGCGGCGGCAAGCCCCAGAATCGCGAACGGCACGAACAGTCGCAGGAGCGTGTGTGCCATCGTCCTCACCTCTCGTCTGGCCCCGGAACAACGGGCGGTTGGACTCCACGCTGAGCACCGAGCGCCGCGCGTCTCCTCGGAGCCACGAACCGCCCGCCAACTGACCGGCATACTAGCGAGCGACCACCGCGCCGTCAAGGAGCCGATCCACCGTGTGTAGGGAGCACATGATCTGTCCGCTCCCGAGAGCAAATGAAATGTCCGCTTTTCGAGGCGGCCCCGGTATGGCCATGGGTGGAAGGGGGCCACCCATGCTCTATGCCGCGGTCGCTGTGGAGCGGGCCATGAAAGTCCAGGAGGTCATCTGTCGGGTGTTGGCCGGGACCCTGACGTGGTTGCAGGGCGCCGACATTCTCGGCATCCATACGCGCAGCCTGCGCCGCTGGCGCGCCCGGTATGAGCGCGACGGCGTGCTGGGCCTGCACGATGGGCGCCGCGGCCAGCCCTCGCGCCGCAAAGCGCCCGTCGCGGAGGTCCAACGCATCCTGCGCCTGTATCGCGAGCGCTACGGGCCGCGCGACGGGCACCCCGGCTTCAACGTGCGGCACTTCTACCACCTCGCCCGGCGCGATCACGGCGTGACCCTGTCCTACACCTTCGTCAAGCTCGCGCTCCACGAGGCCGGCCTCGTCCGCAAGGGGCGCACCCGGGGGCGCCATCGCCGCCGCCGCGAGCCGCGCCCGTGCTTCGGCGAGCTCCTGCACCTCGACGGCAGCCGCCATGCCTGGCTCGCGCTGTGCCCGGCGGAGCGCCAGACCCTCATCGCCGTCCTCGACGACGCGACCAAGCGGCTGCTCTATGCCCAGCTCTGGCCCGGCGAGACCACCGCCGCCGTGATGAGCGCGTTGCAGGCAGTCTTCCAGACGTACGGCCTGCCCATCGCCCTCTATACCGACCGCGCTGGGTGGGCCTTCTACACCCCCACCGCCGGCGGCAAGGTGGATCTCTCGCGCCCCACGCAGCTCGGCCGCGCCCTCACGCGCCTCGGCATTGAGCACATCCCCAGCTACTCCCCCAGGGCCGCGGCCGCGGCGAGCGGCTCAACCGCACCCTGCAAGGCCGGCTCATCAACGAGCTCCGCGTGGCGGGCATCACCACCGTGGAGGCCGCCAACGCCTACCTGCGTGAGCACTTCATCGCCGACTACGACGCCCAGTTCACCTGCCCGCCCGCGGACCCGGACCCGGCCTTCGTGGCGCTCGGGGCCGTCGACCTGGATCTCATCCTGTGCCAGGAGGAAGAGCGCACCGTCGGCCTCGACAATGTCGTCGTCCTCGAGGGCGTCCCCTTGCAACTCAGCCAAGCAGCCCGGCCGGCGCACCTGCGCGCGGCTCCGCGTGACCGTCCGCCGGCACCTCGATGGCACCCACTCCGTCTGGCGCGGCCCGCAGTGCTTGGGCCGCTACGACGCCACCGGCGCCCCCTCGCGGCGTCCACGCCTCGCCGGCCAACCGCGCACGCGCGCCCCGCTTCACGGCGCCGCGCCGCCGGCTCACCCCGCGCTCGCGCTTCCCTCCCCCGGCGCACGCGCCCCCGGCGCGGCCCTCGCTTGCCCACGGGCCCCCGGGCCTGAGCGGACAGATCACTTGTCAAAACCAAGCGGACATTTCACTTGTCAACAACAGGAGCCGATCCCCGTGCGGTGACGCGTGCGGGGGCGGCGGCCGTCGCCGTAGGCAGCCAGCAGGCCGGGGTCCTCCGACCCGCTGGCGATACCCGGCTGGGCTAGCGCTTCGGGGCGTGGCCGGCCAGCTCTTGATCAGCTCGTCGTAGTCGACCGTCTGGCCCTTGGGCTTCTCGTTGGCGAGCTTGCGGCTGCGGCGCGATGTTGCCGTCCGCCTTGCTCTTCGCGAACCACTCCGTCGGCCGTTTTCTTCGGGTTGAGCTTGGGCCCGCACTCGCCCTGCACCCCCGACTTGCTCGAGGCGCTCGAGCACCGTCGTCCTGCGCGGCCGGCGAGGGCGTTCATCGCCGCCTGCGGCGTCTTGGCGCCCGACGCGGCGTCGCCGATGTTCTGCCACCAGAGCTGCGCGAGCTTCGGATAGTCGGGCACGTTGATGCCGGTCGGCGTCCACTGCACGCGCGCGGGCGAGCGGTAGAACTCGATCAGGCCGCCGAGCTTCGGCGCGCGCTCGGTGAAGCTCTTGTCCCGGATGTCGCTCTCGCGGATGAAGGTCAGGCCGACATGGCTCTTCTTCAGCGTCGACGGTCTTCGGCGATCGTGAACTGCGCGTAGAGCCAGGCCGCCTTGCGGCGGTCGAGCGGCGTCGACTTCAGCAGCGTCCACGAGCCGGCATCCTGGTAGCCGAGCTTCATGCCGTCCTTCCAGTAGGAGCCGTGCGGCGAGGGCGCCATGCGCCACTTCGGCGTGCCGTCGGCGTTCACGACCGGCAGGCCCGGCTTCACCATGTCGGCGGTGAACGCCGTGTACCAGAAGATCTGCTGCGCGATGTTGCCCTGCGCCGGGACCGGGCCGGCCTCGGAGAACGTCATGCCCGGCGCCTCGGGCGGCGCGTACTTCTTCAGCCACTCGACGTACTTGGCGACCGCGTAGACCGCGGCCGGGCCGTTGGTGTCGCCGCCGCGCTCGACGGAGGAGCCGACCGGGCGGCAGCCCTCCATGCGGATGCCCCATTCGTCGACCGGCTTGCCGTTCGGGATGCCCTTGTCGCCGTTGCCGGCCATCGAGAGCCAGGCGTCGGTGAAGCGCCAGCCGAGCGACGGGTCCTTCTTGCCGTAGTCCATGTGGCCGTAGACGCTTGTCGCCGTCGATCTCCTTCACGTCGTTGGTGAAGAACTCGGCGATGTCCTCGTAGGCCGACCAGTTGACCGGCACGCCCGAGCTCGTAGCCGTACTTGGCCTTGAACTCTGTCCTGAGGTCTCGGCGTCGTTGAACCAGTCGTAGCGGAACCAGTAGAGGTTCGCGAACTGCTGATCGGGGAGCTGGTAGAGCTTGCCGTCCGGCGCGGTCGTGAACGACTTGCCGATGAAGTCGTTCGACGTCGAGCGTCGGGCAGCGTGACGTCCTTGCCTTCGCCCGCCATCCAGTCGGTCAGCGGCACGCGCCTGCTGGTAGCGGAAGTGCGTGCCGATCAGGTCGCGAGTCGTTGATCCAGGCGTCGTAGATGTTCCGGCCCGACTGCATCTGGGTCTGGATCTTCTCGACGACGTCGCCTTCCTGGATGATGTCGTGCGTGACCTTGATGCCGGTGATCTCGGTGAAGGCCTTGGCGCAGCACCTTCGACTCGTACTCGTGGGTCGTGATGGTCTCGGAGACGACCTTGATCTCCATGCCCGTGAAGGGCGTCGGCCGCCTTGATGAACCACTCCATCTCCTTCAGCTGATCGGCCTTGGACAGCGTGGAGGGCTGGAACTCGCTGTCGATCCAGCGCTTCGCCGCGTCCAGATCGGCCCCGGAGGGCGCCGACGCCAGCGCCACGGTCAGGGCGACAGCCATCGCGATGACAGACGTTCGCCTGCATGTCGAACCTCCCTGTTCTGGTCTGCTGCCGTGCAGCTGCACGCGAGCGCGGTTCCGATGCAGTCTCGGCCCCTCCACACGCAACGGAAGACCGCGAAGGCGTAGACGAGCCGACAGGCCGAGCGCCCACCAGAGGTTCGGCCCGACGAGCCCGAGCCACGCCAGATGGATGAAGGCGCTGCCGAGCAGCGAGATGAACAGCCGGTCGCCGCGCGTCGTCGCGATGCCGAGCACGCCGCAGCCGCTCCGCCTCGGGCCGGACGAGGCCGAGGATCGTCATGCACCGCGAGCAGCGCCGCCGATGCGCGGAGAAGAAGACCGCCGTCTGCCAGGTCCATGCCATCCACGCGATGTCCATGCCGCTCCCTCACACGCGCCCGAGCGCGAAGCCCTTGGCGATGTAGTTGCGGACGAACCAGATGACCAGCGCGCCCGGGACGATCGTGCAGCACGCCGGCGGCGGCGAGCAGGCCCCAGTCCATGCCGGCGGCGCGAGACCGTGCGGGTCATCGTCGCCGCGATCGGCTTGGCGTTGACGGTGGTGAGCGTGCGGGCGAGCAGCAGCTCGACCCACGAGAACATGAAGCAGAAGAACGCGGCGACGCCGATGCCCGAGGCGATCAGCGGCATGAATATCTTCACGAAGAAGCGCGGGAAGCGCGTAGCCGTCGATGTACGCGGTCTCGTCGATCTCCGCGCGGCACGCCGGACATGAAGCCCTCGAGGATCCAGACGGCCAGCGGCACGTTGAACAGGCAGTGCGCGAGCGCCACGGCCAGCGGCGTGTCGAACAGGCCCGATGGCCGAGTAGAGCTTGAAGAACGGCAGCGCGAACACCGGCGGGCGGCGCCATCCGGTTGGTGAGCAGCCAGAAGAACAGGTGCTTGTCGCCGAGGAAGCGGTAGCGCGAGAAGGCGTAGGCCGCCGGCAGCGCGAGCGCGATCGACAGCACCGTGTTCATGACCACGTACGTTGAGCGAGTTGATGTAGCCGGAGTACCAGGACGGAGTCGGTGAAGATGGTGACGTAGTTCTCGAAGGTCAGCTGATGCGGCCAGAGCGGTCAGCCCGGAGATGATCTCGGCGTTCGTCTTGAAGCTCATGTTGATGCAGCCAGTAGATCGGCAGCGAGCAGGAAGACGAGGTAGAGGGCGATGATGAGCCGTCGTCCCGGCATGGTCAGGCGCCCCTGCCGTCGCCGCGTCTTCGTCATCACCGTGTAGAACACCCAGCAGAGAGCCAGGATGATCAGGTTGTAGACGATCGACATGGCGCGCCGCCTTGCCGAGATCGAACTGGCCGAGGGCGAGCTTCACGAGATCGATCGACAGGAAGGTCGTGGAGTTGCCGGGGCCGCCGCCGGTGACCACGAACGGCTCGGTGTAGATCATGAAGCTGTCCATGAAGCGCAGCAGCACGGCGATGATCAGCACGCGCCGCATCTTGGGCAGCTGGATGTGGCCGGAACACGGCCCAGCGCGACGCGCCGTCGATGCGCGCGGCCTGGTAGTACGCCTCGGGGATCGGCCTCGAGGCCGGCGTAGCACGAGCAGCGCGACGAGGGACGTCCAGTGCCAGACGTCCATCACGATCACGGTGACCCAGGCCGTCGAACGGATCCTGCGTGTAGTTGTAGTCGATCCCGAGCCAGTTGACGGCCGCAGCCGAGCAGGCCGATGTCGCTGCGGGCGAAGATCTGCCAGATGGTGCCCACGACGTTCCACGGGATCAGCAGCGGCAGGGCCATCACCACCAGGCAGAACGGCCACGCGTCCACGCCCTGGCGCGGCATGGCGAGCGCCACCACGACGCCGAGCGGGATCTCGATGGCGAGGACGATGGCGGAGAACGAGCAGGTTGCGCCACAGGGCCTCGAGAAGCGCGCGCCCAGCTCGCTCTGCGGGTCGAGCAGCTCGGCGAACCAGCCGACCCCGTTCCAGAAGAACTGGTTGTTGCCGAAGGTGTCCTGCACAGAGTAGTTGACGACGGTCATGAGCGGCACGAGCGCGCTGAACGCCACGACCACGACCACCGGGAGCACGAGGAGCCAGCCTTCTGGTTCGGCTGCTTGTCCATCGCGGTCACCCCGAGCGCCGCGCCACGACGCGGCCGTTGGCGTACACGTGGATGCCGGGTCGAGTCGAGGACAATGCGCCGCGGCGTCAGCCGCCGATCGCAGGCCGTCGGGCACGATCGCCGCGACCGGATGGCTGGCAGCTCCGGGACCTTGGCGCGAAGCGGACGCGCCGAGGTCATCGATGCGCTGGACGCGAACGGGCAGGCCGTCGCCGTGCGCAGCCCAGCACGGTGTACTCGGGGCGCACGCCGAGCTCCAGTGCGCCCTCTGCGGGCAGCGCAGGGTATCGCCGTCCCAGCGCGATGCGGTGTCCGCCGACGACGGCCACTGTCCCGTCGATCGCACACGGCAGCACGTTCATTCCCGGCGAGCCGATGAACTAGCCGCACGAAGGTGTGCGCCGGGCGCTCGAACAGGTCCTCGGCGTGCCGGCCTGGACCACCTCGCCCTCGTACATCGACCACCACCTCGTCCGGCGAAGGTCAGCGCCTCGGTCTGGTCGTGGGTGACGTAGATCATGGTGAGGCCGAGCTGCCGGTGGAGCTGCTTGAGCTTCGAGCGCAGCTGCCAGCTTCAGGTGGGGATCGATGACGGTCAGCGGCTCGTCGAACAGGATGGCGGCCACGTCCGAGCGCACAAGGCCGCGGCCCGAGCGACATCTTCTGCTTGACGTCGGCGGTCAGCCCGCTGGGCGCGACGGTCGAGCGCGGCGCCGATCAGGTCGAGCAGCTCGCGCGACCTCGCGGACGCGCGCATCGACGGCCTTCCGCTCGACGCGGCGGTTGCGCAGGGGAAGGCCAGGTTGTCGTGAGACGGTCATGGTGTCGTAGATCACCGGGAACTGGAACACCTGGGCGATGTTGCGGCGCTCCGTGGGCAGGTCGGTCACGTCGCGTGCCGTCGAACAGCACGCGCCCGCGCGGACGGCGCGATCAGGCCGGAGATGATGTTGAGCAGCGTGGTCTTGCCGCAGCCCGATGGGCCGAGCAGCGCATAGGCGCCGCCGTGTCGCCACGTGCGCGTCATCGGCTTCACCGCGTAATCGGCGTCGCTCGTGGCGGTCGCCACGTACGTGTGCGCGAGGTCGACGAGGTCGATGCGGGCCATCGGCGCGTCCTCTTCAGGCCGCCGCGGCCGGATCCGGCGCCACGACGACGCGGCCGGACGCGTCGAAGACGAAGAGCGCGCGGGATCGACGAAGAACTCCGCGGTGGCGCCCGGGTCGATCTCGTGGACGCCGCGCACCAGCGCCACCAGGCGGGCGACCCCGAGGTCCGCGTGGATGAAGCTCTCCGAGCCGGTGATCTCCGTGAGAGCGACCTTGCCGGTGAGGGCGATGGCCGTGGTCGACGGCTTGCTGAGCAGCAGGTGGTGCGCGCGGAAGCCGATCTCGTGCGGGCCGTCGGGCAGCCCGAGCAGCGTCGCCGGGCGTCGCGACCGTGGCACCGGTGGCAGGACGAGGCTGCCGCCCCGCTTGTCGATGGCGAGCGCGTTGAGCGGCGGATCCGAGAACAGCGCGGCGGTCGCGGCGATCGCGAGGCCGGCGGTAGACCTCCGCGGTGGGACCGAACTGCGTGACGCGGCCCTCCCACAGCGTCGCGGTGTTGCCGCCCAGCAGCAGCGCCTCGGTGGGTTCGGTCGTCGCATAGACGAAGATCGCGCCGGACGCCTCGAAGATCCGCGGCAGCTCCTCGCGCAGCTCCTCGCGCAGCTTGTAGTCGAGGTTGGCGAGGGGCTCGTCGAGCAAGCACCAGATCGGCGCCCTTGACGAGGGCGCGGGCGAGCGCCGTGCGCTGCTGCTGGCCGCCCGACAGGTGAAGCGGCAGGCGGCCGAGATAGGGCGTGAGCTTGAGCAGCGCGGCCATCGCGCGGACGCGCCGCTCGATCTCGTCCCTGGCCATGCGGGCCACTCGCAGCGGCGAGGCGATGTTCTCGAACACGCTGAGGGTCGGGTAGTTGATGAACTGCTGGTACACCATGGCCACGCGACCGCTTGCGCACGGGCACCCCGGTGACGTCGCGCTCGTCGAAGCGCACGCGGCCGCTCGTCGGGACGTCGAGGCCGGCCATGAGCCGCATGAGCGATGTCTTGCCGGCGAGCGTGGGCCCTAGGAGCACGTTCAGGCTTCGGCGCTCGAGCGCGAGGGACACGCCGTCGACGTGCGTCACGCCCGCCACGGATCGCGACACGCGGTCGAGCACCAGGCTCACGCCGGCGCGCCCTCGAGCCGCGCCGCCTTCATCCACGTGTCGAGCCGCGCGATCTCCTCGGGGGCCATGCGCAAGCCGAGCTTCGACCGGCGCCACACGATGTCATCCGCCGTCCGAGCCCACTCGTGGGCCATGAGATAGCGTACCTCGCTCTCGGTGAGGTCCGCGCCGAAGGAATGGCCCAGATCCGCCGTCGTGCGCGCGCCCGCCAGGATCATCGCCGCTCTGGTGCCATAGGATCGCGTGAGACGGTGCAGGAGGCAGGGCGCCAGTGCCGGATGGGCGGCCGCCAGGCCGTCCACCAACGCCGCGAAGCCGTCGACGGCGAAATCGCCGCCGGGGAGCGGCGCATCGCGGGACCAGCCTGGGCTCGGGGCAGAGCGGCGCGGTGCAGATAGCGAGCGATCTTGTCGACGACGCTCCTCGCCAGAACGCGGAATGTGGTGAGCTTGCCGCCGAAGACGCTCAGCAGCGCCGGGCCGTCCCGGGGGCGTCGAGTCCAGCACGTAGTCGCGCGTCACGGAGCGCGCGTCGGGTGTGCCGTCGTCGTAGAGCGGACGCACCCCGGAGTACGTCCACACGACGTCGGCCGGGGTGATCTCGGTCCGGAAATACTCGTTGGCCGCGCCGCAGAGGTAGGCGATCTCCTCCTGGCTGGCGGCCGCCGCAGCCGGGGTCGCCGCGATAGTCGCGCTCGGTGGTGCCGATGAGGGTGAAGTCGCGCTCGAACGGGATCGCGAAGATCACGCGGCGGTCGGCATTCTGGAACACGTAGCAGCGGTCGTGTTCGTACAGCCGGGGACCGCGATGTGGAGCCCTGGACGAGGTCGGATCCGGCCGATGAGCGCGCGCTCTCCACGGAGGCGAGCACGCGATCGACCCACGGTCCCCGCGGCATCTCCACGAGCATGCGCGCCCGCACCTGACTCCTGATCCCGGTGGCCGCATCCTCCACCGTCACCGCCCATGCGTGGCCATCGCGAGCGGCAGCCACGCACGGCGTGCGGGAGCGCACGATCGCGCCGCGCGCGGCGGCGTCCATGGCGGTCAGCACGACCAGCCTGGCGTCTTCCACCCAGCAATCGGAGTACTCGAGGCCGAACCGGTACCCGGGCTTGAGCGGCTCCCCGGCCGGATCGGAGCGCAGATCGAGGGAACGGGTCCCGGGCAATCTCGTACGGCCTGCGAGATGGTCGTACAGGAAGAGCCCGAGCCTGAGGAGCCAGGACGGCCGGAGACCGGCATGATGGGGCAGCACGAATCGAAGCGGCCGGATGATGTGCGGCGCCATCCGCCCCAGGATCTCGCGCTCGCTGAGCGATTGGCGGACGAGGGCGGAACTCGTACTGCTCGGGTAGCGCAGTCCACCGTGGATCAGCTTGGTCGAGGCGGACGACGTGCCCGACGCGAGATCATCGCGCTCGCACAAGAACACCGAGAAGCCGCGGCCGGCTGCCTCGCGGGCAATGCCGCAGCCATTGATCCCGCCGCCGACCACGGCCACGTCGAAGTCGCGCCACGCTGCGCCTGGCCCAATTCGCATCGGTTTCACGAATGTGCGAATGGAGCCTAAGCGAAACCCCCAGATCAGGCAAGTGCAAAGTTACACTAGAATTCGAATGGGAACCGATGATCCGGGTTTCTCACTGACCGGGAGCGACGGCCCCGTTGGCCGGCTCCGGGGCGGCCTCGATGACCTCGACGCCGTGGCTGGCACACACCTCGCGCAGCCCGGCGGACGGCAACTGGTCGGTGACGAATACCTGGATCTGCGAGATGTGGCCGATCCGGACGGGCGCCGTCCGCTGGAGCCTCAGCCGGTCGGCGACCAGGATGACCCGCCGGGCGTTCTCGATGATCGCCCGGCTCACGCGCACCTCGTGGTAGTCGAAGTCGAGCAACGCCCCGTCCTCTTCGATCGCCGATGCGCCGATCACGGCCGTGTCCACCTGGAACTGGCGGATCAGATCCACGGCCGCCGGCCCGATCACCGCGCCATCCGCTGCGTCGCACGGGACCGCCCGCCACGATGACCTCCATGCGGGGATGCGGGTAGCAGCATCATCGCGACGTTGAGATTGTTGGTGATGATCAGGAGGTCTTCGTGGGTGCTGAGCGCGCCGCCACTTCCTCCGTGGTCGTGCCGATGTTGATGAAGAGCGAGCTCTTGTTGGAAATGAGCCGGGCCGCCGTCGCGCCGATCGCCCGCTTCTCCTCCGCGGCGATCAACCGGCGAGCCTCGTACGCGAGGTTCGCCACCCCCGAGGCCACCGTGGCGCCGCCGTGCACGCGCGTGATGAGCAGCCGCTGCTCGCAGAGATCGTTCAGATCCTTTGCGAATCGTCTGCGGGGTGACGTCGAAGCGGATGGCGAGATCGTCCACGCTCACTCGGCCCTGGACACGAGCCAGGCTCACGATCTCGCTCTGCCGCGGAGTCAAGAGCCGTTACCCGCCGTCGAATCGCTCGGTGAACATGGGCGCCGCGGGGCTGATCCCTATGCCGGCCGGGATGGCTCCGCAAGCGCACCGCGGACCTCGCGCACGCGGAGGGGTGCCACGACGGGCAGGTGATCGGACGCGACCCGCGCGAGCCGGCTCCGGTGCGCGCGGAGCCCTGCGCCTTCCAGATCCGAGTCCCAGTAGATGCGGTCGAGCGCGAAGATCGGGAAGGTCGACGGAAAGGTGCGGCACACCCGGGACCTGAGCGAGGGAACTCACGGCGCAGCCCTCGGGTGATGGGTCCGCGATGCCACTCGTTGAAGTCGCCGACGAGCACGCGCGGGCCCTGGACGTCGGTCACGGCCAGCAGGGCTGCCAGCAAGGCCGAGCTGCTCGCGCCGCTCCTTGAACCGCCGGCCGAAGTGACAGTTGAAGAAGTGCGACGATCGCCCCGTCGGCCGCCAGGTCGACGCGGAGACAGCCCCGGCGCTCGTAGCGGCCATGACTCAAGTCGTGCGCGGTGGAGGCGATCACGGGCAGCCGGGTCAGGATGGCATTGCCGAACGACCCGCTGCCGCTCGGTCGCGTCGCCCCCATGATCACGGTCATGGACAGCTTCGACGCCAGATACGCCGGTTGATCGGCGTCGGCGGCGCCGTCGGTGCGAATCACCTCCTGCAGTCCGATGACGTCCGGCTGGATCTCGGCGATCACGCCCGCAAGGCGATCGAGGTCGCGGCGCCGGTCGATCCCGACACCGCCGTGGATGTTATAGCTCGCGACCGTGATCAGCGTCGGGCTCCTGGTAGGCGATGAACAGGTCGTAGAGCTGGATCGGGTGGGTGATCGCCGGGACGGTCACGTCGGAGGGCGCCACGATTGAACGTGTGGAGCTCGTCGGGCGACGGGCCGGCGTGCGCGCCGACTTCCGGGATGTACGACACGTTGCCCTCGGGCGCGCCCGTTCCGTAGATGACGAGGTCGCCGGCGCTCGGCATGGCCATCAGGGTCGGCGAGATCGCGCAGCACCAGGTCCCGGTCCTCGCGCCCGTCGAACGGTCCCTGGCTGCGCGCCGCCCAGGTCGTAGCGCGTGCCGCGCCAGAAGTAGACAGGCCCCTTCTCGGATCGCGCGAGGACGAATCCCACACCGCGGCTCGCCGAGATGCGGGACGCCAGGCCGGGAATCGCTTGTCGATCTCCTCGATGCGCAGCGGCTCGGCCGTATCCACGACGTAGAGGAAGGCATTCGGTCCCGCCGAGATCACCCGAACACCGCCGCGCTCGTGCGCTTCCCGCTCGTCGAGGCTCCGTCGCGGACTGCCGGTCGATCCGGTTCATGACGCGCCGGCCCAGCCCCGTCCGCCCGATGTGGTAGGCCGTGAAGCCATGGGCGAACCCGGCTTGCTTGTCCTTCGGAGCCGGATGTCGGTCCAGGTGGGCGGGATCCAGCAACTCGTCGAAGAGCAGGCGCTCGAGCGGCGGTCCCGCCCGTCAGCTCGGCGAACGGCTTCGACATGCGCCTGGCCGTGATCGGACAGGACGTAGAGGTCGTACTGGTGCTCGGGGACGCGCCGCAAGATCCGACCGATCTGACGGATCGATCGGTCCACGAACTCGAGGGCGCGGAAGGCCGCGCGGTCCTGGGGTCCGAACGCATGGGCGGCGACGTCGTGGTCGAGGTAGTTCACGTAGATGACAGGAACGCCGTCGTACAGATCGCGCGCGACCTCCGCCGTGAAGAACTGGCGCACCCACACCGAGACGCCGACCTTGATCTTCGTCCATTGCCAGCGTCTGCTCGCGCCCTGCGGATGCGCCAGGCAACGCACCAGGAACAGGAGCAGCACACCCATGGTCTGGCAGATGCCCTTCAGCGCGACCCAGCCGAGCACGACGAACCCGGACAGCACGCGGACGACACCCGGGCCGCTCGGCCGTGTCAGCTTGGCGAAGCTGAAGAGGTCGTTCTCGGCGCCGCCGGTGAACACGCACCCGTAGACGCTGCCGCCGCGAAGGATGCCGACGCGGCCCTCGACGTGCGCCGCCTCGACGCCGGCCGCATGCCCGGCACGAGGAAAGTGGATGTCAGCGCGGCGGCGCTTGTCGTGGTAGTGGAACCCCGGGATATCGGGTTGCACCCCGTACATCGCGGCCATCTGAAACGCCGGCGTGGAGGTCGGCATGCCGACGCTCATCGGATGAAGGCGGTGCCCACCCTTGCGAGCATCTTCGCGACGAAGGGCATGTGTCCTTCCGCGAGCGCGCGATCGAACACAGTAGCGAGAGAGACCGTCGATCTGCACGACGACCAGCCGCCGCCGGACTCGCTCTGGCCGGCCGCCGCGACGGAGTCGGCGGATCAGGCGGTCGAGGTGCGCCCTGCACGAGCAAGAACAGATGGTCCAGAGATCGGCCTCAGTTCGGCGACAATGATCTCAGCAATCGCCGCCGGCAGATGGTCTCGGTCGCCCAACCCCGGCTGTTTCAGCGTACACCGGCGGCTCGCAGCCCCCGACGAGAAAGGGCAGGCCGTCCGTGCAGCGAATCGCTAGAATACCGTGTGACTCCGTACGGGCTGCGGTTCCGAGGCGTCACCCGGCTTCCGCGTTCTGCCCGCGCTGCGGACGGCGGCTACCCCACCCTTGTCCCGCGTGCGGGTTCGCGTGCGAGCCCGACTTCGCGTTCTGTCCCCGATGCGGGGTGCGCTCGCGGAGCGGCGCCCGCCGGGGCGCCACCGGCTCCGGTCGAGTCGAGGAGCGATCCCGGCGGCCGCGAACGTGACGGCGCCGGCCGGGAAGCCGACCGCCGGCAGGTGACCGTGCTGTTCGCCGATCTTCTCCGGGTTCACCGCGCTCGCCGAGCGGCTCGATCCCGAGGACGTCGCGCGTTCCAGAACGCGCTGTTCGAGACGCTCGCCCAGGCGATCGCGCGCTATGACGGCTTCGTCGAGAAGTTCGTGGGCGACGCCGTGATGGCGGTCTTCGGCGCGCCGGTCGCTCACGAGGACGACCCGAGCGGGCCCTCGACGCGGCGCTCGACATGCTCGACCGAGCGCGGCGCCAGCCGCTGAGCTGGGCAGGGCGGCTCGGCCAGCCCGTGACGCTTCACGTCGGCATCCACACCGGCCCGGTGGTGGCCGGGAACCTCGGCGGCGGCCGCCGGCGCCGCCTACGCGGTGACCGGCGACACCGTGAACACGACGGCGCGGCTCTCACTGGCGGCGCGCCCCGGAACGATTCTCGTGTCCGAGGCCACCCATGCGCTCACGCGGCACCGCTTCGCGTTCGAGCCGGCCGGCGAGCTGGCGCTCCGCGGCAAGTCGGAGCCGGTCGTCGTCCATCGCCTTCGTCGGCGCGCTCGCCGAGCCCGGATCGGCCCGCGGGCTCACGGCGCTCGGGCTCGCGGCGCTGCTCGTCGGACGGACCGACGAGCTCGATCAACTCGTCGGCCGCGTTCGACCGGATGCAGCGGGGCCGGGCTCAGGTCGGTGAGCCTGGTCGGCGAGGCCGGGCGCGGGCAAGTCGCGGCTCATCGCGGAGTTGCTGGCTCGGCTCGATGCCGCAGGCACGGCTCGCCGGCACGGCCGATCCGCCGGGCCGCCTGCTCGTCGCTGGGCGAGCCGACCTACGGCGTCTTCGGGGCGCTCTTCCGGGAAGCCTATCAAGTCGACGCTCGGCGGACTCGCTCGATGTCGCCAGGCAGAAGCTGGCCGCGGGCCTCCGGGCGCTCGGGCGCCCGCGACGAGGAGGCGAAGGCCATCGCGCCGGTGCTGAGCTACGTGCTCGGGCTGGAGGAGGCAGCGGCCCCGTGACGTCGAGCCCGAGCAGCTCCAGCGCCAGATCGCGCTGGCCGCGCGCACGCTGGTCGAGCGGCGCCTGCAGCAGGAGCCGCTGCTGATCCTCGTCGAGGACCTGCACTGGGCCGACACCGCGTCCGTGGACCTGCTGCGGCACGTCGCCGATCACCTGGCGGACCGGCCGCTGATGGTCCTGCTCTCGCACCGGCCCGACGCGCGACCGCCGATCGTGGCCCGCGCGGCGCAATCGGTCATCCGGCTCGCCCCGCTCTCCCGCGGACGAGACGCGTGCCCTCGTCGGCGGCCTGTTCGGCTCGTCGGTCGGCGACGCCCTCGACGCAGCTCCAGGACTTCGTCGCCACGCGGGCCGGGGCAACCCGCTCTTCGTCGAGGAGATCGTCCGCAGCCTGGTGGGCAAGGGCGTGCTGGTGCGCCAGGGCGATCGCTGGGTGTGCACGGCGGCGTGCGAGGCGGTGGACGTCCCGCCCACGCTGCACGGGCTGCTCCTCTCGCGCGTCGATCGGCTGCCCGCCGATGCCCGGCGCCTGCTCCAGGAGGCGGCCGTGCTCGGGGCGGTCTTCGACGAGGCGCTGCTCCGCGCCGTCGCGATCGGAGCCGCGGCACGTCGAGACCAGCGCTCGACCGCCTCGTCGAGGCCGATCTCATCCAGATGGTCGGGCACGGGCGCGACGGGAGACCGGTATCGGTTCACCCACGCGCTCGTGCACGAGGTGGTCTACCAGAACCTGCTGCTGTCCCGCCGGACCGAGCTGCACGAGCGGGTCGGGCGGGCGCTCGAGCGCCGCCGGCTCGCACCCGGAGCGACTGAGCGACCTCGAAGCGCTCGGCCACCACTGGAGCCTCAGCTCGGACAAGCCCAAGGGCGCCCGCTATCTGCTGGCCGCCGGCGACTGGGCGCGCGCGGTCTATGCGAACGACGATGCGATCCGCCACTACGAGCGCGCGCTGCGCACGCTCGGCGAGTGCCGGGCCTGCGACGCCGAGGTGCGGGCCGCGCGCGAGCGGCTCGCCGATCTGCTGGCGCTCACCGGCCGGCGCGCCGAGGCCCTCGCGCACTACGAAGGCGCTGCGGCGAGGAGCTCGAGGCGGCCGGGGATCGCGCAGGCGCCGCTCGCCTGCACCGCGAAGATCGGCGGGCTGCACTGGGAGGCGGGCGATCGCGAGCGCGCCGGACGCCTGCTTCGCGTCGGGCCTCGAGCTGCTCGGCGACGACGGCGATCCGATCGAGCGCGCGCACCTCTTCCAGGAGATGGGCCGGCTCGCGTTTCGCGCCGGCGACAATGCCGCCGCCATCGCATGGGCCGAGCGGGCGCTCGCGGAAGCGGCGCGCGAGGGAGGCGCCATCGAGCCCGACCGCGCGCGCGAGGCCGCCGCGATGCGCGCGCAGGCCTACAACACGCTCGGCGTCGCGCTCGCGCGAACGGGCCGCCTCGGCCGAGGCGGTCGACCAGATCGAGCAGCAGCGTCGGGCTGGCCGAGGCGCGCGATCTGCCGCAGGCGGCCTGCCGCGGCTACACGAACCTCGGCGTGCTCTACAGCTCGCTCGACCCGCAGCCGCAGCCATCGAGACCTGCCTCCGCGGGCTCGAGACCGCGAAGAAGGTGGGCGATCTCGGCTTCCAGTCGCGGCTCTACGCCAATCTCGCGGTCGCCTACTGCGCGCTGACCGACCGGTGCGAGGCGGAAGGCGTCGAGGCGGCGCAACACGGCCATCGACCTCGACCGCCGGCTGGATCTGCTCGATCACCTGGCGGTGCCGCTGATCGTGCTCGGGCAGATTCACCAGTGTCACGGCGATCGCGCCCTGGCCTTCGCCTCGTACGAGGAGGCGCTCGGCCTGGCCGAGCGGGTCGGCGAGCCCCAGCTGCTGTTCCCCTGCTACGATGGCCTGGCCACGCTGCTATCTCGATGCCGGGAACCGCGCCTCGGCCGAGCGCTACCTGGCGAAGGCGCAGGAGGTCTGCGAGCGGGCCGGGCTCGAGCCTGACGCGCTGATGGTGCTACCGTTTCTCTGCTGAGTCACCTCACGGAAGGAGAGCGACATGACGATTGACCGAATCGCGCCCGCCGGTCGCGCCGGGCGAGCCGGCGCCCGACTTCACTCCTCGCCGCGGTGGACCGCAAGGAGACCGTGTCGCTGGCGGACTATCGGGGCCGCAGCCCCGTGTTCCTCGCCCTGTTCATCGGTCTGTGGTGCCCCTTCTGCCGGCGGGCAGATCGCCCAGATGGGAGCGACCGAGGGCAAGCTCAAGGCGCTCGGCGTGGAGACGCTCGGGGTCGTGGCCACGCCGCCGGAGAACGCCCAGCTCTACTTCAAGTTCCGCCCGACCCGCCTGCGCCTGGCCGCCGACCCTGAGCTCGTCACGCACCGCGCGTATGGCTTGCCGAAGCCTGTCCCGACCCCGGAGATGATGCAGGAGATGGGGACGGCACGGATCAATCCCACCGGCGAGTTTCCTGAGCCCCTGCCGATCCTGGAGGCGGCCGAGGCCATCGGATCGATTGACGGCTATGCGCGGACGCGAGACCGACTCGCGCCGACATGCAGCGGCAGTGGCCGCAGCTCAAGGGCCAGTTCCTGATCGATCGGGACGGCATCGTCCGCTGGGCCAACGTCGAGTGCGCGGCCGAGGGCTTCGCCGGAATCGGGAAGTTCCCTCCGAGGAGGAGATCCTCGCCGCCGCGCGGGCCCTGCCGCGCCGCTGACTGGGAAGAGCGGCTGCCGCCGTCAATCCAGAAAGGTCGAGGTGCCCATGTACCATGACGGATCGCGACGGCTCCAGGAGCGCTTCGACACGCGTCGGCTCGCCGGATCGGATGGTCGAGAAGATCGTCCACGGCGTCTTCACCGACGCCGACCGGGCCTTCATCGAGACCCGGCCCATGTTCTTCCTCGCCACCGCCGACGCGGAGGGCCGCCCGGACTGCTCGTACAAGGGCGGGCGGCCCGGCTTCGTCCGCGTGGTGGATCCGGAGACGCTGGCGTTTCCCAGCTACGACGGCAACGGCATGTTCAAGAGCCTCGGCAATCTCCTCGTCAACCCGCAGGTCGGCCTGCTCTTCATCGACTTCGAGAGCCCGAAGCGCCTGCGGGTGAACGGGCGGGCCACGGTGCACGAGGACGATCCGCTCCTCGCGGAGCTCGTCGGCGCCCAGCTCGTCGTGCGCGTGCGCGCCGAGGCGATCTTTCCGAACTGCCCGCGCTATATCCACACGATGACGACGGTGGAGACGTCGGTGTATGCGCCGTGCGAGGACCACACGCCGCCCGTGCCCGAGTGGAAGACAGCGGCCGATGTTCCGCGAGGTATTGCCGTCCTGTGACCCGGCATCCGGAGGAGACGGACATGCGTGAGCCGAGGGCGCTCATCAGCACGGACCAGCTTGCCGCCGCACTCGGGCAGCCGGATCTCCGGATCTACGACTGCACGACCTATCTCGAGCCGACGCCGCCGGGCAGCGACGACCCGTACATCGCCGTGCCCGGTCGCAAGACCTTCGAGGAAGGCCATGTGCCGGGCGCCGACTTCCTCGACCTGCAGGGCGAGTTCTCCGGATCGAGGCCACGCGGCTGCGCTTCATGATGCCGGCGACCGCGCAGCTCGAGGCGGCCTTCGGCCGTCACGGTGTGGGCGAGGGCGCTCGCGTCGTGCTCTACAGCATCGGCTCCATGATGTGGGCGACGCGCTTCTGGTGGATGCTGAGATCGCTCGGCTTCGACGGCGCGGCGGTGCTCGACGGCGGCTTCGACAAGTGGAAGGCGGAAGGGCGGCCCACGGAGAGCGGCGCCGCCGCGGGGCTATCCGCCGGCGCGTTCAAGGCCAGGCCGCGACCGGGCCTGTTCGTCGACAAGCGCGCGGTGCTGGGCGCGACCGGGAGCCGAACACCGTGATCGTCAACGCGCTCGGCCCCCAGTTCCACAAGGGCCTCGAGCCCAGCCGGTACGGCCGCCCGGGGCGCGTCCCGGCAGCGTCAATGTCCCGGCGGCGACGCTCGCCGATCCGGCGCAGAAGGACTTCACCGCGCTGGCCGACGCCGAGGCGAAGTTCAGGGCGCAGGGCGTCACGGCGGACAAGCGCGTGATCTGCTATTGCGGTGGCGGCATCTCGGCCACGATCGATCTCTTCGTGCTGCACCAGCTCGGCTACGACGACCTGACGCTCTACGACGGGTCCATGGGGGAGTGGGCGAAGGACCCCGCGCTGCCGATCGAGACCGACTGATCCGCTGTCGTCAGCCGCCGGCGATCGCGGGGGAGACGGAGCAGCCTCGGCTCGCGCGCGCCGCCAGCCCATCGCACAGCGACTCCCTCCGTCACCAGCGTGCTCGAGGCCCTGACGAGCGAGCCCGCGTCATCCAGTCAGAACTCGAGGCGCCGTCGCACCTCCTCTTGGAGTGCCTCGGGCAGCGAGCCCAGATCGGTCCGGAAGAGGTTGTTGTCCCAGGCCGGGATCTGGTCCACGAGAATGTCGCTGTGCTTGGCGAGTTGACAGATTCCCGCACGGACACGGACAGAGAGGAAACGCATCGCCTTCGACGAGACTCGTGGTCAGGGCAACACGACGGTGCTGCGCAGCCCTCCCTCGCCAAACTCGCTCGGCTGGATCGCGAGGCAGGGCCGCTGCTTCCCTGGCTTCGTTCCGACCCTCGGCTTCGAGGTCGACCATGTAGACGTGCCAGCGCTGCAGGCGCGCCCGATGGGTGGCGGCACTAGTCGAGGGGCGACCCAGACGACTGTGTCGTTGAAACTCGCGTGAGACCTTTTCGGCTTTCGGCCGCTACCATCGTCGCGGCCCTCCGCCAGCGCGCCACGCGTTCCCTCTTCTCGGCATCCCGCTCGAGCAGGTCGAGCGCGGAGCGAACGACATCGATCTTCGTTCGGGCGCCGAGCCGCCTTTTGAGTGTCTCGATGCGCTCAGCGTCCGCCTCTTGAAGCATGAGTGGCTTTCCCATGGGAGAACCTCCTGGATATAGCTATGAGTATATAAGCAAGAGTATACTCGGTCGGCAGATGGGACGAACGAGACGCGCGAGAGCCCCCTCACACAGCGGTCACCGCAGAGCACGTCGGCTGTGCCGGCATGGAGCCCGCGGCAGTGCCAGTCCCGCGCTAGGAGCCTGTCGGAGAAACCCGGCTAGAGCGACGAGAAGAGGGTCCAGCTGCGAGGCGGCGCCCGAAGGCAGCCGGCGAGGCGTACTCCTCTGTACGTTGAGCCGGCGGTCGAGGAGCGCCAACAGCAGATGGGCCTTATCGTCGCTCTAGCCGCCGGCGATCTGGGGAGGACGAAGACCTCGCTGTCGGGGGCGATGGGCTCGTGGAGCGTGTCCTGGTAGATCTGGCCGTCGATGGCCACGGCCACGCCCTCCGCGAGATGGGGGCCAGGGCCGGGTGGCGCTCGGCCAGCAGCTCGAACAGGTGCTTCACGGAGGTCGCCGCGAGGTCGAAATTCGCGGCGCCGCCCGTGAGCTGCACGAGATTGCCGACCAGCACCACCCGGGCCATGGGCGGATGGCTCAGTGCTTGGGCGGGCCTCCGTTGGTGCCCTTGCCGCGCTTGCCGTTGGTCGAGGGCTTGTTGAGCCCCTTGGCCTGGAGCGCCTTGAGCACCTTCGGAGGTGACATCGGCAGGTCGGTGAAGCGGATGCCGGTGGCCTGCTCGATGGCATTGGCGATGGCCGCCATGGGCGGCACGATGGGCGTCTCGCCGATTCCGCGCACGCCGTACGGATGGCGCGGGTTGGGCACCTCCACGATGATCGCGTCGATCATCGGGAGGTCGGACGCGACGGGCATCCGGTAGTCGAGGAAGCCCGCGTTCTGCAGCTTGCCGTCGGCGCCGTAGATGTACTCCTCGTTGAGCGCCCAGCCGACGCCCTGCGCGGCGCCGCCCTGGAACTGGCCCTCCACGTAGCTCGGGTGCACCGCCTTGCCCGCGTCCTGGGCCACGGTGTAGCGGAGGATGGTCACGCGCCCGGTCTCGGGGTCGACCTCGACGTCGACCAGGTGGGTGCCGAAGCTCGGGCCCGCGCCCTGGGCATTGATCCGCCCGACGCCGCCGATGGGGCCGCCGGTCTTGCCGGCGATCTTGGCGAAGTCCGCCACCGACATGGGCTTGGCCTTGCCGTTGGCGTCGCCGCCGACGGCCTTGACGACGCCGTGCTCGAACGTCACCTGCTCGACGGGCAGCTCCCAGAGCTTGGCCGCGCGCCGGCACAGCTCGCTCTTGATCTGCTTCGCCGCCTCCACCACGGCCATGGTGCCGGAGAAGGTGGAGCGGCTGCCGCCGGTGAGGAAGTTGAAGCCGAGCGAGCCCGTGTCGCCGATGATCGGGCGCACCTTGTCGTAGGGGACGCCCGAGCTCGTCGGCGGCGACCATGGCGAGCGAGGCGCGCAGGCCGCCGATATCCGGCGTGCCCGCCATCAGGGACACCGTGCCGTCCTCGTTCACCGTGAGGGAGGCGCACGTCTCGCCGCCGATGTTGAACCAGAAGCCCGAGGCGACGCCCCGGCCCTGCCACTCGTCGAGCGGCGTGGTGTAGTGATTCGTCTTCTCGACGGCGTGGAGCGTTTCGGTGAGGCCGATGGGCCCGAACTTCGGGCCGTAGGCGCGCCTTGGTGCCCTCCCGCGCCGCGTTCTGCAGGCGCAGCTCCACCGGATCGATCTCGAGCTTCTTCGCGATCTCGTCCACCACGCTCTCGACGGCGAACTCGGAGATCGGCGCGCCGGGCGCCCGGTAGGCGGCGACCTTCGGCCGGTTCGAGACCACGTCGTAGCCGATGACCTTGACGTTCTCGATGTCGTACGGCGCGTACGCGCACATCACGCCGGGCTGCACGGGTGAGCCCGGGAAGGCGCCCGCCTGGTACTTCAGCTCGGCGAAGCCGGCGACGAACTTGCCGTCCTTCGTCGCGCCCATCTTGACCTTGATGTTGGCGCCCGACGTCGGGCCGGAGGACTTGAACACGTCCTCGCGCGACATGACCATCTTCACCGGACGCTTGGCCTTCTTCGACAGGGCCACCGCGAGCGGCTCGAGGTAGACCACCGTCTTGCCGCCGAAGCCGCCGCCGATCTCGGAGGCGGTCACGCGGACCTTGCCGATGTCCATGCCGAGGAGGCGGGCGCAGTGGGCGCGCACGATGAAGTGGCCCTGCGTCGAGCACCACACCTCCGCCGAGCCGTCCTCGGACACGCTGGCGAGCGTGGCATGCGGCTCGATGTAGCCCTGGTGCACCGGGGCGGTGTTGAACTCGCGCTCGACGATGACGTCCGCCTTGGCGAAGCCGGCCTCGATGTCGCCCAGGACGATCTCGATCCGCTTGGCGACGTTCGAGGGCTTGTCCGGCTTAGGCTCGACGCCGACCGTGAACAGGTCGTCGTGAAGCAGCGGCGCGCCGGGCTGCATGGCCTCCACCACGTCGATGACGTGCGGGAGCACCTCGTACTTCACCTCGATGAGCTTGAGCGCGCGCTTGGCGATGGCGGTGCTGGTCGCGGCCACCGCGGCCACGGGATGGCCCTCGTACAGCACCTTCTCGCGGGCGAGGACGTTCCGGACCATGTCCTTGTAGTTGATCATCATCTCGCCGGCCGGAATGAACTCGCTCGGCTGGTCGGCCGAAGTCCTCGCGGGTGACGACGGCCTTCACGCCGGGGAGCTGCTCGGCCTTGGACGTGTCGATCGAGATGATGCGCGCGTGGGCGTGCGGGCTCCGCAGCACGCGGCCGACGAGCTGACCCGCCATCTGGAGGTCGGCGCCGAAGCGGGCGCGGCCCGTGACCTTGTCATGGCCGTCCGGCCGGATGGTGCGCGTGCCGACGATCGCCGGCGAGAGATCGGGGGAGTCGTGAGGGTTGGAGCCATGGGGTCAGCCTCTCATTTCCGCGGCAGTGGCCATCACCGCTTTCACGATCTTGTCGTACCCGGTGCACCGGCAGAGATTGCCCGCGAGCCAGTAGCGGACCTCGGTCTCGGTTGGCTCGAGATTGCGCTCGAGCAGCGCCTTCGAGGCGACGAGGACGCCCGGCGTGCAGATCCCGCATTGCAGCGCGGCATGCTCGAGGAACTTCTGCTGGAGCGGATGGAGGGTCTCGCCGCTCGCCATGCCCTCGATCGTCTCGATCGAGGTGGCCCGCCACCTCGCAGCCGAGCACGAGGCAGGAGCAGACGAGCCGGCCGTCCAGCATGACGCTGCAGGCGCCGCAGTCGCCCGAGGAACACCCTTCCTTGCTGCCCGTGAGTGAGAGCCCGTCGCGGAGCACGTCGAGCAGCGTGTCCTCCGTCTCGCAGAGGAACTCGACCTCGTCTCCGTTCACCGTTGCCGTGACGTGATGCTTGGCCATCAGTTCAGTTCTCCTTCGCCCGCTCGATTGCGATCAGGGCCGCGCGGCGCGTGAGCACGCCGGCGACCTGGGTCCGGAACTCCACGGTGCCGCGCTTGTCGTCGATGGGCTGGCACGCCGCCCGCGCCGCCGCCTCGAGCCGATCCTGCGCCGGCCGGTCGAGGCTGCTTCCGACGATGGCCTGCGCCGCCGCGGGCACCAGCAGCACCTTCGCGGCCACCGCGCCCAGCGACACGCGCGCCGCGGTGATGACGCCCTTGCCGTCGACGGTCAGGTTGACGCCCGCGCCCACCACGGCGATGTCCATCTCCGTGCGCGGGATGAACCGCAGGTAGGCGTCGCCCGAGCCCTTGGGGCGGGGGGCAGGAAGAAGGACACGAGGAACTCGCCCTTGGTGAGCGAGAGCTTCCTCGGCCCGAGCATCACGTCCTCGACCGGGATGTCGCGCCGGCCCTTCGGCCCGGCGACGGTGGCGACCGCGCCCGCCGCGATGAGCGCGGGCACGCTGTCCGCCGCCGGCGAGCCATTGCACAGGTTGCCGCCCATGGTCGCCCGGCCCTGGATCTGCGTCGACCCGATGAGGTTCGCGGCCTCGACCACCCCGGGCCAGGCTTTCCGGAGCGCGGCGTTCTCCTTGAGCTCCGCCCCCGTCACCGCGGCGCCGACGCGCCAGCCGCCCTTTTCCTGGGCAACCGCACGGGTCTCGGGGATCTTCTTGATGTCGACGATCAGCTCGGGGTCAGGACGTCGGCGCGCATCTGGACGAGCAGATCGGTGCCCCCGGCGAGCACGCGGGCATCGCCCCGGGCTCCGGCGAGCAAGGCGACCGCCGTGTCGAGTGATTCGGGTGCTTCGTATCGCATGGTGGTGGTGTCACTCCCTTGTGCTCGGTTGGACTGCCGTTGCTTCGGCCTCCGCAGCTAAGGATGGGCGACCGCCTCGCCGCTGTCAACCCGGGCGACCGTGCCCCGCGGCATGATATCGTACGCGGCACTGTTCTCCAACGACGGAGGTGGACGATGGCGCTTCGCTCTGGACGATCACTGGCGGTCTTGAGTCTCACGGCCGTCCTCATGGTTTTCGGGCCCGGCGGTCCTCCTGAGGCCCAGGACAAGTCAGCCCAGGACAAGCCCCGGGCGGGCGGCGAGCTCATCTTCGTGGTGGCCGCGGAGCCCCCGGCTTCGACGCGCACCGGGAAGAGACGTTCGCGATGCTCCACCCGATCGGGCCGCACTACAGCACGCTCATGCGGGTCGATCCGACGGACAAGACCGGGACGAAGTTCATCGGGGACCTCGCCCAGTCCTGGACGGTCTCGCCCGACAAGCGCACCTACACGTTCAAGCTGCGCCAGGGCGTGAAGTTCCACGATGGCGCCGTGATGACCTCGAAAGACGTGAAGGCGTCCTACGACAAGATCGTCTTCCCGCCGGCCGACATCGCCTCGAGCCGGAAGGAGCAGTACAAGGCCGTCGAGGCGGTCGAGGCGCCGACGCCCGACACCATCGTGTTCCGGTTGAAGTATCCGGAAGCCTCGTTCATCGCCAGCGTGTCCTCGCCGTGGAACTGGATCTACCGGGCCGAGATCCTCGCCAAGGACCCGCACTGGTACGAGAAGAACATCAACGGAACCGGGCCGTTCAAGTTCGTCGAGTACGTGCGCGGCTCGCACTGGGTCGGCAAGAAGAATTCCGACTACTGGGACAAGGGGAAGCCCTACCTCGACGGCTACCGCGCGGTGTTCATCCAGGACGCGGGGGCGCAGGTCGCCGCGATCCGGGGCGAGCGCGCCATGATCCAGTTCCGCGGCTTCAGCCCGCAGCAGCGCGATCAGCTCGTGCAGGCGCTGGGCAGCAAGATCACGGTTCAGGAGAGCCCGTGGAACTGCTCGATCCAGGTGGCGATGAACCAGCAGAAGAAGCCGTTCGACGACAAGCGCGTGCGCCGCGCCCTGACCCTGGCCCTGGACCGGTGGGGCGGCTCGAAGGCGCTCTCGCGCATCGCCGTCGTGAAGGACGTGGCCGGCATCCAGGTGCCGGGGACGCCATGGGCGACGCCGCCCGAGGAGCTGATGAAGCTGGCGGGCTACGGCACGGACGTGAACGCGGCGCGCGCCGAGGCGCGGCGCCTGCTGAAAGAGGCGGGCGCCGAGAACCTGTCGTTCACGCTGACGAACCGCGCCGTGCCGATGCCCTACGAGCCGGTCGGCATCTGGCTCATCGACCAGTGGCGTCAGATCGGCGTCAACGTGAAGCAGGTCGTGCTGGAGTCGGCGGCGTGGCTGCAGGTGCAGAAGTCCGGCGAGTTCGAGGTGTCGACCAATGCCCCGTGTAACTCCATCGTCGAGCCCGACATGGATCTGCACTGGTATCTCACGACGTCGCCGGTCAACTTCAGCCGCCACAAGGACACGGTGATGGACGAGCTCTATCTGAAGCAGTCCCGCGCCACCGACCCGGAGGAGCGGAAGAAGTACCTGCGCGCGTTCGAGAAGCGCCTCTACGACGAGGAGGTGCACTTCATCCACGCACTCCAGTGGAACCGGATCGTGCCGCACATGACGAAGGTGCGGGGCTGGACGATCACGCCGAGCCACTTCCTGAACTGCCAGCTCGACGGAGTCTGGCTCAGCGAGTAGCCTGGGCATCTCCGACCCGGTAAGAATCACTCGGGTCGAGCCGAATCCCCGCGCCGGGGGCCCATCGGATCGGCGGGAGTGGCCGATGAGCCACTCCCGCCTCGAGGCACGCGCATTGCAACTCGTCAGCGTCATGCCACGGACAAAGCGTCCGACCAGCTCGCGCGACCAGTCATCGACGCGGCACGTTATTGGCGGCGGAGATTCGCCCCTTCATCGCCCTCGCGACGGGTGCGCTCGTCGTCGCGTGTCTCTACTGGGGTCAGGGCGTCCTGATCCCGGTCGCGCTCGCCGGCCTGCTCGCATTCCTGCTGAGCCCGGTGGTCAACGCGATAGACCGATGGGGTGCCGGGCGCGCGACGTCCGTCCTCGTCGTCGTTCTCCTCGCCTTTTGCCTCGCGGGCGGCGTCGGATGGGTGCTCCTGCGCCAGCTCGTGTCCCTCGCCGACGAGCTTCCCCAGTACAGCGCCCATATCCGGCAGCGCGTGGCGGATCTGCGCGGTCTGAGCAAGGGCGGCTCCGTCGAGAAGGTCCAGCGCACCCTGACCGAGGTCGTGGGCGAGATGCAGAAGGCCGAGCCCAAGGCCGCGGCCGCCAAGCCCATCCCGGTCATCGTCCAGCCGCCTTCGACGCTTCTGGCCCGTCTGCCGCGGTCTGCTCGACGTGCTCGCCGCCACCGGCGTGGTGACGGTGCTCGTGATCTTCATGCTGTTCGAGCGGCAGGACTTGCGCGATCGGCTGATTCGGCTGGTGGGCTATCGCCGCGTCACCGTGACGACGAGGGCGCTCGACGAGGCGACGGCTCGCATCACCCGGTACCTGCTGATGCAGTCCATCATCAATGGGAGCTTCGGGCTCGCGCTGGGGATCGCGCTCTTCCTGCTGGGGATTCCGTATGCGGCGCTCTGGGGGTGCCTGGCCGCCGCCCTCCGTTTCATTCCGTACGTCGGGGCGGTGACCGCCGTGCTACTGCCCACCGCGCTGGCCCTCGCCGTGTTCCCCGGCTGGAGTCGAGCGCTGCTCATCATCGCCGTCTTCCTGGCGCTCGAGCTCACGGCCTACATGGTCGTGGAGCCGTGGCTCTACGGCCAGAGCGCCGGCGTGTCGCCGGTCGCGCTCCTCGTGGCGGTCATCTTCTGGACCTGGCTCTGGGGGTCCGTGGGCCTCTTGCTCGCCACGCCGCTGACCGTCTGTCTCATCGTCCTCAGCAAGCATCTGCCGTCGATGGGCTTTCTCGTGCTCCTCATGGGCGACGACCCGGTCCTGGAACCGAAGGCGCGCTACTACCAGCGGCTCCTCGCCCGGGATCAGGACGAGGCGGCCGACATCGTCGAGGACTACGTCAAGGCCAATGATCCCGGAGTCCGTGTACGACGAGGTCTTGCTTCCCGCTCTCTACTACGCCAAGCAGGACTGTGAGCGAGAGAGGATCAGCGAGGCAGACGCCGAATTCGTGGCCCACGCGACGCGAGAGATCGCCGAGGATCTGGACCAGACCGTCCGAGCACGGCGACCCCGGACACGACAGCGGCGGAGAGCAGCCTCGTGCCTCGGCGCCTCCTGTTCCTGTGTCCGGCCCGCGACGAGATCGACGCGCGTCGCCCTCGCGATCGCCGGCCAGCTCATCGACGCGACCCGCTGGCAGGTCGAGATCCTGGGGCCGTCCATGTTGACGTCGGAAGTGGCCCAGCTCGTGGAAGAGCGCCGCCCGGCGCTGGTCTGCATCGGGTCGGTGGCGCCGGGCGGAGTGAGCCACACGCGGCACCTGTGCAAGCGCCTGCGCGCGCGATGTCCCGACCTCAACCTGGTGGTGGGGCGCTTTGGCCTTCACGACGAGTCCGCCGACGAGCAGCAGCAGCTCGTGGAAGGAGGCGCCGGCCACATCGCGCCGACCATGCGCGACCTTGCGCGGCACGTCGCGGAGCTGAGCTTGCTGGCCGAGACCTCCGGTTCAGAGGGCAGGGAAGCGCAGGAGATGCGCGTCCCAGCCGCGCGTCACCCGCTCCTCGACGCCCGGCCGGTCTAGGCGCAGTCCGAACACCTGAGCGAGCCGTCGCACGAGGGCCTGGCCGGTCTCCACACGGCGGCCGGCCCGCGCCGCGGCGAGCACGTCGTCGGCCAGGGATTCGAGCCTGCCGAGCGCCGACGGTGTGTTCAGGTCGTCGTCCATCGCCGCGGTGAAGTCGGCCTCGGCGCCGGCCACGTCCTGCGGCTCGCCGTTCGCCCCGGATACCGTGGCCGCGGCGCGCAGCTTCTCCGCGCGCTGCGCGGCGTGAGCGAGCTCGTCGGGATCGTGGCTCCATCCGAGGCGATAGTGATGCCCGTCCGAGGTAGAGGCGGAGCGCGTCCGGCGACCAGTGCTTCAGCAGGTCGCCCACCATGACCAGGTTGCCCAGTGACTTGCTCATCTTGGCGCCTTCGTGCTCGACCATGGCCGTGTGCAGCCAGGCGCGGACGAATGGCGAGCGGCCCGTGACGGGCTCGGCCTGGGCGATCTCGCACTCGTGATGCGGGAAGACCAGGTCGCCGCCGCCGCCGTGAAAGTCGAGCGTGGGCCCCAGAAAGCGCGTGCTCATCACCGAGCACTCGATGTGCCAGCCGGGACGGCCCGGACCCCAGGGGCTGTCCCAGGTCGGCTCGCCCGGCGCCTGCGCCTGCCACAGCACGAAGTCGAGGGGATCGCGCTTGTGCGGATCGTCGGGCCGGTTGCCGCGCTCATTGGCGACCTCCAGCATCTCGGACCGGGGCAGATGACTGAGCCGGCCGAAGGCGGGCCAGGCATCGACGTGGTAGTAGACGCTGCCGCCCGACACGTAGGCGAGGCCGCGCTCGATCAGCGCGCCGACGGCGGTGACGATGTCGGGGATGACGTCGGTGGCGCGCGGGTACTCGTCCGGCGGGCGGACGTTCAGGACCTGCATGTCGCGGATGAAGTGCGAGGTCCAGCGATTGCCGAGGGCGCGCCAGTCCTCACCGACCTCGGCCGCCTTGCGCAGGATGTCGTCGTCGATGTCGGTGACGTTCTGGACGTAGCGCACGGCCAACCCTGGCCCTCGAGGTGCCGCACGAGCACGTCGGCGACCGTGTAGGTGAAGGCGTGGCCGAGATGCGTGGTGTCGTAGGGTGTGATGCCGCACACGTAGAAGGTGATAACCGGACCGGTGGGCTCGAGCGGCTCGACCGCGCCCGACAGCGTGTTGTGAAGACGTTCACGCCCGTCATCCTAGCAGGACGGGGTCTTTAACGGGCGGCTTCGCCCGTCGAGCTCGCTCAAGGGCTGCCGGGCGCGAGCGGCGGTCCAGGCGCATCGCGAGCTGGCCTCACTGGCCCAGACCCGGCGCGGTCGGGTGATCGACCGGACCGGTTCACCACTGTTCGACACTGTCCGACGCTGCGCAGAGTCGGCGACGACGGCATATAACGTATGCCGAGATCGTTGAATGTCTCGCGTGGCACGCATACTGCTGTCCCTCACTGTTGCGACTCCAAATCTACCAGAGGGGGACATCGAGCGATGAACCGGACCACGTGGTGCATGACGATCGGACTGGGCGCATGCCTGACGCGGCGTCGGGATGCTGGCGGGCACACCCACGGGAGAGCGGGCGTCCGCTGGGCGCCCGCCGGACATGACCTGGCAGCTATCGACGATTCCTGATTGGCGCGATCCGCTTCGCCGCGCGGACGCGGCCTGTCGGAGGGTGATGCGCAGGGCGCCGAGCGGGCCCGGGACGAGGCCTATCGCCTGGCGCTGGCGACTTCGGACCCCTATGCCATGATCGAGGTCGGCCGAGCCTATCTCCTCGATCGGCGAGGCCGTGTACGACCATCCGATGGCCGCGCGCCCGCGCGCGGCGAATCTTCCTCTCGGCGCTCTTCCTGGGGAGAGGACTCGGGAGCGTCCATGCCGTGGCCGACGCCGCTGAAGCGCTCGCGGCGCTCGGAGACCAGGATCTGGCCGCTCGCGCGCTTCCGCATCGCGGTCACGCTGGCACAGCGAGGCCGCGATGCCGGTGTCGACCGCGTCACGGCTCCAGCGGGATCGCGTGTTCGGGATTCGGGCGAGGACCGGCCGCGCTGCGTCCGGCATCGAAATCGTGCGACGCGCGCCGAGAGGACCCTGAGGACGCGCCTGAGCAGACTGCGACACGCGGCCCACCTGCGACCATGGCACCAGAGTGACGATCAGGTCGCCTCCGACGGGGTCCTGACGGCCAGGCACCAGCTGCCGGAGCGACGGGACCCAGGGCGCCGGTCAGATGACCCCGCGCTGGTGCCAAATCGGCGATCTGATCCTTTGTGTAGCCGATCGACGTCAGGATGTCCTCGTTGTCCTGGCCGAGCTCCGGCGCCGGGGTCCGGATCGGAAGCCGCGTGGCGCCGTGGGACACGGGATGGCCGAGGATGGTGAGATCGCCGAGGACCGGGAGTGCACCGGCTGCGCCATGCCGAGGTGCTTCACCTGGGGATCGGCGAACGACTCGTCGATGCGATAGATCGGCCCGCACGGCACGCCCGCGCGGTTCAGGATCTCGATCCACTCGGCGCTCGTCTTCTTGCGCGTCACCGGCATCAGGACCTCCATGATCTCGTCCCGATTGGTCGACCGCGCCCGCGAGGTGGCGAAGCGCGCGTCGGTGAGCAGGTCGGGCCGCTCGATGGCGCGGCAGAACCGCCCGTAGAGGTCGTCGCCGCTCGCGGCGATATTGATGTGCCCATCCTGCGTCTCGAAGACGCCCGTGGGAATGCCCGTCGGATGGTTGTTCCCCGCCTGGGGCGGCACCTCGCCGCTCATCAGCCAGCGCGACGCCTGGAAGTCGAGCATGGAGAGCATCGCCTCGAGCAATGAGGTGTGCACCCACTTCCCCTCGCCCGTGGTCTCGCGCTCGATGAGCGCGACGAGGATGCCCTGCGCGAGGAAGATCCCCGAGCACAGGTCGGCGATCGGAATGCCCACGCGCACCGGACCCTGGCCCGGAATGCCGGTGATGGACATGAGGCCGCCCATCCCCTGGGCGATCTGATCGACGCCGGGCCGATCCCGATACGGCCCGTCCTGCCCGAAGCCGGAGATGCTGCCGTAGATCAGGCGCGGATTGATCGGGCGCAGGCTCTCGTAGTCGATGCCGAGTCGGCGCTTCACGTCGGGGCGGTAGTTCTCCACGACGATGTCGGCGTCCTGCGCCAGCCGCTTGAAGACGGTCACCCCGTCGGGCTCGCGGAGGTTCAGCGTGATGCTCTTCTTGTTGCGGTGCAGGTTCTGGAAATCGAACCCGTGACGATTGCCGCCCATGCCGTCGCCGGTGCGCCCGCCGGGCATCTCGATCTTGATCGCCGTGGCGCCCCAGTCGACGAGCTGCCGCACGCAGGTCGGGCCGGCCCGCGCCCGGGTCAGGTCGAGCACCGTGAACCGGCCGAGGGAAGCGTCGCGGGGCTCATGAGCCTGGCCTCCTGCGGCCGGCGATCCTTCCAGGGTGTCGCGTCCTCGTAGGCCCAGCCGATGCGCAGCGCCATCGCCTCCTCGCCCGCCCGGCAGACGATCTGGAGCGAAAGCGGCAGGCCGCCTGGGGTAAAGCCGTCCGGCACCGCGAGGCCGCAGAGGCCCAGGTAGTTGACGGGCCGTGTGAAATGGGCGCCCGTGCCCGACTGATCGACCTGGTCGATCGGCAATGGCGGCGTCAGCGACGTCGGCGTCAGGAGCGCGTCGACGCCGGCCAGCGCCGCGTTGAAGGCGCGGCGATGCTCCTCCATCTGCGCGAGCGCCAGCAGGTAGTCGCGCGCCGACACGCCCCGTCCGACCTGGATCCGCGGGCGGATGTGCGGGTCGACGGGCAGGCGCTCGTCGTCCACCAGGTGCCCCACGAAGCGATAGCCCTCGGCACCGATGATGCGGCCGGTCGCGGCGATGTAGTCGGTGAACCGATGCGGCAGCGCCGGGCGGACGATCTCGGCGCCGAGCTTCGCGAGCGTGTCGACGGCCGCGTCGTAGGCGGCCAACACGTCCGCATCGACGCCCACGCCGCTCCGCGTCCGGCATCACGGCGAGCCGGAGCCCGGCGGTGCCGCGCGTGAGCGTCGGCAGCGGATCGGCGGGCGCCCACGCGAGCGTCTGCGGGTCGCGGGGATCGGGCCCGCTCAGCACGCGGTAGATCAGGGCCGCGTCTTCCACGGAGCGCGCCATGGGCCCGGGCGTGTCGAGGGTGGTGGACAGCGGCAGGACGCCGTAGGTGCTGATCCGCCCCGCCGTCACCTTGAGCCCGACGATGCCGCACCACGCGGCGGGCAGCCACACCGAGCCGCCCGTGTCGGTGCCGATGGCGACCGGCGCCAGGCCCGCGCGCGACGGCGACACCGAGCCACTCGACGATCCGCCCGGCGTCCGGTGGACCGCGAGGTCCCAGGGATTTCTCGGATTGCCCATGTGCGTATTCGTGCCCCAGCTCCCCATGGCGAACTCGACGGTGTGCGTCTTGCCGAGGACGATCATTCCCGCGGCGATGAGCCGCTCGGCGAGGGTCGCGGTGACGGGCGACACGCGCTCCGCCCACACCTTGGAGCCCCCGTGGTGACGCGCCCCTCGAGGTCGATCAGATCCTTGAGCGCGATGGGCACGCCGTGGAGCGGTCCCACCCGGTGCCCGGCGCGGATCGCGCGATCGGCGCCCTCCGCGGCGAGCCGCGGCGTCGGCCTCGTACACCGCGATGAAGGCGTGCAGCGAGGGATTGCGGCGGCGAATCCGCTCGAGCAGCGCCTCGACGGCGTCCACGGGAGACAGCGTGCGCGCGCCGAAGGCGCGGGACAGTTCGGCGACGGTGGCCCACACGGGATCGATCCGGGTCATGTGCGGTCTCCTCGGTGCGGTTTCCTCAAACGGATGAGCATCACGGCCGTCGGCCAGACGGCGAACGGACGCGATTGTATCACCGCGGGCGGGACCGCCCCGCGCCTTCGCCGGCGCCCTCGGCCTTGGATCGTAGCCAGGCGCGGCTGTAGGCTCCGCGCGCCACCGCCGGCCTCGCGAGGAACAGGTCGATCTGCATAGGTCAGATCGCAGCTCCTCGAGCAGCGCTCCGGCTTCCTTCAGGTCCTTCGTGCCGAAGCCCTCGGTGAACCAGCCGTGAATGGGCGCGAGGAGCTCGCGCGCTTCCGTCGCTTGCCCTGCCTTTGCCACAGTTTCGCGAGGCTGGTCGACGTGCGCAGCTCCCAGGACTTTGCCTGCTGATGGCGCGCGCAGTCGGGCGAGGCGAGATAGTTCCGTTCCGCGCCCTCGAGGTCGCCCTTGAGCGAGAGCATCCAGCCCTTGAGCCGCAGGATCTCGGCGTAGTGAATTCTCTCCTCCCAGCCTGGCCGTTCTACCTGGGCGATCTGCTCGTCCGATCAGGTGCAGGGCGCCGTCGAGGTCGCCCAGAAGCAGCCATGCCCTCGGCGAGAACCGATTGGCAGTAGGGACTGTAGAGCCTTGCCTCCGCTTGCTTCCCAGAGCGACAGACCGGCCTTGAGCGTCTGCATTCCCTCTGCCGCCCGCCCTTCACGGATCAGTGCCAGCCCGTACTGGACCGGAGCTAGAACCGCATGAAAGAGAGGAAGGCTGTTCTCGCGGCCGACATCCTCGGATTCTTCGGCACGCTTGCGCAGTTCCTCGGGCTCGCAGCGATGGTCGAACGCTGCCGCCCCGATTGTCAGTGCCCAGCCGAGATCGAAAGCGTGACCTTGCCGGCGAGCGTACTCATGCTTTGGCGTCGCTGACCTGTACGGCCTGGTCCGGGTAGCCCAGCATCCAGGTCCAGTGCGAGGGACGTAAACGCCGACCACCGTCTTCGGGCCTTGGTTGGTGAGGTTGACCATATGGCGATCCGCGTCCTCCCTGGTAGAGGGCCAGCACCTCTGTCCCCATGCTCCCGGGCCTTGATGAGCTCGCCTAGAAGAGCATAGGAGCCATGGCCTCCGTGTGTCCGACGATCAGCAAGTCGGAATCGCCACGTGGCCTCGGCCGCGTCGAGCGTGTCCTTGACCAAGTCGAGGGACTCGGCGATCCGGCCCCGGCAGAGAGACGTTGAGATCACACAGTCCCCAGAAGATGGGCAGCAGCGCGTCGGTCTGACCGAGCGACCTCGCGAGCGCGAGCGCAGGATGGAAGGTCGCCCAGACCTCCGGGGCTGGCCAGCCCTTGAGCGCCAGCCAGGCGGTCCCCAGGACGCTGCGCAGTGCCAGCTCGCGGCATCCTCTCCTGCGCGTCGGGCAGCGTCGCGACCAGTTCCAGCCCCTTGTTCAGGTGCGAGATCGATTCGCCGAGCGCCATGCGCCCGAGCGCCAGCTCACCGGCCTTCTGCCACAGCGGGATGGCCCGCTGGAGCTGCCCCGCTTGCGTGTCGTGATGCGCCGAGCAGCTCGGGCTCGGTGTCTTTGACGTGCGGGAAACGCTCCTCGATCACCCGCGCGATCTTGGCGTGCAGCTCCTGGCGCCGGCTCTTGAGCAGCGAGTCGTAGGCCGCGTCCTGTACCAGCGCGTGCTTGAAGGTGTAGGTGGCATCGGGCGGCGTGCCGCGGCGAAACGCCAGCCCCGACTCGGTGAGCCGCGCCAGCGCGTCGTCGAGTTGCGCCTTGCGCATCGGGCGCGACCGCGGCGATCAGCTCGTAGCTGAACTCGCGCCCAATGGCCGCGCCGATCTGCGCGATCTCCTTCACCGGCATCGAACCGGTCCAGCCGCGCCATCAGCGAATCGCGCAGGGTGGCCGGGATGGTGACGGTGCGGGCAGCGCCGGCGTAGTCGTAGTGATCGCCCGCGTCTTGAGCTCGCCGGATTCGAGAATGGACTTGGTCAGCTCCTCGACGAACAGCGGCACCCCGTCGGTCGTGCCAGGATCTGCTCGAGCAGCTCGGCGGGCAAGCGCTTTGCCGCCGGCCAGCTCCGACACCATCGCGCTGCTTTGCGCGCGGGTGAGCTTGGACAGGTTCAGCGCCGTCGACATGCCCGTGCTCGGACCAGCGCGACGGAAACTCGGGCCGGTGGGTGAGCACGATCAGCAGCGGAATGTTCCTCACCCGGTCGATCAGCAGGTCGAGCACCTCGAGCGTGGTGGGATCGGCCCAGTGCGCATCTTCGAACAGCATCACGCGTGGGTTGCCTGCGCGCGGCCGCTTCGGTCAGATCGACCAGCGTCCGGAGCGTCTCGTCCTTGTGCTTCTGCGGCGTCATCGGCGAGCGGCCCGTAGCGCTGCCTCGCAGGGAATGGACAGCATCGACGGCGACGAAGCGCACATCGCCGAGCGGCCGGCCGTACCGGTTGACGATCAGCGCCTCGAGCTTGTCGAGCTTGGACTCGGGCGCCTCGTCGCGGCCGAACTTCAGCGCGCGCTCGAAGTTGTCGATGATGGGCCAGAAGGCGCTGTTCACGTAGTAGGGCGAGCACTGGAAGCGCAGGGTGCCGGCGCCCTGCGCCTCCAGCCGCTCGCGCAGCGCGCTCAGGATGCGGCTCTTGCCGATGCCCGGCTCCCCGGAGAGCAGCACCACCTGGCCTTCGCCATCCTGGGCCAGCTGCCAGCGCTCCAGCAACAGGCCGATCTCCTGCTCGCGCCCGACCAGCGGCGTCAGTCCTTCATGCGTGGCGGCATCGAAGCGGCTGGCCGCCTGCGCTCACGCCCAGGATGCGATAGGCATGGGTCGGGTGGGCGATGCCCTTCAGCGTCTGCTCGCCCAGGTCTTCGTAGTCGAAGGCGCCACCGGCCAGAGCGATGCACCCGCTCGCTCACCACGATGCTGCCGGGCTGGGCGATGGCCTGCAGCCGGGAGGCCAGATTCATCGTCTCGCCCACCGCGCCCTTCTCGGCCGAGGACGACCACCACCAGCCCGGTGGCGATGCCGATGCGCACCTGCAGGTGGCCGGCATCGGCAACGTCGAGCCTGGACAGCGATTCGATGATCTCGAGCCCCGCATGGATGGCCCGCTCCGCTTCGCCCTCGTGCGCCAGCGGGTAGCCGAAGAAGGCGACGATGCCATCGCCCAGGCGCTGGAACACGTAGCCCTCGTAGCGGGTGATGCACACCGCGCAGGCATCCTCGTAGCTGCGGATGATCCGCTGCAGCACTTCGGGATCGACCCGCGAGGCCAGCTCGGTGAAGCCCACCATGTCGCAGAACAGCACCGTGAGCTGACGGCGTTCACCAGTCTCAGCCGGCAGTGTGGACAGCAGGAACGCTCGAAGCTCCACGCTTGCGTGGAAGTCGGGTGGACCTCGACGCTCGCGGAGGCGAGTGGGCCGCCATCACCTTCGAGGTCCGCGAGCGCCTTGAGCAGTTTCTTGCGGGGTCCTAGAGGCAGTCCGAGCTCTTGGAGGTCCTTTTCGGTGAGCAGCCGCAACGCCTCGAGATCGACCTCCTGCTCAGCCAAGACGGATGCGTACCGGTCAGGCCCAGTCGCCGGAGCCAGGACGACAACGGTGTCCATGTTCTCCTCCGCCTTGAGGATCGACTGTGTCGTTGCGCGGGGTCGCACGACGGGAGCGTTGTAGCTCGAGCCCCGGGCCATACCTGGGCCCAGAATTGCGGCCTTCAGCGTGCTGGCATATTGCCCTCGCGACCCTCCCGGGTCAAAGAGGACGATCACCGTCAAAACCGGCGCGCCGCGCGCCGCCAGGACGATCAGCGGCGCGGTTTGCGCGTTGACGAAGTGTGCGCTTGGGTGTACTTCGAGTGTACAAAGGAGACGAGTCATGACCCAGCTCACGATCTCTGAGGCGCGCAAGGAGTTTCTCGATCTACCCGAGCAGCTCGCGCGTGAGCCTGAGCGCGCAGTCATCATCACGCGCCGAGGGCAGCCTGTACTCGCCGTCCTGCCGTGGGAGTTTTACGAGAGCATCGTCGAGACGCTCGAGGTGCTCAGCGAGCCTGAACTGATGGCGGAGCTTCGTGAGAGCATCGAGGACATCGAGCGTGGCCGTCTACTGAGCCATGAGGAGGTTGGGGCCCGTCTCGGGCTATGAGCGATTCCGGTCTACGCCGATCAAGGCAACCCCTTGCTCTCCGAGGCTGGCTTCTTCCCGCAGTGTCCGCGCCGTCGGCCAGAAGTACCGCATCGTCTACCGCGTCGATCGGCAGTCGCACCCATGAGCCTCTCTCGGACGCGCGCTCCTCGCCTTCTCTCACGACGTGACGCCCGGCAGCGAGCCGGACTGGACGGAATGGCATGACCGCGAGCACATCCCGGAGCGCCTGTCGATCCCCGGGTTCCTGCGCCTCCGGCGCTACGTCGCGCTCGGGGCCGGGCCGCGCTTCTTCTACTTCTACGAGACGGAGAGCCTCGACGTCCTGCAGAGCCCGGCCTATCTCGAGCGCCTGAGCAATCCGACGCCGTGGACGACGCGCTGCATGCAGTACGTCGTGAACAACAAGCGGACGGCGTGCCGGGTCGCGGCGACCCTCGGCGACGCGCTCGGCGGCGTGCTGGGCGTCGTCGAGGTCGGACCCGCGCCGGGACGCGCCGACGCGCTCCGCCAGTGGCTCGTGGGCACGGCGCTGCCCGCGGCACTCGCCATGCCGGGCATCGTGGGCGCGCACCTCGGTGAGGCGGACGCCGCCGCCACCACGGTCAAGACCGACGAGAAGAAGCTGCTGCAGACTCCCGATGCGATGGCGCGATGGCTGGTGATGCTCGAGGGCGTGGACCGCGACATGCTCGCCCGGGCCATGCGGCAGGTCCTGAGCGACTCGGCGCTCCGCGCGGCCGGCGCCGAGGGGAGATCGATCGCCGGGACTATCAGCTCGGCTTCGTGATGGCTCGCGCGCCTGACGCGCCGCTCGCGCCCCCGGCCGCCGAGCCCATGACCTCAGCGGAACCTCGATGCCGAAGTACTCCGGGCGATCTTCTTGTTGTGCCCAGCGTCCGACGTAATGTTAGCTCCCGGACCGCTGATCGACCAGGGCACGCGGTCAGGGCGATTCCCTTCTGGGCGGTCGGGCTCGCCCTGACGAGCGGCTCGGCGAGGCGCTGGAGCTGGCGATCGTAAGCCAGACATGAAAGGTTCACCTCCGCCGGGCATGATGTCCGATGATGACGCAGCCGGACCTCGCAGGGAGCAAGCTCGACGGGTGGCTACCATGAAGGGCACCACGATCAAGCTGCTCCGGCGCGACCTGCGGCGGCTCGGTGCGGTGGAGGCCCGGGCGACCGGACGGAGTGTCGCAGCGTTCGGTGAGCGCGTTGAGGCGCCCACCGGATCGTGACGGTCGGTACGGTTCGCCGTGACCTCCGGTTTGGCTGGTAGCCTGGCCGGCGACTGCAAGATCCGCGACGAACGAGCGGCGCAAGTTCGGGCGCCATTGATCACGATCTCGCGACACGGGTCCCCCTGGTCGCCTATCTCAATCGCAACGACCCGCATCGCCCGGGGCGATCTCGGTCATGAAGCAGGTGCGACCTCCGATGCGCGACGTGCGAACCCGTCCTGACCGAGGTCCTGTGCTTCCCTACGCGAGGACGGGATGCCGGTCGACCCATTCCCAGTTGCTCGAACGCGACGCGCTGCGCATGGGCTTCGACATGTCGACACACTGGCCACGCGTCCGCACCTTGATGGCGCGTTATGCGCAGATGGACCGGGCCGACGGGCGGTCGTCGTGATGGAGCGAATCGCATGCTCGCTGCCAGGTGGTCACCGACGACCGCAAGGACGCTCAGCGTCCTGTCGTCGCAGCGACCGGACAGGCTGGTCGACTTCGATGGCGCTGCCGAGGTGAGTTAGCGAGATCATCCGCCTACAGCCACTTAGTTGGGCCCGCCAGAGCTCAGGTCACAGTTCTTCAGCTGGGTGAATTCCCCGGGGAACGCGTGACGCTTCCGGTCGGCGGCAAGCTCCCCAGAGGCGACCGTCAGCGCAGGCTGCACCACATCCTGTCCCGGGACGACCACGCTGTCCTTGCAGGCCGGGCAGTTATCGTGCTCTGAGCGTCGGCCTGCGGATGACGCCAGCGACAACACGGTCATCAGAGGGACACGTGGCCCACTCTACCGACAGCTCGATGCCGAAGTACTCCGCGATCTTCTTGTTGTACTCCGCGTCCGACAGATCCCCGCCCATGGCGACCCACTCCTCGTCGCTGATGCGGCGCCGTCCGTCGGCGAAGCCCACCGCGTCCTTGCCCACGCGCCAGCGCAGCCGGTAGTCGCTCGTGGTGATGGCCTCGAGGATGCACCGCGCCACGTCCTCCGGCTGGGCGGGGTCGCGGAAGCCCGCGGCGAAGAACTTGCCGTTCCTCCGCATGATGGGCTGATACGGCGAGCTCTTGTCGTAGCGGGTCGCGGGCGCCGAGTTCTCGAAGATGCTCGTGTTCACCACGCCCGGCTCGATGTTGACGACGCGCACGCCGAAGCGCCACACCTCGTGGGCGAGCGCCTCGCCCGCGCACTCGAGCGCCCACTTCGACGCCGAGTAGGCCACCTGGTTGGGCATGGCGATCAGGCCGGACACCGACGTGACGTTCACGATGGCGCCGCTCCGCCGCTCGCGCATCGCGGGCAGCACCGCCTGGATGCAGCGGACCGCACCGAAGTAGTTGGTCTCGAAGATGGTCCGGTGCTCGTCCTCCGGCGTCATCTCGAGCGGGGTCGCGCCGCCGATGCCGGCATTGTTGACGAGGACGTCGACCGGCCCCGCCGCCGCGACGGCCCGGAACGCCGCGTCGATGGACGCGCCCGAGGTGACGTCGAGCGCGATGACCTCGACGGGCAGGCCCGCTGCCGCCGCGCGGAGCGGCTCCGCTTTGGCGAGGTTCCGCATGCCCGCGAAGACGCGGTAGCCGTTCCGGGCCAGGTGCAGGCTGGTGGCGAAGCCGATGCCGGTGCTGGTGCCCGTCACGACCGCGATCTTCATGGCTGTCTCCTCACAGCACGGAGCGCACGAGGCCGCCGTCGACCAGGATGGTCGTGCCCGTGATGTAGCTGGCCTTGCCCGAGGCGAGGAACGCGACGAGGTTGGCGAATTCCGCGGCTCTCCGACGCGTCCGAGCGCGGTCTCGGCCGCCCGCTGGGCGAGGCGCGTCCTCGACGGAGATGCCGAGCTCCTTGGCGCGCGACGTCACGTTCGAGAGCATGCGCTCGCTCAGGATCGAGCCGGGGCACACGTTGTTGACGAGGATGCCGTCGCGCCCACCTCGTCGGCCAGGCTCTTGGCGAACGCGACCACGCCCATGCGCGTGGCGCCGGACAGCGCCAGGTTGGGGATCGGCTGATAGACGGTGCTCGCCAGGATGTTGATGATCCGCCCGCCCCCTTGACGCTTGAGGTGGGGCAGGCCCCTCGCGGCACATCCGCGCGAAGAACAGCAGCGAGCGCTGGATCGCCGTCGCCCACTGCTCCTCCGTGGCGCTCGCGGCCCGGGCCAGCGGCGGGCCTCCGGAGTTGTTGACGAGGATGTCGAGGCGCCCGAAGCGCCCGACCGCGGCGGCGACGAGGTCCCGGATGGTGTCGGGCGATCGAGGTCGCCGGCGAGGGCCAAGATATCGGCGCCGGTCTTGTCGCGAATCTCCTGGGCGGCGCTCTCGAGGTCGGCCTTCGTCCGGCTGCACATGGCCACCTTGGCCCCTTCTTCCGCCAGCACCTCGGCGCAAGCCCGCCCCAGTCCCTTGCTCGCCCCGCCGACGATCGCCACCCGGTCCTTCAGTTCCAGACCAGCCGCGTTCACCTGCTCGCAACATGGAGGAGGATGCTGTCGCCCGCACTGGCGTGTCGGACGAAGCGGATTGCGTCGCGGACAGCTCGCGCGAGAGCTCTTCACGGTGCACGCGGTCACGTCCAGAGGCACCGGGCTCCCATCGGCTTAGAGCGCGCTGGCCTGGAAGGGCAAGTCCGTCGCGTCGACATGATCGACAGAGAACGCCTTCGGCCGCCTGCTGCGGAGCGCCAGCAAGCACCACGGAGGTGCGCCTGGCAGCGGGCCGAGAGCTGCGCGTGATGTCGAGGTCGTCCGCGCCGGGCGCAGCCGAACCTGGTGTCGCTCGGGCGACAGCATCAGCTCCGGAGCGCTGCCGCCGTGGCGAAGGGCGGGCGCGGGTCCGCCGCGGTTAGACGAGCAGGGCGAGGGGCTCCTCGATCAGGTCGGCGAGGTCGTGCCGAGGAAGCGTGCGGCGCGCGCGCCGTCGAGGCGCGGTGGTCGCACGACAGGGTCAGCATCATGGTCGGCTGGACGGCGGGCTGACCATCGAGCGCGACGACCCGGTCGGCGATGCGGCCGACGGCGAGGATCGCCGCTTGCGGCGGGTTGACGATGGCGTTGAAGGCATCGACGCCGAAACATGCCGAGGTTGCTGATGGTGAAGGTGCCGCCCTGGATATCGGCGGGCCGGAGCTTACCGCCCTGCGCGCGGGAGACCACGTCCTCGCGGCGGGCGGCGATTGCCGCGAGCCCCAGGGTGTCGGCGCGGTGGATCACGGGGACGATCAGGCCGTCTTCGACGGCGACCGCCAGGCCGATATTGATCTCGGCATGGCGCGCGATCGCGCCGTCGCGCCACGAGGCGTTCACGGCGGGGTGGCGGGCGAGCGCGGCGGCGACGAGCTTCACCAGGACGTCGGTGTAGGTGATGCGTCCGCCGGTCTGCTTCTCCGCCTGCTGGCGCCAGGCGGCGAGCCGGGCGACCGTGACCTCGCGGAACAGGTAGAAGTGCGGCGCCGTGGTCCAGCTCGCGGTCATGCGCTCGGCCATGATGCGCCACACGGCGCCCACGCCCTGCCCGTCAGACGGCCTGGCGGCCGCGGCCGGAAGGACCGGTGTGACAGGCGCCGAGAGGATGTCCGCGGCGACGACGGCGCCCTGCGGGCCGGAGCCGCGCATGGTGTGGATGTCCAGGCCGCGCTCGGCGGCGAGCCGCCGCGCCTTGGGCGACGCCGCGCCGAGGCGGACAGCCGCTCTGTTGGCCGCCCCGTTGACTTGGCCCGCCGTGTTCTGGTGGCCGGCATGAGTGGGCGCCGCCGCCGTCCGCGCCTCGACATATGCCAGGACGTCGGCCTTCTCGATCCTGCCGGTGCTCGTCCTCACCTGCACCAGGTCGACACCGTGCTGCTCGGCGATCTTCCGGGCGAGGGGCGAAGCCTTGATCGCCGCCGCGGGCGAGGCGACCGCGGCGGGCGCCGCGGCTCCCGCTTCCCCGGGCGCGCCGATCTGAGCGATGGCCTGGCCGACCGGGACCACGTCGCCCTCCCGCGCGCTCACGTTCATCAGGATGCCCGAGGCCGGCGCCTCGATCTCGGTCGTGACCTTGTCGGTCTCGATCTCGAGGAGCGGCTCGCCCTTGGCGACGGCGTCGCCGGGGGCCTTGAGCCAGCGGATGACCTTGCCCGTCTCCTGCGCCAGCTCGAGCGCCGGCATGATGACGGACGTCGCCATCAGGCTTTCCTGCAGAGCGCCTTGGCCGCCTCGACGACGGCCTTCTCGTTCGGCACCGTCAGATCCTCGAGGCCGGGCGAAAACGGTATCGGCACGTCCATGGCGCCGATGCGCTTGACCGGCGCGTCGAGGTGATAGAAGGCGCCGTCGGCGATCACCGCGGCGATCTCGGCGGTGACGCCGTAGCGCTCGTAGCCCTCGTCGACGACGATGACGCGCGAGGTCTTCTTCGCCGAGTCGATCAGCGCCTGCTTGTCGAGCGGGAAGGTCGTGCGCGGGTCGATCACCTCGGCGCTGATCCCGATCTCCTCCAGCATGGCCGCGGCGGCGAGGGCGACCTGCACCATGCTGCTCGTGGCGACGATGGTGATGTCCGTGCCGGCGCGCTTGACGTCCGCCACGCCGAACGGGACCGTGTAGTCCTCGGCGGGCACGGGGCCCTGGACCGGTACATCATCTTGTCCTCGAAGATGACCACCGGGCTGTCGTCGCGGATGGCCGTCTTCATGAGCCCCTTGGCCTCGTACGGGCGTCGACGGCAGCGCGACCTTGAGGCCGGGGATATGGCTCACCCAGGCGTGCAGCGACTGCGAGTGCTGGGCGGCGGATCGCCGCGTGGCGCCCAGCGTGGTCCGGAAGACGATCGGGACCTTGAGCTTGCCGCCCGACATGTAGTGCACCTTCGCGGCCTGGTTCACGATCTGGTCCATCGTGAGCGTGATGAAGTCGCCGAACATGACGTCGACGATGGGGCGCATGCCGGTCATCGCCGCGCCGACGCCGATGCCCGCATAGCCCGGCTCGGAGATCGGCGTGTCGATGATGCGGTCCGTCCCGAACTCCTCGACGAGCCCGATCAGCGTCTTGAACGGATGCCCGGCCTCGGCCACGTCCTCGCCGATGAGGAAGACGCGCGGATCGCGCCGCATCTCCTCCGCGATCGCCTCGCGGACCGCTTCGCCGTACGTCAGCTCCCGCTCGCTCATGGCCGCCTCCCCGGCGCGATCGATGAGACGCGGCGCCACCGCTCCGCGCCGCTTACGCATAGACGTCCTCGTCCACCTGGCTCCCGGCGGGATAGCCTGCGGCCAGCGCGAACTGGACGCCCGTGTCGATCTCCGCCTTGACGTCGGCGAGGATCCGATCGAGGACCTCCTGGTCGGTGAGGCCCTGCGCGGTGAGCCGGTCGGCGAGCGTCTGGAGCGGATCGCGGCCCGTCATCCACTCCCGCTCTTCCTCCCGGGTGCGGTACTCGCGGTTGACGTCGCCGACGTGATGGCCGTAGTACCGGTAGGTCTTGCACTCCAGGAAGGCCGGACCCTCGCCGCGCCGGGCGCGCTCGACCAGGCGGCGCATCGTCGTGTTGACGAGCTGGACGTCCTGACCGTCGACCGACTCGGCGAGGATGCCGAAGGCGCGCGGCGCGGTCGAGGATCTTGCCGGCGGCCGTCTCGGCATTGGGCGTGTACTCGCCGTAGAGGTTGTTCTCGCAGACGTAGATCACGGGCAGCTTCCAGAGCGCGGCCATGTTCATCGCCTCGTAGAGGAGGCCCTGGCCGAGCGCGCCGTCGCCGAAGAAGCACACCGCGACCTGGCCGCTGCCTCGCATCTTGGCCGAGAGCGCGGCGCCCGTCGCGATGCCGGCGGAGCCGCCGACGATGGCGTTGGCGCCGAGATTGCCCGTCTCGGGATCGGCGATGTGCATCGAGCCGCCCTTGCCGCGACAGTAGCCGGCCTCCTTGCCGAGCAATTCCGCGAACATGCGGTTGACCGACGCGCCCTTGGCGAGGCAGTGCCCGTGGCCGCGGTGGGTGCTGGTGATGAAGTCGTCGCGATGCAGGGCCTCGCAGACGCCGACCGCCACGGCCTCCTCGCCGACGTAGAGGTGGGCCAGGCCCGGCATCTTCGCGCCCTTGTACAGCTCGTTCACCTGCTCCTCGAAGGCCCGGATCTTCGCCATCTGCCGGAACATGTGCAGGTGCTGCTCCAGCTCCATCCGCGGGTCGATCACCTGGGTCGCCATTGCCCCACCCCCTCTATCGGTCTCGGCGGCATCGCCGCGATACTCCGTCGGCGACCCCGGGGTGTCAAGGACGACCTGCCGCCGTCGTGGGGCGATCAGATGGAACCTGTCGGCTCTCTCGCGGGTTCCCATCCTGTGCGGGCCGGGGACACGTCACGGCCGTCCATGCACGACGCATCCATTGGGAGCGCCATGGCGTCGAAAGTGCAGGGCCACGTAAGGCCGAGGGGTGTGACGATGCCGACGAATGTTCGATCCTTGCTGTTTCGCCGCATGCTCGCCATCGCGCTGCTTGGCGCGGGCATGTGCGGTCTGTTCTCCGCGTGCTCCACGGCGTACCCGCCGACCTATACCGATGCCGAGCTCAAGGCCCAGTGCGAGCGGCGAGGGGTTGGTGGCGCGGCAGCCTGATCGCGGGCTACTGCGAGTACCAGACGGCCTCCAGGCAGAGCCCGTAACCGCGCCTTCGCGCCTGACGGAATCGCCCCTGGTCCGACGCAACCGCCATTCGCGAGCTACGCTCGGCGCGCTCGCGAATGGCGTTCGATGAACACGGTTGTCTCGGCCTTGCTCACCTTGCCGGCCGCGACGCCGAGAACCAGCTCGGTGAGCCTGTCCGCGTCCGCTTCGAGCTCGAGACCGTTCAGGCCAAGGAACACGAGCGCCGCCATGAGGCCGGCGCGCTTGTTCCCATCGAGGAACGGATGGTTCCGGACGACGTGGAACAGATAGGCGGCGGCCATCTCCGCCAGGTTGGCATGTAGGTAGCGGCCGCTGAACGTGGCCTGCGGCATGGCGATTGCCGACTCGAGGAGACCGACGTCGCGGACTCCGTGGTCGCCGCCATACCGTTCGATCTGGTCCGCGTGAAGCGCGAGCACTTCGTCGAGGGTCAGAAATGTCGGGCGCTTCACTACTCCGCCAGCCGCCGGAACACCCCCGAGTAGCGCTGGTGCGCCTCGGCGGCGAGCGCCTTCACCCTGGCGGCCCTCCGCCCCTTTGCGCACGGGTGAGATCACGATCACGTGCCCGTCCGTGGAGACTTCCAGGGGGTGGTCGCATCGATCCCGACCTGGTCCAGCAGCGGCTTGTCCAGGACAAGAGCGAGGCTATTGCCCGTTCTCGTGAGCTTCTTCCGCATCGGCGTGCCTCCGTACGGACAATCTAGCACTCATGTCCGTACGGCCCAAGGTCCGGCGGCGAGATCAGATACGCGTGAGCCACGACTACCACGCGCCGTCCGCTTCACCGGGACCATTCACAACGTGACGATGGACGTCTCGGGCGATCTGATCAAGGACCGAGCAGCCGAGACGCGCATCCTGATAGCGCGCCAGTAGGGCGCACAGGCCGCTCGATCGCATCCACCACACGCGAGTCCGGACGTCTGGCCGACGTGAACGCCCCGGCGCGTGGCATAATCGGCCAGGCTCGGAACCCGCGAGCGCGATAGACAGGGCAACTCTCGCCGCCATGGAGGATTACGTGGACTACTACGACCTCGGCTCGTACACCCGCAAGATCACCACCGCCGTGCCCGATGCCCAGCTCTGGTTCGACCGGGGCCTCAACTGGCTCTTCGGCTTCAACCACGCCGAGGCGATCGCCTGCTTCAAGAAGGTGCTGGAGCTCGACCCCGGCTGCGCCATGGCCTACTGGGGTATCTCCTACGCGGCCGGGCCGAACTACAACCTGCCCTGGAACCGTCTACGATCCGGCCGGCAAGGCCGCCGCGCTCGCCGCCGCCTACGACGCGATGCAGGGCGCCCTGGCCCGTGCCGGACGGCGCCAGCCCGGTCGAGCAGGCGCTGATCCGCGCCCTGCCCGCCGCGCTATCCGCAGCGCGAGACCATCGAGGACCAGGCGCCGTGGGACGCCGCCTATGCGGACGCCATGCGCCGAGGTGTTCCGCGCCAACCGCGACGACCTCGAGGTGCGCTCACGTCTTCGCCGAGTCGATCATGAACCTGACGCCCTGGAAGATGTGGGACCTCAAGACCGGGGGCATCGCCGAGGGCGCCGGCACGGCGGAAGCGGTCGAGGTGCTGGAGAGCGCCTTCCGCGACATCCCCGCCTCGTGGGACCACCCGGGGCTCCTCCATCTCTACGTCCACCTGATGGAGATGTCGCCCTTCCCGCAGCGCGCGCTGCGGGCGGGCGACCGGCTGCGCGATCTGGTGCCGGATGCCGGGCACCTGATCCACATGCCGACCCACATCGACGTGCTCTGCGGCCACTACCGCGACGTGCTGGTCTACAACCAGAAGGCGATCGTCGTCGACCGCAAGTTCCTGGCCCGCGAGGGGGCGCTGAACGTCTACGCGCTCTACCGCACCCACGACTACCATTTCGCGGTCTACGGGGCCATGTTCCTCGGCCAGTACGGGGCGGCCACTGGCGGCGGCGCAGGAGCTGATCGACACCACGCCCGAGGCGCTCCTGCGCATCCCCTCGCCGCCGATGGCCGATTTCGTCGAGGGCTACCTGTCGATGAAGCAGCACGTGCTGGTGCGCTTCGGCAAGTGGCGCGAGATCATCGCCCAGGACCTGCCCCGCGACCGGGAGCTCTACTGCTCGACCACCGCGATGATGCTCTATGCCCAGGCGGTGGCCCATTCGGCGCTCGGCCACATCGCCCAGGCCGAGGCGGCCAAGGCGGCGTTCATCGAGGCGAAGCTGCCGGGTGCCGGAGAGCCGGCGGGTGCACAACAACACCGTCCGGGACCTGCTCGAGGTGGCCGAGGCGATGCTCGACGGCGAGCTGGAGTACCGGCGCGGCAACTACGAGGTCGCCTTCGCCCATCTGCGCCGCTCGGTCGAGCTCGACGACGCGCTGCCCTACGATGAGCCGTGGGGCTGGATGCAGCCGACCCGGCACGCGCTCGGCGCGCTGTTGCTGGAACAGGGCCGGGTCGCCGAGGCCGAGGCGATCTACCGCTCGGATCTCGGCCTCGACGGCAAGCTCAGCCGGGCCTGCCAGCATCCCGACAACCTCTGGAGCCTGCACGGGCTGCACGAATGCCTGACCCGGCGCGGCGAGACGGTCGAGGCCGCCCTGATCAAGCAGCGCCTCGACCTGGCGCTGGCGCGGTCGGAGGTGCCGGTGAAGGCCTCCTGCTTCTGCCGCATGAAGGTCGCGGCCTGAGCGCCGCTGAGTGATGGGTCGACCGTGATCGTCGCCTGAGGCGAGGGGACGGCGGTAGAGCCCCTGAGCTGCCGGCTCAGTGGAAGAAGACGCCGGCGTCGATGTTCAGGACCTGGCCGGTGACGCTGTCGGAGCGGCAGAAGGCGACCACCTGATCGGCCACGTCGTCGACGCTCGCCGCGCGGCGCAGCACGGCGCGCTGGAGGGCGCCGGCCACGACCTCTGGCCGGAGGCGCGAGGTCATCCGCGTCCCATCCATCAGGCCGGGGGCCACGCAGTTCACGGTGACCTCCGGGCCGAGCGCCACCGCCAGGCAGCGCGTCAAGTGGATGAGGCCGGCCTTGCTGGTCGCATAGCCGATGCTGCTGCCGCCCGGATTGAGGCCGGCCACCGACGCGATGTTGACGATGCGGCCGGCGCCGTTCGCCTTGAGATGGGCGCGCGCGGCCCGACACAAAAGATACGGCCCGCGGAGGTTGGTGGAGAAGAGGCGGTCCCACGTCCCGGCGTCGAGCGCGGCCAGGTCGGGGAAGGGAATGCTGATGTTCCACCCGGCATTGTTGACGAGGCCGTCGAGCCGGCCGAAGTGGCCCGCCGCCGCGTCGACGGCGCGCGGGATGCGCGTCGGCGTCGGTCTGGTCGAGCGTCACGCTCCACGCCTTGCGGCCGAGCGCCTCGACGGCGGCAACCGTCTCCGCGCGCCGCGTCCTGACGCTCGAGATAGGTGAAGGCGATGTCGGCGCCCGCCCCGGCGAGGCGCGGGCGATGGCCGTGCCGAGCAGCCCCGAGCCGCCCGCCACCAGAACGACGCGATCCCTGAGGTCCATATCGTTGTCCTCTATGAGCCTGTCGGTGAAACTCGGCTAGCGAGAAGCTGAGCTGAGAAGGGTCCAGCTGCGAGGCGGCGCCCGACGGCAGCCGGCGAGGCGTACTAGTCGTGCTACGTTGAGCCGCGCGGTCGCGGGCGCCAACGAAGCGAGATGGGCCCTTATCATCGCCTGCTAGCCGGCCAGCTCGATGTCGTGGAGTAGCGGGTCGCCGGCGCGGCAGACCTCGTTTTCGATGAGGCCGCCGCACGCGGGACAGTAGAACTGCCGGAACTCGACGCGCGCGTCGATGAAGCGCTGCGGGTCGCCGATCAGGGGATTGGCGGCCTGGATCGGCCGATCGAGGCGGCAGCGCGTGGTCCTTGTAGTTCTCGCCCACCGCGCAGAGCGCATGCCCGCAGCGCGCGCAAGCGAGCTTCCGCCCGCCGTCGGCGGCGATCAGGTCCAGGTATTCGGTCACGTGCATGAGGACGGGCGGGCGCGGCGACACGGGGGCCGCGGGTCGCGTCCCAGCCGGTCGACGATGGCCTGGCGCCGGAGGGCCGCCGTCGCCGCGTGATCGACCTCGGGCTCGTCGCCCACGAGCACGACCCGGAAGATGTCCCGCGCGGCCTCGCGCGAGATGTCCTCGACCTCCACGTCCTCGCCGCACCCGCTCGGGATCGCGCTCGATGGGATCGCCGTAGCCCGCGCCCGCGGCGAAGGCCACCTCGTAGACGTCGCTCGGCCCCTGGTGAATGTCGGTCTGGCGGAGCTGGAGCAGCTCGTCCCGCCCGCCGAGCTCCGCGATGTCGCCGGGCAGCCGCCGCGCGCGGAACCACTCGAGAATGTCGCTGTCGCGCTTGAACTCGTAGGCGTTCGTGCAGGCGGGATAGCCACCGGCGAGGCCCGGCGCCGTGGGGATGGCCGCGCCGGACGACTCGGTCTCGTGCTCGATCTCGCTCGTGCCGTGGGGATGAAGGCGGTGATCGCGGAGTTGCCGCCGCGGTACTTGCCCGCGCCGCCCGAGTCCGTGTTCTCGCGCCGGTACAGGGTGAGGATGGGGAAGCTCTGCTCGTTGTGCTCGACATTGCCGATGCGGCAGATGGGGCTGCGCACCTGACCGCCGGTGGCGATGCCGTCGCGGAAGGAGAACGCGCCGATGGCCCCCACCATGGGGTCGAGCAGGAGATAGCCGAAGCGCTCGCCCCACTGATCGATGCCGCGGAAGCAGGTGAGCGGGAACTGGCTCGTGCCGCCGATGCACATGGCGTCGCGCTTCAGCTCCGGGTGGCACGACAGCATCTTGGACAGCGTGTTGTAGGCCGGGTAGAGCGAGATCTCCATGGCCTGCACCGGCGCCGTCGACACCGAGGCCGGATGCGTCGCGCAGGTGAAGGCGCCGAGGGCGGGTCGGAACTCGATGTGGCGGAGCGCGCCGCCGATGGCGTAGAGCTGGTCCCAGCAGAGCAGCTCGTTGAGCGCGGTGAGGATCGACCCGCGCCAGCCCGAATAGGTCGTGTTGATGGCCCCGGTCTGCGGCGCCGTCCCCGCATTGTCGAAGACGAGGCGGTCGCCTTCCTTCCGCATGGTCAGCATGACGGGGTAGGTGCCGCGGTCGCCGACCTTCGCGACTTCCACGTAGCTCCGCTCGCGCCACGCGCCGTCCGGGAGCTTGGCCATCTTGGCGAGGAACGCCGCCTCGGCATTGTCGATGATCTTGCGCATCACGCCCTTGACCACGTCGGGGCCGTAGCGCGCGATGAGCTGGGTGATGCGCTTGGTGGCGGTGAGGTTGCCGGCGATCTGCGCGCGGAGGTCGAGGGCCACGAGGTACGGCTTGCGGGAGGCGCGCAGGTAGACGCCCTCGATGTCGCGCCGCAGCTCGCCCCGCTCGACGATCTTGATCGGCGGGATCAGGATCCCCTCGTCGAAGGCGTCGCGCGCGTTCGGGCAGAAGCTGCCCGGCGTGATGCCGCCCACGTCGTACTGGTGCAGGACATTGGTGATCCAGCAGAACAGCTTGCCCTCCCAGAAGACGGGATTCAGCAGCGTCACGTCCATCTGGTGCGCGGCGCCCACCCAGGGATCGTTCGAGAGGAACATGTCGCCCTCGAAGATGCCCGGGTTGCCGCTCCGGTACTCGAGCGTCCACTTCACCTGCACGTCCGACACGCCCGACATGTAGAGCTGATAGGGCCCGTAGTAGATGAACTCGCCGTCCTCGGTGAAGATCGACGAGTTGAGGTCGAAGGCGTACATCGCGACGGGCGAGCCCGAGATGCGCTGGATCGTCATGCCGAGCTCTTCGTTGATCGTCCAGAGGTTGTGGCGGACGACCTCGTAGGTGATGGGATCGATCTTGTCCGTCCAGTCGGTGTGGAGCGTCAGCCTCGGGTCGATCGCGAGCGTCGCCTTCGGGATATACGGGAACGTGACGCCGTCGTAGGGGCCGCCGGCGATGGACGAGGGATGGGGCGTGTCAGCCATCAGCGCTCTCCGTCGAGGTCATTCGGGTGCATGCGTCCCGGCGCCCCGGATGCCGGCGCGCCGGTGCCGGCCAGAGTGACAGGAGCGGCACGCGGTGTCAACGGCCGCTCACTCCAACGTGAATTCTCGATAGCGCTCGGGCGCGTATCGAGTGGCGAGCAAACCGGTTGCTTCCTCGACTTTGATGGCCTGCACCAGGACGCCTTCCTGCCCATACGGTAAGTACGCCTGGCACTGGCCTGACGGGGCGATGAGACTCGTCGCCGATTCCTGGAAGCGCAACGCATAGTTGACACTGGCAAAGTAGATCGTGTTCTCGATGCTGCGCATCATCATCGCCTTCTCGTAGTACGGCCCGCTGGCCGCGCCCCACTCCGTCAGACGGACACCTTGCTGATCACTCCCCGTGTAGCTGGGGATGAAAGACGATCTTGGCGCCCCGCACCGCCGCCCATCGCACCGTCTCGGGATAGCGCCAGCCCTCATGGCAAATCGCCACTCCAAACTTGATCCCGTTGACCTCGAAGAGTTGCCGGGTATGTCCGGGCACATAGAACTGATCCTCGGTCGGATCGAGTTGGTTCTTGGTTTGGCATCCCTGAATCTGGCCCCGGGCGTCAATGACAAAGGCGGCAATCTGCCGGCCCGCCTCCGTGAGCCGTTCCATCCCGAGGATGGTGGCCACCGCATACGTTCGCGCCCACTGCGCCACGGCCTGGAGTGCCCGTTCCTGCTGCGTCTGATCAAAGGGCAATACTTCAAAATCCTGTCCCCGCAGACCCGGGAGATAGGCTTCCGGGAAACACACGATCTCCGCGCCTTGGGCCGAAGCTTCGGACAGGAGCCGCTTGATCTTGTCCAAGCCCTCATCAAGGGTTGAGGCGATACGAGGCGACGCCAGGGCAATGATCATGGATGACCTCCGCTTACTCGAGAGTTCCGAGCCGCAGCGTCCAGGGCGCGACCCGGGTGATGCGGAGTAGATCCTTGCCCGCCCAAGGATCCTCCCCAGACGGGAACAGACTTCGTCGGGAGTCGTGGCCCGCACGATGAGCAGCACGTCGGAGGTACCTTCCAGCGGACCGCCGAGGATCACGAACCCCTCTTTCGCGAGGGAGTTCATGAACGTAGCATGGGGTGCCCAGTCAGCCTGGCTCTCCAGAGGTCGGGATTCCTGCCAGGCCGGGCCACGCGTACGAATCACCACGAAGAGCTGCTGCATCGTTACCTTCGACCTTGCCAGCCTAACGACCTGGCGGGTGCCGCCGGATTTCTCGCCTTGTGCTCAGCCTTCCGTGTGTCGGTCCAGCGCGCGTCAACGGCCGGCTTGCCCATCATCACTCTGGGATCGGAGATGATCACCGGTTCACTCATCGTCACTCTCCTGGCGGTGACTCTAGCAGACTCGTCCTGCGGGCGAGTGAGCGAGGACGAGCCCGTCACCGGGCGCGCTCCTCTGCTACCCTGTGGGCACCAATGTCCGAGGAGGCCGCATGCGATACCGCAAGAACGCGATGATCGTGGCCGCGCAGCCGGAGTCGACCGAGGCCGGCGCCGAGATCCTGAAGGCCGGCGGCAATGCCGTCGACGCCGCCATGGCCTGTGCCCTCGTGCAGGGCGTGGTCGATCCCCTGATGTGCGGCATCGCCGGCTTCGGGAGCTGCGGCATCGCGATGCCGGGCGAAGGGCTTCCACGGCTACATCGACTTCCACGCGCCCGCCCCGCGCGCCGTCCGCCCCGACATGTGGGCCGACCTGATCGAGTCGGAGGCGCGCGACGGCTACGGCTTCATCCTGCGCGGGCGCGTGAACGACATCGGCTACCAGTCGATCTGCGCGCCCGCGAGCCTGCGGGCCTACCGCGATGCCCACCGCGAGCACGGGCGCCTGCCGTGGGAGCAGATCGTGGAGCCGGCGATCGCCTGGGCGGAAGGGGCTGGACCGTGCGGCCCCACGTGGCGTACTGGTGGGCGGACGAGGGACAGATGGGCCGCGCGCCGAGCCCCGAGCGCCTGGCGTTCACACCGGCCGGCCGGGCGCTCTACTGCCGTCCCGACGGCACGCCCAAGCGCGTGGGCGACCGCGTGGTGAATCGCGACCTCGGCCAGGTGCTGCGCCTCATCGCCAAGCACGGCGACGTCGTGTTCTACGAGGGCGAGATCGCCCACGCCATCGTCGAGGACATGCGCCGCCACGACGGCTTGATCGCGCTCGATGATCTGCGCGAGTGGCGCACGACGCGCAACGCGCCGCTCTGGGGCGCCTACCGCGGCTACCGCGTCTCGAGCAATCAGCCGCCCGGCGGCGGCGTCATGCTGCTCGAGATGCTGCACGTCCTCGAGCACTTCGACCTGGCCGGGCTCGGGCACAACACGGCCGAGTACCTCCGCGTCGTCGCCGAGGCGATGAAGCGCGCGACCATCGACAAGGACCGCCACGTGGGCGATCCCGCGTTCGTGGACGTGCCCGTCGACCACCTCACCGGCAAGGCGTACGCGGCCGTCCTCGCCGCGGAGATTCGCGCGGGCCAGAAGGCGGACGTGCCGCGCTTCAACGGCGGCGGCGCGCCGAGCCGGGACACGACGCACGTGTCCGTCGTCGACGCCGAGGGCAACTGCGTGAGCATGACCCACTCGCTTGGCATGCCCTCCGGCGTGATCACCGACGGGCTCGGCTTCATGTACAACGGCTGCATGGGCGTCTTCGACCCGCGCCCCGGCCGGGCCGGCAGCCTGGCGCCCGGCAAGGCCCGGTTCAGCTCGGTGGTCCCGTCCATCGTCTTCGAGGGCGATCGGCCGCACCTGGTGATCGGCGCGCCCGGCGCCACCCAGATCGCCATGGGTGTCCTGCAGGCGCTGCTGAACGCGCTCGACTTCGACATGACCATGGTGGAGGCGGTGAGCGCGCCGCGCTTCTCGGCCACGAGCAATGCCATCGACGTGTCCAACCGCATCCCGCGCGGCGTGCAGCGCGAGCTCGAGGCCCGGGGCTACGAGGTGGTGCGCAGCCCGAATACGTACGGCTTCGCGGCGGTGCACGCCATCCGCGTGCATCCCGACGGGCTCGACGGCGGCGCCGACCCCGGCCACGACGGCATCGTCATGGCGGTGTAGGCTCATGCCCAGGAAGAGTACCGGACTCTCGGTGGACGAGGCGGCGGGCGAGCCGTATCGGCCATATCCCGTCTGGAATCATCTTGTATGTATCATACCGTGGTAGTAGAGTTGGCTCGTGCCTCCCGGTAATCCGTCACCTAAGCTGGCGATCACGATCGCCGCCGATGTCCACCAGCAAGTCCTGGCAGCGGCGGCGCGGCGTGGTGTCAGCGTGTCGGCCTGGATGACCGATGCGGCCCGGTTGGCCCTCAAGGTTCGTGACGGACTGGCTGCGGTGGCCGAATGGGAGGCCGAGCACGGCGCGTTGACGGAGGCCGAGCTGAACGCCGCTCGGCAGCGTCTCGCCGCCGCTCGTCGCCCCGGACGGGCGCTCCGCCGCCGGCGGCGGACATGACTAACGTCGTGTACGACGCGGGCGCGCTCGTGGCGGCGGAGCGCAATGACCGGAGGCTGTGGGCCGATCACCGGGTTCGCCTCGAGGCCGGCGTGGTGCCGGTCGTTCCCGCGCCCGTGGTCGCTCAGGTCAGCCGCTCACCCCGCCAGGCGCAGTTGCGACGCTTGCTGCGCGGCTGCGAGGTCCTTGCCCTCGACGAGCCGATGGCTCACGCCGTGGGCCGGCTCCTCGGCCGGGCGGGTACCAGTGACGTAGTAGACGCGACGGTCGTCACCCTGGCGATCACCAAGCAGGCCCAGATCGTCACCAGCGATCGGGATGACGTCTCTCAACTCGTCGACGCCGCCGGAGCCCGCCTCGTCCTTATAGAGGCGTGAGGCGGCGGACCGTTGGCGCCTACGGGGGCAGCCACGGTGACAGCCGCCGAAGATGCGCCGGTAGCCGCGGGGGCGAGGCGCTCCGGTTCTTCGACGCGAGCCTCGGGATCCCGCTGCGGCCGGTGATCCCGGGATCCGGGGACGCTTGCGGATATGGGATCGACGGGATAGGTTAGGGCGTCCCGCATCCGCGGCGCCGAGCGCGCCCCGCAGAGGAGAGCTGCCATGCACGAAGGACGCCCGTTGCCGATGAGCCCGCGCGCCGTGTCTTCCCAGGCGGCGTGGCGCCATCACGTGTGGCTCGCCCTGCTGGTGGTGGCCGTCAGCGCGTTCAGCTTCGTCGCCGCGTGCGCCACGCCGTTCGCCGCCTTCGCCGCGGTGGCCGCCCTGACGCTCTCTCGCGGCGACGCCTTCCGCATCACGGTGGCGCTCTGGCTGGCCGACCAGATCGTCGGCTATGCGATTCACGGCTATCCGCGGACGCCCGAGAGCTTCGCCTGGGGCGCGGCGATCGGGGCCGCGGCGCTCCTGGCGACCTGGACCGCTCGATGGACGGTGACTCGCCTGCAGGCGGCGGCGCCGCTGACCCGCGCATTGTCGGCCTTGCTGGGCGCGTTCGCGGTGTACGAGGGCACGCTCCTCGCGGTCGCCGTTTCGGGGCTCGGCGGCACGGAGAGCTTCACGCCTGGGGATCGTGACCCGGATCCTGGCCGTCAACGCCGTGGCATTCGTCGGGCTCTACGGCCTGCACCGGGTCGGAGCAGTGATCGGTCTCAGCAGCTCGCCCGTCCTGGTCCACGCGTCGGTCGCCCGGCCCGCCTCCTCGCTCTAACCGCGCGACCCGGCGTCGGGACAACCATCCAGTGGCGCGCATCACTCCGCGAGCGCGCACGAGATGACCGGGCGGGTGACGCGGCGGGGCCCACCCGCTCGCCGCGCGCGTGGTCCGTTCGCGAATAGTGCGCGCTACGCCCTCCGCGTCGGCTGATGGCCGACGGAGTCCGCGTACTTGCCGAGCTCCTCGGGCGGCAGATACGCCTCTTCCCACGCGCGGATCTGGTCGAAGCCGGCGAAGGTGTGCAGGTCGCCGAGGGGATGGCCCACGAGCGACTCGGTGAGCTCCACCTCGGCTTCGGGGCCGCGGTCGCGGAGCGCGGCGGCCAGGTCGTACACGGCCTTCACCGTGGCGCGCAGCGCGGCGCCGGGCAGGATGGCGATGGCGATGCCGAGCTCCTGCATCTGCGCCTGGGAGAGCCGCGGCGAGACGCCGGTCTGGTTGTAGAAGATCGGCCCCTTGACCTCGCGGCAGATGCGGCGCACCTCGTCGATGCTCGTCGGTCCCTCCACGAAGGCCATGTCCGCGCCCGCCTCGAGATAGGCATTGGCGCGGCGGATGGCCTCGTCCAGGCTGCCGCCGTGCGCGCCGCGCGCGTCGGTGCGGGCGATCAGGACGAAGTCGGGATCGGCCGCGTCCCGCGCCTGTGCCGCCGCGCGGTACTTGCCCACGGCCTCCTCGATCGGGATGACCTGCCGGCCGGCCACGTGCCCGCAGCGCTTGGGAATGGCCTGGTCCTCGATGTGGATGCCCGCGACGCCCGTGCTCACGTACTCCCGGACAGTGCGGATCACGTTGATCGCATTGCCGTAGCCGTTGTCGGCGTCCGCGATGACGGGCACGGAGACGGCGCCCGCGATGTAGCGGGCGTTCAGGTGCATCTCGGTCATCGTGGCGAGGCCCGCGTCGGGCATCCCGAGGAGCGACAGCGACGTGCCGTAGCCCGTCATGTACACCGCGGGGAATCCCACCTCGGCGAGGATGCGCGCGGACAGGGCGTTATAGCAGCCGGGCACCACGAGGGACCGACCGCTGCGCAGCAACTCGCGCAATCGGGTCGTTTGGCTCATATGTTCCTCCATCGGCCGACCGGGGCACAGAATGCACGGCGCTCGCGCCTACGAGAGCGCCGCCTCGGGCACCACCGACACGTGGGCGCTGATCACCTTCCACCCGACGTCCGGGAAGCGCACCCAGGTCTGACTCTGGCGGCCGACCTGCGCCTGGCCGCGCACCTTGAACTCGAGGTTCACGGTGGCGATGTCGCGGCCGAGCGTCAGGATCTCGAGACGGCGGCGGCGCTCCTTGGTGCCGGGGCCGGGTGGGCGGCGCACGCGATGGGCGTGGATCTGCGTCGAAGCCGTAGCCGTGCTCGCTCATCGCGTAGCGGATCGTGTACGGGCTGTTCCAGAAGCTGCCGTCGAGGACGTCCACGTCCTTGTCGATCAGCGCCTGCTCGTAGCGCTCGAACAGCGCGCGCACCTCGGCCACGACGTCGGGGAGATTGGGCGTGAGATCGCTCATGCGGCTCCTGTCAGGGCGAGTGCGATGCCGACGAGCAGGGCATCCGCACCCGGGGCGGCGACGATGGAAAGGCCGACGGGCAGGCCGTCGACGGTTGACCCGGGCAGGCTCACCTGCGGGACGCCGGTGAGGCCGCCGTGGGCGCACAGGCACAGGATGCGGTCGCGCACGGGCTGGAGCGCCGACTGCGACTGGCCCGTGGGCGGTGCGGGGAACGGCGTCGTGGGCAGACAGAGGACGGTGCCGGGCGTCAGCAGATGCGCCATCCGGGCGCGCGCCTCGCGGCGCATCAGCTCGGCCCAGCCCCGCTCGCTTTCCGGAATCATCGAGGCCGCGATCAGCCCGCGGGCCACGCCGAAGGCCATCCGCGGATTGTCGCGGTCGAGCCACTCGCGAAAGGTGAGCCACGCCTCCCACGGCTGCAGCGTCCGCTGCGCCCGCGCCCACACGGAGATGCCCTGCGGGGCGAGCAGATCCTCGCGCGTCTCGCGCCGGCGAGGCGGGACAGCGCGTTCACCATCGGCTGAAGCGCGGCCGCGACCTCCGGATCGGCGAGGCCGAACGCGTCGACGGCGACGATCAGCGTGCTCGGGCGTGCGGGGGCGATCGCCTCCCCGAGCATGACGCCGGACACGCGCGCGAACGTCCCGGCGTCGCGCGCGAACCAGCCCGTCGTGTCGGAGCGGGGTGCCTGCGGCAGCATGCCCGTGACCGGCAGCCGGCCGTGGGTCGGACGGATGCCGTGAAGGCCGCAGAAGCTCGCGGGCACGCGCACCGAGCCACCGGTATCCGTGCCGAGCGCCGTGTCGCATGCCCTCGCCGCCACCGCCGCGGCCGAGCCGGACGAGGACCCGCCGGGCACGCGGCCGGGCGCGCGCGTATTGAGCGGCGTCCCGTAAAGGGATTCTCGCCGAGGATGCCGAGGGACACCTCGTCCGTGATGGTCTTGCCGATCAGCGTGGCGCCGGCGTCGAGCAGGGTCTGAACCGCCCAGGCGTGGCGCGTGGGAAGCGGGTGCTGGCGCGCCCAGTCCGGATTGCCGCCGCCCGTCGGATGGCCCGCGACGTCGAAGAGGTCCTTGGCCGCGAAGGTGAGGTCGGCGAGCGGGCCGCCCGCGCGTCCGGCCACGCGCACCTCGACGCCGGGCACGAAGGCGTTCAGGGCGTCGGCCACGCGCGGCCTCAGCCGACGAAGACGCCGCCGGAGGGATGCAGGATCTCGCCCGTGAAGAACGCCGACTCGTCGGACGCGAGGAAGAGCGCGGTGCTCGCGATCTCCTGCGCGGTGCCGTAGCGGCCCATGGGCGTGAGATCCATGGCCCAGCGCGAGCGGGCCTCGTTGGCGCGCAGCGTCTGGGTCATCGGCGTCTCGATGAAGCCGGGGCCGATGGCGTTGACGCGGATCCCGAGCGGCGCCAGCTCCTGGGCCAGGCACTTGGTGAGCATCCAGACGCCGGCCTTGCTCACGCTGTACGCGCCGCCGCGCGAGGGCATCTTGGACATGATCGAGCCCAGGTTGACGATGCTGCCGCCCCGGCGATTGGCCTCCATCCAGCGCGCCGCCGCGCGATTCGAGTGGAAGACGCCGTAGAGGTTGACGTCGATGACGGCGCGGAAGTCGTCGGTGGGAATGCTCAGGACCGTGTGCGGCTCGTCATTCGTGGTCCCTGGCCGGCGAGGACTCGCGACGCCGGCGGCGGCGACCAGGACGTCCACCGCTCCCAGCGTCTCGACGCAGCGACGGACCATCGCGTCGTTCGCGGCCTCGTCGGTGGTATTCACCTCGAGCGCCAGCGAGCGCCGCCCGGCGCCGATGACCCCGCGCGTCGTCTCCTCGGCGCGCTTCAGATCGAGGTCGGCGACACAGACGTGCGCGCCCTCCTCCGCGAACGTGAGCGCGCAGGCGCGCCCGATGCCGCTGCCACCGCCGGTGATCAGCGCGACCTTCCCTTCGAGACGTCCGGGCATCTGGTTTGCTCCTTTCCGCGTCGTGGGGTGAGCGCTACGAGGCCGCGAGGTCCACGAGCGCGTACGTTGCCGTAGGCGTCGATCCGCGCGGCCTGGCCCGGGTGCACGACGATGGTCGTGTCCGGAACCTGGATGATGGCGGGCCCCGCGACGCGATTGCCGGCGACGAGCCGCTCGCCCCACCACACCGGCGTGAGCTCGAAGTCGCCCAGCTCGGCCCAGTACACCGGGCGCGCGCCGGCGCGGGCGTCGTCGGACGGCGTGGCGCCCCGCTCGCGCGCGGGCCGGATGGCCGGCTTGGCGCTGACCGCGGTGGTGCGCACGCGGTAGGTCACGATCTCGACGCGCGCCTCGCGGAAGCCCGCCCCCGCGCCGTAGAGCGCCTCGTAGCGGCGGTGGAAGTCGGCGGCGAGCTCGGCGAGCGCGGCCTCGTCGAGCTCGCCGGCGGGCACCGCCACCTCCACCTCGTTGATCTGCCCCTTGTAGCGAATGTCCGCCGAGCGCGCGATCCGAGCGGCGCCGGGCGCGATCCCGTCCCGCTCGAGCTGGTCGAGCCCTTGCCGCTCGAGCTCGGCGAAGCGCTCGCCGACCCGCGCGGCGTCGAACGGGCTCGCGAGGATGTCCACCGTCTCGTAGATGTGCAGCAGATCCGCGGTGGCCGCGCCGAGGGCCGACCAGAGCGAGCAGACGCCGCCGAGCGGGACGATCAGCGACTGGGCCCCGAGCTCCCGCGCGTAGACGCCGGCGTGCACGGGCCCCGCGCCGCCGTAGGCGAAGACGGCGAAGTCGCGCGGATCATAGCCCTTGTGCACGGTGACCTTCCTGATGAGATCGGCCATCTGGTGCTCGACCACCCGCGCCGCTCCGCTCGCCGCCTCGACCACGCTCATGCCGAGCCGCCGGGCGATCGGCTCGAGGCTCAGCATCGCGGCGTCTCCGTCGAGGCGCAGCCGGCCGCCGAGAAAGTAGTCCGGATCGAGATAGCCGAGCGCCACGGCGGCGTCGGTGACGGTCGGCTCGGTGCCGCCGCGCCCGTAGCAGACGGGGCCGGGCACAGCACCGGCCGAGAGCGGCCCGACGCGCAGGCTCCCGCTCGTCTCGTCGACCCAGACGATGCTGCCGCCGCCGCTGCCGATCGAGCGGATGTCGATGCGCGGCACGAAGTACTCGTACTGGTTGACCACGCTCTGGTAGCTCGCCACCGGGCGGCCGTCGTGGACGAGCCCCACGTCGAACGACGTCCCGCCCATATCCGTCGCGATCACGTGCTTGCAGCCGAGGACGCCGCCGAGATACTGCGAGGCGAGCACGCCCGCCACCGGCCCCGGAGTCGAGGGTGAGGAAGGCCCGGCGCGCCGCCTCCGCCGCGGGGACGACGCCGCCCCCGCACTGCATCACCTGCACGGGCGTGCGGAGGCCCGCGCCGGCGACGCGGCGGCCGACGCGCTCCATGTAGGCGCCGGTGACCGGACCCAGGTACGCGTTGATGACCGTGGCCGCCGTCCGCTCGTACTCGCCCCAGCGCGGCACCAGGTCGACGGAGCAGCAGACGAAGACGCCCGGCGCGATGCGCTCGGCCATCGCCTTCACCCGCCGCTCGTGCTCGGGCTGCTTGAACGACCACAGGAAGCAGATCGCGATGGCCTCCGCGCCCTTGGCCACGAGCCGGCGGATGGCCGCCTCGGCCTCGTCCTCGTTCAGCTCGACCACGACCAGGCCCTTGCAGTCCACGCGCTCGCTCACCTCGGCGATCCAGGTCTTGGGCACGATGGGCGGATCGGGCTTGTTGCTCTCGGGGAAGTGCAGGACCTTTTCGCTGGCGAGGCCGGGCACGCCGCGCGCGCCCGCATGATGTGGATGACGTCGCGATGCCCGCGTGGTGGTGATGAGCCCGACCTTGGCGCCGCGCCGCTGGAGCAGCGCATTGGTCCCCACCGTCGTGCCGAGGGCCAGGCGCGCGGTCCGGGTGAGGAGCGCCTCGGTGGTCAGCCCGAGCTTGTCCGCGGCGATGGCCAGCGAGTCGAGCACGCCCTGGGAGAAGTCGCCGGGCGTGGACGGCGCCTTCGCGGTGACGATGCGCCCGTCCGCGTCCACCACCACGCAGTCGGTGAAGGTGCCGCCCGTGTCGATCCCGCAGATGAGCTCGCCGGTCATGGCTGGGCCGCGCTCCTCGGTGAAGCTGTGACGTCGGGCCCGAGCCTGCCAGGCGCCACCGCGCTTGTCAACGCGCGCACGGTGGTCGAGGAGCGCCACGGCGTCGAGGAGCGCCACGGCTGTGCCGGGGCGCTTCCGAGCGTCTGGGGGTGTGGGGGCCATGTCGGGGCCCCCACTCGGTCGATCAGCCGATCAGCCCGATGGCGCGGGCGGCGAGGACGAGCAGGATCACCAGCGACAGGCTCACCTGAAGGGTCACGAGCAGCTTGGCGGGCTTCGCCAGCGGCAGGGCCTCCGCCGGCCCCAGGCTCGACGACGTCGTGAACGCGAAGGTCAGGTAGTCCACGAACCCCGGCACCCACGCCTCGTACCCGGGATACCTGGCGGAATGCTGCGGGAAGCCGAATCGCTGGTGCGTGGCCTCCCCGCGCGCGCGGGCCACCTGGCGGTGATGGTCGATCGCGGCGTACCAGGCGGCGAAGAGCAGCACCGTCGAAATGTGGACGAGCGCCGCCTCGAGCAGGAGGTAGATGGGGTTGGCGCGCTTGCCGAACAGCGTGGATGCCAGGAGCCCGCCGACGTCGAGCGTGAGGCCCAGCGTCTGCAGGGTGAGCACGGCGAACATGAGCCGGCGATGCGCGGGGCGGGCGAGCAGGGGCCAGGTGGCGATGAGCCCTGCCACGCCGAGCGCGCAGACGATGCTGACGCCCACCTCGAGCGTCTGCACCACCTTCACCAGGTGGGGCTCCACGTAGGCGACGAGGGACAGCGACCGCGCCGTGTAGAAGTCGATCGCCGAGATGAGGGCGAGCGCGCAGCCGAACGCGAGGTCGAGCGGGTGCCGGCTCTCTTCCCTCATGCCGGGGACACGGGCGTCCGGCTCAGGAGCGATAGCGGGTGTGGCCGGCCTGGACGTCCTTGTTGAGCTTTCGGCTGAGGTGCAGGCCCTCGAGGATGAACTCGAGGGCGGAGGCCACCGTGGCGGGATCCGCGGCCCCGAGCTTCTTCACCGCCGCCGCGAGCGGACGCACTTCCCCGAGCTGGCGGACGTACTCGCCCGAGGACATGATGTCCGAGACCTCGACGCGCAGGCCCCCTGGAAGGCGCCCACCACCTCTTCGAGCTCGGCGCCGGTGAAGCTCCGGTTGAAGACGTTCAGCACCGCGCGCTGCATGAGCTTGGCGAGCACCTTGTCCTCGCCGCCGTCGCCGAGCGTCTCCATCTCGATCTTGCCGCTCGTCGAGGCGACGAGGAGCCGAGATCGGTCACCCGCGGCGCCGCCTCCCGCTCGCCCAGGCGGATGGCCCGCTTGAGCGCCGTCGAGAGCAGGTTCTCGTAGTTGCAGATGCTGACCCGCACGGAGACGCCCGAGCGCTGGCTGATGTCGGACGACCGCCGCGCCAGGTGGGTCAGCTCCGCGATGACCTGCTTCATGTACTCGGGGCTCCGGATCTCGAGCCCGTCGGTGGCGAAGTGGGTGCGCTCCGCCTCCATGATGGCGATCTCGTGCTCGAGCCGGCGCGGGTAGTGGGTGCGGATCTGCGAGCCGAACCGGTCCTTGAGCGGCGTGATGATCCGCCCGCGGTTGGTGTAGTCCTCGGGATTGGCGCTCGCCACCACGTAGAGGTCGAGCGGCAGCCGCACCTTGTAGCCGCGGATCTGCACGTCGCGCTCTTCCATGATATTGAGCAGGCCCACCTGGATGCGCTCGGCCAGGTCGGGCAGCTCGTTGATCGCGAAGATGCCGCGATTGGTGCGGGGCAGGAGCCCGTAGTGGATGGTGAGCTCGTCGGCCAGATAGCGCCCTTCCGCCACCTTGATGGGATCGACCTCGCCGATGAGATCCGCGATGGTGATGTCCGGGGTCGCCAGCTTCTCGCCGTAGCGCCGGTCGCGCGGGAGCCACGTGACGGCGGCGGCATCCCCTCCTCGGCGATGCGCGCGCGGCAGGCCTGGCAGATGGGCGCCAGCGGCTCGTCGTTGATCTCGCAGCCGGCGAGCGCGGGCACCGCCTCGTCGAGCAGGCCGACGAGCAGGCGCGCCATGCGGGTCTTGGCCTGGCCGCGCTCGCCCAGGAAGACGATGTCCTGCCCGCTCAGGACGGCGTTTTCGATCTGGGGGACGACGCTCTCCTCATAGCCGACGATGCCGGGGAAGAGGTGCCGCGCCGCTCCGGAGGCGCGCGATCAGGTTGTCGCGGAGCTCCTGCTTGACCGACCGGGGCTGATAGCCGCTCTCGCGGAGACGGCCGACCGTGTCTGCTCTCACCATGTGTCGATCCCTGAGGCCTCCGGTGTTGGGTGTTCGGCTCGGCTGTCGCTAGCGCGACGACATCTCGGGTCACTATGCGGCGCGCGCAAGACCCTGTCAACGGGTTCAGGGCTTTGGGTAGGTACCAGGCTTTGCGTCCGTGGCGGGCAGCCCCTACTATATGGGCTCGGAGGGCCCTGAATGGCGACGAGCGACGCATCCGGTACGAACTTCATCGAGAGGATCATCGCCGAGGATCTCGCCAGCGGGCGGTTCGACGACCGCGTCGTCACGCGGTTCCCGCCGGAGCCCAATGGCTACCTGCACATCGGCCACGCCAAGTCCATCTGGCTCAACTTCGGCCTGGCCGCCGAGCACGCGGGCGGGCGCTGCCACTTGCGCTTCGACGACACCAATCCGACCAAGGAAACCGTCGAGTACGTCGACTCGATCATGGCCGACGTGCGCTGGCTCGGCTTCGACTGGGGCCCGCACCTGTATTACGCCTCGGACTACTTCCAGCAGCTCTACGACTGGGCCGTCCAGCTCATCCGGGCGGGCCGCGCGTACGTCGACGACCAGAGCGCCGAGGAGATGAGCGCCACCCGCGGCACGCTCACCGAGCCGGGCCGCGAGAGCCCGTGGCGGGATCGGTCCGTCGAGGAGAACCTCGATCTCTTCGCCCGGATGCGGGCGGGGAGTTCCCCGACGGCTCGCGCGTGCTGCGCGCCAAGATCGACATGGCCTCGCCGAACCTGAACCTGCGCGATCCCACGATGTACCGGATCCGCAAGGTGGCGCATCACCGGACGGGCGAGGCCTGGTGCATCTACCCGATGTACGACTTCGCCCACGGCCAGTCGGACTCGATCGAAGGCGTCACGCACTCGATCTGCACGCTGGAGTACGAGGACCACCGGCCGCTGTACGACTGGTACCTCGACCAGCTCGGCATCTATCACCCGCAGCAGATCGAGTTCGCCCGGCTCAGTATCAGCCACTCCGTGCTGAGCAAGCGGCGGCTCCTCGAGCTGGTCGAGGGCCGGCACGTGAGCGGCTGGGACGATCCGCGCATGCCGACCATCGCCGGCTACCGGCGGCGCGGCTATACGCCGGAGGCCATCCGCGACTTCTGCGAGCGGATCGGCGTGGCCAAGAAGGACTCGCTCGTGGAGACGGCGCTGCTCGAGCATTGCCTGCGCGAGGACCTGAACCGCCGCGCGCCCCGGGCCATGGCGGTGCTGCGGCCGCTCCGCCTCGTGATCGAGAACTACCCCGAGGGGCAGGAGGAGATGCTGGAGGCGGTCAACAACCCCGAGGATCCTGCCATGGGCACGCGCCCGGTGCCGTTCTCGCGCGTGCTGTACATCGAGCAGGACGACTTCCGCGAGCAGCCGCACAAGAAGTACTTCCGCCTCTTTCCGGGCAATGAGGTCCGCCTGCGCTACGCCTACCTCATCCGGTGCACCGATGTGGTGAAGGATGAGGCCACGGGCGAGGTCGTGGAGGTGCGCTGCACCTATGACCCGGCGACGCGCGGGGGGACGCGCCGGACGGCCGGCGGGTGAAGAGCACCATCCACTGGGTGTCGGCGGCCCATGCCGTGGAGGCCGAGGTGCGGCTGTACGAGCCCTTGTTCACGGCGGCCGTCCCCGGCGCCGACAAGGATGACTGGAAGGCCGATCTCAATCCCAGGTCGCTGGAGCGCCTGACCGGCTGCCGCCTCGAGCCGAGCCTCGCCGCCGCCGCGCCGGGCGCGCGATATCAGTTCGAGCGGAACGGGTACTTCTGCGTGGACGTCGGGGACTCCACGGCCGACCGTCCGGTGTGGAACCGCGCGGTGGGGCTGCGCGACTCCTGGGCCAAGATCGAGAAGGCCGGCAGTGGCGCGACGGCGAGATGATGCCTACACGCTGCGTGCAAGAGCACGCGAGAACTGCAGCCTGCCAAGGAGACCAATCATGCCCAGGAAAGAGATCATCAACCTCGGTACCGCGGCGCCCAACCCGAACCTGTCGCCGGCGACGACGGTTTGGCAACCTCGTCTTCGTGGCCGGCCAAACGGGACGGCATCCGGTCACGGGAGAGGTCGGCAAGGACATCCGCGAGCAGACGCGGAACGTGCTCGAGCGCATCAAGCTGATCCTGGCCGCCGCGGGCACCTCGCTCGACAACGTGCTGACCGCGACGACCTACCGTGACCCGGCGCGAGGACGTGCCCGCCTACAACGAGAGTGCGCGAAGTACTTCCCGACGACCAAGCCGGCGCGAACCACCGTGACCGTCGCCTCGCTGAACTCGCCCGAGCTGGTCATCGAGATCACCGTCACGGCGTGCATTCCTGACTGACGCGCGTCAGCCCGAGCGCCGCCTCGCGCACTTCGCCGCGGCGGCAGGTCATGAGTGGCCTGATCTCGATCACGCGACACGCTCGGCAGGGGAAACGGAATCCTCGAGACGAGCGAGCCGTCCTGGATCGCCTCCTCTCGCTCGGGCTCCAGCAGCTCGAGGCCCTGCGCGGTCCTTGATGGCGCGGAGCTGGGCGTCGGACGGATCCTGTGGGCCGCCTGCGTCATCCAGGCGGTGTGGCTGTTGCTGTGCCGGACGTCGATGCGCCAGTGGCGGAGGCGGATGCGGTTGCCCGCGAACGGCAGATGCTCGATGCGCAGCGTGACGGCGGTCTCTCGCGTGTCCGCGAGATACTGGTCGTCGGCGTGCCGCCACACCAGCACGGTCACGCAGTCTCGCCCATTGAACGTGGCGAGCGCGTCGATCTCCTCCGGCATGCCGGCCTCGCCGTCGTCGAGACGTCCGAGCGGCCAGGCATGGCTCGAATCGGCCGCCAGACGGACGTCGCCCATCCGGCGCGAGCATCCGGTAGGCGTTCAGCACCGGCTTCTCCACGCCCTGGGCCGTGAAGAGGCTGCGCGTGCCCTCGAAGAAGCGCTCGCCCTCGAAGTAGAAGCTCCACGTGGTCGCCTGGTCGACGTGGCGCCCCGCTCCGGTCGCTCTGGTCAGGAGCTTCTTCATGAGCTTGCACTGGAAGACCGGGAAGTAGGCTCGGTGTTGCGGTAGGCGAAGTTCGCGTTGTCGTAGACGCCCCAGTGCGCCGGCACCGAGGCGTCGCACTCGTCGACGATGCACGGCAGGTCGCGGAATCTTCGGATGGGCCGCCACGGCATCGAGCGCCGCCCGCACCTCGCGCAGCATCTTGAGGCTCGAGGGGACTGCCGCGTCGGGCGCCGGACCACCGAGCGGCCCGTACACGCGCCACGGGACGAAGCGCGCGCCCTTGGTGTGGAAGGCGACGAAGTCGAGCGGCGCGGCCGGTCCTCGCGCAGTGGGCGAGGAAGCCTCGGAGGAACTCATTGCCCCGCGCCCGGGGCCGAGATCGCCCGTCGTGGCGGGGCCGCCGACGGCCGCATCGGGAAGCGCGGCCTTCACGGCCGCGGCCGTCACGTCGTAGAGCGCGTAGAATTCCTCCGGCGTGCCGCGCCAGTAGGAGATGTCGGGCTCGTTCCACAGCTCCACAGCCACCCGCGGACGTGCGTCGCGCCGTAGCGGGCCACGCAGTGCTCGACCAGCGCGCGGACGAGCCCGGCCCATTCCCGTAGTCCTTGGGAGGGAACGACCAGAGGCCGGCCTCGTACGGGCTCCACTGCGTCGGGCTCGGCTCGAACCGGAAGCGCTGCTCCGCGTCGTCGGGAACGAGCGCACGCGGCGTGAAGGCCAGCTCCACCAGGGGCCGTAGCCCCGCCTCCACGACGGCGTCGTACACCTGGTCCGCGATGGTGAAGTCGTAGAAGGGGCGGCCGGCGGCGTCCTCGTGGTAGACGTTGCCCGCTCCCCAGTGCGGCAGGGACCAGCCGATGCCGCTGTTGAAGATGTAGTGGGAGCGCACGTAGTACGGCTGCTCGGCGAACTGGCCGATGACCTTGAGCGCGCGCTTGCCGGCCGGCGTGCAGGTCCAGTTGATCTCGTCGTAGCCGAAGCTGGTCCAGATCCGGCGGATGGGCCCCTGGCTCGATTGCGCAGTCCACGCGCACGGTAGCCTCGGCGATATGCGCAGTCACGATCGTCGTCCTTTCGGGTGCGGAGCGGCCGATCCCTTGTGCTCTGGCGTTCCGCGGGCGTATCAAGAGCGCCTGGCTCGATGGTGGCCGCGTCGGCGTCCGCGCGGCCCCGATCCTGCCCCAACCCAGGACGGCGGTCAACCGTGAGTGCGAAGCCTGGACGCTGCGGATCGCTTGACCGGCCACCTGCCGCGAGCCAGGCGGTCGCCGCGACGGCGCGCCAGGAGCGCCGCCTCGCGGCGCTCCCGCACGGCGGCCCCGGCCCGGATTCCAGGCGGGCGAGCTCGGGGTTCCGCGCCACGAGGCGCGCCTATCGTGTCTCCGGCGAGATACGTCTTGGCGCGATTACGTCAGGCTCCCCGAGGCCCCACGGGCGGGGCGATCGCCGCGGGTGGGGACTAATGTTGACTCCACGCTCCCGTCGCGCTCCTCGACGTGCGGCGCGCGGTCGAGCAGCGAAGCCGGCAGCCGCGTCGTCCACAAATCCGCGGGCAGCTGGCTGAGGTCCATGTGATCGTCGCAGGAGATGAGCCGGTCAGCCATGTGATCCTCCGGTCGATGAGGGTGCTGCGTGGTCGTGCGGCCTTACCGTCTCGTCGACATGTCACGGATGCCGCGCAGCGCCAGCGCATACCCGGCGATGCCGAATCCTGCCACGACGCTCTGGCTCACGGCGGCGGTCTGCGACGCGGGCCCGCGGCGGATCGGGTTCGAGATGTGCACCTCGACGGTCGGGAACTTCACCTGCGAGATGGCCGCCACGAGCGCCGGATAGCCGGTGCCGAACGCCGCCGGGTTGAAGATCGCCGCATCGAAGCCCTCGTCGTTCGCGGCGTAGAGCCGGTTGACGATCTCGCCCTCGACGTTCGAGTGGAAGATCTCGACCTCGACGCCGAGCTCCTTGGCATAGCCGCGGATGCGCTCGTCGTACTCGGGCAGCGTCATCGGGCCGAAGATGTCGACCTGCACCTTGCCGCGCATGTTCATGCCGGCGCCGTGGACCACGAGAACTCTGGGCATCGTGCCCTCCGTGAGACCAGAATGGCACGAATTCTACCTGACGAGGGACTCGTCCGAGGCGCTCAGACGGGGCGAGTCTCCGCGCGCATGTCCATGGGCGTCTTGCCGGGCGGGAGGGGTGGACGCCGGATCAGGTCCTCGTAGGCGCGGCCTGCCTCGTAGTCGCGGATCAGCTCCTCCGGATCGAAGATCACGCCGATGGGGTTCTCGGCAAACTCCGGGCTCGTGAAGTACGCATTTGCTTCGTCCATCGTGAAGTTGTCGATCTGCAGCTCGACCCGCAGCCCGTCAGGGTCGCGATAGTACATCGAGGTCGTCGGCCCGTGGTTGATGCAGCGGGCGGGCTCGATGCCCGCGGCCTTCAAGCGCCGGTAGGTCCCGAGCAGCTCACCAAGCCCGGCGTACGTGTACGCGATGTGGTGCACGCCGGCCGCGGCCTCGTCCGGCGCCGGACTCCCGGCGGCGTTGATCACGACCACGCGATGGTGCTCGTCGTCGTAGGTCAAGAACGCGATGAAGTCGCTGCGGAAGGCCACCCGCGCGTTCAGCACGGCGGCGTACCAGGCGATCACCGCGTCGAAGTTGCCGGTCTTCAGCACGACATGCGCGAACTTCTGAGGGAGGTCCGCTCCGAGGCGGCTGGAAGGGTTCGAGCGGCAGTCTCAGTGGTCACGTTGGTCATCGCCATCCTCCACGGGTGAGTCTGCCATATTGTAGCGCGGCGGCATCGGTGCCGGCGGCTCTAGCAGTAGACCCACGCGGCCCGTCGCGGGCTCGCACACGAAGTGGGGCAGGCAGATACATCGGCGGCGGTCTGGGGGATGGGGAACGAGGCGCATGGGCAAGCGGCGTGACGCGGCTGCGGCACCACGAACGCCAGGAAATTGTTCCTGTGAGCTCGCTCGCCGGCAAGCGCGCGCTGCCGGGCCGAGCGCGCTACGCGAGGCGTCTCCCGCGCAGGAGCCGTACGAGCGGCGGCCCGGAAGAGCGCGGCGGCGGCGAGGATCAGGATCGTCGCCGACAGCGGGCGCGCCACGAGATCGACGACGCTGCCGCGCGTGAGGAAGAGCGCCTGGCGCAGCGTCTTCTCCATCATCGGGCCCAGCACCAGCGCCACCACCATCGGCGACGGGTCCACGCGGAGCTTCCGCAAGCGCGTAGCCGAACACGCCGAAGATGACGAGCACCCACAGGTCGAGGAAGCTGTTGCTCAGGCTGAAGGCGCCGACGAGACAGAGCAGCAGCACGAGCGTCGCGAGGATGTGCTGCGGCAGGCGCAGCACGGTCACGAAGACGCCGACCAGCGGCAGGTTCAGGATCAGCAGCATGAGGTTGCCGATGTACATGCTCGCGACGAAGCCCCAGAAGACTTCCGGCCGCTGGCTGATCATGAGCGGCCCGGGCTGCAGGCCGTGGACCACCAGGGCGCCGAGCAGGATCGCCGTCGCCGGGCGAGAACGGGATGCCGAGCGACAGGAGCGGCACCATCGCGCCGGCGGTGGCGCCGTTGTTGGCGGCTTCCGGCCCCGCGACGCCCTCGATCATGCCGGTGCCGAACTTCTCGGGCGTCTTCGACATCTTCTTCTCGACGGTGTACGAGATGAACGTCGACAGCACGGCGGCGGGGCCGGGCACGAGCCCGGTGAGGAAGCCGACGACGGAGCCGCGCGCGATCGGCATCGTCGAGCGCCGCCATTCTTCGCGCGTGGGCAGGAGCTCGCGGAGCTTCACGCTGGCGATCTGCGCCTTCGCGATCCCCTCCTCCGCGAGGAGCAGCACCTCCGCCACGCCGTAGACGCCCATGATCACGGGCACGAGCTCGATGCCCTGCGCGAGCTGGACGGAGCCGAACGTGAACCGCCGCAGCGCCGAGATCGAATCCATCCCGACGGTGCCGAGCGCCAGGCCGAGCGCGACCATCACGAAGGCATTGAGGATCGAGCCGCCCGACAGGCGGGAGAGCGAGCAGGATCCCGCCGAGCGTGATCGCGAAGTATTCCGGCGGCCCGAACTGAATGGCGACGTCGGCGAGCCAGCCCGCCGCCAGCATGATCCCGACGACCCCGACGGTGCCGGCGACGAACGACCCGACGGCGGCGATCGTGAGGCGCGGCGCCCGCCCGCCCCTTCCTCGTCATCTGGTAGCCGTCGAGCAGCGTGACGACGGAGCCGGCTTCGCCGGGGACGTTGACGAGGATGGACGTGGTCGAGCCTCCGTACATCGCGCCGTAGTAGATGCCCGCGAGCATGATCAGCGCGGTGGCGGGATGCATCGCGAAGGTGGACGGCAAGAGGAGCGCCATGGCGCCGACGGGCCCGATGCCGGGCAGCACGCCGACGATGGTCCCGACCAGCACGCCGATGAAGCACGCGAACAGGTTGCTGGGCAGCAGCGCGATCGAGAACCCGTAGGCGAGGCCTTCGAGCGGTCCCATGCGTCAGCTCACCAGGGCCCGCGCGGGAGCGGGACGTCGAGGAGCACGGCGAAGAGTCCGTACGAGCCCGCCGCGCTCAGCGCGCCCGTGAGCAGCGCGGTCGTCCATCGGGCCGCCGAGGTAACGGAGGACGACGGCGACGAACGCGAACGCCGCCGCCGGATAGCCGACCCAGGGCAGCGCGAGGCAGAACGCGACCAGCGCCACCACCGAGATCACCACGCGGCGGCGCGCGGCGGCGTCCAGCTCGACGGCGTCGGCCGTGCGCGCGGCGCGCCCCGGAACGCGCTCGCCGTCGCCGCCAGCGCGACGACGATCGCGAAGACGGCGACGATGACCGGATAGAAGCCCGCGCCCGGACGCGCGGCCGCCCCGAACGGCAGCCGGAGCGCCAGGGTCAGATAGACTCCGGCGGCGACCAGCAGGACGAGAGGAACGGCCCGCGCGAGCACCTACTTCTTGATCATCCCGAGGCGCTTGAGCACGTCGTTCCACTCCTTCTGCTCGCGCACGAGCTCCTGGCGAAGCTTGTCGCCGCTCTTGTAGTCGATGTCGACGCCGCGCGACTTCATGAGCGCGACGAACGACGGCTCTTCCATCGCGGCCTTCGCGGAATCGTGGAGCACCTTCAGCGCGGGCCCCGGCGTTCCCTTCGGCGCCGTGAGCACGAACCACGTGCCGATCCCGTCCCCGAGCCCCACTTCCTTGCCCGTCGGCGCCTCCGGAAAGAACGGATGCCGCTGCGGGCTCGCGACCGCCAGCACGCGGAGCTTCTTCGCGTCGACGAGCGGCTTCACCTCGCCGGGCTGCGCCATCGCGGCGTCGATGTGGCCGCCGAGCAGCGCGGGGCTCGTCTCACCCCAGCCGGAGAACGGCACGTGCGTCGTCTTGAAGCCGCCGGGGATCTGCCACCGCTCGAGCGTCAGGTGGCTGATCGTCCCCTCGCCGGGCGAGCCGACGCGGATCTTGCCGGGATTCGCCTTGGCCGCGGCCATGAACTCCTGCATCGTCTTCCACGGCGCGTCCGCCTTCACGGTGAGGAGCGTGTAGAAGGTGATCGTGTTCAGGATGGGCTCGTAGTCGTCCGGCGTCTTGTACGGCAGCTCGTTGAGCTGCGGATGGATCACCAGGGTCGAGTTCGGCGCGAGGATGACGGTGTAGCCGTCGGGCTTCGCCTGCGCGACTTCCGCCATCCCGACGGAACCGCCGCCGCCCGGTCGGTTGAGGACGGCGACGCCCTTCGTGAACGTCTTCTTCATCGACTCGGCCATCGGGCGGGCCGCGATGTCCACCATGCCGCCGGCCGGGTAGGCGACGACGATCGTCAGGGCCCGCTCCGGATACTCGGCGGCCGCGGGCGCCGCGAAGCCGAGGAGCAGAGCGGCGAGAAGCGCGAAACGACGCATGGGTGTCCTCCCTCTCGAATACGATCTCGGCCCGCACAATACCGCAGAACCCCGTTGACGAGCACATGGATTTGACCGAGCCGGCGGCGGCGCTGCGCGACCAGCGAAAATCTGGTCCTTGACTGGCGGACAGGCGGTCGGTATACGGGGAGCAGCGAGGATTCCATGGACAGCGGTCAGCCTCAGACCCTCGGCGCAGCGGGTACGACTGATCACGAACCGCGCGCGCTCCCGCCCCCAGGGTCGCGGAGGCGACCGCCGGTCAAAGATCGTCCTGTTCGGCCTCGTTCTGCTGGGCCTCCCCGGCATCGTGGCGCTCGCGACCGTCCGCGAGATCTCGACGTCGCCGGCAAACGCCCGGACGGCCCGGCCGGTTCTCGCCCTGCCCCGCCCGCCCCTCACCGCGGCCGAGGAAGAGTACGCGCTGGCCCTCTGGCCGATCCACAACGAGGTCAAGGCGGGCGCGCTCAAGATGACCCTCGGGGACTCTCGTACAAGCTCGGCGAGCTGGACCGGGCCGGGCTCAAGGCCAGGATCGAAGGGATCGACGGACACGTATCGGAGAGCCGGTCTTCGCATCGCCGCGCTCACCCCGCCCGCCTCCCTCGCGCGCGCCACGAGATGTACTCGGACGCCGTGCGCCTCTACCAGCAGTCGGCCGCCGAGATGCTCCGCGTGGTCGGCGACGGCCGCGACGAGCATCTCGTCGCCGCCCATCCGCTCAGCATGGAAGCGAGCGAGAAGCTCCTCAAGGTCGGCGACATCCTGTGGCCGAGCGAGTACAAGCCCAACTGAGCCCGCGAGACGCGGGCGGAGAGAGAGGTGGGAGCGGTGTCCGGTGGCGCAGCACGTGAAGGTCATCCATGAGTCCCATCGGGGGAAGAGATGAAGAAACGGTCCTGGTTCGCGATCGGTCTCGCAGCACTCGCCGCCGTCGTCGCCGTCGGCGCGCTCACGGCGCCGACGCCGGCCCCGGCCCAGGGGAGGTCTACTCCGTCTGGCTCGTCGAGAGCAGCCGGTTCATGGGCGTGCCGTTCTGGCGCCTTCACGCCCGACCGCGCGTTCGTCCCCGGCAGCACGAGCCCGATGAACAATATCAACACGGTCGACTTGCCCGTGAACGTCGGCGTGTCATCAAGGGCGGCAGGGACGTCATTCTGTACGACTCCGGCTGGAAGCAGCAGGACTACTTCAAGATGACCGGGACCGAGCACTGGGCGCCCTGCCCGACCAGCTCAAGCTGCTCGGCATCAACGCCGCCGACGTGACCAAGATCGTCATTGGCCATCGGTCACTGGGATCACGCCGGTCAGCTCATGGACTTCCCGAACGCCGTGCTCTACGTGCAGCGCGAGGAGCTCCGCGGCATCGAATGGGCGCTGAACTATCCCCGCACCGAAGATCGCCGCGGTGAACACGTCGCCCGGCGGCTGCGCCCGCACCCCCGCATGCGGCTACCGCCCAAGACGCTCGACGAGATCTACGGCAAGGTGCTGTCCGGCAAGGCCATGATCGTCGACGGCGAGATGGAGATCGCGCCGGGCGTGAAGATCCACCCTGCCCACCGCGCCCACACCGCCGGCTCAGCTCCTCGAGGTGCCGACCCCCATCGGGAAGCTGATGTTCGGCAGCGACGCCTACTCGTCGTGGGAAGGCATCCGCGACTGGATGATCGCCAACCCGCAGCAGACCGACACCGTCCAGCAGTTCATCGCGTACGAGAAGTGCTACAAGGTGACCGGCGGCTACCAGAACTGCGTCGCCGCTCACGAGCCGCTCTCGTACACCGACAAGTATCCCCTCACCAAGAACTCGTGGATGGGGCCGAACGGCTCCCGGATGGCCGAGATCACGCTCGCCCCGGGAGAGAGATCGCGCAAGCCGTAGCGCACTCCCAGGCCGGCCGCGGCGCGCGAGAGCGGTGGCACGCACCTCTCGCCCGCCGCACCGGACGCGGCGCTTCCTTTCGTGACGATCCGCCTCCTCGGGCTGTTGCCCCTCGCCCTCGCCCTCCTCTGCTCAGCCCGAGCGGAGGCCCACGATCCCAGCGCGTGGGCGGCCTCTTCCGCTCCCGCGACCACGGCGCCCGCTGGCTGCCGGTGAACGAGGGGCGCTTCATCGGCGGCGCGCTGGGCCTCGCCATCAGCCCGTCCGACCCTCACCATCTCCTGCTCGCCACCGACTCCGGGCTCCTGCGATCGAGGAACGGCGGCCGTGACTGGCAGGCCGAGGCGCCAGCGGTGCTCTACGGCGGCGTCTTCGCGGCCGCCTTCGACAGGGATGGCGTGCGCGCCCTCGCCTCCACCGCCCAGGGCCTGTTCAGGCGACCGACGACGAGGCTCACCTGGCGGCGAACGCCGCTCTCGAAGGAGGCGCTGCCCGCTCGCGCGATCGCGGCGGGGCCAGCGGGACGAGCGTACGTCGCCGGCGCCAACGGTTTCTGGCGAAGTGACGACTGGGGCGCGTCGTGGAGGGCGGAGAGCGACGGCCTTCCCGACGGTCCGGTCAGCGCCCCGGTCATCGCCGCGGGGTCGCCGGGGATCATCTGGGTGATCGCCGGCGGGCGGCTCTGGAGACGAGCGGAAGGTGCCGACGCCTGGGAGCCCAGCGACGCGGAGATGCCGGAAGGCGCGCGTGGACACCGTGGCTTCCGGCCCCGGCGACCCCGCGCGGCTCTGGGCGGCCGCGGCGGACCAGATCTACCGGAGCGATGACCGAGGGCGGAGCTGGACGCCGGCAGGCCAGTCCGCTTCCCGAGCCGAACACGTCGGTGCGCGGAATCGCGGCCGCGCACTCGGCGATCGTGCTCACGACCCACCGTGGGCTCTATCGCAGCGCCGACGGCGGCCGGACGTGGCAGCTCGAAGAGGGCATGCTGCCGATCCACCTCGAAGCCGGGCCACTCGCCCGGGATCCGGCCGATCCGGCCACGCTCTACGCCGGCTTCGCCCTCACGCCCTACGACGAGATATGGCGGATGGCCACGAAGGGCGGGACGATGCTCGGTCGGCTCAGCGCGGTGAGCCTCGCCGGCGGGGCGGCCTTTCTCCTCGTCCGTTGCGCTCGCGGCGATCGCCGCGCTCCGGTGGCTCGGACGGTATTACGGCAAGGGCGCGCTGGCCGCCCATCCTCGGCGGTGGAGCGGGGGCGATGAGCGCGGTGGCGGCGGCGGCGCGGCACACCGCCTTCGCGAGCCGGCGCCGCCGCCGTTGGCTGGCAATCGGCCTCCTGGTGATCGTCGCGGCGGGCGCGCTCGTCGCGTGGCGCCTCGGCCCGTGGCGGCGCGCCGGCTTCGCCGAGTACCCGATGGCGAGCGCGAGCGACATCCCCACCGCGATCGCCATCGGGCCGGACGGCAGCGTCTGGATCACCATCGAGTCCTCCGACGCCATCGGCGTCTTCCGGAACGGGAAGATCGACAAGCTTCCCAAGGGCAAGGCCGAGCGTGGAGCCAATGGGAATCGCCGTGGCCGCCGACGGCGCCGCGTGGTTCACGGACTCGCCCGCGCGGGCGGTCTCCCGCATCACGGCGGACGGAACGGTCACCTCGTTCGCACTGACGGACAACCCCATCGCGAGGCTCAACCGGCTCGCCCTCGCCCCCGGACGGCGCCGTGTGGTTCGCCGACAGCACCGCCCTCAGCGTGACGCGGCTTCGCGACGGCGTGTTCACCCCGCACGTGCTCGCGTCCTTCCGCCCCAATCCGTACGGCGTGGCCGTGGATGCGGGGGCACGGTGTGGGCGACGCTCCAGGGCGCGAACAAGCTCGCCCGCATCACGCCCGACGGCCAGGTCTCCGAGATCGAGATCCCGACGCGCGCGAGCGGGCCGTCGGACATCGCGGTGGATCGGGACGGCGCCGTGTGGTTCCTCGAGTTCCGCACCAATAAGATCGGGCGCTACGCCGACGGCCGCTTCACCGAGCTCCCGGCGCCGACGCCGAACGCGGCGCTCGACCGGCTTGGCCGTCGCGCCCGACGGCGCGGTGTGGTTCGGCGAGCTCCGGGTGCCTGCGCTCGGCCGGCTGCGCGACGGTGTCATCACGGAGTTCGCCCTTCCGCGCTCGGACGCGCGCCCCTTCAGCGTCGCCGTCGACGGCGAGGGCAACGTCTGGTACACGGACCTGCACGGCTGGCTCGGCAAGCTCTCCGCCGAGCGCGCGCGGGCCCGCTGACGAGGCCGGGCCGCTGACCGGTCTCGAGCTCCCGGGACGGCTCAACGAGTTCGCCGTCATCTTCGTCAGCATCGTGCTGCAGTCGCTCCCGTTCGTGCTGATCGGCGTCTTCGCGTCGGGCCTCGTCCAGCAGCGGCTCTCCGCGGAGGCGCTGACGCGCTGGCTCCCGCAGAGGCGCCTGGCCGTCATCCTGCTTTCGAGCGTGTTCGGGTTCGTGGCGCCGGTGTGCGACTGCGGCGTGATCCCGCTCGCGCGCCGGCTCGGGGCCAAGGGCTTGCCCGCCTATGCGGCGACGACCTTCATCCTGGCGGCGCCGGTCGTGAACCCGGTCGTGCTCCTCTCGACGGCGTTCGCCTTCCAGGGCAACTGGGCGATCGTCGGGCTCAGGATGGCGATGACGCTCAGTGTGGCCATCGCCGTGGGCCTGGCCGCGAGCAGGCTGTCGGCCGGCCTGTCGAGCCTGGCCCCGGGCGCGAGCCTCGGCGGGAAGACACCCCGGCGGCGCCGGGCCTCCGCGGCCTGGTGAGCCTCGCCACCGCCGAGTTCTTCGACGTGATCTTCTTCATCCTCCTCGGGGCGCTCTTCACCGCCGCCGCCCAGACATTCGTGCCGCGCGGCGACCTGGCGGCCATCGGCTCGCATCCGGCGCTCTCCGTCCTCACCCTGATGCCGGTGGCCTCGCTGCTGTCGATCTGCTCCGAGGCCGACGCGTTCGTCGCGCGCGCCTTCGCCGCCACGTTCAGCACGGGGGCGATCCTGGCGTTCATGACGATCGGTCAGATCGTGGATCTGCGGAACGGCTTCCTGCTGTTCCGGACGCTGCGGGCAGGCTGACCGCCCTCATCGTGCTGCTGTCGTACGCGCTGGTCTTCGCGGAGGGATGGCTGATCAACGCCGTGATGGCGAGGCCATGAGCCGGCCGCGCCCGAGTCGCCGCGACGTTGTCCACCGCCTGCGGGGCTGGCACCTCGTGCGGGGCGGGCTCCTTCTCGGCTTCTCGGCGCTGATCGCCAAGCTGTTCATCGCCGGCGAGATGGTGCGGTACATGGCGCCGACCCTCGACCCGCTGACCGCGCTCACGGGCGTCGCGATGGGAGTCATGGGCGTGATGGAGATCGCGGCGGGGTCCCGCCGCGCCCATGGCCACGAGCACCAGGGGGACACGATCGAGCAAGTTCTCACCTGCGTCCTCGTGATCCTGCCGCTCGGCCTCGGCCTGCTCGTCACGCCCCGGGCCCTCGGCGCCGGCGCCCTCGGCGGCGAGGCGTCACGCGCCTCCTGCTCGCCTACGCGCCGGGCCCGCCGCGGGCACAGGGCGAACGCCGCCGCCCCCGACGAGGCCGATCGCCGACACGGCCGACCTCCTCGTCTACCTGCAGCAGGCCGGGCTGTCCGGAGCGGGCCAGCGGGTGCGCGTCACCGGACTCGCGCTGCGCGCCGACGGACTCGGCGCGGGCGAGCTCGCCCTGCTCCGTTACGCGATCGCCCACTGCGTGGCCGACGCCCGCCCGCTCGCCCTCCTCGTGGCCACGCCAGGCGATCGCGCGGTGGCTGCGGATCAGTGGGTCGAGGTGGAGGGTGTGCTGGCCATCACCGAGCGCGACGGGAGCCGCCTGGTGACGATCGCCGCCGAGCGCGTCCGGACCGATCCCGGAGCCGCCGAACCCCTACCTCAGCGCCGGTTTCTGAGAGCAACGCCAATACCCGCAGGATGCTCAAAAGGTCCAGATGCGAGGCGGCGCCCGACGGCCGCACGCGAGGCGTAGTCTCTCTGCTCGCTCGCGCTCGCCGGGATCTCCGGATTCGCTCGCCTCGCTCCGGCTCCGGCTCGCCCGGCGTAAGCGTGCGGCCGAGGGCGCCAACAAAGCAGAGGGGCCTTTTTCAGCATCCTGCTCACGGCTAGCAGCGTGCGCCACGCCACCGCTGTCAGCACCACCCCGACTCCGACGATCACGAGCGCGGCGCCCGACTGCACCCACGCGACCCACCGGCTCTGGAGCCACGTCAGCACGATCTGACCGACGCGCGCGGCGACGATTCCGACGACGACCAGCACCGACGCGAAGCCGATGCTGAACACGACGACGGTGAAGAGCCCCAGGATCACCCGGCCGCTGGCAATCGCCGCGAGCAGGATCGCGAGGGCTCCCGGGTCTGGGAGCAGGCCGCCGGCGATGCCGAGGGCGAGAAGGACCGGGAGACTCGGCCGGTTCGCGGCGATGACGTCGAGGCGGTGAGTGTGGCGCCGTCCCCAGCCGTGGCTGTGATAGCCGAGCTCCTGCGCCTCCGCGTGATCGTGAACGTGGTCGTGCTCGCCGTGGGGATGGGAGTGGTCGTGCGGATGGCCGCCGCCGTGATCGTGCGGGTGATGATGCGCGTGTCCGCCTTCGCCAGGGCTGTGGATGTGGGCGGCGGGCTCCGGATCGGGCGACGAGCCGCCCGCGGACCGCAGCGCTGCCCGCTGCGAGATCAGCATCCACAGCCCGATCGCGATGACGAGCACCCCGGTCAGCAGCGCCAGGTAGGCCTCGACGCGATGGGGAATCAGCCAGGCCGATCCGAGCGAAGCCAGGACGGCGACGAGGACGATACCGCTCGTGTGGGAGAGCGTGACGAAGATGCCGAGGACCAGCGCGTCGACCGGCCGGCCGCGCGCGCCGACGATGTAGGCGGCGGCGATCGTCTTGCCGTGGCCGGGCGTCGCCGCATGCACGGCGCCCAGCCAGAAGCTGGAGACGAGGAGCACAAGGGTCTCTGCCATCGGTGGTGGCACACTACCGCCCCCGTCACGAGGGCGTCAAGGCGCGTGCGCGCCCCAGAGTGCTCAGACCAGCGGCCAGGGGTAGCGGTGGCCCGTCGTGTCCTCGGGGAAGCGCCCGGCCTTGAGCACGGCGCGCGCGCGGGCCACGAGGGCTTTCTTCTCCCGCGGATCGAGGAGATCGGCGACGGCCCGCGGCAGGGCGCCGGTCAGCGCGCGCTTCACGTCGGCGAGGAGCGCGCTCGGGATGGGCTCGCCGCCGAAGTCCCAGATCACCGTGCGCAGCTTCATCTCCTCGTGAAACGTCAGGCCATTGTCGATGGCGTAGATGGCGCCGTCGTCGCCGGCCAGGCAGTGGCCGCCCTTGCGGTCGGCGTTATTGGCGAGCAGATCGAAGACGCAGATGCGCTCGAGCCGATCGCGGTGCTCGGCGTGCTCGCGCAGCGTGAAGTAGTGCTGCTCGAAATCGGCGGGCACGAAGAGCTGGATCGATCCCTCGCCATACGGGCCGTCACGGCAGACGGTGGGCGGCACCAGGCCCCAGCCGAGCGCCTCGGAGAGGTGATAGGCGGCGACCTCGCGCTTGTAGAGGCCCGGGGGAAGTCCCAGAGGGGCCGCTCGCCACGCTCGGGCTTGTAGACGCCGAGGGTCGTCTCGCCGTCGAGCGCGATCTCGGCGAGAAACGTCGCATTGCTCGCCCAGGGCATGCGGCCGCGGATGGTGACGGCTCCGCGCGTGAGCAGCTCGATCGCCGCGCACGCCCCGCTCATCACGCGTTGTGGGCGACGTGGCCGTTCTTGCGGGGGCAGACGTGGCCCGCGGGGTCCATCGGCTGCGTGCAGAGCGGACAGGCCGGCCGGCTGCCGCGCATCAGCTCCTGCGCCCGCTCCACGAAGCCCGCCGCCTGCGCGCGCGTGACGCGAAAGCGAGCGGCGGCCGGCTCCTCGCCGCCTTCCTCCTCGACGGCTTCGCCTGCCTCGACGACGATGCGGTCGCGGCCCTCGTCATAACCCACGCCGATGGATCCGACGTCCCATGCCGCCTCGACGGGCTCGAGCAGCGCCAGGTCCTCGGGAATGGACTCGGCCTCGCCCTTGAGCCGGGCGAGAAATCCCGACAAGTATTCAGCTAGAGCGCGGACCTGCTCCTTCTCGACCTTGAGCGTGACGATCCGCCGCGCCTCGCGGGCCTGCAGATAGAAGACGCGCTGCCCCGACGGGCCGACGGTACCCGTGGTGAAGTGGTCGGGCGCTTCGAAGTCGAACGACGCGCTCATGGCTTTCCCCGAGCCAGCCGAGATCGCCGCTCACGGAGTTGACGGTGAGGACCGAGGGCCCGTGCGGCCGATACGCGACCGCGGTGATGGAGGCGGGCGTGATGTTGATGCGCTGGAAGAGGTCGAGCGGCGTGCCGAGGGCCTGGGCCACGGCGGCCTTGATGGAGTCGGCGTGAGACACGGCGACGATGATCTCTCCTCGATGGCGCTCCACCATCCGGACGAGTGTGGACGTCACGCGCGCCTGCATCTCGAGAAACGATTCGCCTCCGGGGAAGCGGAATCCGCTCGGATTCTGCTGGATGATCGGCCACTCCGGCCGGCGAGCCGCCTTCTTGAGCGACAGCCCGGTGAACTCGCCGATGTCGATCTCGAGCAGGCCGCGCTCCACGCGCACGGCCAGATGGCGGGCGCGGGCGATGGCGAGCGCCGTCTCTCGGGCGCGCTCCAGCGGCGAGGAGTAGACGGCGGCGATCTTGGGGAGCGCGCCGATCCGGGCGGCGGCCTCGTCCGCCTGGCGGCGTCCCTCGTCGGAGAGATGAAGCCCGGGAGCTCGCCCGGGTAGCTTCACGCCCGTGGTCGGCGTGAGCCCGTGGCGCACCAGGAGAATCAGCGTCGGCTTGTCGCGCACCGGCCGAGCATACACAGCCGCCATCCGCGCGCGCAAGCGTTGCGCCCGTCAGGGCGTGCGGCGGCGGTCCTCCAGCTCTTCGAGGGTGCGCGGCCAGTCTTTTTGAGCAGTCGCGACAGGGCGCGGTCGGCGAGGAGGCGGCCGCCGGTCTGGCAGCGGGCACAGTAGTTGGTCTCGTTGTCGGCGCGGACGATGCGCTGGACGGGGAGCTGCAGACCGGGCACGGCTTGCCGTAGCGCCCGTGCACGGCCATGTCTGCACGGAAGGCGGTGACGCCTTCGGGGAAAGCCGCGCCCGCCTCGGAGCGGAGGCGATCGATCCAGTCGGCGAGTGTTGCGCGGCAGGCGTCGAAGAGCCGCGCGGTCTCCTCGTCCGAGAGGTGGGTGGTGAGCTTCACGGGCGACAGGCGCGCGCGGTGGAGGATCTCGTCGGAGTAGGCATTGCCGATGCCGCTCAGGATGCCCGGGTCGGTGAGAGCGCGCTTGAGCGTGTGGCTCTCGCGCGCGAGCGCGGCGCGGAACGATGGGAGGTCGGCGTCGAAGACCTCGAGCCCGCCGCGATCGAAGCTCGCGCAAGGCGTCTTCACCGCGCAGCAGATGGATGGACGCGCGGCGCTTGGTGCCCGCCTCGGTCATGGTCAGGGTGCCCGTCGAGAAGTCGAAGGCGGCGAGCCCGATCTTGCCCGGCGGCCGCGCGCCCGCGTTCTTCCAGTGCAGGCGCCCGGCGATCATCAAGTGCAGCACCAGGAAGAGATCGCCGCCGAGCGCGATGACGATGCGCTTGCCGAGGCGCGAGATCCCGATCACGTCGCGTCCAAAGGCGTCGGCGAGCGGCGGGTCGACGGAGCGGAGGACGAACGGGCTGGCCAGGCGGACGCCCGCGAGTCGGGCGCCGCGGATGCGCGCGTCGAGCGCTTCGATGTAGACGGTGACGTCGGGCAGCTCGGGCATGGCAGGCGGATACTCTATCCGATAGAGCCAATCGGGCCCAATCATAGCATCGGCCGCCGGCCCGGCCGTCCGCGCGCGGAGCGCCGCCGCTCGCTCTATAATCCGCGTAACGCCGCCGGCGCCGGGGCGCGGGCCGGCCGGAACCCATTCACCGCCGAAGGGAGAGCGCATGATCACCAAGTTCGACAGCCTGTACGCCGGCCACGCGGACATGGAGGACATCGGCTACGGCGGCACCGCCGTCAACAGCCGCACCTATCCGAACGAGCACCTGGTGACGGTCCTCGAGAAGACGCGGTCGCTCGCCCGCTTGCTCGACCGCACGGGGTACGATACGTTCTGGCTCGCCGAGCACCACTTCCAGCGCGAGGGGTACGAGTGCATCCCGAACGTCCTGATGATGGCGCTCGATCTCGCGCACCAGACCGAGCGGCTCCGGTTCGGCTGCGGCTTCAACATCGCGCCGATGTGGCATCCGCTGCGGCTGGCCGAGGACTTCGCGATGGTCGACGCGCTGACAGGCGGCCGCGTCGCTTTCGGCGTCGGCCGCGGCTACCACACGCGCGAGGTCGAGACCTTCGGGGCGCCGCTTCGCGATCAGGCCGGCAATCGCGAGCTGTTCGAGGAGCAGGTGGAGATCATCTTCAAGGCGTTCGACAACGCCGCGTTCTCCCACCAGGGCCGTCACTACACCATTCCCGCCCGTGTTCCCTACCGCGGCTACGACCTCAAGGACCTGACACTGGTGCCGCGGCCCGTCCATCCCGTCGAATGCTGGCAGCCCATCCAGAGCGCCACGCCCCGCGGGCTCGACTTCATGGCCAAGCACGGCATCAAGGGCATCATCGGCGGCGGCGTGGCGGAGGGCGGCGCCATGCGGGCCGTGATGGAGGCCTACCGGGACGCCCTGCGCCGCGCCGGCCGCGACGCGCAGATCGGCGAGGGCCTCTGCGTCGGCTTTCACTTCCAGCTCGCCGACACCCAGGAGGCGGCCATCAAGGTGGCGGCGCCCTTCTTCGAGGAGAACCTCAAGATGTTCGGGCCGCTCCGCCTCGTGCGCTCGCTGACCGACGCGCAGATCGACGCCATGGCCGACCCCGGCGGGCGCCCTACGCCGGCCTGCCCGCCATCGAGGAGGCGGTCAAGAACGGCGCCTACCTCTGCGGCCCGCCGTCCCAGATCATCGACACGCTGATGCGCCTGGAGCAGGAATACCCCGGGCTCGAGCGCGTGTCGGTGAGCCACCCGATGGGCGCGCCGGAATCGCTGATGCTCGAGCAGCTCGAGTGGTTCGCCGCCGAGGTCATCCCCGCTTTCACCAAGCGCTAGAGCGATGATAAGGGCCCATCTGCTTCGTTGGCGCCCTCGACAGCCGGCTCAACGTACAGAAAGTACGCCTCGCCGGCTGCCTTCGGGCGCCGCCTCGCAGCTGGACCCTTCTCATCGCTCTAGCCGGTTTCTCCGACAGGCTCCTGAGCGATGAGGGCCCATCTGCTCTAGCTAGCCGGGTTCGCCGACAGGCGCCTAGCGCGCAACCAGAGCTAGTTTCCGTCAGTCGTCGGGCTACCCGTCCCGCTAAGGGGTTGACAACGTTCGCGAAGCGTTGGTGGCACCGCGATTGCCCCTCTACGTGGCCGACACTGATGGTTGAACTCGCCGTCGCCAGAATGAAAGGACCACCATGCATGTCAAAGGCGTATTTCTCGCGCTGGTATGCCGGCCGGCCAGCGTCTGGCTACTCGTGTTGCCGTTGCTCTTGGCCTCCTGCGGTGGGACCGCTGACGCAAAACGCGGTGTGGCGAACTTCAGAGCGCGGGCCGCTCAGACCTCGTTCAGTGAGATCTATTGGCGGGCGGCTCCCGAGTTCCGTCAGTCCGCCACGGAGGAGCAGTTCCTGCGGGCCATGACGGCGCTGGACCGGAAGCTTGGCCCCTGGACATCCGCTGGTGAGCCCGGTTGGAACGTGACCCGCGGTACCGCCGGTGACGTCGTGAACCTGACCTATCAGTCACAGTTCGCGAAAGGCGCTGTCAGCGAGCAATTCACGTGGCGAATTGAGAAGGGCGAGCCTGTCCTCTTGGGCTACCACGCCAATTCACCGCTCCTGATCACGGAATGACGTAGAAGGCCGCGAACCCTAGCGCGGGCGGGCCGCGCTTCCCCGTGGTACTGTGTGCGGCGGTACCATGAGCGACCACCCCGGAGCCCCCGCCCCGGCGCCGGCGCCTCCCGCCGCCCGACGGATTCCCAGGATCGACACCGTGCACGGTGATCGGCGCGCGGACGACTATTTCTGGCTTCGCGGGAAGGACGACCCCGAGGTGATGGCGTACCTCCGCGCGGAGAACGCCCACACCGAGGCAGTCATGAAGCCCTCGGCGGCGCTCGTCGACACGCTCTACGCGGAGATGCTGGCGCGCATCAAGGAGGACGACCAGACCGTCCCGTACCGCCGCGGCGACTACTTCTACTACTCGCGCACGGAGCAGGGCAAGCAGTACCCCATCCTCTGCCGCAAGCTGGGCAGCGTGGACGCGCCCGAAGAGGTGACGCTCGATCTCAATGCGCTCGCGGCGGGCCATCCGTTCTTCGCCCTCGGCATGGCGGTGGTGAGCGACGACGGCCACCTCCTCGCCTATACGACCGATCTCACCGGGTTCCGGCAGTACACGCTGTCGGTGAAGGATTTGCGCACGGGCGCGCTCCTGCCCGATCGCATCGAGAAGGTCGTGTCGATCGCGTGGGCCGCCGACGACCGGACGCTGTTCTACGTCACGGAGGACGCGGCCAAGCGCCCGTACCGGCTCTACCGCCACGTGCTCGGCGCGGCCGCCGACGATCTCGTCTACGAGGAGACGGACGCGCTGTTCAACCTGGGCGTCGAGCGCACGCGGAGCCGCCGCTATCTGCTCGCCACCTCCGCGAGCTTCACGACCACCGAGGTGCGCTATCACGCCGCCGCCGAGACCGTTGCGCCGTGGACGCTCATCCTGCCCCGGGAGCAGGATCACGAGTACCACGTCGAGCACTGGATGGGCGAGGGCGCGGACGAGCTCTTCTACATCCGCACCAATGGCGGCGGCCGGCGGAACTTTCGCCTCGTCACCGCGCCCGTGGCGGATCCGCGCCCTTCGAGTTGGATCGAGCGCATCGCGCACCGCGACGACGTGATGCTCGAGGACGTCGAGGTCTTCGCCGCGCACCACGTGGCTCACGAGCGGGACGATGGGCTGAGCCGCCTCCGGGTGACGACACTCGCCGACGGCGCCGCGCACCACATCGAGTTCCCCGAGCCCGCGTACGAGGTGTCGCCCGACCACAACCCGGAGTTCGCGGCGTCCACGTACCGGTTTCGCTATCAGTCGCTCGTCACGCCGCCCTCGGTGTTCGACTACGACGTGGCGGGCCGCCGCTCGGTCCTGCTCAAGCAGATGGAGGTGCTCGGCGGCTACGACCCGTCGCGCTACCGCGTCGAGCGCGTGCACGCGACGGCCGCCGACGGCGCCCGCATCCCCATCTCCCTCGTCCGCCGCGCCGACACGCCGCGCGACGGCACGAGCCCGCTCCTGCTCGCGGGCTACGGCGCCTACGGCATCTCGCTGCCCGTGATGTTCTCATCATCGCGCTTGAGCCTGCTCGACCGCGGCGTCGCCTTCGCCATCGCGCATATCCGGGGCGGCGGTGAGCTCGGCAAGCGCTGGCACGACGACGGGCGGATGCTGTGCAAGCGCAACACGTTCACCGACTTCATCGCCGCCGCGGAGTTCCTCGTCAAGCGCGGTGACACACGGCCGGACCGCCTCGTGATCGAGGGTGGCAGCGCCGGCGGCTTGCTCGTGGGCGCGGTGCTGAACATGCGGCCGGATCTGTTCCGCGCGGCGGTGTTGCGGGTGCCCTTCGTGGACGTGATCAACACGATGCTGGACGAGACGCTGCCGCTCACCGTCGGCGAGTTCGAGGAGTGGGGCAACCCCAAGATCCTCGAGCAGTACGAGTACATCAAGACCTATTGCCCGTATACGAACCTCGCCCCAAGGACTATCCCGCCATCCTGGTCCGGACCTCGCTCAACGACAGCCAGGTGATGTACTGGGAGCCCGCCAAGTACGTGGCCAAGCTGCGCACGCTCAAGACCGACGCGCGCCCGCTGCTCTTCAAGATCAATCTCGACGCCGGGCACGGCGGCGCCTCGGGCCGCTACGACCACCTGCGCGAGATCGCGTTCGACTACGCGTTCATCCTGACGCAGCTCGGCCTCGCCGCCACCCACCCGTCGTCCCCGCGCCCTGATCCGCCGCCGGCCACCGCGCGAAGAGCGTCCGCCTCGCGCATCCCCTCCCAGTGCGAGCCGTCGGCGGTCAGGCCGACCGACTACCACTGGCGGGTGCGCTACTTGTGCCTGCAGCTCTACTGCGACCTGCACAACGACGGAGCCATCGGAGACCAGGCTCGGCCCGTACGAGATCGAGCACGTCAACTTCGGAGGCGCAAATGACCATCGAAGGCGGATCCCGGCGGATCGCGACCCTCCTGTCTCTCACCGCACTCAGCAGTGGCGTGCTGTTCACGGTGCTCCTCGCGGCGGCTTCGGCGTGGTCCCTGCACCTTGAGCGACAGGAGCGCGCCCGCCTGGAGGCGGAGGGCCGTCCCCTGACCCCTGAGGATGAGCGTCGCGCCGTGCTCCCCGCGGTTGAGGTCGCAGGGCCCAACCGGTGGCGGGTAATCCTCGGAGAGCGCCCGCCTACCGCAGGGCGCTGGCCCTACCGGGCTGGCGCATATGTGATCATCGCCGGCCGCCAACTGACAGAGGTCGAGGTCCTTGAGGCCGCCCGAGCCAGTGATCGGGACCGGGGATCGACGGACCTGGCCCGGTGGCACCCAAGCCCCGGCGTCGAGGTGATCGATTGCGTCATGGAAAGCGTGGAAATCTCGCGCGCCAGATACGCCACGGCGGTCAGCAGCCAGCTCATCGACTGGTGGACGGAGCAAGGCGCTAGGTTGTACTTGCGCAGCTGGATGAACGTGTTGCCTTTGGCTCGGTGGGTCTTCGTGGCAGGAACGCTGATCTCGGCGCTCATGCTCACGGCAATCGCGGCGGGGCTTCCCTGGGGGTGTTCTACCTCGTGCGCTGGATCGCGCGCGGATTCACGAGCATGGAACAAAAAAATCCGCGTTCGGCACTGCAATGAAGTATGCAATCATCACTGCACTTGCCTCTTTCATCTTTTCAATCATCACGTACCTTACCGGCTTTCACCTGAACCAGGCTGCAAGCTGGCTGGTGTATGTGATACCTCTCGCCGGCCTTGTGTTCACTGTTAAAGATCGCCGTGACAAAGAGCTTGGCGGATACATGACTTTTGGGGAAGGATTCTCTGCGGCATTTTTGTTTTGCGTCTTGTTCGGTGTGCTCAGCGCAATCACTTCATTTATCATGATCCAGTTTATTGCACCCGACATGGTCGGCGAAAGTTTGAAGCAGGCAGAACAGAACATGATTGATAAAGGAATGAGTGATGATCAGATTCAACTTGCGATGACGTGGACGAAACAATTTATGTCCCCGGTTTGGATGACCGTTTGGGCCATGTTAGGCACAGCATTCTTTGGCTGCATCTTATCTCTGATTGTTGCCGCCATCTTCAGAAGAGATGATCCTAACCTTCAGCCCCGCGCATACCGCGGCTGACGCCCCTGGCGCCCGCCCGGCCTGATCTCGTACACCATTCCCGCTCCCGCCGTTTGCCGGCGCCGCCTCTCCCCGGCCGCGTCCGGGCTGGCTTTCTTGCGGCCGAAACCAGCATGGTTTATGGTCCCAGGATCGAGATTCGTATCTCTCTGATTAGGAGGTGCTCCATGTCACGACGGTCTGTCTCGGGTCGCATGTCGCTTCACCGAGCGCTCATAGGCTTGGCCCTTCCGCTGTGCACCCTCCTTCCCGCCAACGAGGTGCTCGCACAACTCCAGGACGCGGCCGGAAGCAAGGACCATCCGATGATCAAGCGGTTCGAGGGATCGGCGATCATCGGGTACGAGTTCAAGAAGTTCAACGACTTGGTCGTCCTGCTCGGGCCGGCCAAGGGCAAATATAATTCGATCCTGAACTGGGAATATGAGCACGGGAGAAGAGCCATCCCCTTGACGCCAACCAAGACCCAGACGGTCGAAGGCGAGATGACCCGGATCCTGTACGTCGCGCCCATGGGGCGCTCGCCCCTCGAGGTTCTGCGGAACTATCAGCAAGAGCTGCAGAGGAACGGCTTTCAGACCCTGTTCAAGTGTTCTCGCGAGGAGTGCAGCGCCCCGGATGGCACGCTGGGCTGGTTAGTTCTCTATCCACCCAAACGTCGGCTCCAGAACACACCCCTCTGTCCATCTTCGCTCTCACCTTCGCAAAAGATCAGCATTTCCTGACCGCCAAGCGCACGAGCCCCGGGGCCGACGTGTACGTATCCGTATATGCGGCCAACGCCGGTCTCAGCAAGCACAAGGAGACGTTCGAGCACCCGATCATCCTGCTCGAGGTCGTCGAGACGGTACCGATGGAGAACAAGATGGTCACCGTCGATGCCGCCGCCATGGCCAAGGAGGTGGCCGCGACCGGTCGCGTCGCCCTCTACGGGATCTATTTCGACACCAACAAGACGGACATCAAGCCGGAGTCAGCGCCGGCGATCGACGAGATCGCCAAGTTCCTCAAGCAGGATCCCAAGGCGGTCGTGTACGTGGTGGGGCACACCGACAACGTCGGCGGGTACGAGGACAACATGGGGCTCTCCCTGCGTCGCGCGGAAGCGGTGGTCAAGGAGTTGACGACCAAGCACGGCATCCCGGGGACGAGGTTGAAGGCGGCTGGCACGGGGTCGCTCGCGCCCATGGCGCCGAACGCGACCGAGGAAGGACGCGCCAAGAATCGTCGGGTGGAGCTGGTGCAGCAGTGAGATAGGCGTAACGGACGAGGGCACAGAATAGAAAGAAGCTCTACTCGAAGCTCCCGCCGGCGGGCGTGAAGATGAAGACCGAGCCGTTCTTCTTGTTGCTGCCCTTGTCGACGTTGCCGGGAGCGATCCGCCACTCGAAGGTCTTGCTCTTCTCGGCCTTGTTGGTCTGGAACTGGTTGCCGGTGCCCGTCACGTCGAATCCGGAAGCCCGCGCTCGACGTGGCGCTGGAGTTGTTCTTGTAGAGACTGCCACTGCCGCTGATGACGAAGCCCGAGCCGACGCTGCGCTCGGTGCGGTTGTTGTCAAACAGGCCGCCGCCGGTGCTGATCACGTAGCCGCTGGCCGTGCTCTTCTCGGCCGTATTGTTCGTCAGCTTGCAGCGGTCACCGCTCACGACGAAGCCGTTCCCGTTCGTCCGCTCGGCGTCGTTGGTGTCCAGCGCGCAATCCGGCCCGCTCACCACGAAGCCCTGGGTGCCCAACTTCGCGCTGTTCCCGCTGAGCGTGGCGTTGGCCCCGGCGACGACGAACGCTTCGAGGGCGACGTCTTCCACGCTGGTCCGGGATATTTGGGCCGCGGCTCCATTGACGACGATCCCGCGGCCCGCGAAATCGGTCACCTGCACACCGTCCAGGACGATCCCGGTCCCGTTGATCTGGATGCCGTCCTGGGAGAGCCCGGTGATGCCATCACCTGTCACGTCGACGTCCTTCAAGAAATGGAGCTGGCCCTCGAGAAGGAGGCCGATCCCCGAGTTGTCCTCGACCCGGGTCGTGCCGTCGATCTGGGCGATGCGGTGGTTGCCGTCGAGGTCCTGCGATCCGTCCACCCAGATCCCGATCTTCGCGCTCCGGCGAACGATGCTGTCCACGATGTGCACGTTGCCGCTGGCGTGGATACCGACGCCACCCGGGGCCTCCTGGGTGGCACTGCCCCCGACCGTCCGGTCCACGAGCACGTTCGATACCGTGACGCCATCCGACACGATGTCGAGGCCGGCGCTGCGCGCGCGAAAGCAGCGCAGGCTCGTCACCCACAACCCGGTGTTCCCGCCTTCGTCGAGGAGGCCGTAATCGAATGACTCGATCCCGCTGGTGCCGTTGGTGGAGCCGCCGATGACCGTGACGTTGGTGGCGCCGGCGCCGATGACGATGCCTTTGCTGTTGGGCGTCGACGACGGCCCCACGATCTTGAACTTGTTGAGATCCAGGGTCTTGCTGCTCGCGGCGATCCTGAGGCCGAGATCCGATTGAGCACATCCCATCGAGCTGAGCAGGCGGACGGTGGTTTCGCCCGCCTGGAAGAAGTCGGAGCCCACGGTGTCGCCACACGCGACGGTGGCTCGCCTCAGGGAAGGGAGAAACTCGACGGGGATGATGCCGGGCACGACCGTCGCAATGATGGTGGTGTCGCCGTCCCTGGGTTCGTCGCCGCCGATGGCACGATCGGCATGCGCCTTGACGTTGACGCCGACCGTCGTCGGTGCGGTCACGGTGGGCGACTTGAGGCCGACGCCGACCTTGACGATGGCATGCGCTTTCACGGAGGCGAACGTCGTGGTGACCACGCCGCCGGCCTGCTGGCAGACCTGGCCCGACACCGAGGGCGAGCACTTCACGAATTGGGTATTCGGCGGCATCAGAATCGTCACCGTGACTCCAGTGGCGGTGAAGGTCCCGTCATTCTTGATGCTCGCCGAATACGTGACGATGGCGCTGCTCGACCCCGGGCTCGGCGACGCGCTCCCGGTCACGACGAGATTGCCGCGGGGTGGGACTGTCTGCGCGCTCGCATGCGGTGTCGTCCCGGCAGCAGCATCAAGACGGCGGCGAGGCCGCCGGCGACGGCCCCTCCTGCTCGCTGAGTGATTGTCATCGATCCTGCCCTCTCCCCGGCGATCTTGCCGAGATTGTCCAGATTTTGCCTCATGAACGTCCGAGCGCGACGCCGGAGAGCGCCCGCCGGGGCGTGTACGTTGGCAATTCTCTTGCCACCTCACAGCGTCGCCGGCGCTCGGCGAAGGTCAGGACCCACCGTTCAAATCCCCGGAAGAGTCCTCGTCAGCCGGGTCGAGATGCGAG
>ERZ1370068.5796-contig-4804_pt1 | contig 114575 bp, 191 predicted proteins | sample MGYA00561227_ERZ1370068 | MGnify/ENA primary metagenome ERZ1370068 (study PRJEB38410, sample SAMEA6850437) | metagenome | study: Metagenomic assessment of the ecological functions of the soil: analysis of the soil microbiota associated with the...
TACATGTGTTTCTAACAGGTCGGGGCATCTGTGCAGGGCATATTTCTGGGAGACTGATGTTGAAGCAGGAGGGTTCAATCGAGGCGGCCCATGCCCTCGAAGGCCGTGCCCAAGACGTGGCTGGGACATGCCTGCCCCCGCCTGGAGAATCTCATCCTCGCCTTTGCAACCTTCTCATTCAAGACATCACTCTCCTCAAAGCCTGAGGGCTACCGCTCTTCCCGCATGTCGAGCCGGTAATTCTGTCATCTGGACACACGTGTGATTACTGGGCAACTTCATGGTCGAGGGTTTTGCGACCGGGGACACGCAGCCGTCGATATCCAGTCTGACATGAGGGCGTGAGGAGTGCCATGAGTTGTCGAAACAAGATGGCACTCACTTGAAAATCATCAAGAAAGCTCCTGAACTTTGTCGGTGGAGGAAACTTGTTTAACGGGTCGGGCGAGCAGCTCGAAATGAAGCGGCCGCATGGAGCGACGGCAGAACGTCAACTTCCACAGAGCAAGTTCGATGAACGCCTGCTCAGGCTGAGCGTTCTGAGAGCGGCCTACCCTCGCTGGCATTGCTGTCGCCGGGCATTGACGGGATTCCTGCTAGGTCGATCAGTGGGCGCAGATACTGACTCGACCATTCATGACGAGCTTGTCACTCCTCGTTTCACATGACAGGAGCATTCCTGCGACCGGACGCGCGCGGCGCACGAATCGAGAAACCCGTTATTATGCTGTTTCGGCATTGTTTTCGGGCGATGACGTCTCTTACGTGAGCGCAATCTGTGCTCTACCAGCCTGAGTTTCGTTTCGGCCTGGCGCCGTCGAGTCTCGGGTTGGCTGCCCGGCCTGGCTGAGTAAGCCAAACCAGGCTCCGACCTCGATCGAGCGGGCAAACGAACTGGCGATGGTCGCCCACTTTCGGTGGCGCTGAGGCGGTAACTCTGGGAGAGGTGTGGCCCGAGGTGAACCGATCCCGCGTTTATCCACCGAGCCGCCGTGGACTTCGAGACTCCTGACGGCGCTGCCGCTCTTACACCGCCGCCAGGGGCACTTCGCCGACAGCAGCAGTCTTTGCGGGCCTGCTCTAGACGCTTGCTGCTGCTCGAGTCTGACCGTTCAAAACGTAAAGGCCATTCCAGCTGCCTTCGCCGCCGCCAAAGGTCTTCAGGACCCTAATCCCGTTTCGCAAGGGGCATGTGCGCTCCCCTGACTGTTGAGCCTCGCAGATCCATGGCGAGCCTCGGCACGGCAGGAACGAGCTGAGCACAGCTCGGCAGGATCGCGCCGATCACAGCTTTGTCAGGTGCCAGGCGCCACGACGATGATCTTGTCCGGCTAATCGCTTTCTTCATCCGCGGCGGCTCGTGATTCTGCCAGCTGTCATCGGTTGCAAGCCGATGTTGGGAGCGTCGGGCTCGTTCCAAACAGCCCTCTTGGTCCCATCGGTCGCAGTAGACCGTTTCTGTGGCTGTTGGGACGCTTTTGAAATCAGGCACTTCACAATCGAGAGCATGCACACGGAAGCTTGCACGATCTGCTGCAGTCCACGCGACGGTTAGCGTAGAGATTGGCAGCAAGCGGCAGTTGCCCGAGTTCGTGTCCGCACCAGCTAAGGCAATCACCTGACGCGAGCGACTATCGGATCGACAGTTGAGTTAGTCCGTTGAAGGCAAGGCCCGGTGGCGCTTCCGGACCCGAGACGTGCTCGGAACGTTGAACTGGAGTTACCCTGGCCCGAAAAAAGTGCCAGGGCCCTGTCCGAGGATCTGACAATGGATGACACCTTTGTCCCGTAAGAGTGCTCGCATCGCTCCCGGCTTGATTCCATCGCCGTTTTGAAGATTTCGACTGCCAGAACACAAGGCCCTACGCTCCACAACGCGCTCAACCGCGAGTTTCTCCGCAACCTGGGGAGAAGACCCAGGATTCGAACGGCCCGTGGATGTGTTGATTGCTGCCGGGCTACTCCACGATCCGGGCCCGTCGATTGTGACTCGGCGTCGTAATCGCTCGCACGCGGCGTTTACCACGCGGCTCGATTAACGGGTCGCGCATGTTTCACTGGCCTCTGGCCTGTAGAGAGCCGGCAGATGACGAGCGTCCGCTCAGCTCGATCCGACGATCCCCGTTCCAAATCCCCACCCACGCCGGCGAACAGCCGCCGCAAAGATCATCGGGGCCGTAACCGGAGTCGAAGTGATCGGGCGACGCCATTGCATCTGGCGAACTCCCCGCGGGAGACGACGTTCTTCGAAACAGGTTCGCTGCGATCCATCGCAGCGAGGATCTACTTCGCTGGTTGGAAACCCAAAGGGCTCATGTTGCCTGATGGCTTTCAACGACGAGCGAGGGCGCAGTCATGACCACAAAAGAAATCACAGCCGAAGTGCATGTCAGCGTTGGCCGCAGAGTCATGAAAACTGGCGGCTGCTTTGGTTGACGAGTTCGGAAAGAAGAGTGGTGAAACTACAGCGGCGTCACGCTCGATGACTCCCCTTTGCTGCGCCATGGGCCGCGGACGCCGATGCGACACCTGCGCGTGGGGCGCTCCCGCAAACGGTTGGCCGAGCACATCGAATCGGAAGGCTATCGCGTCAACGTAACAAGACACCGACGACGGCGTGGCTACGTCGTTGATCTGAAGCGAGGGTGGCGATGACTCGCACAAACTTAAGGCCGTCGACGAAGACTTGTGGAAAGCCCTTTTTTCGGCACGCGCTTGCGCTCGTGGACGACATTATCTGACTCGTCGCGCATTCTCCGTATTGGACGAGCAAAGGCTTGGCAGCGAAAGCGTCGTTTGGTCAAACAGAGCGACGATCCTGAGTCGTTGGAATGCCTCGGTGAACACATTGTAGCCGACGGACATGCGGCAGGTGGATCAACCAATTCTGACAGGTCCACCTACCTCATTGAGCCGCGAGTCAGTGAGCTGGGCGGGGTCACCACGGAACGATCCGACATGCTCAAGCGGAAGCTCATGCGAGCCCGTGACCTCAACGCTCATCGCTGAATTTGTGGACCGCGAGCGGCGGACAGCGAGAGCCTCAAGTTTTGCGTGATGTCGAAGTCTCTACCGAGGATCCCTAACCTTCGACGGTCTGAACGGCTGGTCACTCCTGAAGTCACTACCCGACGATTCTCTTCGGCGTACGGCGGAGTCGGCCAAATCACTGTTCGCGCTGTTTATTGGTGCCACGTTAGCCGAAGCCGGTGAACAGATCTTGCACATCGATTGGGAGTTGGATGCTGAGCCACGCCACACAGTAAACGACTCAAGGAATTAGGTTCTGAGCCCGGTGACGGGAACCTGCACCACCTGCTTGCAATGCCAGTCGCCGCTGCCGCAGATGCGGACCCGCGACAGCACCGGCACGGTGTTCGAGAAATACCAGATCACCTACGTCATTGTTGACTCACGCTCGGCTTTTGTCTCAGCTGGTTGCCCCGGAAGACGCCGACGCAGACAGCCACATTCTTTGACTCTCTGACGCGCGCAGGGATCACAGGCGTCTTGCCCTTTGATCGCAGCCACAACACGAATAGCCAAAACCCGGAAAGCGGGACATCGAGGGGGCGAGAAAAACCATTCGGTTCTGGTGCCCGGGCACAATCCGCTGCCTCGTATGGACGCGGCTTGTCAAAGGGTCAGTGGACGACGGCGATACCTCGCTGTTAGTGAAGCTGGCCCGTCGCCAAGCGTCAACTCTGATGGCGAGATCACGAAGAGCTGCGAGGTTCATATCAGCGAGTTCGCTGCGAGGGCAAGATCACCGCGTTGAGTTTTTGGCAAGCCTCAACCGAAGACCATTCCAGAAGCAATCAAGGCAGCCGCAAAGCCGGAGCACCCGTAAGACGACACGGAAGTGATCTTTCAGACGTATCTGCTGAAGCTGAAGTTCAAAACCGAGTCCGTCCTGGAAAGCCTTGAAGCGCTGGGAAAGCACACAAGAAAATGAGTCACACGAAAAGGCGGAGCGGACAAAGAACCGGACAAAAAAGGCAAAAACGGCGATGAGCCAAAAATCAGCTGTTTTTGTCCAAGATCTTTGTCCGGGCGCTTTCAAATGAACCCCATTTTCATTGCTCGGACTGACCGGACAAATGCACTTATCGATCCATTCACTTGTCCGGTTTACAAGCCAAACGCAGACCAACTGCACACTATATAGTAGCGTTGCATTGTCAGTGGATGTCCGGGTGTAAGCGGGTCTGACGGTAGGGGTTAAGAACAACGAAGGACAAAACTCGACCATGCATATGAACTTTTGTAATCGGAACCAGACGACAAAGAACGGGCCACGAGGAAACGTGGAGAGTTAAGAGGAAAGCCTCAATTTCTCTACGACAAAGAAGTGCGGGTTGCTGCGGCCGCACGCCAACAGAAACAGCCACTCATGAAGAAACGGACACACCGATGAAACTCGCAATGATTGGCGCCACAATCGACTGACGGCAGATGATCCCCTGTAACCATGGCGACGGCTCGCAGCGGCGGATCACCGCCGCAGTGCCGTCGAAGACCCAACAGCCGATCACCGGCCTTCACTCCGGAAGCACGGAACGCGACCGCGACTCGGCACGCGCATTCCTGCTGGCAGAGACACCCAGACACCGGGGCATGATGCTCACATGGTGAGCAATCTGGCAGGCATCGGGTCGGGGCCTATTCGCCGGCAGCGCGACCGAGCACTAGCCTCAAAGAAACTGGCAGCCAGGAGGCCGGGAAACCGAAGATTGGTTCGAAAACGGTAGCTGACACCTGACAACCGACGAGACCCGAGCGGGCTCGTCACGATTTATCCAATGGAGAAGCGAACATGACGACGACGACCACAGATCGATCTTTCTCGCAGCACCAATCTCGTCGGCGCAGCCCCTGGAGCAACATCATCACATCACGCGCTGCCCTGCGTGTGTGTGGCGGTCCCTTTGATCCACAGCAAGCGCCGGACGGCACGGCAACATGCTTCCGGTGCGGGCATCAACGACCGCGGACCCGCTTACGAGGATCGGCCGATGACGCTCGACCAGCACAACGGCCGGTTGCTCGTAGCTGCCGCAGACGGTCCAGTGAGCCATTCGCGAAGGAAACGGGTCTCATGGCGACGCTGCGCGACGTTGCGGCGCGCAACGTGGGCGCACCGGCCTGTCGCCCAAGCGTGAAGCACTGCCCGGCCTGCCAGAAGCTGACCCCTCGCGCAGCGGCGACGGAAAGTGGAGGCAGAGGGCAGGGTCAGGCCAGCTTAGGTCGAGCCCCAAAAAGTCCTAATGAATACGGGCCTGTTTTCGCGTGTAAAATGAGCGGGGTGCCACTCTGGGGCTGATCCGGCCCTTTGGCACTCTCTGATTTTGCTGGAAAACGTGGAGGTGGGAGTCAAGCCACGATAGTGCGAGAAAGCGGCCGTTACGGGCAAACACACTCTGCGCGGACCTGTCGGAAGCGCAGCCCCCATCGCCGGGCAGTCAGAGCGGCACGGAACGGCGCAGGTCGAGCGTCGGCAACATCCCCGCCGCCGGGCGTGCCGCCACTGGTCGCAGTGGAAGATCCGGCACGACGGAAGCCTTGTCTCGAGCCACAGCACCATCGCCAAGGGACATCGCGGGCGCCACGTCTGCAAGCAAGACGAAGCTGCGCTCGGACAGACCATGTCCCCTGTCCCGGCTGTCGCGTCACTGCGGCGCGATTGTGCAAATACGTCTTGATCGCGATCCGGCAGAACAGACGAGGCCCCACGTGAAGACTGCGGACCCATTCAGAGGAACAACCTAACTATGAGGCGGCAGATCACAGACGACACAAAGAAACTTGGGACCTTCAATCTTTGCGCCTCCCGCACCGCCAGCCACGCCGCCTGAATCACTGGGGCCGAATCGGCCCATTTGCAAACTTGCGGGCGTCGCGTCAAGACGACACGCCGCCACCTCTCGCACAGAGTTCGAAGCAGGCAGAGACGCAGCCGACGCGCCCGCCGCACCCGCCCGGCTCGCGTGCAGCGCACGATTTACGGAACTGGCGAAACCGGACTCGACAGCGAGGCATCTCAGCAGACCGACGTTTTCTCATCCGCTCTTGCCGCAAAATCTTGAAGAAGTATCGCCGACGAGGTTCGCTTCCAGGCGGCCCCGAGTCGCTGGGCTCACTCCGGAGATCTGAATTCGCCGCTCGCGGAGGCATTCACGCAACAGTTCGGGGACGAACCGGCCGCACTGTTCAAAGCCGCCGCCACGGGTTAGCACTGGCAACGACATAAAGATTGCCGTGCTGCGCGGCGCGATTCAGTCCTGCACGCCCGAGCAGACCACGCCGGCTAAAGCGCGGGCGGCGGCCTTCGGTCGGCGACAACAATGATTCCCGCTTTGCACTGCGTCAAGCTGATCGCCGGATCGCTCCTGGAAGGCCCTTTGACGGCGCAGAAGGTGCCCTGGAGCCCGATGACTTCTCGGCCAGTTCAACGCGCTCAACTCGCGCAACTGGTCATCGTTCAACGATGCGCGATGGTTTCAAGACCGCTGGCCGGAACTGTCGCTCGGCTTCGTCACTGGGCGTGACGGTTGGGCGGCTGGCGCCGATCTGGTCGGGCCGTTTCAGGGCGGGGACGCCAGCCCGCCCTGTAGTTGCAGAGTCTCAATCGTGATCGAAACGGCCAGCTACACCGGGAGCGGTCGCCATCAGGTTGGGGCTTGAGAAATCACCGTGCGCGTGACAGAGCGTTGAAGACTCGTGCGCGGAATCAATCAGTGAACTTGAGCCACGCTTGAAGTGCTCGCGTCGGGTTACACTCAGCGTGACACGGCGGCTCTTTTGACGATCCGCCAAGTCTCCCGCGCGTCTACGAGCGCGCCGGAAGCAGGAAGTCGCCAAGCTTTGATCAAGCAACTCGCGCCTGCCTCCGGCAACCAGAACAGCAGGCAACAGCACGGGCACGGACATCCTTCGGCTATGGCGACGTGGAGCGCAAGATCCCCGAAGGGCAGCGGCGTGAGGAACTGTTTCGCATCGCGTCAGGGTTGCGCGGGGTAAAGGGGCTCGATGAAGCGGACATCCTCGCAGAACTCCGCGAGATTAACCGCTCTCGATTGTTCCCGCACTTGAGGACGGTGCACCTGGCAACGAATCGCGCATCGCGTCGTCAGTACGGGTATCCGCCGCGCCAGCACCGAAGCCGCCACGTCAGCGTATCGCGGCCGGGCATGGTAGCGGGAGCCTTACGGCGCACCGACGGCGGAGTTGAGGGACACATGGAAACATGGCGCTGCGGGCACGAAAGACGCCGGAAAACGCTTGTGATAAAGGGCGACGGTGCCGAATCTGCCGACAAGCCTACGAGGGCCTATGATAAATCCGCTAGGCGACGTGCTGCTCGGGTTCGTTTTTACAAATCCGAAAAGTTCCCAGCTTCTCGGGCTCGGTATCGCAACCCGAAAAAGGCCGAGCAGCGACACGCGCAGAGATGCTCGCTACCGGCAATCTGAGGAAGGTCGTGCACGGCAGGTTCGCTACCAGCAGTCTGAAAAAGGACGAGCAGCACAGGCGCGTAACAATGCCCGCCAGATTTGGATCGGCAGCACGTAGCAAAGGCATGGCTGCGACCCCGGAACTGCCGCCAAGATCAACGCACACATTCAGCAACGGGTGTCCGAGTTTCTAGCCTCGCAGCAACCAGCTCGCGAAGCCTTCAGCGAGCCTAGCCGCCCCGGCACCAAAGCCTACCTCAGGGCGCAGCACCAGAACCTAATACGACTCCGCCCAGCAGCCCCCGCACGCGTCCACGTTCGCATTCGGCTCCGGCAGGCTTGATTGCAAACCCCACCCGGTCAGCGACGAGCGCTAAGCGCGAGTGCTAACATCAGCAGCCTACCGCTTCGGCCTGCGGCCGTCGCACGCCAGCTGTGGGGTTATTCCCTCAGAATAGAGCGGACGGCTGCCACGTCCCGACTGAGTTCGTGCTTGTGCATCTCGGCCGTGAGCCGCTTGCGCACAGAACAGGTCCGACATCGACACGCTGGTTCCGGCATTCCGCGCAATCAGCAGCAGGTTCGCGTCGAGTTGCATCACCCGAAAACTAATCGCCGTGGCCCGGCAGCGACTTGCTGTTCCTGCGTGAACCCTCGACTGTCGGTATAGCGTTCCGCCGCCTTCAACAGCTCCTGAAAGCTCTCGATGATGGACGGAGAGACGTGCGATCGTTCGACTTCAGCGCGGGTCGCGCTGCCCGATGCTCTACCAACACCAAAGCATCAGGCGTGCCACGTTTGGCTGTGACTTCCGCCACGAATGCTACGGGTTCGTCTCGGTTGTTCCGCTCCAAGCGACAATCTCGCAGCCGCAAGTTCAGCATCTCACCGACGCGAGAGTAAGTCTTCGGATTCGCACTGGTAAAGGACACGCGCGTGATGACCGATTTTGCGTCGTGTTGACGATGAACATTGGGAGGCCGCCTTCAAAGTAAATGGCGCACTGGGTACAGGTTGGCCGACTAATCGGTCTTCTCGGGTCTACAAGATGCAGAGCTGTCACCGAAGGCGCGACAGGATTATTCAATACCTATCGTTCCCGCCAGCGGCATCAGCTGCGTCTTTGTGTCGGGCGAGGTGCTTCTCCGGCAAGCTCACGGCTGGAAGCGTTTGTGACGATGCCGAGCGATCTGAATGGTCGGATCGAACGGCCGATATGGCGACGTAGCCGCTCTGGCGGTCGCCCGAAGATATGCCACGTCGTCGGGAGCAAGATGGTTCGAGATCGTCTTAGCTGGACGACGGCGAAACCGGTGCACATCGTTTTCGGCGCATCGACAGGACGTTTACTTCGAGCGTCGGCCGTTGCACTTTCTCCAGGATCGGATCTCGACCAGCGCGATCACCTCCGCATCCGCGCATGCGTCGCCAAGCCGTCTCAATCAGGTGATCCTGCAAACCGTCCACACAGTCCATCTCAGGATTCGCCGGATCGCTCTGCACCCAGGAGGATTCCCTCCAAAGTCACATTGAGATCCCCGAATACTTCCCGGGATGAGGAGCAAGATTCGCCACTCACCAGACTGCGGTAAAGATCTTCCGCTTCCTTCAGGGTGACGAAACGCTCCGCGGGCTAACTTCCGGCGATCGATGCGTTGGTTCCGCTTTGTGAGGGGCGCGTTGAGTGGATCATTGAGCAATTCGGCGATCGCATCAGGACTCGCGCTGAGTCCGGACGAGCCCCCGTGAAGGCTTTTCGCGCGCCTCAAATCGTTCCAATCGCGCGAGAAGGGCACCGAGCCGATTCTCCCAGTTGTCATTCGGTCGCACAAGCACCAGCCGGTGTTCAAGACATTCAATCGTATGCAGCGTGGGCATCCGGCGAGCGCGTAACTCGGTGTCTAGCTCGCGCAGAAAGCACCCATCGATGGTGGATCAGCGACAATGCTCGCTTCTTTGAGGTGAAGTGACCGGCTGTAGACCCGCTGGAGCCGGAGTAGAGGGCTGTCGGTGGGGTAGCGCATCCCCGATGTATCGGTCGCAAAGACCCTGCACCGTGCAGGCTGTTAGGACGTTTTCGCTGCGAGGGAACAGGCGAGAATCGTGGTCATGTTCTACAGCGACCCTACCGAGGCTCCTCACGTCCGCCGCAGTCGCGTGGGGCTGCTCAGAACAAGCCGAAAGGCCATCTCTACGCGATGATTGAACGGGCATCAACTCTTACCGGGAGTCGTCCGCATTGGTCGCCGGGTGCTCATTCGAGAAACCGATCTGGTAGAGTGGCTGCGCCAGAGGTCCGCGCCATCGCTGGAAAGGAATTGGCGATGAGCGTCAGGGTCCGAGAGATGCGAAATGGTGGGTGGTTTGTGGACATGATCGTGCGGCTGGCAGAGACGGAACCCGGCAGCCGAGAAAGACGCCGAGCATTTGTCTCGAAGTCTGCGCGCCGCACTGCGGTGGGGCCAAGACCGTGAGCGGCATCTGTTGAGGCATGGTCCGGCCCAGCCGAAGAAGGAGGTGCCAACGCTTGAACAGTTCGCGGCCAGGTTTCTCGACGGCTACGCGAGGGCAAATCGCCAGAAGCCATCCGGGATTGCAGCCAAAGAGACGATCCTGAATGCGCATTTGGTACACGTTGCTCGGGGCCAAGAAACTGGACGCGATTAGCAACGAAGCCGTGCAGCGTCTCGCGCGCGCTCGGGCATCGGTCAGTCGGGACGACGAACAATGTGCTGACGGTGCTCAACGTGTTGCTCAAACAGGCAGTCGCATGGGACGTGATCGAGCGGATGCCTGTATGCGATCCGGCTGCCGCCGATCCCGAAATCATCGGCAGGCTTTTACGACTTCGACGACTACGCACGGTTGGTCGAGCTGCCAAGGCAATCCGAGGCGACCGCGCATCTCGTCGTGCTGTTAGGCGGTGATGCCGGGTTGCGCTGCGGCGAAATCATGGCGCTCGAATGGACCGACGTGGACCTGGCGAAGCGTCGGCTTGCGGTGCAGCGTTCCGATTGGAAAGGGCATGTGACTTCCACGAAGGGTGGACGGGTGCGATATGTCCCGATGACGGAACGACTCGCAAGGCGCTTCGGGAGCATCGAGACTTGCGATCCAAGCGTGTGCTGTATCAGTCGGACGGCTCGCCACTCAGCGCAGAAGATCGTGCAGGACCATGAAGCGGCAGCACGGCGGGCAAACGTCATAACCGGTGTGCATCGGCTAAGGCATACGTTCTGCTCAACATCTCGCCATGCGCGAGGCACCAGCGAGCGATTCAGGAACCGGCCGGGCATCAGGACCTGACACGACGCAACGTTACATGCATCTGAGCCCAGCGGCTATCGAGAGCGCGATTCGCCTATTGACCGTGGCAATAGCGTGGCAACAGGCACCGCAGCCGAGAGGTAGATCAATGGCTGCAATGGGTTAGGTGGTGGAGGCGGCGGAGTCGAACCCGCGTCCGAGAGTACGCCATCGCAGGCGTCTACATGCGTAGCCGCTCTTGAATTTTCGCGATCCACGTCGAAGAGCGACGGAAACCGTGGACCGCTAGCCCCGAATTGTCTCGTCGCCGCGCGTCGGAACCAGCACGCGGCGACCAGCCTGCATTTATGACATCCAGCCCCGTCCCACAGGCGAGGACGAGGTGGACGTCGCTGACTTAAGGTTAGTTAAGCAGCGAGCGCAGCTGCGTGTTCGCAGTTACGTTGTGTTCCACCGGATTTACGAGTCGATGGGGCTCGGCATGCATCCCACGAGTCTTTACCCCGTCGAAGCCGTATCGCCCCCTAAAAGAAGAGGTCGGGCGGGACGGAAGTGCTCGCGTGTGATAACAACGGCATTGTACGGCGCGCCGAATCGTCGCGTCAAACTACTCTAGGCTTGGGTTGTTGACGTGTCCCCCTTGACTTGCCTATACCCGGCCTCGCATAATGCGAAGCATCCCCTCGATGACGTGTGATCCAAGCGACCTTCTTTGGACCCGCCTGGCGACGAGATCGCTGGCGCTCAGGACGGTTCGCGTTCAGTTCTTGACCTGCTTCATCGATTCGGCTCACGCCGACAAGCACCACACCCCAGGAAGCAGAGTAAGAGGCAAACGGTGAGGAAAATCTGCGTGCTGGATCGCTGCGATAACGCTGCTGATGTCAGCCGCAGGACCACGCGCGCAGAGAGCCTGTCTCGGCAACCGCGCTCGTGCAGACCGGCCATCCCCGCCTTCCCGGGCGGTGTCTCAACTCATGGCTGGTTCCGGACGGTCGAACGAGCTCTGCAGGCGGAAGCTCCGAGCTCGGTTCTGCTGTCAAGCTCGAGGTCGCGGGCGGGCATTACACAAAGCTCCGGCTCTTTTGTCACAGCCGCGTCTCCGTCAAGGACCGTTGGGCCACTACGCCGAGCTGCATGAAGGGCGTTGCCGAGCTCCGCCTTGGCCGGGCCGAAGAGAGCTGCCGCACGTTTCCAAGCGCTTCGCGCTCGAAACGTCGTGGGATACGCGGCCGAGGCCGCAGCGTTAGCTGAAGCGGAAAGCAATGAGTCGCTCGGCAATCATGCGGCAGCTGTCGACAGTCTACGAGCGGCTCTTGAGCTCGAAGATGACGACCCCGGCGGATGACGTGTTGATGCGGCTCGGTCGTGCATGCCAGAGCCGCCGGCGACGGAGAGAGAGCCACCAGCGCGTTCGCACGCGTGTATTTCGATTGTGCGCTCGGCGACTACGCTGGATCGGCGGGTGCCGAGCTCGATCGCGGCTCCATTGTTGCCGGGAGCGAACGGGTACTCAACGACAACTTGCACGCGCGCAACGTCTTTCGCCGCCCGTCGTTACGACAAGCTCGCCCGATCCGAGAACCTGCGGAGTGCGGCACTGGACGCCGATCGAGAGTTGATCGGACTGCGACTCGCGGAATGCGACCACCGAAACGTGCTCGATCGCGAGAACCGCGCTTCGCCCTGTACGTCGAGCAAGCCTCGTCACGCAAAAGCGAGGCACTCTATTTCGATGCCGTCACCGCTCGCGCGCTTGGTGATTCTGACGACTTCACGACGACGTTGCGGCAAAAAGCCGATGAGTTTCGACTGAACCGTGGGCGAGGAAGCACTCAACGACCTCGGTTCACATCATGTGATCCAGAACGAGGGACGCACAAAGCCGACGAAGAATTTCGAGAGCTCGTTCGAGCGGTTCCCGAGCGAAAGCTTACGCGAACGCGCCGCCTGGAAGATCGGTTGTGGGCGTACGAAACGACCGGTTCGCCGACACGCGCGCGTGTTCGAGAAAGCTGCCGGAATCTTTCCGAGATCCGACTATCGCCCAGCTTAGCGTATCTGGGCCCGGGACGCGCGCGTGAGTCGTTGAAGGAAGACGCGCTGGCCGACGCGCGCGGCTTCCGACTCACCGTCGTCGATTATCTGAACACCTACTATGGCCGTCTGGCAGCGAGGCGTCTCGCCGAGCGCGGAGTCCGTTTGCGCTGAACGGCCTCCGTGGTCGAGGCGTCCACATATGCGCAGGGGAGCTGGTCGCCGACGCTCCACGGCTGCGCGTCGCCGCCTCCGAACGCGGCGGGTCGTGTGTGAGCTGCCTGAGCGCCGGGCTCTTCGATCAGGCGCTCGACGAATTGAAACTACGCCCAAAACGTCTGGGGCGATCATCCGATCATCCAGGCAACGATGGCCTGACCTATCTGCAGCAGGGCCTGGTCTGGAAACGGGCGGGCGTCAACTCACGCTCTGGCGCGGTGCCATCAACTCGATGAAGCGCGCGCATATCCGCAGTTCATGGCTGCTGGGCAGAGGATGTGCTGCCGGCGGGACTCCTTAGGTCATCTTTCCGTTGGCCTTATTGGGATCTGATACGGAAATATCGCCGCCCGTACGACCTCGACCCCGTATCCTAGCCGCTGCTCTCATCGCTCAGGAGTCGACGTTTCGTGGCCGATATCAGGTCGTCGGCCAACGCCGTCGGTCTGACGCAACTCATGCCGTCGACGGCCAGGCAATATGCGCGGAACGCTGAAGGTGAGATACGCCTCGAGCGCTCGCCTGACGAATCCGGAGTCGAACGTTCAGATCGGCCTGTTCTATCTTCCGAGAAGATCAAGCGAATTCGGTCAGCTGTATCTTGCGCTGGCGAGCTACAACGCGGGAGAGCGGCCCGTGCATCAGCTGGATGTCGGAGCGGCCGGGCCTTCCCGCTGAAGAGTTCATCGACGACATTCCGATACCTGCAGACACAAAACTACGTGAAGAAGATCCTCGGGACGGCCGATGATTACCGCCGCTCTGTACTGCTCGGACGGGTCGCGATGCGGCGGCAATCCGAGGCTCTGGCCGAAGGCGCCAATCCGCTTCTGCAGCACCGAAGTCCACTCCCAAGAAACTGCGCCCAAGCCGACGACCACGAAAAACCCGCCGGGCGGTCGAAGATCCAGCAACCACGGATGCCGGGGACCCGAAAGACCAGCCTTCGCGTTTCAGGCCGGTCAACATGTCGAACTCACCGGATCGACAAAGGCGACGCAGTTCACTGAATCGGTCATTCGCGAGATGACGCGACTGAGCCGAGCTTCGATGGCGGCGTCAATCTGTCGCAGGGATTTCCAGATTTTCCAGCACCCGCAGAGCGATCAAGCGCGGCGATGCGCGGCAATTCAACGCCGACGTCAACCAGTACGCAGTGACGTGGGGCGCACGGCCGCTGCGCGAAGCCGATCGCGCGCGAGTTCACGCGCCGCTACGGTCTGGATGTCGCCGACCGAGCAGGTGACCGTCTGCTGCGGGTCCACCGAGGCGATGATGTCGACCATGATGGCGATCATCGATCCGGGCGACGAGGTCGTCGTCTTCGAGCCGTTCTACGAGAACTACGGCCCGGACGCGATTCTGTCGGGCGCGACGCCGCGCTACGTCACGCTGCACGAGCCTGGCACGCTCAGTCGGCTCGCCCGGCGGATTGGCGTTCGATCCCGACGAGCTCGCCGCCGCCTTCAACAACAAGACGAAGGCGATCATCATCAACACGCCGAACAACCCGACCGGCAAGGTCTTCACGCGCGACGAGCTCGAGACGATCGCCGCGCTCTGCCGCCAGTGGGACGCGATCGCGATCTCCGACGAGATCTACGAGCACATCATCTACGACGGCCACCGGCACGTGCCGATCGCGACGATCGACGGCATGGCGGAGCGGACGGTCACGATCAACGGCCTGTCGAAGACCTACAGCGTGACCGGCTGGCGGGTGGGCTGGACGATCTCGCCGCCGTCGCTGACCGGCGCGATCCGCAAGGTGCACGACTTCCTCACCGTCGGCGCGCCGGCGCCGCTGCAGGAGGCCGGCGCGGTCGCGCTCGGCGCTGCCGGATCAGCTACTACGTCGATCTCGCGGCGAAGTATCAGCGGCTGCCGCGACATGCTGCTCGAGATCCTCGAGCGCGCATCAGTTCACGTGCTACAAGCCGTGCGGGCGTACTACATCATGACCGACATCAGCGCGTTCGGATTCGGCGACGACGTCGAGTTCGCGCGGTACCTGGTGAAGGATGTCGGCGTCGCGGCGGTGCCCGGCAGCAGCTTCTACAAGAACCCGCCAGCGGCCGCACCAAGCTACGGTTCTGCTACTGCAAGCGGGACGAGACGCTCACCGAGGCGGATCGAAGGTTGGAGAAGCTCGTGCCTGCGGGAGTCAGCTGCGTTAGAACTCTCCACCACAGCGGCAGGAACTCTCCACCACTGAGGACCCGGAGGACACGGAGTATAAGGCCCTACGAGGTTGAATCCTCTGTGTCCCCTGTGTCGCATCCGTGGTGAATATCTTGTTTTAATAGCGCGCCACCACCCCGAAGAACAATCCCCGCAGCGTGAATGTCCCCGTGTCTTTTGCCACCAGGTAGCCCAGGTCAAAAGAGCGGAAGCCAGCCTGGACGCCGATGTTTCGAGTGAAGTTCACGGTGCCGTAGATGTTGAGATCCACGTAGCGTCCGGTCGTACGTGGCATTCTCGTCATCGGACAAACCGCGGAGAAGACTGTCAGGTATCCAGCCGAGCGTGAAGAACGTCACTTCGCCGGTTACGGCGACGTTCGGCACCACATAGCAACCGACCTACCCCCCAATAGACGGAATGGGTGCCTCAGCGCGGGCAAACTCGGTCGCGACCGAGCTCGTCAAGTTCACCGCGACGTCGGTGTGTGATGTCCAGCAGAAAGCCACCATGCACCGCGGCTCTTTCTGAGGAAGTCGTACTCATAGCCAAAGCGGTACGCTTTCCATTCGAGGCCGGAGCTGATCGGAAACTGCGCGCGATATCTCCTGGCCGTTGAAAACGATGTCTTTCGTGACGGTATAGGTTTGCTCGTACGCTGATGGGAATGGCCTGGAACCGAAACTTGTGTCCGGCGCCCTTCGCTTCGAAATGGAATTCTGGAAACCGGTGATCCTGGAGGCCCAGGTCTTGTTTGAAGTCGATTACCGATCCAATGATCCCCAGCCCTTCGCTGGAGACCGACATGGCGGCGTTCGGGACCCAGAGACCGATGGCGCCCTCGACCACGTATTTTTCGCCCAAGGCGCTGTCACCTGCCGGGGCCTCGACCTGGGCATTGCAGGCGGGGCGGCAAGAAGCAGACCGCCAGAACAACCGCGGCGTAAATGAGGGCGAGCGACACCTATCCTCATAAACAAAGCTGTCCTTCTAAGAAATTGTGGTGGGCCCGCTGGGAGAAGGCTACCTCAGAATAGCACAGCAACTTTCGATCACCCAATCAGGTGACGGCGACATTACACAATTGCGCTGCGCTTCAGACCGCCGTCGGTTCCATGACGGGTATCTTGCCGCTGAGCACGAGGAGCCATCGTCGAACGGCTGAGGTGAGAATGATCACGACGCAAACCATCATGATCACCGTGCAGATCGAGTCGACGTATCCCTGGACGCGAAGCGCCGGATTGCCGCCGATGGCTTTCGGCCAGAAGTTGTCGCGAACGCTCATGTAGCCAGCCGTCAGGGTAGACACCGCCACGAAACACAGCGGCGCCACGGTAACCCACGCGTACTTTGCGCGGCCCATGTTGATGAGGATGGTGGTTCCGACGGCTAGCGCGACTCCGGCGAGCAACTGGTTGGCGATGCCGAACATCGGCCAGATGGTGTCGATGCGAACCGGTCCAGATGAAATAGCCCCACGCCAGCACGACAAGCGTGGTCGAAATGATGGAGGCGGGAACCCAGTCGGCGCGAGCGAAGGGCTTCCACGCGCGCCCGACGAATTCCTGAAGCGTAAACCGCGCAACGCGCGTGCCCGCGTCGATCGTGGTCGAGGATGAAAAGCGCTTCGAACATGATGGCGAAGTGATACCAGTAGGCCATCAGCCCGCGCATGCCCGGCAGCTTGCTGAAGATGTCGGCCATGCCGATGGCCAGCGATACGGCGCCGCCGCGGCCGCCCGACGACCGTTTCGCCGACCTGCGGCTGCAGGTCCTGACAGGTTGACGAGTCGACATGCCCGAGCGTGCTGAAAACGGCAGGCGGACGTGTTGATTGCGAAGTAGTCGCCAGGATGAAGCGGCCGTGGCGGCGGTCAACGCCATGAGGCCCGACGAGCCCTCGAAGAGCATCGCCCCGTAGCCGATCGGCCGGATGTCGCTCTCCTTGTCAACCATCTTCGGGCGTGGTGCCGGTTGCGATGAGCGAATGGAAGCCGGAGATTGCGCCGCACGCGATGGTGATGAAAACGAACGGAAACAGCGGGCCCGGGATCATCGGGTCCGCCGCCCGCAGACGAACTGCGAGATGGCCGGCGCCTGCAGCGTCGGGTGAACGATGACGATGCCGAGGATGAAACAGGATTGTGCCGATCTTCATGAACGTGCTGAGGTAGTCGCGCGCGGCGTCAGGCAGCATCCAGACTGGCAGCACGGACGCGGCGAAACCGTACACGCAGAGCGCGAACGTGATCTGATGGCGGGACAGAAGGAACCAGGAACCGATCGAGGACTCGGCGACCGGCCGCCCGAGCACCACGGCGAGAATCATCAGTGCGACGCCGATGATCGTCGCCTCCTTGATCTGGCCGCTTGCGCCACTTGAACATGTGAAAGCCCATCAAGATGGCCAGCGGAATGCTGGCGCCGATCGTGAAGGTGCCCCACGAGCTTTCGGCCAGCGCATTGACCACGGCAATCCCGAGGCCGGCCAGCGCGATAATGACGACGAACAGGACGGCAATCGCTCCGGTCGTGCCGGCGACCGGGCCGATTTCCGTTCGCGCGATATCGGCAAGCGAGCGGCCGCCGCGTCGGGTGGACGCCCAGAGCGAAACGAAATCGTGCACGGCGCCAGCGAGGCAACAGCCCGCGACGATCCACACAAACCCAGGTGCATAGCCGAACTGCGCCGCGAGCACCGGACCGATGAGCGGTCCGGCGCCGGTTATGGCGGCGAAATGATGGCCGAAGAGCACCCACCGACGGGTCGGATAGTAGTTGTGGCCGTCGAACTTCGTGTGCGCGGGAGTCACGCGCGTGTCGTCCAGCACCATGCACCTTCGCGGCGATGAAGGCGCTGTAGTAGCGGTATGCGATCGCGAAGATGCACAGCGCCGGCAGGACGACATAGAGAGCGTTCATTTCGGGCAGTATACTCTAGATTGGAAGTCACTCGACCGATGTGGCAACCGAGGATCCGGGTCTCATGAGCGGCTCACCGACAAGCTCCAATCAAGCAATTTTCGTAGCCAAGATGTCGCCGACTCGACGTCTGCTTGGCCTACATGTTCCGGTAGCGATCCGATTTCATGGTCGGGCTCGTTTTCGTAGTGGTCACTACGGCAATCTCGCTGGCATCACCGATTGTTCTGCAGCACGCGATCGACGATCTGACCCAGGGTGTGACCCGGGCGAAGCTCGTCGAGTATGGCGCACTGCTCCTGCTGATTGGGATGGCCGGAGGGTTGTTCCGCTTCCTGATGCGACGGGTCTTGATCGGCGCCTCGCGTCATCTCGAGATACGACATTCGGAACGACTTCTTCGCCCACCTCGAGCGGCTGCCCCCGCGTATTTTCAAAAACATCGGACGGGCGACTTGATGTCGCGTGCTACCAATGATCTGAATGCGGTCCGCATGATGATCGGTCCGTCGGTCATGTACTCGGCAGACACCGTGCTGCGGTTCGTGGTGGCGATCGCGGTCATGTTGTCGATCGACTGGCGCCTCACTCTTTTGTCGTTGATCCCGCTCCCCTTTGTTTCGATCGCAGTCAATTACTTTGGCGGCGCGATCCACAAACGCTTCGAGCAGATCCAGGCCCAGTTGTCCGAACTGAGCGCAGTCGTCCAGGAAGCGCTATCTGGCGTGCAGGTCGTGCGGGCCTATGGCCGAGAAGCGTACGAGCTCGAGCGCTTTCGCCAGTCGAACGACGCGTACTGTCGCGCGAAATCGCCGGTTTGATCACGCTGCAGGGATTCTTTTTCCCGAGCATGGCCTTTTTTCTCGGCCTTGGTGCGCTCGTCGCGTTGTGGTTCGGCAGCCGGGAGGTGATCAACGGGCGGATCACAATTGGACAATTCGTGGCGTTCAACGCCTACCTTACGATGCTCAGCTGGCCGGTGATCGCGTTCGGATGGGTCACCAACATGATTCAACGCGGCATGGCCTCGTGGAAGCGCATGCTGGAGGTGCTCGAGACCGAGCCGGCCGTTGCTGATTCCGTCGGCCATCCATTTGCCACGGCCAATCATGGTGCAGGGCAGGGCCCTGGCTCTGCCAATCGAGCCGTTGAAGCCGCGCGTCACACTCGAGCAATCCGCGGTGAGATCGAATTCCGAGACCCTGGCCTTCAGTTACGACGGGAAGAAGGTGCTCGATCGGGTGACGTTGAAAATCGAGGCGGGTCAAACCGTTGCGCTGGTCGGTCCCACCGGCTCGGGGAAGTCGACGCTGATCAACCTGCTCCCGCGATTGGCCGATCCTCCGAGAGGTTCCGTGTTCGTCGACGGGCACGACGTGCGGGATTTGCCCCTTGCCGTGCTCCGCAGTTCGATCGGGTTCGTTCCGCAAGAGCCGTTTCTCTTCTCCGACACACTGGCTAATAACGTGGCTTTCGGGTTGACGCCGTTGTGGACGGGACGGCCAAGGGTGGGGCCCCAGCGCCAATGAGAGAAAGTGAGGCGGGAGGGGCAGGAAGGGCGGGAGAGGCGGGAAAGGCAGATGGCTTGGAGGACACACGCATGCAGCGGATTCTGGAGGCCGCCGCGGTTGCCCGGCTCGACAAGGACGTCGTCGATTTTCCGCACGGCTACGAAACTCGAGTGGGTGAACGCGGCCTGACTCTGTCGGGCGGTCAAAAGCAGCGCACGGCAATCGCTCGTGCCATCGTGGTCGATCCGGCGATTCTGGTTCTAGACGATGCGCTTCGGCGGTGGATACGCAGACCGAGGAGGAAATCCTGACCAGGCTGCGCGGGGTGATGCGCTTCGCGAACGTCGATCATCGTGTCGCACCGGATCTCAACGGTGCGCGACGCCGATCAGATTTTCGTCCTCGACGAAGGGCGTATCGTCGAGCGCGGTCAGCACGATCAACTCGTCAAACAGAACGGTCTCTACGCGGCACTCCACAGAAAGCAGTTGCTCGAAGAGGAGCTTGCTGCGTCGTGAGCGGCTCACACGACGAGGAAGTCCTCGGTAAGGCATACGACGCGCGGCTGATGCGCCGGCTGCTGACCTACTTACGCCCATACTGGCGTCAGGTCGTCATTGCGTTCGTCGCAATCGTGGCCGGTGCGGGTGCGCAGCTGGCGCAGCCGTATTTGATGAAGCTTGCGATCGACCAGCATATAGCGCACTGGGCAGCTTGGCGGGACTCGACCGCATCGCGGCCGCCTACCTGGCTATTCTCGTCGGGGCGTTTGCCGCGGAATACATCCAGACGTGGACGCTGCAGCTGACCGGGCAGCGGATCATGTTCGACCTCCGGATGGCGATCTACGGTCACTTGCAGCGCCTGGACCTCAGCTACTACGACCGCAATCCGGTCGGCAGGTTGATGACCCGTGTCACGTCGGACGTCGACGTGTTGAACGACCTGTTTACTTCTGGCGTGGTGACGGTCTTCGGCGACGTCTTCACCCTCGTCGGCATCATGGCCGTCATGTTGTGGTTGAACTGGCGCCTTGCTGTGGTGGCGTTCTCGGTACTGCCGCTGATCATCCTCGTGACGCAGTGGTTCAGGCGAAACGTGCGGGAGTCCTATCGCGTCGTTCGCGGATGGATCGCACGCATCAACGCGTTTCTCCAGGAAAACATCACGGGGATGGTCGACGGTGCAGCTGTTTCGTCGAGAGGCGCTGAATTTCAAGCATTTCGACGAGATCGACCGGCGTCACCGCGATGCCAACATCGAGTCCATCTTCTACTATGCGGTGTTCTATCCGGCGATCGAGGTCGTGGGTGCGCTGTCGTCGGCACTGATCATCTGGGTACGGAGGCGGCGATGTGCTCTGAAACACGCTGACGCTTGGCGCGCTCGTCGCTTTTCTTCAGTACTCGGTGCGATTTCTTCCGGCCAATCAGCGACATGTCGGAGAAGTTCAACATCCTGCAGGCGGCAATGGCCTCGTCCGAACGGATCTTCGGACTGCTCGACGAGCCGGTTTCAATCCAATCGCCGCCCAGCCCAACACATCGTCCGGCGCCGGCTAACGGCCACATCGTGTTCGAACACGTTTGGTTCTCCTACCTCAAGCCGGAGCGTCAAAAGACGACAAGAACAGGGAGATCTACCCCAGGAACATGGCGACGATGGACTGGACTATGTTCTGCGGGACGTGAGTTTCGAAGTAAGCCCGGCGAGCGGGTCGGCATCGTCGGCGCCACCGGTTCGGGCAAGACGACGCTGATCAGCCTGCTGATGCGCTTCTACGACGTCCCGCGCGGTCGGATCACAATCGATGGCGTCGATATCCGTGATCTGCCGCTGGCCGACGTCAGGGGTTGTTCAGCCTCGTGCTGCAGGATGTGCATCTGTTTTCCGGGACGATTGCCGACAACATCAACTTGGGAGACGCAGCCATCGACGATAATCGGCTGCAACGTGCGGCGCGTGCCGTGCATGCCGACGCCTTCATCGAACGTCTGCCCAATCGGATACATGAGTCCGGTGGCGGAGCGAGGCGCGACGCTCTCGACCGGACAGAAGCAGCTCCTCTCGTTCGCTCGCGCCTTGGCCTACGACCCGCGGGTGCTCATCCTCGACGAAGCGACGTCGAGCGTCGACACCGAGACAGAGCTGTTGATTCGGGATGCCTTGCGCGCCCTCATGTCCGGACGCACGACGATAGCCATTGCGCACCGCTTGTCGACCATTCAGGACATGGACAAAATTCTCGTCCTGCACAAAGGCCGACTCCGCGAGTCTGGAAGCCACCAGGAGCTTCTCGCGCAGCGCAGGATCTATTTCAAACTCTTCGAGCTTCGATGCAGCCGTCCGGGAACCCACCACCACCCAATAGCCCGGCCTGAATGATGATCAACCAGGATCTTCGGTCGAGAGCCTCCGCGCTCCGGTGGTATCACACGATCGACCTTGGCCAGGGCGTGGTGACTGAAGGCGTGGATGACAGCCCATACCGCCTCGCACGCTTGAACCTGCCTTCGCTCGCCGGTCACACGGTCCTGGACGTCGGGGCCTGGGATGGATTCTTCTCGTTCGAGGCGGAGAAACGTGGCGCGTCGCGGGTGCTGGCGACCGATCACTATTCGTGGTCGGGTCCCGGCTGGGGGACCAAGGCGGGATTCGAGTTGGCACGGCAGGCGCTGGGGTCCCGCGTCGAAGACCTCGACGTCGACGTAATGGACCTGACACCGGAACGCGTCGGGGCGTTCGACGTGGTGCTCTTTCTTGGAGTCCTCTATCACCTGCGTCATCCGCTGCTTGGTCTGGAGTGCGTGGCGTCAGTCACACGCGACCTGTTGATCCTGGAGACCGTCGTCGACATGATCGGATCCAGAAGGCCTGCCGCGGCGTTCTATCCCGGCCGCGAGTTGAACAGCGATCCGACGAACTGGTGGGGACCGAACGTGCCAGCCGTGCACGGCATGCTGCACAGCGTCGGTTTTCAGCAGGTGGAAACGGTCACGCCTCCGTCGTCAGCGCTCTTCAGGACGGCGCGGACGATCGCGCATAAGCTGCGTGGCGACAAGCGGGTGATTCAGGATCGGGCCGTGTTTCACGCCCGTAAGAGTTCCACGAGCGGCCGTAACGGGCCTTCGTCGGCCTGATTCAGCGCGGCCAGGCGCGTTCGACCAGGCTTGGCCCTGCCGCCTTGGGATTCCAACCGAGCCGCAGCACCACCAGATGGACGGGTTGCCGTCCAAACTGAAGCGCTTCGTTGCAGTTCCACATGTAGATGTCGATCTGCCGGCCCTGAACGCTCGGGCCGGTGTCCATGACGGTGTAGATGCCGTCGTAGCGGGGCTCGGTCGAGTCCACCTCGACGACCGATCCAACCGGCAGCAGCTCCGGATCGGCCGCAGCCACACCTCGCTGAGCCGCAACGCCGGAGGCCGTCGTCGAACCCTTGCAGTATGCGGTTGCGCTGAATTTCATGCGTGCGCTGGGAGCCGGCCGCAGGGTCGATTCCTCGAGGTCCGCCTGCCGGGCGGCATACTGCGAGTCGAGAATAGTCACCTCGTACAGCGACACGAACGCGGTCGCTGCCACGACGGTCAGCAAGCCCTGGCGCCAGAGGGAACGCTTAAGCATCTCGAAGCCCTATCAGATTGTAGGGCTGGAGTGCCCGCCTTGTCTCCCGACTTCCGTCAAATTGCGGATCTGTAATCGAAACGCAATTTCGTAAACACCGGCGGAGCACTAGTCGTGACGATGAATGATCTTTTGAACGCGCAGATTGGTGACGAACGCCAACGCCAGCTGGTAGGCGGCGATGGCGATGACCACCGCAAAGAGGGTTGATCCTACCAGGTAGGGCCACAGCAGAGGCTTCATCACGACGACGAGCCGGTGCCAGAAATCCCTTGCCACAGCGAGAGCTTGAACAGTCCTCCGACCTGCTCGCGAAAGTCCGGCGGCGGGTGGTGACCCGTCAACTCAGCGCCGGCCATCGTGGCAACTGCGTAATAGGGCGCCAGAAACCACGGCAGGTTCGAGTAGACACCGAGCAGAACTGCCACTCGATTCAAGCTGAGCAAGAATGCTGCGATAACGCCCAGGATCGTGTGCAGTCCAAGGAGTGGTGAAAACCAAAGAACACTCCGAGGGCGAACGCGGCAGCAGTCCGCTCGGGTGTGTCTTCGATATGGAGCAACGCGTCCAGCCAGCGTCTGACCAGCGCACGAGTCAAATGGATCATCGATTTCCGGGATTAAAGTGCTGAAAGCCATACGGCAGCGGCCGGTCCGCCCCACCGTGTCTCAAGAGGATCGAGGTTTCCGCCGTGCAGGTGCCAATCCGTGTGAGCGCCACGTCGCCGTGACGCTCTGCAGCGGCGAGACGGCCACGCGCTCGCGGACATGCTGCGAGCAGGAGCTCGTAATCGTCTCCGCCGACGAGTGCATCGTGCATCGGATCACCGCCGCACTGCTGAAACCAACGACGCGCGCGAGGATCGAGCGGCAGTTGTTCGCCGTCGACAATGGCCCCGACGCCGCTTGCCTCGGCGATCTGGTGAACCGCGTCGGCCAGACCGTCGCTCAAGTCCATGCACGCGGCCGCAGCACGATTCCGTCCGATAAGACTTCCCATCCTGACTCGCGGTTCGGGGTAGAGGTAGCGCTGAATACAATTCTCTGCAATCGCTTTCGCCGTGTCCCCGTGTCCTCTGTGGTGGAGAGTTTTTACGGAGCTCCAGCATCTGCAGGCCGGCGGTGGCAGCCCCGATGGCCCCCGTCACGTACAGCTCGTCTCCCGGTTTCGCTCCAGAGCGCGTGAGCACTTGTCGACGCTTGGCTGTGCCCGCCACCGTCAGCATCGAGCATCAGAGGCCCATCCGTTCTGGTGAGGTTACCGCCGACGATCGTCATGCGGTGTTTGACGGCCAGGGCGACCAAGCTGGCGACCATCTGTTCGAAGTCGGCGACCGGGAGTGCATGCGGAAGCGCCAGCGACAGCAGCGCCAGCCGAGGTGTCGCGCCCATCGCCGCGAGATCGCTCAGGTTGACCGCCAGGGCCCGGTGCCCGACGGCTGAAGGCGGTGTGAAAGCCCGATCGAAATGAACTCCTTCAACCAGAGCGTCTACGCTCAGCACCTCGAGCCGGTTCCGCGCCGGTTCCACAACTGCCGCATCGTCGCCAATGCCGACGGCCAGCCAATCGGGAGCTGGCGGAAGCCGTGTTTTTATGGAGTGGATGAGTTGGGCTTCGGTCAGTTCGGCGACGGTGTCATTTTGGCATAGTCGACGGCGCGCGTCTCGCGGATGACCGTGACCTTGATCTGGCCCGGAGTATCGAGCTCGCTTTCGATGCGCCGCGCGATGTCTTTCGACAGCCAGACGGCTTCTTCATCGGAGACGTTCTCGCTCTCCACCATGATTCGGATTTCGCGGCCTGCCTGAAGCGCGAACGACTTCGATACGCCCTTGAAGGAATCGGCAATCCCCTCGAGCTTCTCCAGCCGTTTGACGTACGACTCGAGAATGTCCCGGCGCGCGCCCGGCCGGGCGGCCGAGATCGCGTCGGCGGCCTGGACGATCATCGCCTCGAGCGACGGCCAGTCGATATCCATGTGATGGGCCGCCATAGCCATCACGACCGGTTCGCTCTCGCCGTGTTTGCGGAGGAAGTCGATGCCAAGCTCGAGATGCGTCCCCTGCATCTCGCGATCGATGGCCTTGCCGATGTCGTGCAGGAAGGCCGCGCGCACGGTCACGTGTGCATCCAGGCCGATTTCCCTGGCCATGATTCCGGCCAGGCGTGCCACTTCGGCCGAATGATATAGAACGTTCTGCCCGTAGCTCGTGCGGTAACTTCAGACGCCCCATCAGCCTGAGGATCTCGGGATGAAGGTCGTGCAACCCCAGCTCAAAAGCGACGCTGGCCCCTTCCTTTCGAGTGGCCTCGTCGGTCTCGTCTTTTACCTTCTGCACGACCTCTTCGATTCGCGCCGGATGAATACGGCCGTCGGCGATCAGTCGCTCGATGGCCAGTTTGGCTATTTCGCGCCGGTAGCGGATCGAAGCCGGACAGGATAATCGCACCGGGCGTGTCGTCGATGATCAGGTCGACACCGGTGGCCAGCTCGAGCGCGCGGATGTTCCGACCCTCGCGGCCGATGATGCGGCCCTTGAGGTCGTCGCTCGGCAGATCGACGACCGATACCGTCGTCTCGATCGCGTGCTCGGCTGCGCAACGCTGAATAGCCTCGGTGATGTAGTGCTTGGCGCGGTCGCTCGCTGTTTCTCTTGCTTCGGCATCAAGACGCTTGACCAGGTTCGCCGCGTCGTGCCTTGCCTCGCCTTCGATCTGCTTCAACAGCAGATCTTTCGCTTCGTCGGCGGTCAGGCTCGCCACGCGCTCGAGCTCGTGTTGCTGTTGAGCGACCAGACGCTCGTAGCTGGCAGCTGCCGCGGCCGACGTTTTCTCGCGATCGGCTACTGTTCGATCGCGGGCGTTGAGCTCCCGCTCGAGGCCGTTCAATCGCGCCCTGGCGTTCGGTCAGCGTTGCCTCGCGCCGGCTCAGTGTTTGCTCGAGCGCCGCGGTCGTCTGCCGCACCTGGCTCGCCTGACGTTCGGCATCCACGAGCAACTCGTGCGATTTTTCCTTGGCTTCGAGGAGGGCTTCTTTCTTGCGGGTTTCGGCGTCGCGCTCTGCGTCCTTGGTGATCCGGAGGGCCTGCTCTTCGGCTCGGCCAAGCGTCTCAGCGGCGATGCGCTTCCGGTTCGCCACCCAGACCGCGAACACGAGTCCCGCCGTCACGAGCGTGACGAAGATGGTGAGCAGAGGACCGTATATCGGCGACACGCGTGACGTCCTTTCCCTGACCCATATCGGGCTTGGCTGGGTCGGCGCCGCGCGCGGGAAACCCCGCATGGAAATGAACAATCTACAATGGCCGTTTACAAAGCGTGACAGGCCGATCCAATTGAGGCGTTGAAACCGAACAACGGCGCCGATCGCGCTGTCAGTTGGCGATTGTCGATTGAACGGCCCCGCTTTGCCGTGTGGGAGGTCGATGAACCTGCGTAAGCAGGTGGAACCGCTCGGAAAGCCGCGCTTTAGGCTTCCTCGCACAGAGGCATGCACACCACGCAGCGTCGCGACTCGCTTGGATGAAACGTTGGCTCAAACGAGCCTACCGCCATCACGCGCAAAGCAGGGAACTCAAACTCTCTCGGCATCTTAGTCGAGGCGCCTCTCGGGTTCAAGGTTCCGCCCGGTTTACGCCATGAGCACCCGATCGACGAGCCGTTCGAGTTCCTCGGCCCGCTCGGCGAGCAACCCGTTGCGCGCGCTGTTGGCATCGCGGCATCGAAACAGCTCGTCGGCGATATTGAGGGCCGCAAGCATGCCGAGACGAACGGAGTCGGCCGCCGGCGTGGATTCGGCAGCCGTGCGTATGCGCTCGTCGACGTAGGCCGCCAAACGCGCCACATACTCCGGGTCGAGCGTCGTCCGGATTGGGTAGCGCTGCCCGCCGATTTCCACGGGAATGACTCGCCCGTCAGCCATACACGGCTTCCAGCAGCCAGCTGCCGGCTTCCAGCGTTCGCCTGCTCGCGTTCAGCTCCGACCCTGGCCGGCAGTCAATGTGTAGCTGGCGGCTGGCAGCTGGAAGCTGGACGCTCATAAATTGAGCGCCTCGAGCTGGTCGAGCATGTCGACGACTCGTGTGCGGATAGCGTCGCGCTCACCCGCAGTGCCGCCAGTTCGGCCGACATCGTCTCGGTGCTATTCATTCGAACCCGCATCGCTTCGAGCTCCCGTGCGAGCCGCTGGTTGTCTTCCACTGCATGAGCCTGCTCCGCCTTCAGGCGGTCGACCATCGCCACGAGAAGTTTCAGCTTCTCCTCGAGACGGTCGATCGGTTCCAGCCTCGAGACCCCGCGTCGCTACTTTTGCCATATGTCCGATCCTCGAATGTTAAACCTGGTAGCTGGATCAGCCACCGGGTGACTATCTCTGAATTCCCCGTGCGTCCGCACGAGTGCGGCCACAATCGTCTCGACGCTTCTTTGGACCTCGCTGTCGGTCAGCGTACGATCCGGCGCCTGAAACTTCAGACGCAGCGACAAGCTGATGCTGCCGTCCGGGATGCCTTTGCCCTGATACCGATCGAAGAACGTGATGTCGACAAGCGGTGCCGGTGCCTGGGCGGCGGCGGTCTGAATGGTGCCACGAATGATCTCCGCAGGCAAGACATCGCTCACGATGATCGACAGATCGCGAATGACAAGCGGATGCCGGGGCAGGGGCGCGACGGCCTCTGCCACTTTCGACAACGATCCGTCCATGAGGTCGAGATTCAGTTCAGCGACGAAAACGTCTCCGTCGCGTGGCAGGTCGCGAGCTTCGGCAACACTCGGAGACAGAAGACCGATAAGGCCGAGCTCTCGGCCCTCGTTCGTGGCTATGGACGCTGTGCGACCGGGAACCAGAAAGGGCTCTTTGGTCGAGTCGAAACGTGGGGTGACGCCAAGCGCTCCACATAGTCGCTCGATGACCCCTTGAGATCGAAGAAGTCGACCGGATGGGAGCCGCCCGACCAGTGTGCGGGTGGTGTCGTGCCTGTCCATGCGATAGCCACAGCCCGAGTTTCGCCCCGGGTCGAGAATCTCGTCCCGATTTCAGAATAGCCCGACGTCGTCTTTTCCATGGCGACGATTGTGAGGCGACGGCGTCTACCACGCCTGGAATCAGTGAGGGTCGCAGCGTGTCGAATTTGCCGGAAAGCGGATTCTCGACGCCAACAGGTCGGTCGGCGCCCGCCGTTCTGAAAGCCTCGGCGGACTTCGCTTCAATAAACCCGAAAGTTACGGCTTCGGACAGGCCGGCCGCTGTCAGCACGCGACGGACGAGTTGATCGCGTGGGATTCGGGGATCCGGCGGGGCAGCCGGGGTTGTCACGACCGGAAACGTCGCCGGCAGCTTGTCGAAGCCATAATGCCGGCCGACTTCCTCGATGAGATCGACCTCGCGCAGGAGATCGACACGAAAGGTTGGCGCGACGACATTCCAGCCATCTGCCACTGCCGTCACGGTCAGGCCGAGATTCCGCAGAATTCGATCAACCTGGGAATCAGGAACCGCCGCGCCGAGCAACGTCGCGAGCCGGTTCCGGCGCATGTGCAGCTGCAGCGGTTCGCGCACGGAGGGATAGACGTCGACGATCGGCCCGCGCAGCCGGCCCGAGCCGACCTGTTCCAGCAGAGCCCCAGATCCGCTGGAGCGCCACGACAGGCGGCATTGATGTCGGCCCCACGCTCGAATCTCGACGATGCCTCAGTCTTGAGCCCCAGAGTCTTGCTTGTGCGACGGACGGAGGCAGGCTTGGAAATGCGCGCTCTCGAGCGCAACGAGCGTCGTCGCCTCGGATACCTCGGCAAGCGCCCCTCCCATCACCCCGGCGACGGCCTGCGCTCGATCGCGATCGGCGATCACCAGCATGTCGGCATCGAGTTTCCTGTCGATACCGTCGAGTGTCGTAATCGTCTCGTCCCGATTGGCGCGCCTGACATGTATCTGGGCGCCAGCAAGCGCTTTCCAGGTCGAAGGCATGCGTCGGGTGCCCGAGCTCGATCAGCACGTAGTTCGTGATGTCGACGACGGTGTTGATCGGCCTGATCCCGGCGCCCTGCAGCCGTGCCGCAATCCACGAGGGTGACCTGGCGATAGTGACCTCGGCAACGGCTGCTGCATACCGGGGACACAGGACTTCATCGGCAATCGCAACACTCAGCTGCTCGGACTTGCCCGAGAGCGTCGGTTTCAGCCCAATCTTTGCGCCGGCCTCGGTCGACGGCAGAGTGACCGGCCGAGTCGAACAGCGTGGCCGCTTCGCGTGCCGAGCCCGATGACACTCAGGCAGTCTGGCCGGTTTGCGGTGATCTCGAAGTCGATGACCACGTCCCCGGTTCCAAATGGCTCGATGGCCGCCACTTCGAATCCCGCAGACCGAGGCCATCCGGCGATCTCGTCAGCAGACGCAGGCACGTCGACGAAGTCGCGCAGCCAGGAAACCAGAAGTCGCATGAGTGGCCGCTGCTAATAGGGAAACTGTTCCAGGAATCTGCAGGTCGTTCTCGTAGAACAGGCGAATGTCTCCAACCTGGTGACGCAGGATCGCGATGCGCTCGATGCCGATGCCCCATGCGAAGCCCGTGTATCGCTCGGCGTCGTAGCCGACAGCCTCGAACACCGCCGGGTGCACCATGCCGCATCCCCGAGCTCGATCCAGCCCGGTCTTCTTGCACATCGCGCAGCCGGCACCGTCGCATTGCCAGCAGCTCGAGTCGATTTCTGCGCTCGGTTCGGTGTAAGGGAGAAGCTCGGACGGAAGCGGACGCGCGCCGTCGGCGAGAACATCTGCCGCGCAAACGCGAAGAGCGTGCCCTTTCAAGTCGGCGAGCGACAGCCCTTCTCGCCGACCGCGAGCGCTTCGATCTGGCTGAACGCCGGCGAGTGCGTCAGGTCGAGGTTGTCGCGGCGGTAGACGCGCCCGGGCGCGACGATGCGAATCGGCGGCTGGTGCGCCTGCATGTAGCGGATCTGCATGGACGAGGTATGGGTGCGGAGCAGCGTTCCGCGTCGTTCGGCGCGGTCGAATCACCAGGCACGAGCGATGCGAGATAGAGCGTGTCCTGCATGTCGCGCGCTGGATGCTCGGCCGGCATGTTCAAGCGCGTCGAAGCAGTGCCACTCGTCTTCGACCTCCGGGACCCTCGACGACGGCGAAGCCCATACGCGTGAAGATTTCTTCCATGCTGGTCGCGGACGATCGTCAGCGGGTGGCGGTGGCCGAGCGCGCGGCTCTCGTCCCGGGCAGAGTGACGTCGACGGCACCTGCTGCCGGGCGCGCGGCCTCGATCGCCGCGTCCGCTTTTCGGCCAGCCTGGCTTCGATCTCCTTCTTGAGCTCGTTGGCAATGCGTCCCAACGCCGGTGCGGACGTCTGGCGCCGCGGCCGCGACGCCGCTCATCGATGCTGGCGATCGACGCCGGTCTGGCGTGCGAGGTAGCGATCGCGAACGGCCTGGATGGCCGTGTCGTCGCTGGCGCTCGAGGCTCTGCGAGGAACTCGGCTTCGGAGCTGCGATGAGTCGTGGCCGCGGGTTAAGGGGACATCTGTCATCGGTCGCCAATCGCAGCGAAGTCGACAGTCGACTGACGACGCTGCTGACCGGCAACTATTATGCGCGAGCCGCTGTCTTGGCTGCAGCCTTTGCCTGCTTGGCGAGCGCTGCAAACGCTGCCGGGCTCGAGACGGCGAGCTCCGCCAGGCTCTTGCGATCGAGCGTGACGCCGGCGTTCTTCAGCCCGTTGATGAACTGGCCGTAGGTGAGGCCGTGCTCCCGCGCGGCCGCATTGATGCGGACGACCCACGAGGCGGCGGAAGTCGCGTTTCTTGCGGCGGCGGCCCACGAACGCGTATTTCAGCGCGCCGTGTCGACCGATTCCTTCGCGGCGCGATACAGCTTGCTCTTGTTGGCGTAATAGCCCTTCGCCAGGCCGAGCAGCTTCTTTCGCTTGGCCCGAGCGAACGGTTCCCTCGTTTCACGCGCGGCATCTTCTACTCCTTACGCTGACAATGCAGAACACCAATGCAGAATGCCATTGTTGCATCGTGCATTTCGATTTTCTTACTTGATGGCAGCATCCTCGCGAGCTTCGGGGCATCGACATCAGCCACTGTCGTCGTGCCGCGCAAGCCGCGCTTCCGCTTGGTCGTCTTGCTGCTCAGAATGTGCTGCTTGAACGCTTTGCCTCTCAGGAACTTCCCGCGCTTGGTCCGTTTGAAGCGCTTGGCGGCGCCACGATGTGTCTTGAGTTTCGGCATTGGATCCTATCTCTCTGGAAATCGAACGTTCGTGCTTCGTGCCGGATCCCAACTACCTGCTGCGGCGGCGGCCGTGTTTAGCCTCGCTCGCGCCGCCTCTGCGGGCTGCCGGCTCAGAATGGTGTGCATCTGGTTGCCTTCCGATCCGCGGCATCGTCTCGGCGATCGCCGACGTCCGCCAGTTCTTCGCACAAGCCGCTCGAGGATGCGGCGCCCGATCTCCGGGTGCGCCATCTCGCGGCCTCGGAAGAAGATCGTGGCCTTGACCTTGTCGCCGTCCTCGAGGAAGCGCTCGATGTGCTTCTTCTTGAACTGATAGTCGTGCTCGTCGACCTTCGGCCGGAACTTGATCTCCTTGACCTCGATCACCTTCTGGTGCTTCGTGCGCCTCGCGCGCACGCTTCTGCTCCTGGTACTGGTATTTGCCGAAGTCCATGATCCGGCAGACCGGCGGCACGGCCGTCGGCGAGATCTCGACCAGGTCGAGCCCCTTCTGCTTCGCGATGGCCAGCGCCTGCGGCGGCGGCATGATGCCGAGCTGCTGGCCGGTGTCGTCGATTACGCGGATTTCGCGGACGCGAATGCGTTCGTTGACGCGCACGCGATCGTCACGTCGGGGACCTCTGTCGAAAGCGATAACTACCTCCTTAGTCCCTTCGCGTAGTGGCCTCCAACGCGCTCGCCGAACTGAGCTGCAGCCTCGGCCTCGAGCGTAGACTCTCGGCCACGAGGCACCTTACGACGCCTTTCGGGCGATTTCGTCCCGCGCTCGAGCATGAAATCGTCGACCGAACTGGCGCCCCGAGATCGCCCGCCGATGCGGCGCGCACGGACAACCGTGCCTCGGCCGCTTCTCGATCGCCCACGACCAGCATGTAGGGCACCTTCTGGAGCTGAGCCTCTCGAATCTTATATCCAATCTTCTCCTGCCGCTCGTCGAGTTGCACGCGCAAGCCGGCAGCCCTCAGCCTGATCGTCGGACCGACGGCGCCATAGGCCAGATGCCGGTCGGAAATCGGCAGCACGACGACCTGCACAGGCGCCAGCCACAGCGGAAACGCGCCCGCGTAGTGCTCGATCAGAATCGCGATGAACCGCTCGAAACTGCCGAAGATCGCCCGGTGAATCGACCACCGGCCGGTGCTCGGCGTTGTCGGCGCCGATGTACTTCAAGTCGAAGCTCTCGGCTGCATGGTAGTCGAGCTGGATCGTGGCGCACTGCCACTTTCGGCCAATCGCGTCGGTGACGTCGAAGTCGATTTTCGGACCGTAGAACGCTCCGTCGCTTCTCGTTGAGCGTCGTATGCCACCGCGGCGCGATCGAGCGCCGGCCTTGAGCTGCGCTTCCGCATGATCCCAGGTGGCCATCTCGCCGATGAACTCGTCCGGCCGCGTCGAGAGCTTCGCCGTGAACGGCAGACCGAAATCGCCGTACACCTGCTGCACCAGCCGAATCAGCCGCTCGACCTCGTCGCCGATCTGATCCTGCGTGATGAAGCAGTGGGCATCGTCCTGCGAGAACTGCCGCACGCGCGTCAGTCCGGAGAGCACGCCGGACGCCTCGTTGCGATGCAGCGGCGTCTGCTCGTGAAAGCGGATCGGCAGGTCGCGATAGCTGCGCACTTCGCTCGCGTAGAGTCAGAAAGTGGCCCGGACAGTTCATCGGCTTCACGCTCATCGCCTCGCCTTCCGATTCGATGAGGAACATGTTCTGCCGGTAGTGCTTCCAGTGCCCGGACCGCTCCCACAGCGCCTTGTTGTAGATGAGCGGCGTCTTGACCTCGACGTAGCCGGCCGGGAACAGCACGTCGCGCATGTAGTTGGCGAGCGTGTTGTAGAGCGTCGTGCCCTTTGTCCGAGCCAGAACGCCGCGCCTGGCGCCCACGGATGAAACGTGAACAGACCCAGCTCGCGTCCGAGCTTTCGGTGGTCGCGCTTCTTGGCTTCTTCGATCTGCGTGCAGGTGCGCCTTCAGCTCCTTGTCGGAGAAGAACGCCGTGCCGTAGATCGCGCTGCATCGGCTGCGTTGCGCGCGTCGCCCTTCCAGTAGGCGTTCGAAGCGTTCAGCAGCTTGAACGCCTTGCAGCCTTCCTGTCGTAGGCACGTGCGGGCCGACGCAGAAATCGACGAAAGTGTCGCGGTCCTTGATCGTGTAGCAGGAGACCGTCTGGCTGGCCTTCGTCTTCTCGTCGATCAGCTGCACCTTCAGCGGCTCGCCGCGGCCGGCGAAGAACGCCTTGGCCTCGTCGCGCGGCCACATCTGACGCTCGTACGGCAGGTCCTGCGGCGCCAGCTCGCTTCATCTTGCGCTCGATGGCCTCGAGATCCTCCGGCACGAACGGCCGCTCGACGACGAAGTCGTAGAAGAAGCCTTCGTCGGTCGCCGGACCGATACCGCACTGCGCGCCCGGGAAGAGCTTGCGTGACGGCGGCGGCCAGCAGGTGCGCCGTGCTGTGGCGGTAGAGCGCCAGCGCTTCCGGGACTTGCGGTCGGTGACGATTCGGACCGCCGCGTCGCGCTCGAGCGGGAACGTCAGATCGACCAGCACGCCGTCGACAAGCCCCGCGAGCGCCGCCTTGGCGAGGCGCGGGGAGATCCTCTCCGCGACGTCGCGCAGAGACGTTCCAGCGAGCACCGTCCGGCTCGGAACCGTCCGGCAGCGTGATGTTGACGTGATTCATTCGGGCAGGTTAATCACCGAGCGCTGCAATGGTAGGCACGGGTGGACTCGAACCACCGACCTCCTGCGTGTCAAGCAGGCGCTCTAACCTCTGAGCTACGCGCCTACATCTCTGAAAATACAGGCCTTGAGACGAACGCCCAGTATAACAGAATCGAGTCGTCGAGTAGCTGCGCGGATTGGTAGGCTCGTGAGCGGCCAGACGGGCACTGAGCAATCTGGCAAACCTGCGGACCGGATTCGTGCATCACCCGGTCGCCAGATCGCTCAACGGATCAACCTGCGGTCCTATCGGACCGCTTGTTTCAGAGCTTTCCCAGCGCTGAAGCGCGGCACCGCCGCTTCGGAATCTTGATCGCGTCGCCCGTTTGTGGATTGCGGGCCGTTCTGGCCTTGCGATTGGACGATCTTGAACGTGCCAAAGCCAACGAAGGAGACCGCGTCCCCTTTCTTCAGCGAGCGTGTGATGCTGTCGATGAGCGAGTCGATCCGCCGCAGCGGCGGCCGTCTTCGTGAGATTCCCGTGTCCTTGGCAATCTTCGACACGACATCTTGCTTGTTCATGAGACCTCCTGAGCGTAAAACAGGCCGCGACTCACGCGCCTGTCGGGGCTGCGCGGAAATCGCCGAAGACGAGCGTGGCCAGGGGGAGACTGTCGCGCGTTTCAGGCGAAAGATGCGCCGTTATACGCGAGCGTATGCAGAAGTGTCAAGCGACCGAGAAGCTAGGCGGCGGCTTTTGAGTCAAGCCGCTCGAGCGCCTTCTCGAGCGCTGCGTCCGTCGTCGGAGCAGGCTTGTCCGAATTCCACGTCCGGCTCGTCGACCGGGACCGCCGGCTCGAGTCCCTTCTCGTGAAGCGGAGTACCTGCGGGTGTGAGATAGCGCGCCGTGGACAGCCACAGGCCGCTGCCGTCTGGAAGCTTGATCAGTTTCTGTGCCGCAACGCGGCCGATCGTTCTCTCGCCAATCAGCTCGGCTCGCTGATTGCCGGACAACGCAGCCGCGAATAGTTCCGCCGCACCGGATGTTCCCGGTATCAATCGAGGAGCACGCTGGCAATGCGATGCTTCCGTCGCCCGCAGCCGCGGCAGATGCGTTTGCTGTCTCCAGGCCCTCTGGCTTCACGCATGGCCAGCACACCGCGGCCGACGAAGAGCTTGGCGATCGCAAGTCCGTCCTCGAGGGCGCCGCCGGACGTTCGCCGCACGTCGACGACGACTTTGGCCGCTCCGCTCTTGGTGAGATCGCCGACTTCCTTTTTCACCTGGTCGGCGGTGCTCGGCCCGACCGCGGCGATCCGAAGCGTATCCGACACCCGGAGCCACGATCTTTCCGTTGACGTCGGACGGCCCAAAGGTTTCGCGCGTCAATTCAACGACGTGCGGATCTGCGGCATTGCCTCGAATGATGGTGAGGCTCACTTTGCTGCCTGGTGCTCCGCGCAGCGACCTCAATCCTTCCCAGACAGACATCTCGCGCGTCGGAATGTTGTCGATGGAACGGACGTAGTCGCCCGTGACGAAGTCCCGCCTTGGCGGCTGGCGAGTTGTCGCGCCGCGACGACGCGAAGGTAGTATCTGACGGTGAGTTCGAGTCCGACATCGCCTGTTGGAGCCGAAGCGGCGCCCTCTACATCTTTCACCTGGGCAGGCGGCAGGTAGGCGCTGTCAGGGTCCAGGCCTTCGGCGAGGCCATGCATCGCTCCACGCATGACCTTGTCGACATTCACAGACTCGACGTAGTTATTGGTGATGAGATTGACGACGTCGTCGAAAACTATTGAGGTGCTGGTAGCTGCCCTCCCGGGCCGAGCACCTTCCAAGCAGGCCTCCCACCACGACGAATGCTACGACCGGTGCCGAGAGCGACAAGACGATGAGGCGAGTTCGTGAGCTCATAAGACCTTGGTCGTCAAACCTTTCAGGTGGAACGTTTGGTGCCTAGGGCTTCTTGCAACCATTGTAAGGGATCGACGGCCCGACCGTCGACGCGAAGCTCAAAATATAGGCCACTCGTCCCTGCCGGCGAAGTGCCGACGCTGCCGATTGACTGCCCTCGTTCGACCCTTTGGAGCCCCGTTTCGCCTGAATTTCCATCAGGTCGCCATACAAGCTGAACGTTTGGCTGCCATGGTCGACGATGACGAGGTTGCCGAATCCCGAAAACGGGTCCGCAAACGCCACGACGCCTTCGTGGATCGCGTGGACCGGCGCGCCTTCTTCGGCGGCGATTTCGATCCCGGCTGACGCCTGACCGGCTGCGGCTCCGAACCTCCGGCGGATCGATCGCTGCCGGCCAATCGAGCGCGCCCTTGAAAGGACGAAGAGGGAGTAGGGCCGTCTGGTCGCCGCCGGCGCCAGCGGGAAGATCGCGGAGGGTGACTTGGAGCTTCTGTTGCGCCGCCTGCAACTCACCGGCTCAGCTGAGCATTCAGGTCGCGTTGCAAGTCGATGTCGCGGATGAGAGCGGCTTGTGCACGCGCCGCCGCGGCCGCCGCCGCTTCCGCGCGCGCAGCTTCCGCCCGCACCGACTGCATCTGGCGGCTCCGTTCCTCGAGTTCGACGCGAGCCGCCTTGAGCGAATCCAGTGTGCGTTGGTGTGACGCCAACTGATTACGATCGACCTGGGCGAGCGCTGCGACCATGCGAGATGCGCGGCCGAGTTGGCGGAGATCCGGGGTCGACAGCAGCAATCGCAGATAGCGCGCTCGGCCGAGCTTGTAGATCTCGACGAGCCGGAGCCCGCACATCCGGGCGTTCGGCCAGATCCCGTTGCTCGAGCTGAAGGATGCGATCGCTCGTGGCGGCGAGCTCCGACGCCACTTTGTCCGCGTCGGCGCTCACGCCCTTGAGGTTCTCGAGCTTGATCTGTCGTTCGAGTTCGAGGCGGCGGAGATCGTTCAGAAGCGTTCGCTCTTGAGAGGCGAGTTGATCCGCCTCTTGCTGCAACGCCTGAAGTCGTTCCGTTGCACGGCGAGCCAACGCCTCGATGTCTTCGGTCGATCACCCTGCTGGGCAATCGAGACGGCGGTTCCGGACGAGGAGCAACGCAACTATCGCCGACTCCCACAACGTGGCAGCCACGATCCGCCTGCAGGCGGACGCCGGATGCAGATCGGAACGTTTCACGCAGGCTCTGAAAAGATAGGAATGAAGGCTCGATTATAGCATCTGCTAATCTGATGAATTGGTGCTCGAATCGCTGGAGAAGCCAGTGAAACGCGGCCGCGCCCTGGGAATCGACGTCGGCGAACGACGCGTCGGGCTTCGCAGATCAGCGACGTCACGCAGACGCTTGCGAGCCCATTCGCGACGTTAAGGGTGCATGGCACCGACGACGCGGTGCGACAGGTGGCGTCGAAGATCGATCTCCCTGATCGGAGAAGACGACGAGCTGGTGACCATAATTGTCGGTCTGCCGACGGAAACTCGATGGCTCGCCGACAACTGCAGACCGCGCGCGTTGAAGGCGTTCATTGAAACACTTGCCGCCCGGACCAGCCTTCCGATTGTGAGGGGTTGATGAGCGCTTGGACGAGCCGGGAAGCGGAGAGCCGCCTGGCCGCGCCGCGAGAGGGACTGGCGCCGTCGAAAGTCCAAGCTCGACGCCGCCGCGGCGGCGGTCATTTTGCAAGACTATCTCGATCGGCAGCGTGCCGTTTAGGCCGGCTAGGTCGCAATGAGAGCGCCTGAACAGCGCGAGGACGCGCAAGGAAAAGAGGACGAGCAGGTCGGTAGGAATGCGAAAGGCCATTCTCGTCGTGCTGGCGTTGACGGTGGTAGCGGCTGCGGCGGCGGCGACGCCTCGGTACAAGCAGACGCAGCAGCCCTATCGCGGCTATACCGGTGTCGAGCAGTTCGTGGAAATTCCCGCCGGCGCCAGCACCAGATCGATTGGCGATCGACTCGTGTCGCCGGTGTGATCCGCGACTCTCTGATCTACCGACTGGCGCTTTGGCAAAGCGGACAGGCAAGGACCCTCAAAGCTGGCGAGCACCGGTTCGATCAGCCGATGTCGCCGCTCGACGTGATCCGCAAGATCGCACGTGGAGAGGTCTATGTTCTCTCAGTCACGTTCCCGGAGGGCCTGACCATCCAGGACATGGCGGCGATCTTCGAGTCCCATGGCTTGGGTGCGGCAGCTGATTTTCATCAAGGCTTCGAAGAATGTTTCACTGGTCGCGAAGCTTGATCCGACCGCGGGAGTCTGGAAGGGGCTATCTTTTCCGGAGACCCATTCCTTGTCTCGCCATTCGGAAGCAGATCAACTGGTCCGCCTCATGGTGACCCGCTTCGAGCAGGTGTTCACGCCGGCATTGCAGAGAAGAAGCCGCGGCACAGGGTCTGTCGGTGCGCGACACCGTGACGCTCGCATCAATCATCGAAAAGGAAACTGCAGGTCCAATGGAAAGACCCTTTGGTCGCGGCCGTCTACCGAAACCGGCTTCGCATCGGGATGGCCCTGCAGTGCGATCCGACGGTCATCTATGGGCTGCAGCGGCATGGAAAAGCACACCGGAACCTGCGCCGGGAGGATCTCGCGTTCGGACTCTCCGCATCAACACGGTACCGCTACCCGGGCCTTCCGCCTGGGCCCATCGCCGCGCCTGGCCAGGCGTCGCTCGAAGCGGCTATTCATCCAGCAAACGCCGACTATCTGTACTTTGTGAGTCGAAACGACGGTTCACACGCGTTCGCCCGGACTCTCGAGGAACACAATCGAAACGTTCCTGAAATATCAAGGCCCCTACCGCTCGCCCCACTTGAGCTTTTCTCGCAGCACTTCGAAGTAGCTCCGCGTCGACGGACGAATCAGCCTGAGCACGGTTTCGGCACGGCAGACACCGATTTCATCTCCGGCTTCGAGCTGGTAGCCGGCTTGCCCATCGAAGGTCACGAAGACTTCGTCACGATCCGACATGAGGGGCTGCACACGAACTGGTGACGAAGACGGGATGACGATCGGCCTGTTCCGTCAGCGTGTGGGCGCGATGGGGAGTAATGACCAGGGCATCGACGTTCGGCTGGACGATCGGGCCACCGGCGGCCAGGATGTACGCCGTCGACCCGGTCGGCGTTGCAAATGATGAGTCCGTCGCCCTTGACACGTCGTCAGAAACTCGTCACCGACCGAGACCGAAAGATCAATCAACCGGGAACGAGCGGTCTTGGTGATCACGACGTCGTTGAGTGCGAGGTGGGTCGCAAACGGTGCGGCCCGACGCATCGTCTTCGAGCGGAGCATCAGGCGCTCTTCGATGTGCGCCTGGCCGGTGACAGCGGCTTCGAGCGACGGGTAGAGCTCTGGCAGCGTCACCTCGGTCAGGAACCCGAGGCTGCCGAAGTTCACGCCAAGAATCGGAATCGACAACCCGGCTTCCGCGATACAGTCGGCCATTCCCAACAGCGTGCCGTCCCCCCGAGGATCAGCACCATGTCGACTTCGGCGATCAGCGTCTTCTTTTCTCGGACAACGCCTTCGCACGAAGTGGGACAGAGGTTCGCTGTAGCGGTCTCGAAGATCGCTTGCAGATTGCGATTCTTCAGCCAGGTCGCAATCTCGACCAAGTGAGGTCCCGCCTGACGCAGGTGATGTTTCGCGACGATACCGATGCGAGTCACGGGTGGTCGAGAGGTCATTGGGGAACTCATAAGACCTTATTGCGGCCTCGGCTTCAAGTGTAGGAAAACTCCTGATTGCCCGTGGCGCCTGTAATCGGTGAGGGTGTCATGCCGACGCGGTCGAACCCGCTCGCCGGAAGCATCGGCAGTCACACGGGCCAGCACGGCTTCGTGCACTGCGGGATCGGTGACCAGACCTGCGCTTGCCGACATCTTCTCGCCCAGCCTCGAACTGTGGCTTCAACGAGCGGGACAATGTCGGCATCGGCCGTCGTGAATGCCCGAAGAGACGGAAAGATGTGTCGGAGCGAGATGAACGAAACATCGATGGTGACGACATCGACCACGATGCGGCACATGGCGACTCGTCAGTGCTCGCGCGCTGACGCCCTCGCGAACGATCACGCGAGAATCATTCCGCAACCGCCAGTCGAGTTGACCGTGGCCAACATCAAGTGCAATCACGCTCGCAGCGCCACGTTGCAACTCAACGCATCGGTAAACCCACCTGTCGAAGCGCGCGATATCGAGCGCCCGCCGTGCGGTCACGTCGATGCTGAACGTTTGAAGCGCATGGGCCAGCTTGACACCCCCACGTCCGACGTACGGGTGATCGGCGGCAACCAGCTCCACCCGGGCCTGTCCGGTCACTCGAGCGCCCGCTTTCGAGATCACGCGGCCATCCACTTTGACCTGGCCAGCCAGAATCAGAGCCTGGGCGCGCTCGCGCGTGTGCGAGGCCACGCTCGACGACAACAACGTCCAGACGCAGCGAGTCGTTCCTCACGTCAATTCCAGCCGATTCCAATCGTGGGTAGCACCGTCTCAGTTCCGCCGCGACACGACCCAGTCTGCAATCGCTGCGAGCCAACCGTCATTGATCCGTCCATCGACGAGGATCCCATGGGCGCGCGCGACGCATTCCGCGGCAAGCTCTTCGCGATCGGGCGACGCCAAACAGCGACGGATACGTGGGCTTCGCAGCCGAGGCATCTTTGCCGATCGACTTTCCTAGTTGGTCGGCACTGCCTTCGACATCCAGGATGTCGTCGATGATTTGGAAAGCGAGACCAAGTTCCGCTGCGCAGCGCATCGACGGCCTGAACCGTCTGGCCGTTCCCTCCTGCCATAATGGCGCCGCTGACGGCTGCCGCACGAACTCAGCGCGCGCCTGTCTTTCGCGCGTGCATCGCACGCAAACCGTCGGCGTCGAGTGTGATCTTCTGTTCACGAGTTTGTCCCGCGGCCTGAAGGTCAATGGCCTGGCCGCCGACCAACCCGGTTGTCCTCGCTGCATCGCCGATGACGCGCACAACGTTCAGCTTACGAGCGACGATTTCAGCGTCGGCGCTCACCGGCTCTCGGGCGAGCAGCGCGAAGGCCCCGGCCTGAAGGCCATCGCCGACGAGAACCGCCAATGCCGTCGCCATAGACGACGTGGAGCGTCGGCCGGCCTCGACGCATCGTGTCGTCGTCCATAGCCGGAAGGTCGTCGTGGATCAGCGAGTAGGTGTGGATCAGCTCGATCGCACACGCGGCAGGTAAAGCGCGTCGTCGATTGCGGCGCGCGAGTCGGGTTCCGCCGCCTGGGCGCTCGCCGTTTCGTTATGTGGATGCCGGGAACGGGCGACCGCATCCGCGGCCGCCAGCGTCAGTGGGGCCGAAGACGCTTCCCGCCGGCAAACACTGCGTACCGCATCGCCTCGCTGATGACGGCCGGGCACTCCGGCGGCCTCGGCAGCGAACGCTCGACGCGCATCGTCTATTCGGGCGCGGACATGGCTGAGAAAGACTTCGAACGAGTCAGCTGCGGTCACAAGCGGCGGTCGCGCTCGGAGAATCCGGCGGTCGAGGCCTCATCGTCGGCCGTGCGACGCTGGAGCCGGTTTCAGTCTCCGCGTTCGCTCAGAATTTCGATACGGTGCTCCGCCTCTTCGAGACGCGCGTGGCAGAAGCGGGAGAGCTGGACTCCCGCTCGCACAACGCAAGCGACTGTTCGAGCGGAAGATCGCCTTCCTCGAGTTTCTCTCACGACGGACTCGAGTTCCGCAATGGCGGCCTCGAAGTCCTGATTGATGTGTCGGACATGCCCGCTCTCAGGTTGTCACGTGGACGCGGCGCAGGACCCAAGCAAGGCGCTCTTCACGATCGTCGGAGCTTCGAAAGCGCACCTCGCAGTCCAGGTCGCCTTTTGCAAGCGTAACGCGTACTGTCGCACCGATGTCAACATCGTCAGGTGCGCGCACGTGATTCGGCTACCGTCAGCGCTCCAGCAAACCGCGTATCCCCGCGCCAGCACCGCCAACTGGACTCAACGGCCTCGAGACGGCTCGCGCAGTGCCGGAACCGTGCATCGGCTCGATGACGCCTGTCCGCGATGGCGGCAGCGTAGCCGCCCGTCTTCAGCCACCAGGCGCGTGCGTGAATGCCGGCCAGCCGACGGCCGAGATCGAACGCATCGAGTTGATGCCGTAAATACTGCGAGCGCCGCCTTCGATCGGCCAGCGTTGCCCCGGAGAGCACCTCTCAGGCGCGGGTCAGCTCGGCGGGCGCGTCGGGCCCGCATGGCGACACGACCCGGAAATCCTGCAGTGCTGCGGGCTGCCCGCTGAGCACGTGCACTGTGCGGCTCAGCTTGGAACAGTCGCGCCCGGGCGCTGGCAGAAAGCCTTGCGCGTAGGCGATCGATCCCGGCGCAGAACTCGTCTTTTCGAGCGACGACCACCTCGGCGGCTGCGGACGGCGTTGGAGCTCGAATGTCGGCGACGAAGTCGGCGGATCGTGACGTCGGTCTCGTGTCCGACGGCCGAGATAACCGGCACGGCCGACTCTCGCGATCGCTCGTGCCACGATCTCTCGTTGAACGCCCACAGATCCTCAATAGAGCCCCCCACCTCGGCCGACGATCACGACGTCAACTCCGGGCAGCCGACTGCACGCTTCTCAATCCGCGTGCGATCTGAGTGCCGCGCCTTCACCCTGAACGCGCCGGCCGGATGATCAAGTGAGCGTTCGCGTGACGGCGCCTCAACACCTTGATGATGTCGCGAATCGCCGCTCCATCAAGGGAGGTGACGATTCCAATCTTTCGAGGTAGCAGGGGCAGCGGCCGCTTACGAGCGGCATCGAAAAAGCCCTTCGTCCTGAAGCCGCTTCTTCAATTGATCGAACGCGAGCTGCAGCGCGCCGAGACCCTGGGGCTCGAGATGGTCGCAAACGAGCAGTACTCGCCTTCGGTTCATAGACGGACAGGCGTCCGCGAGCGACGACCCGCAAACCGTCTTCGGGCTTGAACTTCAGCGCTACCGCAGAGCCGACCGAAAAACGACGCCCCGCAGCTGGGCGCTTGCATCTTTCAACGTGAAGCTACAGATGACCTGTGTTCCAGAGCCGGCAGTTCGACAGCTCCCCTTCGACCCACACTTCGAAGAACTCTGTCTCCAGCAGGTCCCGAACGCGGACCGTCAATTCTGTGACCGTCAGGATCCGTCGCGAAGGAACCTGTCTCGGCAGCGAGGGTTGACTGGCTGGCGAGGCGATTTCGTCGTCGTCTTCGAAGGGGAGGTCGAACAGATCAGGACATGACCGACTCGTTGTGGCCGCTCCGGAGCGTTGCTGCAGAGCGGCGAGCTCGTCGATGTCGGACGCACTCAGGCTGATGCGATCGATGTCCGTCGCACGGCCGCTTTGGGGATCGGATTCAATGAGCACTGCATTCAACCGAGGATTTCCAGTTGCCGTCTCGAACCGGGCGGGCAAAGCGTTCAGGAAACGGCCGAGCGCAGGTTCAATTTCCACGCCTATCACCGAGTCGTGCGGTCCTGTCATTCCCACATCCGTAAGATAGCCAGTCCCCTTCGGCAGGATCCGCTCGTCGGCCGTCTGCACGTGTGTGGAGTCCCGATGACAGCCGTGACACGGCCGTCCAGGTGCCAGCCCATCGCGATCTTTTCGGACGTAGCCTCGGCGTGGAAGTCCACGAAGATCGTTCGGGTTCGGTCGCGCAGCTTCGATCTCTCGCAAGACGATCACGAAAGGGTCGTCGATGTTCTGCATGAATACCCGGCCCATCACGTTGATCACGCCAATGGTCTGCCCGTCCTTCGTGCGAGCCAGATAGCTGCCATTGCCGGGGACGCCAGCCGGATAGTTGGCAGGGCGCAACAAGCGTGACTCGGTGCCGATGTAGTCGAGCGCCTCCTTCTTGTCCCAGACGTGATTGCCGGAAGTCATGACGTCCACGCCCCAATCGAGCAACTGGTCGCCGATCTCGCGGGTGATGCCAAAGCCAGCGGCCGCATTCTCGGCGTTGGCGATGACGACGTCGATGGAATGGTGTTCGACCAGGCTCGGCAGTCCGCGCTTGACGAGATCACGCCCGGGACGGCCGACAATGTCACCAATGAACAAAATGCGCACAGGCCAGATCATGAACCACAACAACCGCAAAGGCCACAAGATCCGTCCGATCGGACTTTTGCGTGGGCTCGGTTGCCGTCAATCGGCTTTCGTGGTGGCGTCGTCGATGCGGATTGGAATCGCTCGGCCCCGGCGTTCAGCAATTTTCGGGAGCGAGAGGTGGAGCTCGCCGTTGACGAGTCGGGCCTGAGCGCGGCTTCGTGTCACACGCCCGCGTGGTACGTACGGTTCGGGCAAATCGACCGAAGTCGCGCTCGACGAGATGAAACGACAACTCGGTCCGTGGTCGCTGGACGCTCTTTTCGCCCACGATGAGCAGCAGATCGCCTTTGGCGAGGATGCGGACAGCCGACGGATCAACCCCAGGCACGTCGACGACGATTTCGATCGACTCGTCCCGCTCGCACATCGTCGATGGCGGGGAGCATTCTCCCGCGAGCGGCTCCGGCGCCAACGCGCGGCGGCCGAGCTCGTAGAAGATCCGGCGAACATCTTCCGCAAAGTCGGTGGTTTCAGAGGTGATGGATACGGCAGGGAAACCGCTGACGCATTGGCTGATTCTACAACGTCCCCGGATTGGATCGAGTTCTGGATAACCTATGCGCTACCTATTAGATACGGACATGGCTCAGGCTGATTCCAATATATGAGTATATAGATATAAGATTTTATGATTGACATACACTCATCGCGGTCCTATACTGCTCCCATCTCAAACGAATTGGGGGACAGAAACACATGGCAGGCAAAAGTTATCGGGATCGACCTGGGCACCACCAACTCGGTCGTCGCGGTCATGGAGGGCGGGGAACCGTCGGTCATCGTCAATCAGGAAGGCTCGCGGTTGACGCCTTCCGTCGTGGCGCATCACCAAAGACGGCGAACGGCTCGTGGGACAGGTTGCCAAGCGCCAGGCCGTCACGAATCCAGAAAACACCATTTTTTCCATCAAGCGGTTCATGGGGCGCAAGCTACGACGAGGTCTCCGGAAGAGGCTGCAGCGCGTGCCCTACAAGGTCGCGCGCGCGCCGAACGGAGACGGCTGCGGTTGAAGCGCGCGGCAAGCAAGTACTCGCCGCCGGAAATCTCGGCGATCGATTCTTCAGAAGCTGAAACAGGCTGCCGAGGACTACCTCGGGCGAGAAGGTCACCGACGCGGTCATCACCGTTCCGGCGTATTTCAACGACGCGCAGCGGCAGGCGACGAAGGATGCCGGCAAGATTGCCGGGCTTGAATGTGCTGCGCATCATCAACGAGCCGACGGCGGCAGCCCTTGCCTATGGCCTCGACAAGAAAAAGGACGAGACCATCGCGGTGTACGACTTCGGCGGCGGCACCTTCGACATCTCCGTCCTCGAGGTGGGAGAGGGCGTCGTCGAGGTGAAGGCCACCAACGGCGACACGCACCTCGGCGGCGACGACCTGGACAACCAGATCATCGAATGGCTCGTCACGGAGTTCAAGAAGAGCGAAGGCATCGATCTCGGCAAGGGATCGGATGGCGCTTCAGCGTCTACGGAAGCTGCTGAGAAGGCCAAGATCGAGCTGTCGACAGCCATCGAGACCGAAATCAACCTGCCGTTCGTCACGGCCGATCAGACCGGGCCCAAACATCTGCAGATGAAGCTGTCGCGGGCGAAGCTCGAGCAGCTGGTTGACGACCTGCTGCAGCCGAACCATGGCGCCGGTCAAGCAGGCGCTCGCCGATGCCGGCCTCGATCCAAAGAAGATCGACGAAGTGGTGCTCGTCGGCGGATCGACGCGGATGCCGAAGGTTCAACAGTTGGTGCGCGAGTTCTTCGGCAAGGAACCTCACAAAGGAGTGAATCCAGACGAAGTCGTCGCCGTCGGGCGCTGCGATCCAGGGTGGCGTGCTCACCGGCGACGTGAAGGACATGCTCTGCTCGACGTGACGCCGCTGTCGCTCGGCATCGAGACGTTGGGCGGCGTGATGACTCCCGCTCATCTCTCGCAACAGCGACGATTCCGATTCGGAAGTCCGAGATCTTCTCGACGGCAACCGACAACCAGACAAGCGTCGAGGTTCACGTGCTTCAGGGCGAGCGGCAGATGGCGCGAGACAACCGCACACTCGGCCGCTTCCAATTGGCTGGGTTGCCACCCGCTCCACGTGGCGCACCGCAGATCGAGGTGGCCTTCGATATCGATGCCAACGGAATCCGTCAACGTGTCTGCGAAGGACATGGCAACGAGCAAAGAACAGAAAATCACCATCTCCGCCTCGAGCGGACTGTCGAAGGACGAGGTCAGCCGGTTGGTCAAAGAAGCGGAAAGCCACGCGTCCGAAGATCAGGGCGCGTCGGCGATCTGATCGACGCTCGAAATCAGGCGGATTCACTCGCGTATCAGGTCGAGAACACGATCAACGAAAACCGCGATCGGGTTCCGGCGGCCGATGCGTCTCGAATCGAATCGGCCGTTGCCGAGGCACGTCGAGCGGCACAGGGCGACGACCTGACGGCGATTCGGACTGCCGTGGATCACCTCCAGCGTGTTTCACACGGGCTGGCGGAGCAGTTGTATCGCGGCGCTCAAGGCCCACAGGGTGGCCCGGAGTGGTCAGGCGCACGGTGGTCGAAACGCTGAGGCCCTGGAGGCCCTGGAGGCCCTGATGTGAAAGAAGGAGAAGTCGTCGACGCAGAGCATGCGGAAACATCCAACTAAAGTGAACGCTGCCAGCCCGGCTTCGGCCGTGGCTGGCAACCAAACGCAGACGTTGGAGGAAGATCATGGCTATCGTTCGTTGGGATCCATTTCGGGAGTTCACACAGCTTCAGGATCGTATCAGTCGCGTTTTCAGTGATGCCTACGGTCATTCGGGCTCGGGAGCTGACGAGTCGCTGATGACGTCCGGCACCTGGCTGCCACCGGTTGACGTCTTTCAGAACGACGACAAAGAGCTTGTCCTGAAGGCAGAGTTGCCCGACATGTCTCGTGAAGATATCGAGATCACCGTCGACAACTCGACCTTGACCATCAAAGGCGAGAAGAAATTGTCCAGCGAGGTCAAGGAAGAGCATTTCCATCGCATGGAGCGCGCGTTACGGCACGTTCAGCCGGTCGTTCTCGCTGCCACGGACGGTCGACCCGACCAAGGTGGCCGCCGAATACAAGAACGGCGTGTTGACGCTCCGGCTGCCTCTGCGCGAGGAATGCCAAGCCCCGCCAGATCAAGGTCGAGGTCGCTGCGTAAGATCACGAGGCCGTGTCGATCGGGCAGGCTGCCTGCCCGGTCGACCAGCCAGGCCGTTCTACACGTCCGCACTTGCCCCACATCACGCCAAGTTGTTACGCTTAAGGCGCTGTCATGGACGAGTCGTGAATCGACATGCCCGAACAGTCGGAGGCTTCCAACCGCTCCTGCGGAGCCTGCACCGCCCATCCAAAGCCGCTTCCTGTTCGTCGACGTCGCAGCCTTGAGGGCCAAGCAATTGCGTGCCGCGGCGCCCGACTCGTCTCGACGAGGGTGAAACCCGATGCCGCACAAGGCCGAGCGGCTGGCGATGGAGGAAGTGCGACGCGAGGACTGGTCTACTACGACGTGCCAAATCCATCACGGTCGCGCGGAGAAGGAGCATGAGCGCCGACTTGCAGTCTCTCATCCTGGGCGTCCTGCAGGCCTGGCCTCCAGCACAGGTGTTCGTGCTGGCACTCTTCATCGGATTCTGTGTGGTGTTCGGTTTCACCAAGTTGAAGAAAACCGCTGGCAGTGGGGCGATAGGTGAAGAGCCTCGGACGAAACGATTTCCCACAAGCCGATGATCTACCTGCCGCCAACGGCTCCGCGCGGACCTGCCGATCAGCCTACGATCGCCGGAACTCGATCGAAGCGGCCGCTCGTAGGTAACGGTATGTTCTGGCTTTTGCTGCTGCCGTTCAGGGCTGGTCTTTGGCCTCGTCTTCGGCATCCTGCTCTTGCCGTTCTTCCTCTTGCGTGCTGCTGTCAAGTCGTCGCGGCGGCATTGGTTCTCCTTCCGGTGGTCTTTGCTTGCTGCTGGTCGCGTTGATCGTCGGCGGAATTGGCTTCTGGTTGGTGATGCTCGTTCCGGTGCTGCCGCTAGCAGTGCTCGCCTCTCTTCCTCTGGCCCACTCTCCAGACTCTTCGCAAGACCCGCCTGATCTGAGCTAGCCGACAATCACGCCGACGCTCTCGGCTGCCACCGCAGACCCAAGTTGATAATCCGCTGCAGAAGCGCGTCGTATGCCATCCCGATCTTTTCGGCCGACGCCGCGAAGTCTTCGCCCCGCGCGATCTGCGGGTTCGGATTCGCCTCGAGCACCCAGCACGTGGCCGGCCTCGTCGAGCCGCAGGTCGATGCGCGCGTAGCCGCTCAGCTCGAGCGCGCGATAGGCGCGCTTGCAGACGTGCTGAATCCTGCTGAGCGTCACGTCCTCGGCGAGCTCCGTTGGCCGCGCCGCTGTCGATCCCGTATTTCTTCTGGTATTTCACGCTCCACTTCACGCGATCGGTCGCGATCCGCTTGGCGTCGGCCGGCATGTTGGTGAAGAACAGCTCCCAGCACTGGCAGCGCCTGCAGCGTCTGGTTGCCGAGGATGCCGACGTAGAGCTCGCGCCCCTCGATGTATTGCTCGGCAATGGCGGCGGTGCCGATGCTCTCGTGGATGAACGTGACCCGCTCCTTCAGCTTCTCGTCGCGTCTCGACGACCGACGCCTGCGAGATGCCGATCGACGCTTCCTGCGTCAGCGACTTGACGATCAGCGGGAAGTGGCAGGCGCTTCGGGCCGACGGATAGGCCGCCCGATGCGGAACACCTCGAACTCCGGCACCGGGATGCGGTGGTAGGCGAGCAGCTTCTTCGACAGCGACTTGTCGCGCGCCAGCAGCAGGCCGCGCGGATTGCAGCCCGGTGTAGGACAGCTTCAGCAGCTCGAGGTGGCTGACGACGTTCTGATCGAAGATCGTGATGTCGTCGAACCCTTCGAGGAGGTTGAAGGCGATATGCGGCTTCCACTCGGTGGCCGCGCGGCGGATGTCGCCGAGGTCGTCGTGGACGCCGAGCGTCTGCACCTCGTGGCCCATCGCCGTCAGCGTCGGTGATGACGTTCATGCTCGGTCCGCCACGGCGCCGACGTCGATGTCGGTGCCTTCCTCGAATCGTGTCGGGCGGGATGAGATGCCGGTGCACGAGCGCCAGCACGCGCAGCTGGTTGTCGCTCATAGCGCCACCCGGTGCCGTCCGCTGTGCAGGTAGTTCATCGTCTGGACCGTCAGAAACACCATGAAGTCGATCTTCGTGGACTCCTCCGAGTCGGTGAGCCGCAGATTCAGCTCGCGGCAGCGCTCGATGATTTTCTCGAGCAGCTGATCGATCGTGTACTGGTAGCTGTCGGTGAAGCTGGCGACCGTGCTGCGCGACTTCTTTTCGAATCCGGCGCACGAACCGCGCGGCCGACGGGTTCTTCGCATATTGCGGCGCGTCCGAGAACAGGTTGCGCAGATCGCTCTCGTAGAAGTCAGGGTGATCGAGCGCCGTAGTGCTCGCGCTTCTTCGCGGTAGTGCTCGCCGAGCGTCTTGCGCAGCGCCGACAGCGGATCGACGTCGCGCTTCGACTTGACGATCGGTTCCGGCGTGCGCCAGCTCGCGCATCAGCCGATCCATGTACTCGAGCTTGCGCTGCGCCGGCCAGCCGGCGTAGCGCGTCGACCACATCGACGCGCGGATCGAGCCACACGGCGAAGGTTTCGGCGAAGTCCTCGTCCGGGTGGCTCTGCGCGTACCAGTGATCGAGATGCTGCACGAAGCTCTTGCTGTAGCGGCTTTGGCGTGTAGTACTCGGGATACGGCGTCGCGGGCGTGCCGAACAGGCTGCCGCCGCGTCGGGCCGCCGCCGAAGCCTGATACGCGTTGTCGATGGCGTGGCCCGCCTCGTGGCGCAGGATCCGCAGGCACGATCTCCGGATCGCCGCCTTCGACTTCGAGCATCTGCGCGAGCTCCGAGCTTCGCCAGCCGCGGATGCGCGAGATAGAACGGGATGGCGATGCCCGGCACGCCGTCGGGCGTGAACCATTCGTCGGACAGCCAGTAGTGGGGCCGAAATTTCAACGACGCGCGCAGTCGAGCTCGGCGTGTGATCCGCGCAATCCGTGCTTCGAGATCCGTGCCTTCAATCGTGACCCCGAGGTCGCACGAACTCGCACCTCGAGCAGCTTCTCGTCCGGCCAGGAGGCCCATTCAGGATCGGACATAGTCAAGCAGGAGACTCGTTCTCATGCCACCGCCGGCGGTTCTTCCCTACCAGGGCGCGTCTCGTTCGTAGGCGTCCGCGATTTTGAATAGTGTCGCTTCGTCGAATCGGCGCCCGTGAACTGGATCCCGACGGGTAGCATCGCAGGACGTGAAGCCACATGGCACGCTGATCGCGGGCAGTCCGGCCAGCGGTGCACTCACGGTGAAGACGTCAGCCAGCACATCTGCAGCGGATCGGCGACCCGCTCTCCGATCTTGAACGCTGCGGTCGGACTCGTGGGCATGGCTACCGCATCCACACGATTGAAGGCGAGATCGTAGTCTCGAAGAATGAGCGTCCGGACCTGCTGGGCCCTCAGGTAGTACGTCGTAATAGCCCGCGCTCAATACGTAGGTCCCCAGCATGATGCGCCGTTTGACCTCGTCGCCGAATCCACCGGCACGAGTTCGCCCGTACATCGCTTGCATACTGGTCGCCTCTGGCGCACGGAAACCGTATCGCACGCCGTCGTGCCGCGCCAGATTGAACTGGCTTCCGCCGTTGCGATGAGGTAATAGACGCCGATGGCGTGCTTGGCGTGCGGAAGATCGATCTCGATGAGGGTGGCGCCTCGCTTCACCAGAACGTCGAGCGCGGTGTGGAAGGCCGTGAGGATCGTCCCGGATCGACGCCGCTTTCCCAGCATGGCGGCGAGTAACCCGATGCGTGCGTTCCGAACCATTGCCATCGAGGGCCGACGGATAGTCAGGTACCGGGCGCGGTGGCTGACGTTGCATCACTTGAGTCGTGGCCAGCGATCACGCTCAACAGGACCGCCGCATCGTAGACGGTTCGAGTCAGCGGTCCGGTTTGGTCGAGTGAGGACGCAAACGCAAGTAAGCCATGCCTGGGACACCCGGCCGGCCGTTGGCTTGAGACCGACAACCCCGCAAAGCGCGGCAGGCTGACGGACCGACCCTCCGGTATCGGATCCAAGCGCGGCTGGTGTCATCCGTGCCGCCACCGCTACTGCCGAGCCTCCGCTCGAGCCTCCTGGGATGTGATCGAGCGCCCAGGGTTACGTGACGGTCCAAAGGCGGAGTTCTCGGTCGATGAGCCCATTGCGAACTCATCGCAATTGGTCTTCGCCGATGATGACTGCGCCCGCTCTGTTCGAGACGCGTGACGACTGTCGCATCGTAAGGGTGGCACGAATGACTCGAGAATTCGGGAAGACGTGCCGTCGTGCGAACATCGCGAGTACAGGTTGTCCTTGAGCGCGATCGGCACGCCGGCCAGCGGCGCGTCGCGCCATTCATCGAGATGACGGTCGATATCGTTGGCGCGCGCAAGGGCCCGCTCGATGGTTACGGTATTGAACGCGTGGAGCGAAGGTTCTAGCGCCTCGATTCTCGCGAGCGCCTCGCGGCAGACGTCCACTGCCGATCGAGCACCTGAGCGAATCTGTTCGCGCAGTTCACGAACTGTCGCGGATGCGCTCATCCAATGACTCTCGGCGACTTTGAAGAATCCGGCTTCCGTTGCAGGTTCGGGTGCGTTGGAAAGCGCCGCCGCACGTTCGAGGCAGGGTTGAACCTGGTCCGGACGATCCGCTTCGTGGCGGGTGACCATGGAAGCCGTTGGGGCAACACCCTCCGGTGTTCACGGCTAGCACGTCGTGGGCGTAGGCGAGGAAATCGCCCAATTGTCGAACAAAGAGTTCGACTTGCGTCGCGTCGAGGTTCGAGCTGGGCCAGTCCGGCAATCGCTCTGACGTCCGCTGCGGTGAAGTGGACGGGCATGGGGAATGCTAGCATGGCAGCTATGGGCACGCTCGCGCGCCGGGTCGTTCCCGCGGCTTTGCATCGGCGTGCATCGTGGTAGCTGCTGGGCAGATTGATGCCGAACATACGACGCCCAGCGGTGGCCGGCACTGTGGTGCTCCCGGTTCCGCAGCTGCGCTCAAGCGCGCCGTTGAAAACCATTTGGCGCGGGCTGACGCGGATGCGGCGGGCGACCCCGAGGAACTCGTCGAGCCGTCGCGCTCGTCGCGCCACATGCCGGCTTGATGTACCGGGTCCAGTGGCTGCCCATGCCTACCGTTTGCTTCGAGACCATCCTTGCGACGTGATCGTGCTGGCTCGGACCGTCTCACTTCGTGCGCTTCGAGGGTGTTTCGGTTTACGCTGCCGGTGGCTTCCAGACGCCGCTTGGGGTTAGCGGAGATCGATGAGCCGTGCGCAACGGCCATCATGCAGGCCACCGCTATCGTCGGCGACTATCCAGCGGCACACGCGCGCGAGCACTCGCTCGGAGATGCAGCTGCCCTTTATTCGGCTCGTCGCGCCATCTACCAAGATCGTGCCCCTCGTAATGGGGTCCCAATCATCAGAGATGTCACGCAAGTTGGGGACGCTCTGGCAACGGCCTATATCCGGCCGGCGCGCACTCCTTGTCGCGAGCACAGACTTGTCTCACTACCACGACGCGCAGACGGCCGAGCCAGTTGGATCGGATCGTGATCGACTACGTTGCCGGTTTCGACGAGGACGGCCTCAAAAGCGCACCTGACCGTCGGCCCGAACACGCCTGCGGCGGGGGCCAACCGTCGCAGTCATGCGGGCTGCGCACGCGCTCGGCGCGCGCGACGCGGTCGTGCTGAATTACGCAGATTCCGGTGACGTCTCTGGAGACCAAGGCTTCAGTTGTCGGCTACATGGCTGCGGCGTTTGGAACGCTGGCGGGCGGTCGATAGCTGCACGTTGACCGGAAGAATGACCTCCGACGTCGATCGTGAATTGCTTCTCCGCATCGCACGTGCGGCGATTGCCGGGCATGTAGGTGCGGTGGCGCCGGCGACCATCGATGCGGGAGAGATGAGCCGGCGGCTTGGCGGCGCATTCGTCACGCTGCACAAGGGAAACGATTTGCGTGGATGTATCGGCCATATCGAAGCCGACGAACCGCTCCCACAAGTTGTGGCGCGCTGCGCGGTGGAAGCCTGTAGCTCGGATCCGCGGTTCCCGCCCGTCACTGCCGCCGAGCTTCCGGAAATCGAGGTTGAACTGTCTCTTCTCGGCCCTCTCGAGCCAATCGAAGGGCCAGCTGATATCGAGGTCGGTCGTCACGGCCTCGTCGTCGAGAGAGGATGGCGCCGCGGGCTTCTGTTACACCCCAGGTGGCGACAGAGCGGAAATGGGACAGTGAAAAATTCGTCGCCCAGACGTGTCATAAAGCGGGCCTGCCGCCCGACGCTTGGAGATACGGGGCGAAAGTGTGGAGGTTCGAGGCCGAAGTGTTCGGGGAATAGCGTCGGGAGCTGAGTCATCCTCGCTGCGAGCCGTGGCCGCGCTGTCTCCGGCAGGCTCCTCGTCTTCGCCAGCTTCACGTCCGACGAGCCCACGTAACGTGTTCAAGTTCTTCTCGTCCAGCGCATCAACGGCCACAGCTCGCGGTCCGCGCCCCGGTGTCTTCGGCGTCTCGAGAAGCATCGGCAAGCCTCTGAAACGAATGTCGTTGACGAGCCGGCGGAACGGTTCGGAGGCCCAGATGGCCCGCGCCAATGTGCTCGTGACGATCGACGCGACTTCCGAGCGGCTTCCTCGAATCGTTCAAGTGAAATACCTTGAGGCGATCCAGCCGACTTTTCTGTTCGAACTTCCGAAAGGTGTCTTCGTAGCCGTCTCGCGAGCGTATGTCGTATCCCGCCGCGAGCAGGTGACACGTATCGAGGCAGACGCCGAGTCGCTCGTGTGATGTCTTGCGCAAGAATCGAAGCCAGGTCTTCAAATGTCGATCCGAGGGAGGTTCCCTGGCCGGCGGTCTGCTCGAGCAGCACCATCGGTCTGCCCTCGCGGCCGCTCGGCGAGCAAAGAATCGAGGGCCTGGAGCGATGAGTTCGAGACCACCCGCGCGATCTCCGCGCGTGTAGCAGCCGGGATGCAGGACCACGCCCAGTAGACCAAGCGCCTCGGCCCGATCGATTTCATCAGCCATCGCTGTGACGGATTGATGCCGCAGCAGTTCGTCAGTGGTCGCCAGATTGATGAGGTAACTGGCGTGCGACACAACGGGTCCGATCCCGCTGGCCGCCAACCTGGATCGGAACTTCGCGAACCTCTTCCGGGTGGCACGAGCCGGCCTCGCCATTGATTGGCGTTCTTGGAGAAGATCTGAAAGGCGTCGCAGCGATGTGCGATCGCGCGGTCGACGGCCAGAGGTAGCCCACCGGCGACTGACATATGGGCCCCGAGGAGAATCTTGTGCTTCGGTCGCCCGGGCTTTCTACGCAGAACCATCGACCTACAAGGCGAGAATAGGCGGCATCAGGGACCCAACTGTTCCTGCAACGACCCGCCCGTCGGGCGCAACACGCACGCGAAGCGTGAACAGCGTGTCGTTTCGGGTTGGTTGATCCAGTGGTACGAAACTCGCCGCGAACCGCACGTCGCTCCAGCGCACGGTTGCGGCGCCTGTGGGCTCAACGAACGAACGGGCCGCAGGCAGCCGCGCAAAGCCTAGAAAGGTCTGGCCCATGGCGAGGACGCCGCCGTGAAAACTGCCGGAGTCCAGACATTCGGCATCGCGCAGAGTCGTCCGCCACATCACTTCCGACTCGCGTGGTGGCCGCCGAATCGAGGATCCAGCAGATCGAGATCCTGCAAGCTCGAATGCATTGGACAGGTGCGCGATCACGCGCCAAGTGAAGGGTGAAAAGAACGTCGGGATCGCGACCATTTCGACGAGACATCGCTTGCCCGCTTCAGGCGGCGTGGGCGGGGTTGCCGGCGGCCACGAAGCCATGATTGTGGTGTTGGCCCCGAATCACACGGCGGTGGCAGCAAAGGACCGAACAGTCGAGGCGCGTCAGCAAGCGCCTGATGGTGCGCGACTCCCGCAGACCATAATTCGCCATCATCAGCATCGAGAACGATGGCCGCGTTCCGTCGTTTCGCGGCCGCCGACCCTCGGCCGAACATCAAGCCGGCCGCAAGCACGACGAGGAGGTAGACATCGATGATGGGCATCCAATCGGTCGAGTACCCAGTGCCAATCGAACGGGCTCAGCAGGCGTGTGCCATAAGGTGTCGGCAAATCCATCAGCACGTGCATCAACACGCCGATGGACCCGGCCACGACGAGCATGCCGAACGACGCATGGCGGTCTTCCTGGTGATCGCGCTGCGAATCGAAGTACTGCCGTCCCGCCCACACCACTGCAGCCGTCAGCAGGCCAAGGCCGATAACTCCGAGAGGACCGTGCGTCGGGCCCCGATGCCAGGTCAGATATCCTCCAGGTCCAGCCAGGTTGGAGACGATGTCGAGGTCAGGCGCGTTCGAAGCGATGACGAGCGCTGTTGTGGTTCCCGGCCCGCGCGTCCCAGAGGGGTCCGGGCCAGAGTCAGTCCGAAGAGCGTGTGTGGAGATTGTCCATCGATCGACAAAATTGGAGACGTTGGGATTTCAGGATGTTAGGATCAAACCTCAAATCCTCAAATTCTGAGATTCTCAGAGTTTCAATCTTGATCCCCTCGAATTGTTTTGAAGCTGCGCGACATCGCTGAACGGCTGCAGTGCCGACTGGAGGGCGCTGTTGGCGACGTCGAAGTTGCCCGGGTTGCCGGTATCGAACGAGGCAGAACCGGAGACCTGACATTTGTCGCGAATGGACGCTACCACTCGCTTCTGAAATCGACGCGTCGTCGGCCGTCATCCTTCACGTTCGAGACACGAGCGAGGCGCCGTGCGCCGTTTTGCGAAGCGAGAACCCGTAGCTTGAGCTTTGCGCACGCCGTCATCATGTTCAAACAACCGCTCGAGCCGGCGCGAGGGATCGACCGCATGAGCTGCGATTGCCCCGGATGCTTCATTGGACCCGACGTGTCGATTGGCCCGTTCGTGACCATTGGGGCAGGAGCGGCCATTGGCGCACGAACACTCATCTATCCCAACGTCGTCATCGGGGCGGGTGCTCGTCTCGGCGACGACTGCGTTGTGCATTCTCACGTGTCGATTCGCGCCAACGTGACGATCGGGAATCGCGTGATCCTTCATGATGGCGTGGTGGTCGGGAGCGACGGATTCTGGCTTCGTCAAGCAAGCAGACGGCTCGCACTTGAAGATCCCGCAACTCGCCGACGTCTGCATCGAAGACGACGTCGAGATTGGCGCGAACATCGACGATCGATCGACCGGCAGTAGGGAGACACGCATTCGCGCCGGCACCAAGATCGATAATCTCGTTCAGATCGCACACGGCGTCGCGATCCGGTCGTCGCGTGCTTCTCGCCGCCCAGGTCGGAATCGCCGGGAGCACGGTGGTGGAGACGACGTGGTTCTGGCCGGTCAAGTCGGCGTGTCGGGTCATCTGCGGATCGGCAAGGGCGTCGTGGCTAACTGCCCAGACCGGAATTCCGGAACTCGGTCGATGCCGGTCAGTACATTTCCGGTTATCCAGCGATTCCGAATCGTGAGTGGCTGAAGGCCTCCGCCGCTTTCGTCAGCTGCCCGCACTCAGGAAACGTCTGGCCGAGCTCGAACGGTGACATCGCAGAACTCGAGGAGAAACTGACTGAATGGCGGACACGTCCGGATCGTTAGTCAGGCACGCAGCGATGGCTGCGTGCCTGCTCATGCTCGCTGCAAGCGCCAACGCCCAATCACCAGATGCTCAAGCGCCGGAGCCCGGGTTCCTGACTCGTTACGACTTTCATCTGGGCGCAGATCGGCTGATCATCGACGACCAGCGCTTCTCGTAGGATGCGCATTTCGGCGGCAGTATCGACGCGATCGACTATGTGGTCGGCCGGCTGTCTGGGATTGTCGAGTACGAAGCAATCCTGGGCGACGAGTTCCGTGCGTTCGATCCCAATCAGTCGTGCTACACGTTGGAGGTGTCGTCTTCATATCGCATCAAGGCGACAGAGATTGCTGGGGTGTTTCATCACGTCTCGAGACATTTGAGCGATCGGTCCAAGACTTTCCCGATCGCCTGGAATATGGCCGGCGCAAGAGTGCTGCGGCAGTTGCACGACGAAAACCGTAACGATTGACCTGCAGGGCGAAGCCGGCGGCATCGTCCGAGCGTGCGTATGTCGACTACAGCTGGACCGCGGATCTGAGCGTGATGATTCGACACACGTTGTCGCCGCGTGTGGGTCTCTTCGCCTACGGCTACGGGGAGCTATACGGTGTTGATGAGGCGATTTCAGACCGAGAGTACTCAAAGAGGCGGGAGGATTGAGGCCGGCGTCCGCTTCAACGGCAGCGCTGGCGCGATCGAGCTGTTCGCCGGATTCGAGAATCGTATCGACGCCGATCCAACCGATTTGATGTCCCAGCGGTGGGGCCTGGCCGGATTTCGGCTGGTTGGCAAATAGGACGCGGGGATTTCGGAGATAATCAGTTTACTAGAGGTTACGCATGGTCCGAGCGTGCGCGTGGATCACGGCCGTCGTCGGAGTGTTGTCGGGCGCCTACATCGCGGTCTCGGCGGCGGTCCGGCCTCCCAAGCTCGAGTATCAACTGACGACATTACCGAACGGCTTGACGCTCGTTACCCAGGAAGATCATTCGACGCCGATCGTCCATCTCCAGATTTGGTATCACGTCGGTTCGAAAAATGAAAAACCGGGCCGAACCGGCTTTGCGCATCTATTCGAGCATCTGATGTTCAAGGGTTCCAAGAACGTGGAGCCAGAAGGCCACACGTCGATGGTCGCGGCGGTCGGCGGGCAGAGCAATGCCTATACGACCGACGATGTCACCGTGTTCTGGGAAACCGTTCCGGCGCAGTATCTGCCGATGATCCTGTGGCTTGAAGCCGACCGAATGGCCACGCTGAGGATCGATCGGACCACGCTGACCGAACGAACGCGAAGTAGTGAAGGAGGAGCGGCGGATGCGCGTGGACAATCAGCCCTTTGGCCGATTGTCTGAAATCATCTTCGATCACGCATTCACGGTTCATCCCTACAAGCACGCGACGATTGGCAGCATGGTGGATCTCGAGGCCGCGTCGATCGAGGACGTCCGCGATTTCTACAGGACCTACTACGTTCCTGAGAACGCCACGGTCGCCCTCGTGGGAGACTTCGACACCGCGCAAGCCGTCCAGTTGGTCGCGCAGTATCTCGGGCGCGTGCCGAAAGCCGAACACCCCGTGCCGCGCGACATTCCCAAGGAGCCGCCTTCAAGCCGTGAAAAGCGCGTGACGGTCCAGGAACCTTGGCCGCTTCCGGCGGTCGTCGTGGCGCATACACATCACCTACGATGGCCATCCCGACTCGTATCCCTCCATATCGCCACGAAGGTGCTGTCCGACGGTCAGAGCTCGCGCATCTATCGGAAGCTGGTTTACGAGAAGGGCATCGCACTCGGCCGCAGCGGGAGAGGCGCACATCATCGAAGATCCGAACCTGTTTTATGCGGTCGCCTTCGTCCAGCCAGGCCATCAGCCAGAGGAGGCGGTCGACGCGCTCATTGCAGAGTTCGAGCAGCTCAAGGCTGAGCCGATTACTGCCCGCGAGCTCGAGCGGGCCAAGAACCAGTTTGCGCGCGACTACATTCTGGGGCGCGAGTCGAACGAGCAGAAGGCGCAAACCTTGGCGCACGCCCTGGTCATACATCGCGACATCAAGACCGCCGATGGCGAGTTCGATATTTTTCAGAGACTGACGACGGCGGATATACAACGCGTCGCGAAAACCTATTTCACGCCGGAAAATCGGCTTGTGCTCACCGTGCTGCCAAGTCAGGGCGGTGCACAATGAGCGCCGGCGAACCGCGGAGCGCCATCGATATGCGCCACGACGCCACCGACTCAGCGAGTTCCTGCGGCGCGCGGCTTTCCAGCCGGCAAGGTCATGATTCCCGAGGAACCTTCTGGCACTCTGCCATCATTCTTCTGGCGGCGTTGACCTTCTACGGCCGGCCGGCGGTCGCCCAGGTTCAGTGGCCGTCGGAGCGGCCGCCTCGGCCGCTGCCGGCGCGCGACGTCAAGTTCCCTCCGTACCAAATCCAGACCCTCCCGAACGGTCTCAAAGTCGTAGCGGTTCTGCATCACGAGCAGCCAGCCATCAGTATGCGCCTCCTGGTCCGGGCCGGGAGTGCGTCCGATCCGAATAACAAATTGGGGCTCGTCCACGAGCTGGCCTCGCTCCTCGATCAGGGCACGGAGACGAAATCGGCAGGGGAATTGGCCGACGCCATCGACTTCATCGGCGGCGCGATGGGCGCCGTTGCCGGGACCGATGTGACGTATCTCCACATGGTCGTGATGAAGGACAGCTTCGAGTTCGGATTGCGGATGCTCTCCGACCTGGCGCGGCATCCGGCATTCTCGCAGGCCGAAATCGAACGCCAGCGCCAGCAGACAATCTCCGCGTTACAGGTCAGCCTGGAGGATCCCGATTTCGTTGCGGATGCCGTCTTCGACCGGCTGGTCTACGGGTTCCATCCCTACGGCCTGCCGCATACGGGAACGCCGGAAACAATTGCCGGGATTACACGAGAGGATCTTCTCGCCTTTCACAAGAAGTTACTTCGTGCCGAACAACGCGATCCTCGCGATCGTCGGTGACGTGACCGCAGACGAAGCGTTCAATACCGCCAAGAAGGTCTTCGGTGATTGGGAGCGCAAGGAGGTGCGCAGCCGAATCGCTCATCGAGCCGCCCAATCCTACGAAGCGCGTAATCGTGGTCAACAAGCCCGACGCGGTGCAAACGGAAATCCGGGTCGGACACCTGGGCATTCCCCGCAAGCATCCCGATTACATGGCGGTCAACCTGGCGATCCGGATTCTCGGCGGCGAGGGAGTAACCGTCTTCACAATGTCCTTCGCACGCAGCGAGGTCTCACGTATGGCGCTCAGGCCGACATGGACACGCTGAAAGAAACCGGGGATTTTCAGGCCCACACGAACACACGCTCTCAGGCGACGGCCGAAGTCGTGCGACTCATCTTCGAGGAATTCTGGCGTCTGCAACGCGATTCCGTGGGAGAACGAGAGCTCTCCGACGCGAAGGCGTATCTATCCGGCAGCTTTCCATTGACCATCGAGACGCCCGACGCCATCGCGATGCAGGTTCTCAACGTGTTGTTCTACGACCTGCCGATCGAGGATCTCCAGAGCTTTCGTGAGCGGGTCAATGCCGTGACGACCGACGACATCGAGCGTGTCGCCAAGGCCTATCTGAGAGCCCGACCGGCTGTCCGTCGTGCTCGTCGGAAATGCCGCGGCTTTTGCGTCGGATCTGCGGAACGTGGGATTCAACACGTTCGAAACAGTGGAGCTCAAGAATCTCGATCTCACGACTGCCGATTTCAAGCGCCAGGCCCAGAGGCCTGCGAACACCGTCCAACCGCGATATCGGCCGATTGCGTACCAACAGCCGGCGGCGCCACCGCCCGTATCGGTTCAAGCGGAGGAAGGGGCAAGGGCGAAGGCGTTGCTCGACCGGGCGATCGCCGCCAAGGGTGGTCTCGAAAAGCTGCGTTCTATCAAGACCATCACTGCGACGACGTCGACGACGATGACCGCGCCGGAAGGACGCGTTCAAGCGGACGCGACTACGTACTCGAGTATCCGAATCACGTCCGAGTCGAGACGAAACTTCAGGATGTGGCATCAGTACAGGTGTTCGACGGTGAGCACGCGTGGGTCCGCGATCAGTCTGGCGTGCACGACGTGCCAGAACGGTTCACGCGGGATCTGCAAATGAGCTTGAAGCGGGACACGATCACGTTGTTGCTGGCAGCCGAGCGGGGAGCCATCAGGACCCGCATTCTGCCCGACGTTCAGGACGAGGCCGGGAAGCGCTACCACGCTCTGGAGTTGTCGGGGACCGATCTGGAGCCCGTCGTGCTGTACCTCGACCCCAGAGCTATCTGGTTTCGAAACAGACGTATGTGGCCGGCGGCGTTGGCCAACCGCTGATCGAGGAAATCTTCAGCGACTACCGCGCCGTCGATGGGGTTCAGGTGTCCTATTCTGCAACCGTCAAACGCGGCGGGCAGCCAATCCTGGAGCGCCGCATCTCCGACGTCAAGATCAACTCACCTCTCGATCCGACGCTCTTTCGACGCCCCACTCCTTGAGCGCGCGCCTCATGCTGTCGTGCGGCGAAGCGTCCGGCGACTGATGTACGCAGGCGCGCTGGCGCGTGAGCTTCGTGCGCTCGATCCGACCATTCGTTTGAGCGGTCTTGGCGGTCCCCAATTCGCGGCTGGCGGTGGACAGCTGATCGCTGATTACCGGGGCCTCGCGGTGACCGGGCTGACCGAGGCTATTGGCAAGCTGCCGCAGTGGTTCGCCGTGCTCCAGCGGCTCGTCGCCGAAGCACGCGAGTCGCACCCGGACGCGCTCGTCGCCATCGACTCGCCGGATTTCAATTTTCCCCTGGCGCGCCGTTTGAAGCGGCTGCGCGTCCCGATCGTCTACTACATCAGTCCCCAGATTTGGGCCTGGCGCCCTGGGCGCCTGAAAACCATTCGCCGCCTCGCCGACCTGGTGCTGGTCATTTTCCGTTCGAAGAGTCGATCTACCGCGATGCCGGCGTGCCAGTGAAGTTTGTCGGTCATCCACTGGTCGACCTCGTGAAGTCTTCGGACCGTGTGAGCTTTCTCCGGCGTCATGGCTTGTCGGAAGGGCAGCCGGTCGTGGCGATTCTGCCCGGCAGTCGTGCGAACGAGGTCCACCAGATCCTGCCCGACTTGCTGGCGGCGGCCGCACGCATTCGCGCGAAAGTCCCTGGCGCTCAGTTCCTTGTGGCGCGAGCGCCAGGCCTGGACGATAGCTTGTTCGCTGCGGTCGGATCTGGCGGGCTTGCTTCCCTTGTCGTGGTCGAAGGCCAAACCGATGCCGTGCTGTCGGCGGCCGACGTGGCGCTGACGGCCTCGGGAACGGCAACCGTGCAGACCGCTCTCCACGACACGCCGATGGTGATCGTCTATCGCGTATCGCCGTTGACGTATCAACTGGCTCGCCGGCTGGTCACGGTCGACACCATCGGCATGGTCAATCTCATCGCGGGTCGGAAGATCGTGCCGGAGCTGATCCAGGACGAGTTTACGCCCGACGCCGTGGCCGAAGAGGCGGCCGCGATGCTGACCGATGCCGGCCGTCGCAAAGAGATACGGGAAGGACTCGCCAGCGTGAGGCAACGGCTGGGCGGTCCGGGAGCGAGCCGGCGCGCTGCCGAAGCGATTCTCGATCTCGTCAACAGCAGGCGGCACCAGGCAAGAGGCAAAGGACATTGATATGACGAGAAACTTCCGTCACCGCGCGTCTCCGCGTGCTGACGCTCTTTCTTGCGTTCTCCCTTCAGGCCGGGCGTGGGAACGCCACCGTGCTTGCACCGGCAGATCTCGTGGATCTGACACACGATTCGGGCGCCATCATTCGCGGTCGCATCGCCACGGTAAATTCACGATGGACCGAAGACCGGCGGGCGGTCGAGACACTCGTGACCGTGGACGTCGAGTCGTCGCTCAAAGGACCCTTCGACAAGACGGCGCAGTTTCTCGTGCCGGGCGGCACGCTCGGCCGCTATCGGAGTGTGGTCGTGGGAGCTCCTCAATTCGAGGTCGGGCAACGCGTGATCGTGTTCCTTGCCTGGCAAGGTCCCAGATATCCGCATCTGGTTGGCTTCAGCCAGGGCGTATTCAGGGTGGTCAATGCGGCTTCAGAGACCGGGTCGGTCGTCGTCCCAGCGCCGATCGTCAGGCCCTCCGCTGGAGGAACCACAATCGTTCGAGGAGATCCCGCGCGCCAAGCGCCTTCACTCGTCGCCTTCGAGCAGCGCTTGCGGGCGCTGGTTGGGGCACAACCATGAGGTCGTCGGTTGCGGCATGCATCGCTCTCATCCTTCTGGGGCCAATCCCGGCGCGCGCCTGCATGAAGTTCGGCGTCCAGGTCGGAAACAGGCAAGTGGAGCTGAAGTGGGCCCAGTCGCCCGTTCGCTATTTCGTGTCGGATCGGGGCGCTCCCGGCGTGAGCGCAAACGACCTGCAAGGAGTGGTGAGCCGCGCGTTCACCAAATGGCAGGACGTGGCGACGGCCTCGGTGACCTACCAGTTCGCGGGTTTCACCGCCGCTCTTCCGCTGGACGAAGATGGATTGTCGACGATCGGATTCGCGCCCCGACCGGATCTCGACCGTGTGCTGGCTGCTACGAATTTTCTTTTCGACACCACGACTGGCGAGCTTCTCGAGTCTGACATCTTCTTCAACACCACCTTTTCGTGGTCGGTCGCTCAATCGGGCGAAGCCGGACGATACGACCTCGAGTCGATCGCCCTGCATGAGGAGGGGCACTTCAGCGGGCTGGGTCATTCGGCGCTCGGTGAGACGGAAGTATTTGCCGACAGCGGCCGACGGGTGATTGGGGCTGAAGCGGTCATGTTTCCGATCGCATTTTCTGCCGGAAGCATTGTCGGCCGAACGCTTCGCGCGGACGACATTGCCGGGATTTCGGACCTCTACCCCGAGAGCGGCTTCAACACGAGCACCGGAAGCGTATCGGGCACCGTGACCAAGAACGGGCGAGGGGTGTTCGGGGCGCATGTCGCCGCTTTCAATCCGAAGACCGGCGAGCTCGTCGGCAACTTCTCGCTGAACGACGAAGGACGCTTCCGGCATCGAGGGCCTGGCGCCTGGACCGTACGTCATCAGAGTCGAGCCGCTGGACGATGCCGATCCCGAGAGCTTCTTCGAGTCGGACCAGCGGGTCGACGTCAACTTTCGCGTCACGTTATTCGATCGACTCGTCGTTGCGCCGAGTGGGGGTAGCAGCGGCGATATCGAGATCAAGGTGCTCGCGAAATGAACTGCCGGTGTCGCACTGGTCTTGATCTCGATCGGCATGGGTCTTTGCCCCGCGGAGGCAGACGCGCAGAGCGCGGCGCCGACAGAGCAGGAGCGATTCGAGCTTTCGATAGGGGCCTTGTGGATGGGAGGGGAGTCCTACGGGTCTCAAGACGCCAACTTGACCACGTCCACCGGCGGTTCCATCCGCCTGTTCTCGACATCCAGCAAACTGGATTCGACTGCGGAGTCTCGAGCTGCGATTTTGGCGGTCGAGTAGCTGCGAACATCGATGCTGAAGTCGCGGCGTCGTACACGACACCAGAGTTGCGAACGACGATCAGCACCGACCTCGAAGCGGCTGGTTCGACGGTTGCTGTCGAACCTGTCCAGCAGTTCATCATCGAAGGGGCGGCAATTATCAAATTGACAAGGTGGCGACCTCGCCCCCGCGTGCTTCCATTTGTCAGTGTAGGCGCCGGCTATTTGCGACAGCTTCACGACGCAAAGACGCTCGTCGAGACGGGCCAGACCTATCACGTCGGTGGTGGCGCGAAACTGGCGATGATGTCTCGGATGGACAGCCGGCTGAAGATCGGCCTTCGAATGGAGGCGCGGGCTTGCATTCGCAGCGGAGGCGTGGCCCTGGACGATCGGGCTCACGCCGCTGCCGCGATCACCGCTGCACTGTTTGCGCGCTTCTGACGCTACCGCAGGTTCTGATAAACGAGCGCTTCGAAGTCTCTCAGCGTCCGGATCGCCCCGTCGTCATAAAACGGGAGGACCTGCATCATCTGAGTTCCCGCGATATGCCGCTCCTGGTCGATCCAGAATTCGGTGTTGAAGATGCCCGCCCAGCTCAGGCTGCCGGGACTGCGATACTTTGCGTACGGTCGTCTTTCGACGCGACCTGGAAACCAAGGCCGAACTTGTCGTGGCCTGCGCCCAGCGGAAAGGGCTTCGTCCGGAGCGGATCCGCGGCCGGCTGCTCCTCGACGAAAATCGACCCGATCTGATTCTGGCCCATCATTTTTACTGAGCTCTCGGTGAGTATCTTGGTCCCGCCGAGTTGCCCGCCGTTCAGCAGCATCCGCATGAACAGTCCGTAGTCTCGAACTGTGGAGTACAGGCCGCCATCGCCTCTGAATGGAGGGTCGGCGTCGACGGAATCGGCGCCTTCGGCTGCTCCTGCAGCGTGCCCGTAGCGCGGCTGTGGATGCTCGCCAGGCGCGACTGTTTGTCGGCAGCGACGGCCCAAGACGTGTCCACCATGCCCAGCGGTTTGAAGATCCGTTCCTGATACCAGGTCTCGAGGGGCGTGCCGGTGATTTTTTCGACGATAAGTCCGAGAACGCGGGTGCTGGCGCTGTAGTTCCACTTTTCACCCGGATCGCTCAGCAGGGGAATTTCCCATTCACTCTTCTGATTGCCACGCTGCAGCCGCGCGACGATCGGATTGCAGAACGCGTGCACTGATGCCGGAGGTGTGCGCGAGCAGGTGCCGGACGGTCATCGCGCGTTTAGCAGGGCGAGTCTCGTAGGTGCCGTCCTGCTCGTTGAACTTTGTGATGACCTGCAGGTTGTCGAAGCCAGTCAAGTATGTTCGAGACCGGATCGTCGAGTCGCAGCTTGCCCTCTTCGAGCAACATCATGATTGCGACCGAGGTGACCGGCGGTCATCGAGGCGATGTTGAAGATCGCATCGACGGGCATGGGAATGTTGCGTCCCACGTCGAGCTTCCCGGCAGAGCCTTCGTAGAGCGACGCCGTTACGATCGACAACCAGGGCGACGACTCCGGGTGTATCGCCGCGTTCGACCGAGGAGGCGAGCTGCTTCGATAGCGCAGCTGCATCGAGGACTGCCGTCTTTGCGGCGAGTCCTGCCGGCATCGGCGAAGCGATGCCGAAAGAGTCCGGCGACCACGAGAGCGAGCGAGATGCTGAGAATAGTTGGACGGTACCTCATCGCTGTGCTGACCTCCGCGCGACAGTAAGTCTACAGCCTATTTCGCCCACTCTTCCAGCCCGTCTCGTCCGCGTGGTACGATCTGATCTTTCGAGGATCTGATGTCGAGCACGAATAGTTTCGGTATCCGAACGACGCTCAAGGCTGGTTCCCGCTCGTTCGAAATCTACAGTCTGCCGGCATTGGAGGCCGCGGGGTTCTCGAGATCGCCCGGTTGCCATTCTCACTGAAAGTCCTGTCTTGAAAACCTTCTACGTCACTGAAGACGGCCGCTTCGTCAAGGCCGCCGACATTGAGGCTCTGGCGCGTTGGGACGTCAGAGCGCCGCGCAGAAGAAATTTCGTTTGCGCCGGCGCGGGTTCTGCTTCAGGACTTTACCGGGGTCCCGGCCGTGGTGGATCTCGCCGCCATGCGTGATGGGATTCTGCGCCTCGGCGGCGATCCCAATCGGGTCAACCCGCTCCAACCGGTGGAGCTCGTGATCGACCACTCGGTGCAGGTGGATTACTTCGGACAGCCGAATGCCTTCCGAACTGAACGCCGAGCTCGAGTTCTCTCGCAACAGGAGCGTTACGCGTTTCTTCGCTGGGGGCAGAACGCGTTTCGGAACTTCCGGGTCGTGCCGCCCGATACCGGCATCGTTCACCAGGTGAATCTGGAGTATCTCGCCAGAGTCGTGGTATCGAGCTGATGGGCCCAACGGCGCCATCGCCTATCCAGACACGTTGGTCGGGCACCGATTCGCATACCGACCATGGTTAACGGACTTGGCGTGGTCGGTTGGGGCGTTGGCGGCATCGAAGCCGAGGCCGCGATGCTCGGCCAGCCGATCTCGATGCTGATCCCGCCGGTCCTCGGCTTTCGTCTCACGGGCCGGATGTTGGAAGGCGCGACGGCCACCGACCTCGTGCTCACCATCACGGAACGGCTTCGAAAGCACGGAGTGGTCGGCAAATTCGTCGAGTTCTTCGGAGCAGGCCTCGAGCATCTGACACTCGCGGATCGGGCGACGCTCGGCAACATGTGTCCCGAGTTACGGCGCAACGATCGCGATTTTCCCGATTGACGAGATGACCCTCGACTATTTGCGCCTGACAGGGCGCGACGATGCACGAGTCGAGCTTGTTGAAGCGTGCGCGAAGGCACAGGGGCTGTTCAGGCGGTCAAGCGCCCGACCCCGTGTATACCGAGACAATCGAGCTTGATCTCGACCACTGTCGAGCCGAGCCTGGCCGGGCCCGAAGGCCGCAAGGACCGCGTATCGCTTGAAGCAGGTCAAAAGCAGCTTTCAGGCGGCGCTCGACTCGATGCTCCCGGCCGTCAAGAACAGTCCTTCGAGCAGTGCAGGCGTGGCGACCATGGCCAGCGAAGGAGGCGTGGCCGTGCTGCCGACGGTCGCGCAGCAGCTCGAGCACGGTTCGGTGGTGATCAGCGCGCATCACGAGCTGCACGAACACGTCGAACCCGAGCGTGATGATCGCCGCTGGTCTCCTGGCCAAAAGGCCGTCGAACGCGGGCTGGCCACGTCAGCCGTGGGTAAAGACCAGTCTGGCTCCAGGCTCGAAGGTGGTGACCGAGTACCTTCGAGTGTCGGGACTCCGTCGTACCTCGAGTCAGCTCGGCTTCGGCCTGGTCGGCTACGGCTGCACGACGTGTATCGGCAACAGCGGGCCGCTGCCCGACGACGTGTCGGCCGAAGTGGACGCGACGAAATCTGGTCGTGGCCTCGGTTCTGAGCGGCAACCGCAATTTCGAGGGACGTATCCAGCAGCAGGTTCGCGCGAACTATCTGGCCTCTCCGCCACTGGTGGTCGCTTATGCACTCGCCGGACGGATGACACGCTGGATCTGACGACCGAGCCGCTCGGCATCGACGCCAGGGGCGTGCCAGTCTCTCTTGCGAGATATCTGGCCAACCGAGCAGGAGATCCAGGAGACGATGCTCGCGGCTGTGCGTGCCGACATGTTCCGGGCGCAGATGCGCCGATGTCTTCACCGGCGACGCGCGGTGGCAGTCGCTCAGGTCCCGACGGGCGATCGGTTCGCATGGGAAGCCGACTCGACCTACATTCGCAACCCGCCGTTCTTCGAAAGCGCTGACGCCAGAACCGGCGGCGCTCGAAGAAATTGTTGGCGCCCGTCTGCTGGCGCTGCTCGGCGACAGTATCACGACGGATCACATCTCGCCGGCCGGTTCGATCAAGAAGGACAGCCCGGCCGGGAAATATCTGATCGAGCACGGTGTTCAGCCGCACGATTTCAACTCCTACGGCGCCCGGCGCAGGCAACCACGAAGTCATGATGCGCGGCACGTTCGCGCAACGTGCGCCTGCGCAACCAGCTGGCGCCCGGAACCGAAGGCGGCTGGACGACATACCAGCCCGGCGGCGACGTGATGACCATTTACGATGCGGCGATGAAATACAAGGCGAGCGGCGTGCCGCTGCTCGATCATCGCCGGGAAGGAATACGGCTCGGGGTCGTCGCGAGACTGGGCGGCGAAAGGCACGCTGCTGCTCGGCGTGAAGGCAGTCATGGCAGAGAGCTTCGAGCGTATCCACCGCAGCAATCTCGTGAACATGGGCGTGTCTGCCGCTGCAGTTCCAGCCAGGTGCGTCGGCGGCGGCGCTTGCGGATTACGGGACGCGAACGGTTCGATCTCGTTGGCATCGCCGCCGGCCTGGCACCGGGCAGTTCCGTGGCCGTCCGTGCGACGGACGAAGGCGGCGCGCCTGATCAGATTTCAAGCAGTCGCGCGGATCGACACGCCCGAAGAGCTCGTCGCCTTCGAAACGGCGGAATTCTGCCGTACGTGCTGAGACAGCTCGCGCGTTGAGTCAGTTCGCGCCTTCGTGATGAGCGAGGCGTGTATGCTGAATTCGCAAGACATCAAGCAGAAAGCTCGCGAATTGGGCTTCGATGCTTGCGGCATCGCGCCGGCCTCCGACCTCCCCGAGCTCGGGTTCTTCCGAGAGTGGCTGGATCGCGGATACGCTGGCGAGATGGCGCACTCGAGCGATCTGCTGACCGTCGCGCTGATGTTCGCCGCGTGCTTCCCACCGCCCGCATGGTGATCGTCACCGGCACCAACTACAACACCAACCGGCCCTATTCGACCGAATGCCGGAATCCCGGTCAGGCCCATATCGCGAGATATGCGTGGGGCGACGATTATCACCACGTGATCTTGTCGCGCCTCGAGGCTTTAGTGGCCTGGATGCGAGATGCTTCGTCCGGGCCCTTCGATGCACGCATCTATGTCGACACCGGCCCGGTGCAGGAGCGCGTCTACGCCCGCCATGCCGGGATCGGCTGGATTGGCAAGAACACGTGCGTGATCAGTCCGACTGCCGGGTCCTGGCTCTTTCTGGGTGAGGATCATCTGCAGCCTGCCGCTCGAGGTGGACGTGCCGTCGCTGGATCAATGCGGCACGTGCGCGCTGTGTCTCGAGGCATGCCCGACTCAAGCCCTCGTGGCCCCGGGAGTACTCGATTCCACGCGCTGTGTGTCGTGCTGACCATCGAGCTCCGTGGCGCGATTCCCGATCAGCTGCTGAAAGGCGTCGGCGCTCATGTGTATGGCTGTGACGTCTGCCAGGAAGTATGTCCCTGGAATGCCGTGGCTCCTCGATCCGAGGATCCCGCATGGCAGCCGCGTTCCGTCTGGGATGGTTCGGATGCGACATCGCTGGCCGGGATGAGCGATGCGGAACTCGCAGCGGCCCTCGAAGGGAGCGCGATGCGGCGCGCAAAGGTCGCCGGCCTGCGTCGAAACATCGATGTCGTCCTTGGTAACAAAGATGTGGCAGCGACTGGACGACTGCGCCACACTTGACCTATGGACACGTCGTCGTCGCTGGCTCCTGCCTTGCTGCTTTCGATGCCTCCAGCTCGCTGACCCTAATTTCAACCGCACTGTCGTCCTGCTGTGCCGACACAACGAAGAAGGGCATTCGGGCTGGTCGTGAACCGGCCGGTGATGACGAGCGGTCCGGTGATGGTTCAAGTCCATGCCGATGCAGCGACAGAGCGACAGACGCTGGAGACGAGCGAGGAGTTGCAGGTCTGGGTGGGTGGCCCGGTAGAACCACAGCGCAGCTGGATTCTCGTCGGGAACGACGAGGAGCGCTGCCGATCAAAGAGCGGGGCGTCAGCATCGTCGAAGGCCTCTACCTTTCGACTTCGCCGGAGTTGCTCCGTCGAGTGCTCGGGCCCACACCTCCGGTCCGAACGCGATTGATCGTCGGCTATTCGGGATGGAGGAGCGGTCAGCTGGAAGCGGAGCTCCGCGCTTCAGCCTGGCTGACGAGCGAAGTCGATCGGGAGCTTATCTTTGAGTACGCCGCCGGATCGCATGTGGAAACGGCGCTTCGAAGGCTTGGCGCCGATCCGTCGATGCTTCAGGATGTCCTCGTTCGAAGTCCACTGACCGAGGACAGCCTCGGCCGACGCTTCAGTTCTCTAGTGCACAGAGCATGAGCCCGGTCCGCGCGGATCCCCGCAGGTGCCGCATGGTCCCGGACTGGAAATCAGCTTGCGGCGCTGCTGAACCGCTCGCTCGTGCGGCAAACGTCGAGAGATGCTTCTGGAGGGACTTGCCGCTCGCATGCGGGACAGGCGACGCTGTGGTCCGTGCGTGTCAAGTGCTCGAAGTTGGTGGCCGCACGATTGACAGGTAGTACTTCGAAGATCGGCATGACATTGATTGTAGCTTTTTTCTTCGTGTTTGAGCCCCTTCGTGATTGCACTACAGGGCCGTGTTGCTTCCCAGGGACTCCCGATTCAACCACCCTGCCGTGCGGATCGCTGTCTTTGCTGTGCTGTTCCGTGTCGGGTCGGCCATCCTCGCCTTCGTCATCAACGTTGTCTTCCTGATGTATCAGCACGAGCAGTTCGCGATGTTCGACCGAACGAGTCCGTTCTGGGATCCGATTCACGCGCTACGACTCGGGGTGGTACTACGACATCGCGAGAGATGGATACGACGCCTCGACGGCGGTCGCAGGGGGGGCGGAGCAATATCGCGTTCTTCCCGGTGCATCCGATGCTGATGCGGCATGTCGGCCGCCTCTTCGGCCGCGCGCAGGGCGACGTGTTTCTCGGTGGCATTCTGGTCGCCTGGCTGTCGTTCGTTCTGGCGATGGTGGCGCTCTACTATCTGGCGCGCCTGGACCTGCCGCGACGCGGGGCGGAACGGGCAGTCTTGCTGACGGCAATCTTTCCATTTGCATTCTTCTTCGGTGTCGCCTACAGCGAAAGCACCTTCTTGTTGTTCACGGTCCTCGCTTTCTATTTATTGCGGACGCGACGTTGGGTAGTGGGCGGACTGGCCGGCTCCGTCGCAGGCGCCACACGAGTCACGGGCATTCTGATGTGGCCGGCGCTGGCGTGGATCGCGTGGCGAGCTGCCGAACCGACTACCCGCGATCGTGTTCGGGCGCTCGTCGCTCTTGTGCTTGCCGGCGACGGGATTCGCCGCTTATTGCCTGTATATCTACAGTGAAAGCGGCAATCCGTTTCTGTGGGCTGCTGCACTCAGACGATGGGTTACTACCCGGGCGGGATGCCGTGGACGGCGCCCTTCCAGCTCGTCGGGCGTCCTCATGACGCACCCATATGCGTATCTCGCAGGGGATCGGATGGCGCCCTACGACACGCTCAATGGAGTCGCGGCGATCGTTTGTGTCCTGGCCATTCCATTCGTATGGCGACGGTTCGGCACCGGCTACGCTCTGTTCATGCTCGCCAATCTGTGGCTGCCGCTGTCGTCGGGAATCTTCGAGGGAACCGGGCGCTATTGTGCGGTGATGTTCCCTTTCTTTATCTGGCTCGCCAGCATTCGTTCGCAGAGCAGTCGAGTACCGCAGTAGCGGTGATGTTTGCGATGCTCTCACACGCTCTGTCTCGCGTTGTTCACCAAGGTCCATCCGATTTTCTAGCTGCGGGCCAGGAGCAGCAGGTTCGTAGAAGATGTTGGCGTCGAAAAGGTGTAAAGGGTCGCCGGATTCCGGCGTTATCGTTTCTGGAGAGCTCAGCTGGTGCCGTCGCGAGCCAGGCCAGGTATGTGCCACCGCGAGCGCTGCGGACAGGACGAGGCTGTTGACGCGAGCGCCGCGAAACAAACGCATCGAAAACGGCGTATCGCGCAGGGAGTCCTTCACCACCTACAGGTGTCCAAGACAGCGCCTCAATGCTGGAAAAGGATTTGCTCCGCAGTCGAGTAAGGTCTGTCGGCAAGCGGCCGAAAAGGGTTTTGTGCCCACCAACCGGTTGCTTGCTTGTAGGTGTGGCCCTCTGTCTTGGGGGATGTGCTGTCCCGGTGGCGAAAGTCGCGGCGCCTTTGGCCTCACCGGCCAAAGAATTGGCCGAAGCAGACGCGTTGGTCCGGGCAGGCTGCTTCGATTGCCTGCGGGACGGATTCGTGAAATACGAGGGCGCTGAACGAAAAACGGCATGCCAGCGGACGCCGTGGAGCGTGCCACCGCCGGGTCGATTCAAACAGCCGGATTGCTTGCGTCCGCCAGCGCGAACTCGGCATGGTGGACGATGGCTATCTTCAGATAGCGAGGAATCTCCTACCGGAGCAGTCGTCCCTTTCTCGAGTTCTCGACATCATCGAGGTTCTCCCGACCGGCACCAGCCGGCGGCGCCGGGCGGCCCGCAACTGGGTGACGCTCAGCTGGCCAGGGTTCAGAACCTCTCGAAGAACTGGTCGGCTTGGCGACAGACGTTGCGCGACGTGGCTGGGCGGGACGCCCCTGACGGCGTCAGTATGGATGTCCGTGGCCTGCGGATCGCCCGATGCGCGGGCACGGGGTATCGAGGAACTGATGGCGCCCATTCCAGCGGCGCTGCGCGAGACCCCCTGCTCGCCTTCAGGAAAGCGGCCTGCGTTGGTCTTCAGGCCGAACCGTTGCAGCTCCTGCTGATGCAGGACCCGCGGTTCGCGGAAATCACCTATCTCCTCGGTTTGTCTGCTCTGAGCGGCCGGCGTGTCGACGAAGCGAGCGAATGGTTCGATCCACGCGCACGCGTGGCGGCCGGAGTGGCCAACGCTCACGTCCTATATGGGCGATGCCGCCATCACCGCCGAAGAGTTCGAGCGCGCGTTGCTGTCCTATGAACGGACGCTGAGCTTCGAGGCACTCGAACGGCAGATGCGCAGTTGGGAAAGATTCGCGCGTTGTCGTATCTGGGCCGAAGCGACGAAGCGCTCGTTGCCATCGACGAATTGCTGACCGAGCGGTGGTTTGTGGGGGATGGCCACTACTGGCGGGCGTTCAACGAGTCGCCGTTGGGACGCAACGACGAGGCCTGGCTCGACGTCTGAGCAGGCCGCGCGCCTGCTCGTGAACGCCGAAGTCCCGAAGCTTGCCGGCATTATTGCCTACCGTCGGCGGCAGCTGGACGTCGCGCGCGCGAAGTTCGACTGAATCACGGCAGCGAAACCCCGCGGACTGCGAGACGGGCTTCTGTCTCGGCATCGTGCTCGGCGAGCAAGGAGAGTGGAACAGGACTGTCGACGTTTTCGTCGACACGGCCCGGTGCTTCGAACTAGCCGAGCGGGAGTTGGATGCGCGAGATCGAGGTCGTTCGAGCGTCCGACGACCCGGCGCCGCGGAAACAGCGACAGATCGCCCGCCGCGAGCGGCGCATCGCCAGCGGCCGGCGCCGCCTTGCCACGGCCTGGTTCAATACCGCAGCCGCTTACTACAACCTGTCGCGCTTTTCTGATGCTCGACCGTTCGCCGAGAAAGTGGCGAGCGACGATCAATTCGGTGAACGCGCACGAGAACTGCTCGCTCTCCTCAAGTAGCGCGCCATCCGAACGATCAGAACGACCGAACGATCCGAGCGGTCCGAACGTCCGGAACGGCTTGATTCGGTATACTGAACAGATGCCCTCGTCCGTTGAAAGCTCTCCAGTCTCCGTACGGCCGCGACGTCGCCAACCCATTTCGCCGGAATATCGCCATCATCGCCCACGTCGATCATGGCAAGACGACGCTCGTAGATGCGCTGCTGCATCAGAGCGGCACGTTCCGCGTCGAACGAGCGCGTGGCCGGAACGGGCGTATGGACAGCAACCGATCTCGAGCGCGAGCGCGGCATCACGATTCTTGCCAAGAACACAGCTGTCCACTACCAGGACGTCCTCGATCAACATCGTCGACACTCCGGGCCACGCGGATTTCGGCGGCGAAGTCGAGCGGACGCTGTCGATGGTGGACGGCGTCATGCTGCTGGTGGACGCGTCCGAAGGTCCGCTGCCGCAGACGCGGTTCGTGCTCCGCAAGGCCCTCGAACGGCGGCTGCCTCCGATCGTGGTCATCAACAAGATCGATCGACCACGACGCCCGCGTCGCGGGAGGTGCTGAACGAGATCTACGACCTGTTCATCGATCTCGACGCCACCGAGAGATCAGCTCGACTTTCCCGGTGCTCTACACCAACGCGCGGACGGGCACGGCCGCGCTCGATCCACGCGACGCCGAGCGACGGACCTGCGGCCGCTGTTCGACGCGGTCGTGCGAGCACGTGCCGCCGCCTCGCGGCAACCCGGACGCGCCGCTGCAGATCCTGGTCGCGAACCTGGACTCGAGCGACTATCTAGGCCGCATCGCGATCGGCCGCATTTTCAACGGTCGCGTGAAGATCGGCGATCCGGTCGCCGTCGTGCAAGCTGGACGCGGCGGTGCAAGCAGACGAAGGTGACCAAGCTTTATGCGTTCGACGGCTTGAAGCGCGTCGATATTCAGGAGGCCGCGGCCGGCGACATCGTGTGCCTGGCGGGCATCGAGGACATCACGATCGGCGAGACGATTGCGGACGTCGAGCACCGGATCGCGATTCCGCCGATCGCGATCGACGAGCCGACCGTGTCGATGATTTTCGGCGTCAACACGTCACCGATGGCCGGGCGGGACGGACAGTACGTGACGTCGCGGCAGCTGAAGGACCGGCTCGATCGCGAGCTGCTCGGCAACGTCTCGATTCGCGTCGAGCCGACCGACACGCCCGAGCAGATCAAGGTCGTCGGGCGCGGCGAGCTCCAGCTGTCGATCCTCATCGAGATGATGCGGCGCGAGGGCTTCGAGATGCAGGTGTCGCGGCCCGGACATCGTGACCAAGGTGATCGAAGGGCGACGATGGTCGAGCCGGTCGAGGAACTGGTCATCGACGTGCCCGGAGGATCACCAGGGCATCGTCATCGCGCAGGTGGGCGAGCGCAAGGGCACGATGACGAAGATGGTGAACAACGGCAGCGGCCGCGTGCGGCTCGAGTTCCGGATTCCCGCGCGCGGACTGATCGGGTTCCGATCCCAGTTCATGACCGACACCAAGGGCACCGGCATCATGAACCACATCTTTTCGAGCTGGGAACCGTGGCATGGCGCGATTCCGGCGCGCGGCGAACGGCGCGCTGGTGGCGGACCGCGCCGGCGTCGCCACGTCATACGCGATCTTCAACCTGCAGGAGCGCGGCGAGATCTTCATCGACCCGGCGATGCATCGTCTACGAAGGGATGATCATCGGCGAGAACTCGCGGCCGAGCGACATGGACGTCAACGTCACCAAGGAGAAGAAGCAGACCAACATGCGCGCCTCGATCGGCCGACGAGGCGATCCGCCTGATCCCGCCGCGCAAGCTTGGGCCTCGAGCAGGCCATCGAGTTCATCAACGACGATGAGCTGGTGGAAATCACGCCGTCGACGATTCTGGCTCCGCGAAGAAGATCCTGGCTGCCACACATGCGTCTCTAAGAGCAGAGCTCAGGGCTCAGGGGCTCAGGGACTAGGGCGTGTTTCAGAGAAGAACCACCGGGTCCACGTCGTGTGTCCATCTTGCGGGTCGCCTCGCTGGCGTTCTGCGACAACAAGTGCTGCCACGTGCTGCGGACGCGCGAACCCCGGGGTTGTGGGGCTTTGCTCCCGTGCTTGCGGGAGCTGGGCGCCGACCTTGGCGTCGCCGTGAAATCGTCATCGGCGGGTCAGCGGTTCTCTTTGCGTTGACGCTGCTCGTGTCTGGCCGCAATGTCGAGCTTGTTGGCGGCGGACCTCGTTTCTCGGTTCCCGACGGTCGCGTCTTGCGGATGTTCTGGCATGAGCGGGGGCTTTCCGGTCTTCTTCCGGGGCGAGTGGTGGACTCTGCTCAGCGCCTCGTGGCTAAGCACGGCAGCCTGCTGCGACATCCTGTTCAACATGATGTGGGTCCGCCAGCTCGGTCCAGCAACGTCGGAGATCATCGGGCCGTCGCGGACGATCATCATCTATACAATCGCCGGAATCGCCGGATTCTTCATGAGCTCGTTGGCGTTTGTATTGCTCGGGGACTGCCGCGATTCCATTTTTTGAGCGGAGCGCCCAACACGCTTGGGGCATCGGCGGCTGTGTCCGGCCTGCTCGGCGCCCTCGTTCACTATGGCCGCAAGAGCGGTAGCAACCTGATCCGCACCGAAGCCAAAGCTATGCGGATCGACGATGTCTCATCTTCGGGTTGATCGTGCCGGGGATCGACAACTACGCTCACGCCGGTGGGTTTCTGGGCGGCTATGCCGCCTCGGCGATGATGAATCCGCTGACGCGCGAGCGCGGCGACCATCTCCTGATGGCGATTGGCTGCCTCGTCGCGACCGTCCTCGCGGATCGCTCTCGGTGGTTCGCGGACTTGAACGTGATCTAATTGCGGATTGCTAATTGCTATTTACTTCTTCGCGGCTAGCTCCTCGTCAATCACCCGCTTGAAGTTCTCGAACGGCTGCGCGCCGGTGAGCTGTCGGCTGCGTTGATAAAAAGGCGGGGCGTTCCCGTTACTCCCGCGTCGCTCCCGGCTTGCGCGTCGCTGTCGACAACCGACTGGGTACCTTGTGCGAGTCGAAGCAGGCGTTGAACTTCGCGGCATCCAGACCCAGGTCCACGGCGGTTTGCTTTAGATCCGCGTCGCCCAGCTTCTTGGGATCCCTCGAACAAGCGGTCGTGATAGAGAGCCAGAACTTCCTTGCTCGTTGTGCGCACCGCGCGGCCTCGGCGGCACGGCCGGGCGCGGGGATGAGTCTGGAGCGGGAAGTTGCGGTAGACGAAACAGGATTCGATCGCCATAGGTGTCGAGGACGCGCTTGACCGTCGGCGCCGCCGCCAGGCACAGCATGGACACTCGAAGTCCGCAAACTCGATGAGCTCTGATCGGCGCGTTTGCCGGTCCCTTCGCCGGGCTGGTTCCTGCTTTGACGGCGTCGCCCGCGGCGGCTCGAGCATGATTCGCACGGGGGTCTTGGCCTTCAGTTTGTCCAGATACGCGTCACGTGCGGCCGCCATCCGCTCCGTGTGAGCAGCTGCCGAATCGGGGCCCGGACCTGATCGAGACTCGCGCCCTGCACGCGCTGGGGGTTGGCCCGGTGCACAGGCACTGATGTTCTGCATCGGTGACGCCGGTCACCTGTGAAGAGATCTCCTGTTCGAAGAGGGCGGTGCGGCCGATGCCTCGCCGCTTCGCCTCTTCGTCGAGCAGGCGGTTCCCGACGATCTCGTCAGCGGCAGCGCGCCGCGCCTCGTAAATCGCTTGCGCCAGCCGCAGGCTGCCGAAACTCGAGGCCGGCTCTTGAAGCGCCTTCTCGTCCACCTCTTCCAGCGTGATCGACGCCGTGCCGACGGTAGCCACCACGTCGGTCGGCGCGGGCTTTCGATTTTGCTGGGCTGCGGTCGAGCAGCCGAGAAACAACATGGAGCCCGTCGCCCAGGTCAGGACTCGAGAGATTGTGCCGTTTCATCGTGCACCAGTATCGCATGAGCCCTACTCGAGCCGGTCTGGAAGATCCGCAACCACGTAGGTCATGACGGCGACGGCGGCGGCGGACTTGGCCATCTCAGCAGGATCAACCTTGTCCACGGTGTCGGCCCGGCGTATGGTGGATGAGAAAGTATCTCGGGTCGTCGACCAGCAGGGCGAGGCTCGGGATCCGGGCTTCGCGGACACTTCGGCCCAATATCGGCCCCCCTCCACCGGGCACGATGGCATCCGCTCCTATTCCTGTGAGCAGAGTCGCAATCGCCTTCAGCTTCTGACGGGCGACGTCACCGCCGGTGAATCCGAAACCGATGGGACGAATCACCCCATTGTCCGATTCGAGCATCATCACGTGTTTGAGCGAGCTCGGCCCTGTGCTGATCTCCGATAGGCCACGCCGCCACGGGCACCGTTCTCTTCGTTGTTCCACAGAACGACCCGCACGGTCCGCCGCGGCCGCAAATTCAGCTTCTTCATGATCCGCAGCGCTTCCCAGGTCACCACACAGCCCGCGCCATCGTCGCTCGCGCCGGTGCCAACGTCCCAGGAATCGAGGTGCCCGCCGACCACCGACGAGTTCCTCCGGCCGCTTCGCGACCGCGCAACTCGCCAAGGACGTTGGGCCGATTCGACGTCTGGTTCGAATCTCGCCTCCATTTTCAGCGCAAGCGCGATGCGGCTGCCGCGGATCCGCCATGCGCTGAAGCTGATCGGCATCCTCCGCCGTGATGGCAGCGGCGGGAATGCGGGGTGTGTCCGATGCACTGCAGCATTCCGGTGTGCGGCGTCCTCAGTCCGGGCGGGCCGATGGAGCGGACGAGGGCGGCAACGGCGCCCCAGCGGGCCGCGCGTGACGGCGCATCGGATCGATACGTGACAGTCTCCTCGTAGCGTCGTACTGCACGTTGAAGAGGACGATTTTCCCTTTGACGTGCCGCACGTTCGGAATCGAGCTCGTTGAAGCCAGTGAACGACCAGAACCTCGGCCTGCAGGCCTTCGGTGGGTGTCCCGACACTGTTGCCCAGCCCGAGCATCACGAGGGGCTGACGGACCGGTTCGACGAGCTCCGCGCTCTCGCGACCGCGAACCCAGTGCGGAACCACGACCTTCTCGGTCCGAACGTTTTCCAGGCCGTCGCGCTTCATCTCTGAAACCGCCCAGTCAATGGCCCGCTCAACTGCGGAGAACCGGCAAGACGATGACCGATGGAGTCGGTGAAGGTCGGCTAATCGACGCCAGGCGAAGGTGTCCCTTCATCGCTTCGCCAATGAGGCGCGCCGCGGGCTCACGGGATGCGGCTCGAGCCAGTCTGGCGACGCCTGGCCGCCCAGGAGACGGCATGAGCGATCCAAGGATGAGGACGATGACTCGAGACAAGAGGCGGAGAAGGGCGCGTCGGTGCTGCGAACTTCCGGCTGAAGCCGGAAGCCGCACGAGGCGATTGATTCACAGGCTCTGAAGGCACTGCGTCGCCAATGCCATGATCACAATGCGCTGCTGGCGCCTGCACGGACGGTGCGACCACCGCTTCAGGTTCCGGTGTGAAGTCTTCGCCGGGATTGATGAACCGATCGCGCTCGAACCGGTATTGCTTGTCGTAGCAGCTGTTGATAGCGCCCGCCCCGGCCGACCAGCTCTTCGTGCGTCCCACGTTCGACGATTTCGCCGGCTTCGAGCACCAGAATCTGATCGGCGCTGCGAATGGTCGACAACCGGTGGGCGATGACGAATGTCGTCCGGCCCTGCCTGAGCCGATCGCAGGCCGTCCTGAATGAGGGCCTCGCTCTCGCTGTCGAGGCTCGACGTCGCTTCGTCGAGGATGAGGATCCGCGGATTGGCGAGAATCGCGCGGGCGATCGCTACGCGCTGGCGCTGACCGCCAGACAAGCGCACGCCGCGTTCGCCGACGATCGTGTCGCACTGCTTCTCGAACGACTCGATGAACTCATCGCAGTGCGCAATGCGGCTGACGGCCTTGATCTCCTCGAGCGTCGCGTGCGGCCTGGCGTAACTTGATGTTCTCCGCGATCGTGCCGTCGAAGAGGAAGTTGTCCTGGAGAACGACACCCAGGTGCGCCCGGTAGTTCGCGCAAGCTGAACGGCGGTGAGATCGTGACCGTCTACGAGCACCCGGCCCGTAGCCGGGCGGTTGAAGGTCATCACGAGGCTGATCAACGTGCTCTTGCCGGATCCGCTCGAGCCAACGAGCGCTGTGGTCGAGCCGGCGGGTGACATGAATGACACGTGCTTCAGCACGGGCACACCGGCTCGTACTCGAACGTGACGTCCTCGAATTCCACCTCGCCCCGAATATCTGCCAGGGGCGCTCGAACTTCGTCTTCCTCGTCTTCAGTCGCCATGCGCGCGGATTTCGCGGATGCGATCGAGGCCCGCGAACGCCTCAGTCAGCTGCGTTCCGACCGACGCCAGCTGAAAGATCGGCATCGTCATCAGGGCGGTGAAGGACAGATACATCACCAGATCGCCGACAGTCATGGCGCCGCTTCGAATTGACGATCCGCCGATGAGCATCATGGCAATGCCGCATCGCGCCGAGAACCAGTGAGGAGACCGCCATCACCGCCGACGTTCCGGTAAGCGACTTCGCCACGTTGCGGAAGAGCCGGTGAGCACCTTTGGCGAACACCAGCTCCTCGCGCTTCTCCGCGGTGTAGGCCTTGACGATCCGGACGCCGCCGAGCGACTCGGCAAGCCGGCCGGTCACCTCGGCGTTGATTTGACCCCGTTCGCGGAACAGAGGTCGAAGGCGTTTGAACGCCGTGGCCATACCGCTGCCAAACGCGCCGAGAATCACGAATGTGACCAGCGTGAGTCGCCAGTTCAAATACATCAGGACACAGAACGCAATGATGGCCGTCAGAATCGAGCCGGTCAGCTGAACCAGTCCGGTCCCGACCAGATTTCTGATGCCTTCCGCGTCGGTCATGATCCGCGAGATCAGGATGCCGGTCTTCGTGCTGTCGAGATACCGGATTGGCAATCGCAACACGTGCGCTTCGACTTCCTTCCGGAGCTCGGTGATCGCCCGCTGGGCGGCAACGCCCAACACCTGAGAATTGAGAAACGACGTCGTCGCCCCCACAATCGTTGCGACACCGGCCGCCAGAGCAAGAGTCGGAAGAAGGTCCCAGTTCTGCTTGCCGATGACATCGTCCATGAGTACTTTGACGTCGTCGGGAGCATGAGATCCGACAGGCGGCTGATGACCATCAGGGACAGACCGATGGCCAGACGCCGGCGATGCTTCCAGATCAGCGCTCGTGCTTCCTGCCAGGCGCCGACATTTCGACTTTTCTCTGCGGTTGGGGTTCGCCACGAACCGATCATACCGTCGGGAGCCTGCTGGGCCCTCCCTACAAAATGGGTAGGGCGGACTAGGGCTCAGGGCTCAGGGCTTAGGGCAGCAGGGATCAGGCTCGGGGTGGGCCGCTTGGTAAAGTTCGCGTGCCCGATCGATTTGCCCCGCGATCTCGCGGGCCAGGCGATCGGGCGACAAGACTCCGGGCCGACGGCCCGAAGCTCAGAATCCAGCTAGTCAAGGTGCGATCGAGGCAGACATCCAGGGTCAGACGAACGCCGCCATCTGCCCTGGGTTCGAACTGTTGTGACGGGTGCCATTCGCGTGAGCGCACGTACTCGGCGACCTCGGCCTGAAAATCAATCTCGACTCGCTCGGGTGTTCCGGAATGGACGCCCAGGAATGCGGAAATGCCTCGTCTGGCAGCTCTTCGACTGGCGTGAATCGCTCTTCGAGGAGCGAGACGCTTTCGATTCGTTCCAGCGCGAAGGTGCGAACCTCTCCGTAATCGGGCACGTAGGCCAGTAAGTAAAGCCCCTTGGACGTGTGCCAGTCGATATGGATGAACGAGATAGGTCTTCGTCCGGTCGCTCGACTGCGAATGATAGATGATGGTCGTTTGCCGCATCTGCAGAACCGCTTCGAGCAGCCGCGCTGCGGCCTGCTGATGGCCGGCCTTCCGCTTGCTCATCGGGTCGGCCTTCGAGGTAATCGCGCGAGGCAAACGGTCGAGAAACTGACGCATATGCGGCGCCAGAGCTGAGGCCAGTTTCTCGAACGCGGTCTCCAAATCGCCGCGAAAAGGTGAACTGGACACCGCTTCGAGCAGCGTGCGGCTGAAATACAAGGCACAGAGCTCCGAGAGTGTCAGGCCGGACGCGAGTCCCCGGAAAGCCTGCCCGTTGACGGTCCACCGTGTCCGGGCCGTCTTCGCCCGAGCGGTCGTCGCATAGCGGGAAACCGGCCTCTTCGAGCGCCTGGAGATCGCGCCGGATGGTCCGCGTTGTCACGCCGCAGAGAAGCCAGTTCGTCGATCGTGACGCCGTTTCGGGCCCGCTCCACTTCCCGGAGAATGGTCCACTGACGAATGACTTCGGCGTTGCGGGGCACAAGGGCATTCTACAATTTGAGGATTTGAGAATCTGAGAGTCTGATTTGAGAATCCGTAACGTGAGAATGTGGGTTTGGCAGGCTGATGACGTGGAGTGGCGATGACCGATGCTGAAGAAGCCATGTACGGCCGCCTGAACAACCTGGGGATCGTCTTCACGCGACATGAACACCCGCCGGTGGCCACAGTCGACGAAGCAGAGCGGTATTGGGCCGGCTCTCGACGCGGTGCACTGGAAGAATCTCTTCCTGCGCAACCAGAAAGGCACTCGGCACTACCTCGTGATCATGGGGCACTCGAAGAGAGCAGACCTGCGATCGATTGCCGATCAGATTGGAGACGGGAAACTGAGTTTTGCCTCGCCAGAGCGACTGATGACCCATCTCGGCGTGGCTCCCGGCTCGGTCTCTCCGTTCGGACTGATTCACGACCGGGAACATGCCGTGCGCGTCGTCATCGACCGCGACATGAAATCCGCGGAGCGCGTCTCGTTCCATCCCAATATCAACACCGTCACGCTCACGCTCGCTCGAACGGACTTCGAGATGTTTCTCGAGAACTCCGGCAATTCGATCGAATACGTGACCGTCTAGAGATGTCGCGCGAGTGCAGGATCGACCTTGGACAACCGTTGGCAGCGCACGCGAGCTTCAATGTAGTCGACATTCTCAGTGACCTACCCTGTCACAGGGTCCGCTTAAACTCCTTCAATATGCTGAAGGATACGCCTCGCAATCTGCAAACAACTGATGGCGAATGGGTTAGTTTCAAAGGTGGCGAGCTCGAAGGCAGACCGCCCCAAAACGCTCTGCCGAGCTTGCCGTGCTCGCCTCGCATCGGGCCGGCTTGGACCGGTCCGCAACGCTGCCGAAGGCATTGCCGCTGTGTTTTCAGTGCTACCGCGCCGAGCTCGAGCGCGAAAAGGCGCTCAAAGCGGCGGGGCAGCTCGAGACGGCGTCGGAGGCGCGCTTTCGAATGCACGCTGCCGTTCGATCCTGTGAACAAGTCCCGGCTTCAAGCGCTGAAGGCGGTCCGCGCGAACGAACGAGCGGTCTTGCACAGCGGGATTGGCCGGTTTGCCGAGCAACGGCATCGGGCACAAATCAGAGCGCGCCACATGTTGCGGATGGCTGAAGAGGGCCTGCGGCCAGGCCGAGGCGACGGCCGCGCAGAGCCGGAGCGAGGACTCTGTCGCGTGTATGAGGATGCTAGCTGCGGCCGCGCACGTGGCAGAACTTCAACTCCCTGAGTCATGGCTGCCGTTCGTTGTCGCGAGATGATCCTGAGCCCTAAGCCCTAAGCCCTGAGCCCTGCACTTGTGAATGTAGGCATGCGATACTAATGTCCATCGAGCCCTTCTCACTGGTCGTCGTCCTCACGATCGGACTAGCCGTGGGAGCTCTTGCCGCTTGGCTGGTCGCGCGAGTCGGGCAGTCCCGTCTTCGAGCCGAGCTCGAGCGCGATTGCGCCGTTCAGTCCGAGCGACTGAGGGCGCATGAGGATGTCGGCACGAAGTTCCGCGAGACCTTCCAAGCGCTTTCGGCCGATGCGCTCACTGCCAACAATCGGGCCTTCCTGGATCTGGCCGAAGCTACGGCTCCGCGATGCTCGTACTCAGGCGGCGGCGGATCTCGAGCTTCGCAAGCAGGCGGTCGAGAATCTTCTCGCGCCGATGGCCAAGACGCTCGAGCAGGTCGACCGCGAGATCAAGGAGTCGGAGCGGCGCCGCATACAGAACGATTCCTTATTGCTGCAGCGCATCGCCTCGCTCGATACCGCCGGCCAGGATCTCCGGGCGCAAACCGGCCGGCTGGTCGACGCACTCAGACGTCCTGGTGTCCGCGGCCGCTGGGGCGAGCTGCAGCTGAAGCGCGTCGTCGAGCTGGCCGGCATGGTCGAGCACTGCGACTTCGAGGAACAGCACACGGTTACAGCAGCCGATCGATCGCCGCATGCGTCCCGATGTGATCGTTCGTCTGCCAGGCGGCAAGCACGTCGTCATCGACGCCAAGGCGCCGCTCGATGCTTATCTGAAAGCGCTCGACGCGCCAGACGAGGCGACGAGACAGACGCTGCTGGCCGACCATGCGAAGCAGGTTCGCACGCACCTTCTGCAGCTGGCAGCGAAGGGTTACGCCGCCCACGTCCAGCCGAGCCCGGATTTCGTGGTGATGTTTCTTACCGGGGAGATGTTCTTCAGTGCGGCTCTCGAACAGGATGCGTCGCTGATTGAGTATCGGCGTGGAACAACGTGTCATACCTGCCAGTCCGACGACCTTGATTGCTTTGTTGCGGGCAGTCGCCTACGGCTGGCAGCAGCAGGCGATGGAAGAGAACGCTCGCAAAATCAGCGAGCTTGGGCGCAATGTTTACGAATCGGTCCGTGTTCTCGGCGGACATTTCGAATCGCTTGGCACGAGGTTGAAATCGAGCCTGACGCGTACAATCAAGCAGTCGGATCGCTCGAAGGCAACGTGCTGGCGAAGGCGCGCAAGTTCCGGGATCTCCAGGCGGCGAATGGTGGAGAAGAGATCAAGCAGCTCGAGCCGATCGATCGGGTTCCGCGAATGCTGCAGGCACCGGAACTGACGGGCGGTCTCCCGTTTTCGGATGAAGAAGAAGTCCCAGCGGAAGAGGTCGAGGCGGTTTGATCATCATTCTGTTTATGTCGTGTATCTTCGTAACCCGCGAGGGGATGGCAAGGCGGGCTACTACGTCGGCATGACAGGATTGCCGCCCGAACAACGCTTCGAAAACCACAAAAACGGCATCAAAGCTGCGGGCGTCGTCCGGCGATTCGGCGAGCGCCTCGTTCCAAAGCTCTACGAACACCTGAATCCCATGCCGTTTGAGACGGCCAGGGAGATGGAGTCGATCCTGGCCGACAGCCTTCGCAAGCGCGGCTACGTCGTCTACGGCGGCCACTGATGCAGCTCGGCCTACCCTTCGCGCCGGCACCACAGCACCGAGCACCACGGCACCCAGCACCTCGCACCTGGCACCGAGCACCCGGGCGTGTGGCGTGACGAAACCGTCTTTGTCCGCCATCCACGCGCCCGCCGCTACATCATTCGAGTCGCCGCAAATGGTGGAATTCGAGTCACGGTCCCAAGAGGCGGATCGAAAAGGCAAGCGCGTGCCTTTGCCGAGCAGCAGCGGCCCTGGGTTGAGAAGCAGCGGCGCCAACTGGCTCTCGATCGTGCGCGGGCCGGTCAAATCATCGATCCCGACGTAGAGACCACATTGCGCGCGCGGAGCCAAACTCGAGTTGCCGGCGCGGTTGCTCGAACTGGCAGCCGAGAACAGGTTGCGTGTCGCCAGGGTGTCGGTACGCAATCAGCGGTGGCGCTGGGGATCGTGCGCGCCGAACGGTCACATCTGTCTGAACTGGCGCCTCGTTCAAATGCCTTCGGAGGTCAGAGACTATGTGATGATCCACGAGCTCATGCACCTGGAGGCGCATGGACCATTCCTCCAGGTTCTGGCGGCTCGTCGCGCTGGCGTGTCCAAACTACCAGGACGCACGCAGGTGGCTCCGCGAGCATGCGCGGCTTGGCACGCCTTCGGCCGTCGACTGATTCTTTCGCAACCGCAATCCTCTTCAGAAGAAACAGCCGGGACGCACGTGGGATCCTGCTACCATCGCCGCTATGCGCGTGATTAATCGTACGGCAGTCACGGTGGTCGGTGCGAAACCGCACTCGACTGGACCCAGCAAAGCGATGCAGACTTCAACAAAGGCGCCTTGACCATTGGGCGGGCGAAGACTTACGGATCTGCGTTCCTTCTTCCGGAGTTCGAGCTCGAGGAAGATGTTCAAGAGTGGGTGGAGGAGAACGCCGGCTGGCTGTTCGAATTTCAGCTCGCCGCATGGACTGATGACGAATCGACCTGGCCGGAGTCGCGAGATTTGAAGACGTTCCGGGAGTGGTTTCGCGTCGACATCCACAGTGTTGTCGTGGATGTCGGAGACGATGAGATCGAGGGCGAAGAGCCATGAGTACGCACAGTGGGTCCGGCTTCTGACTGTTCCTTGCTCGCTCGCGCTGGCCGCCAGCCTTGTTGCCAGACCGAGTGCAGGACCGGCGCGTCCGCACGCTTCAGGAAGGCCAGCCGAGGGGCGGCTCGGGACTGCCCACAGCGTATACGAGGCTCGACGGTCTCAAAGCCAACGTGGTCGGCGACATCGAGAGCATGCGGCAGACCACCCAGCAGATGGTCGATCAGATCTTCAGCTACGCCGAGTTGGGCTACCAGGAGTTCGAGACGTCGAAGTATCTCGTGGGCGATTCTGGAACGAAATGGGTTCAGGATCGAACACAACGTCGCCGGCATGCCGACCGGCTGGATGGCGACGTGGGGCATCGGGCAAGCCGGTGATTGCGCTCGGGTCCGACATCGACGACATACCGCAGGCGTCTCAGAAAGCCCGGTGTCGCTTATCACGATCCGATTGTGGCCGGCGCGCCGGGTCATGGAGAAGGACACAACTCCGGCATGCCGCTGCAAGTCACGGCCGCACTCGCGGTGAAGAAGATCATGGAGCGCGAGCGGCTGACCGGCACGCTGAAGGTCTGGCCCGGTGTCGCCGGAAGAGCTCGGCGGTGGCAAGGCGTATTTCGTTCGAGCCGGCGCCTTCAAGCGACGTCGATATCTGCCTCTTCGCGCACGTCGGCAACAACTTCAACGTGTCGTGGGGCGACCGCGTCGGCCACTGGCGTTGTCTCGGTCGAGTACACCTTCAAAGGCGAAAGCGCCCACGCGGCGGCCAATCCCTGGCGCGGACGCTCGGCGCTCGATGCCGTGGAGCTGATGGACATCGGCTGGAACTTCCGGCGCGAGCATCTGCGCCTGTCGCAGCGTTCGCACTACGTCATCACCGAACGGCGGAGACCAGCCCAACGTCGTCCCGTCGAATGCCAGCGTCTGGCACTACTTCCGCGAGATCGACTATCCGCACATCAAGGAGCTGCGTGAGATTGGCGACACGATGGCCCGAGCGGCTGCGATGATGACGAACACCGAGGTGAGCTGGCGCGATCACCGGCGCCGCATGGCCGCAGCACTTCAACAAGATCGTCGCCGAGAACGACCTACGAAAACATGAAAGACGGTTGGCCTGCCCGAAATGGGACGACAACGACATCACGCTGGCCAAGGCCATCCAGAAGGAAGCTCGGCCAGCCGCAGGGCGGGCTCGCCAGCGGAGATCGGCCTTGCTGCAAGGGCCGGTCAAGACTGGAGGACAACTACGGCGGCGGTTCCGACGACATCGGCGACGTTTCCTGGAACGTGCCGACCGTTACGTTGAACTATCCGTCGAACATTCCCGGCATGCCGGGTCACAACTGGGCCAACGCTGTGGCGATGGCGACCCCGATCGCTCACAAGGGCGCGACGGCGGGTGCGAAGGTCATCGCGATGACCGCGCTGGACTTTCTCTGTGCGCCCGGAGCTGGTCCAGCAGGCGTGGGATTACTTCCGCAACACTGCAGACGAAAGATCAGAAATACGAGCCGCTGCTCGGTCCGGCCGATCAGCCGATGATCTTCTTCCAACGCGAAGACGATGGAGCAGTACCGGCCGGAGCTGCGGAAGTATTACTTCGATCCGACGCAAGTATCAGGACGTATCTCGAGCAGCTCGGCATCAAGTATCCGACGGTCAAATAGGGCAGGATGGGCGGGAGGGGCGGCAGAGCCTGTGAATCAATCGCCTGTGGCTTCCGGCTTTAGCCGGAAGTTCAATGCCGGCGGCCCTCTTTCCGCCTAAAGGCGGAAGCCACTCGACCTATTGCGGAACGAGTTCAGGCGAGGCCAAGAACGTGTAGAGATGCCGGCCCACGATCTCCTGAATGACGATGTCGAGGGCGCTCCGCGAGGACTTCGTCGGGATCGAAGTCGTTCTGCCATAGGTAAACCGCCCGGCTGAAATGCTCGGACAGGAACGGCACGAGGCCCGCCGTGAACGAATCACGGAAGATCACGGCGCGAGGCAGCCGGGCGTCGTCGATTTCGGTTACAAGGCGGCCGACCTGCGCCGCTCGGTTCCGCTCCCATCGGCTCAACGACGCGCGCCCGCCGCTGACGTCTTGGCTGGAGTTGAAGATCGACCTCGGGAAGGCCCGCCAGCCCCACCAGTCGCGCGAGATCTCTTCCTTCGACCTCGGCTTCGATTGGCAGGAAATCTTCACGGCGCCAGGCAGGCGGCATGGCCGGCACTTGCTGACGAACGGCGTCGACAATCTGCTGGAGTACGATAAACGCGCCGCGATCGTTCCAATGCGTGTCGGTCAAGAAGCTACAGCCGTTCGGCCCGCTTGGCCGCCAGGAGGCCTGGCCGGAGATCGACCGTTGCCACGCCAGTGCCGTCGAGAGCGGCATAAACCTGGTCCATGCGTGATATCGGTCCCACCTGGCGAAGAGCAGGCGTCACATTCTCGGGATAGATGACGTGTTTGTCGGGCGCCAGCACGAACACATAAGCCGATGTGACGCTTGCGCAGCCAGTCGCGGGCGCGCACGATGGCTTCACGCCACAGCTTCACCTCGAGAGGGTGAGAGGCTTCTGGTTCGTGTAATCGTCGAGCGCGCCATCCTCCGCGTAGAACAGCCAGCTGTCCCGTCCCTTCATGACCGCGTTCGACGGAGACACGCCGAGGACGAACAGTCGACTCTCGGCATACCAGCGGACCAGCAGGTTCCGAAAACCGAAGTGGTCGTCGAACCAGCGGCCCAGAGCGTCGGGGTAGGTCGAAACCGATTTCCAGCTGTCGGGTCGGCTGGGGAACTGACTCAGCTCTCGGCGCTCGGCGGAGGGTCGGCTCCGTCGATGCCGGCGAGGTTGGTCCCGAGCGGCAGCGCGATGATGAGGATAAAGCTGAAGACCAGCGCTCGATTCATCAGAAACGGAAGTAGATGAACGGGTTATAGGAACGCGCCGCGATCTGCATGATGGATGCGACGAGCAGCAGGACGAGGCGGTGGCGCCGATCGCACTGAGGCGAGGCGCGAAGTCTCGCCCGGCGTCGAGCCCGCTCAACCCATCGCGCCACTTGGCCAACGCGGGCACGATTGGCATCGATCCGATGGCGCCAGCCACGAGCGCCAGCCACAGCTCTGGTGTGAGATACCACTGTAGGGCAGTGCGAGTGGGTGTGACGGCTCCCCGGCCGCGCCAGGGCCTTCAGAAACTCGACGGCTGCGGGCAATGAGTCCGCACGGAAGAAGACCCATCCGATCATCACGACGACGAGCAGGTATGCATGCCTGCATCGGTTTCCACAAGTGCCTCGATCGCCTCGGCCAGTCCCAGCCGTTCCAAGACCAGAAAACTGCCGTGAAAGAGGCCCCAGACCACGAAGTTCCAACTGGCGCCGTGCCACGAGGCCGCACAGAAAGAACACGATCACGAGATTGCAATAGGTTCGCGCCGCCGAGGTGCGGTTGCCGCCGAGCGGCACGTAGAGGTAGTCGCGGAACCAGGCCGACAGCGAAATGTGCCAGCGTCTCCAGAAGTCCTGCACCGTCTCCGCAACGTAAGGCCACCTGAAATTCTCCGGGAATCGGAAGCCGAACATTCGCCCGAGGCCGAGAGCCATGTCCGAGTATCCGGAAAAGTCGAAATAGATCTGCAGCGTGTAGCAGATGATGCCAAGCCATGCGGCTGACGGGGTCATCGAACCCGGGGCCAGCCCGAAAATTTGGTCGGCAGGTCCGGCCACGACATTGGCGATGAGCACCTTCTTGGCCAGGCCGATGACGAATCGCCTGACGCCGTAGGCGAAGTCGTCGAGCGACACCTGCCGCGCCGCAAGCTGATCGGCGATGTTCCGGTAACGGATGATCGGGCCTGCAATGAGCTGCGGAAAGAGACAGCATGTAGAGCGCAGCGTGAACAGGGCTCTTCTGCGCTACGGCGTCCCCGCGATAGACGTCCACGACATACGAGATCGCGTGAAAGGTGAAGAAGGAGATGCCGATCGGCAGCAGCACCCGCGGAATCACGACAGGATTGACCTGCAGTGTCACCAGCAGCGAGTTGAGGTTGTCGGCGGCGAAATTGGAGTATTTGAACACACCGAGCACGAGCAGGTTGGCCCCGACCGCAAAGGCCAGCAGCCATCGTGCCGTCCTCGCAGCCCTGAAGGGCTGCGCCACGGAACTTCCTTCGGCCTGTGGCTCCCGCGTCGCTGTGGCCGCTTTTCCTGCAGTTGTGGCGCTGGGCTTCAGACCCGCGATCGCGATCGCGATCCAATAGTTGAAGGCAATCGACCCCAGCATCAGCCAGGTGAACGACCCGCCGCCCTTCGCGTAGAACACGAGGCTCGCCAAGAGCAGCAACCAGTTGCCGTACGTGCCGTGAACTCGTGAGAGCGGTGCAAAGCTACAGAGCCAGCACGATCGGCAGGAAAAGGAAAAGAAAGGTCGGTTCCGTGAACAGCACGAGGGACGTGCCTACCGCTTATTGAAGATCAGGACGTGTTGCCACGGCAGTCCGTCGTCGACACGACCCAGGCGGAATCCTTCCGGCTCGACTTCCATCTTGGCTTCGGAGACGCTCATCTTGTGCTCGGGCCGGATGGGAATGGAGGAGTCTTCTTTCTTATCTCGAGCAGGACCAGCCGGCCTCCTGGCTTCAGCGCTTGGTGAATGCCGCGCAGCATCGCCTGGGGCTGTGAGAATTCGTGATAGACGTCGACGAGAAGGGGCGAGATCGATTGACGCGGGGGAAGTTTGGGATCGTCAGGAGCGCCGAGAACAGAGCTGCACGTTGGTAATCCGGCTGCTCTTGAGTCGCTGGTCGAGGATGTCCAGCATCGGTTGTTGGATGTCGCTGGCGTAGACGACGCCATTCGACCCGACCCGTTTCGACAGACGAAGGGTCATGTAGCCCGGAGCCTGCGCCGATGTCGGCGACCGACGTTCCCTTCTTGATGCCAATGATGCTGAGAGCCTCATCGGGGTTCTCTTCCGTCTCGCGCTCCTTGCGATCCAGCCATTCCGCGCCGCGAGCGTCCATCACTGCGGCGTATTTGCGCCCACTGATCGGATGGACGCCGGTTGTCTGTTGAGCGACAACCGAGAGGGCGGTCACCGCGCCGATTGCGGCGACCACCGATGTGCACCATGCCCGGATGGCGAGGCTTCGCGTCATACGACTAGAATACCAACTAATGACGGAAACCGCGCTGACTGTCGCCCGTCTCTGGAAGAGCATGACGCTCGAGCAGCGAATGGCGGCTGCCCGGGCCTTCTGGCAGGACGAAGAGGCGACCAACGACCAGCTTCAAGCCGTGATGTTCATTGCTCAACAGAAGAAGTTCAGACCCAAGACTGTCATCGGTCTGGATGTCGATCGCCAGGCGCGGCACCTTGCCACGATGCCCAATCTGCCAGAGGCGATCGCCGCGCGTGCGCTGGTGATCTATCACCTCGCCGAGCAGCGACCGATGATGAGCGCGTTTCTCGATGGGTTGGGAATCGCGCACGACAACGGGCTGATCAAGGAAGACTCGGTGATGCCCGACGCCGCCAAGTTGGCGCCCGCCGTTGCCGGGATTGCCGAGAAGTATCCGGCGGCGAATGTCGCGCTCTACCTGAACACGCTGCTCTGCCAGGACCCGGAGACCTGGGGAGGGCTGGCCGATATCGTCAAGACCCTTCAGGCCTCACCAGTCAAGTCTGAGTGACGTGCGCAAGCCCGTTGTCTTGATCACGGGAGCTGGCGGTGAGATCGGCCACGGTCTCGTGACCCGCCTGGGCTCTTCCGGCGCACCGATCGTGACGCTCGACGTTCATCCGCTCGATCCAGCGCTCGTGCCGCTGGTCAGTCGCGTCTTCACCGGATCGATTACCGACACGGGCCTGCTGGATCGCATCCTGGCCGAGTTCGAGGTCGATCGCGTCTTTCATCTTGCAGCCCTGCTGTCGACCCGGGCGGAGTTCACCCCGGTCACCGCGCATCACGTCAACGTGGAAGGCACGCTGAATCTCCTGGAATTTTCGCAGCATCAGGGGAATCGCACGGCCGTCCCGTCGTGTTCGTCTATCCTTCGTCGATTGCGGCATATGGAATCGCCGATCTCGAAACCAAGACGCGGGCCGGTCGGGTTCGGGAGGATGAATTCGCGTTTCCCAAAACGATGTACGGCTGCAACAAGCTTTACTGCGAGCAGCTGGGGCGCTACTACACCTTGCATTACAAGCAGTTGTCCGCCGATGCGATTCGGCACGTCGACTTCCGATGTGTTCGATTCCCGGGCCTGATTTCCGGGTCTACTTTGCCATCCGGCGGGCACCTCCGATTACGCGTCGGAAATGATTCATGCGGCAGCAAAGGGCGAACGCTATGCCTGCTTCGTGCGGCCGGACACGACGATTCCGTTCATGGCCATGCCAGACGCCGTTGAAGCGCTGCTGACGCTCGGAACGGCGCCAATCGAGCGGCTGACCAGGACCGCCTACAACGTCGCTGCTTTCACTCGATCCGCCGCCGAGATTCGTGGGGTGGTCCTCAGCGCGTTTCCGGATGCGACGATCACATACCAGGTCGATCAGAAGCGTCAGAGCATCGTGGACTCGTGGCCCGCCGCTCTCGACGATTCGGCCGCCCGCACCGATTGGAGGTTTCAGTCCACCTACGACTTCGACCGCGCCTTCAGCGGAGTACCTCATTCCAACCATCGAGACAGCGCTACGCAACATCGTGAGCGCTAACCACTCCGTGATTTAGCATCGATCTGTGAACGAGTAAGATAGACGCCCAGATGGACTCAGTAACTGCATTTGCCCCAGCAACAGTCTCGAATGTCGCCTGCGGATTCGATGTGCTCGGGTTCGCGCTGGCCTCGCCGGGTGACGAAGTGGTCGCCCGGCCACAACCCTCCGGCGTCGCGATCGACGACATCATCGGAGACAACGGCCGGCTGCCACGCGCGGCGGCGCGCAACACGGCAGGAGTCGCCGCTCAGGCCTTGCTGACGGCTGCCGGCGAGCGGCGCGGCGTGGCGCTCACCATTCGCAAGGGACTTCCGTTGGCGAGGTGGTCTCGGCGGCAGCGCGGCCAGCGCAGCGGCAGCCGTCGTGGCAGTTGACGCGCTCTTCGAGCTGCATACACCGCTCAACACCTTGATCGCTTGCGCGCTCGAAGGCGGAGACTCGGCGCCGGCTCGGCGCATGCCGACAACATCGCCCCTTCCATCTGTGGCGGCTTCGTGCTCGTTCGATGTCCGAATCCTCCGGACATCGTCCGTCTGCCTGTCCCAATCGGGCTCACGGCCGTCGTCGTCCATCCCGACCTTGAAATTGAAACCGCCAAGGCTCGCGCCCTGCTTGGCGACTTCGTGCCGTTGTCCGACGCGATTCAGCAATGGGCCAATCTGGGAGCGTTTGTCGATGGACTGCATCGGGGCGATTTCGCGCAGATCTCGCGATCGCTCGAGGACACCATTGCCGAACCTCGAAGGGCCCCACTCGTGCCGGGCCTGGCGGCTATCAAGCGCGCGGCAGTCGAGGCCGGCGCCCTTGGGTGCAGCCTCTCCGGCTCGGGACCTTCGTTGTTCGCGCTGTGTCGAGGCGAGAGCCGACGCTCGACGGGTTGCCGAAGCGATGGAGAAGGCCGTCGCCGCCGAGATTGGTGGCGAGTCGCAAACCTACGTGTCATCCATCGCCCCGCATGGGGCGCGCGCGTCATTTCTGCATGCGTTTCGTAACCACCCGCGGCCAGGCGCCGCCGACTTCGCTCGAATGGGCCTTGTTCGACGGTCTCGCACCCGACGGCAGCTTGTATGTGCCGGAGACAATCGACTGCTGGAGCGCTGAGGAACTGGCGAAGCTCCCGTCGCGATCGTTGTTCGATCTGGGCATGCGGGTGCTGCGCCCGTACACGCAGGCGAGATCGACGAGGCCGCACTTGCGTCGATTGTCGGCGACGCCCTGAACTTTCCGATTCCGCTCGTCGAAGTCCAGCCTGGTATGCACGCGCTCGAGCTTTTCACGGTCCGACGCTGGCATTCAAGGACGTCGGAGCCCGTGTGATGGCCCGCCTCGTCTCGGCTCTACACGATGCCGGCGCGCCGACCTCGGTTCTGGTCGCCACCTCCGGCGACACGGGAAGTGCTGTCGGGCACGCGTTTCACCACGTTCCTCATACTCGCGTGATCATCTTGTACTCCCGACGGCCGCGTAAGCCGGAGGCAGGAAGCGCAACTGACCATGTTCAACGCGGAGGATGGGACGAACGTGACGAGCGTATGCGGTTGCCGGAAATTTCGACGACTGTCAGCGCCTGGTCAAAGCAGCTTCGTCGGACACCGCGCTTCCTGGAGCGCGTTCGCCTGACTTCGGCGAACTCGATCAACATCGGCCGGCTGCTGCCGCAGATGGTCTATTACTTCCACGCCATCGCGCAGCTCGGCCCTTCCCTCGGTGACGGTCGGGCCATCGTGTCGACGCCGAGCGGCAATTTCGGAAACCTGACCGCCGGGCTGATGGCGAAGCGCGCGGGATTGCCAGTCAACCACTTCGTGGCAGCGACGAATATCAACGACGTGGTCCCCTCGTACCTGTCTACCGGCGCATTCGTGCCGCGGCCATCGAAGCAAACCCTTTCGAACGCGATGGACGTCGGCAATCCCAGCAGCTTCGACCGCATGGTGTGGATGTACGGCGACGTCGACGCAATGCGGCGCGACATTTCTGGAAGCCGCCACATGGACGACGAAGTAGTGGCGACGATTCGGCGGGTTTACGAGGGCGGGGCTACTTGCTGGATCCTCACAGCGCCATCGCGTACCTCGGACTCGTCAAAGGCGGAGTGATGCGCGAAGGCGCGCCGGGCATTTTTCTGGCGACCGCGCATCCGGCCAAGTTTCACGAAGTCGTCGAATCGATCATCGGCCGCGCGATCGAGAAGCCGCCGGCGCTGGCCGACGCTCTCGCGCGTCCGCAACACATCATGCGAATCGACGCTTCGCTCGATGCCGTGAAGGAAAAGTTGCTTGAGTAGGATCTTTCATTACCGTGCCGAGGTGATCGAGCAACTGTGGCGGCACGGCGCGCATCCGACCGATTCAACTCCGCCTGAGCTCGCCAGAAATTTCGTCCGGGATCTCTACAAGCTACGAGATCCGCAAGTTGCGAGACACGCTTGCTGCGCAACGAGTTTCCACGTGACGAATATGGGATGCGCGTGGACGCGCTCCGCCGGCGTTATCCCGTGCTTTCGTTGCCTGCCGCACTCTGGGTCGAATGAAGCGGATCATTCCGATCGTGCGACGAGTCCGGTCACGTGATCCTTCGCAGATGAAAGAACCACGGAAATCTGCGTCCGAAGCACCCCGGCCAATTCTTTGATTTTCTCGTTGAGCCGCTCGAGGTCCTGCACATCATGCGCCCAAATCTTGAGGAGGTACGGAAACTCACCTGAGATGTGGTGACATTCCTCAATCTGCGGGATCTTGAGGACCGCCTCGACGAATGCTTTCTCGTTCTTCTTGCCTTCTACTGCGGCCAGGACAAAGGCGCAGGTTGCATAGCCCAGCGTCTGAGGATTGACCAAGGCCACGTACGCGCGCACGTGTCCTCCGGCGCGCAGTTTTTCAGGCGCTCGTTGACCGCGGATATCGACAGGCCAACCCGGTTGCCGAGCGCGGCTAACGACTGCGAACAATCGCGCTGAAGCAATTCGAGCAATTGAGTGTCGATGGGGTCCATGGCCGACATCACGAGCGATCGGTAAATAATGCCTATATTGTAGTCTATTTCAGCAATTATTATCTAATACTTTAACAAATACAGTATGTTGTGTCGTAGGAGGTTCTCATGACGACTGCGCTAACCCCGGCCGACACATCCCAGCCCAATGACAGGGGAGCCATCGAACGATTCACGGCAGAATGGAACGCAGCTATGAAGGCCAAGGACGTGGTGAGGCTGATGAGCATGGTGACCGAGGACGTCGTGTTTCTGCCCCCAGGGTTTCCACCCATCCGCGGCCGCCAAGCCGTGGAGGCGATGTATCGGAGCTTCTTCCCACAATTCAGCAGCATCGAGCAGGAGGCTGTTTCAGAGGAAATCGAGATGATGGGGACTGGGCCTTCGCGTGGGGCCGGGAAAGCATCGTGCTGGTTCCCCAGGGCGATGGCACGCCGATTCGCATGGACGGAAAGGGGCTGAGTATTTTGAAACGGCAGGCGGACGGATCGTGGAAATGCGCGCGGGCCATCAACAATAGCCAAGTATCGGCAACGCCTCAAAAGCGCTATCAGCTACCGAGCTGTCAGCTATCAGCTTTGGATCGTTATGTTGGTTATCGAGATTCGTGAACCAGGCGGTCCGGAGGTACTCGTGCCGGCAGAGCGGCCGCGGCCTTCCGTTCGAACGGACGAAGTCCTCATCAAGGTGGCCGCCGCAGGCGTCAATCGTCCGGATGTCATGCAGCGACGCGGGATGTATCCGCCTCCTCCGGGGCTTCGGATATTCCCGGGCTCGAGGTCTCCGGCGTCATCGAGGAGGTCGGATCGGGCGTCGGCGGATGGCGGTCTGGCGACCAGGTGTGTGCGCTCGTCACGGGTGGCGGCTACGCCGGTACTGCGCCGCACCGGCTCCGCAGTGTCTTCCCGTTCCGCGCGGCATGGAACTCGCGAGTGCCGCCGCAATTCCAGAAACATTCTTCACCGTGTGGACGAACGTTTTCGAGCGCGGACGGTTGAAGCCGGGCGAGTCGGTGCTCGTTCACGGTGGCTCGAGCGGCATCGGAACGACGGCCATTCAGATGGCCCGAGCGTTTGGCTCGCGCGGTGTTTGCCACGGCCGGATCGCCCGAGAAATGCGCCGCCTGCCAGCGTCTGGGTTCCGAGCGTGCCATCAACTATCACGAAGAAGACTTCGTAGCCGTCATGAAAGATCTCACGAGTGGCCGGGGTGTCGATGTGATTCTCGATATGGTCGGCGGCGACTACCTACAGCGTAACCTCGACTGCCTGGCGACCGACGGCCGCCTCGTGCAAATTGCGGTGCTCGGCGGCGCTCGTGGACAGGTCAATCTTGCGACCGTGATGCAGCGCCGGCTGACGGTTACCGGTTCGACGCTTCGGCCACGCACGGTAGCCGAGAAAGCAACTATCGCCAAGGCGTTGCGCGAACACGTGTGGCCGCACCTCGAGTCAGGAGTCATCGCGCCGGTCATCTACAGAACGTTTCCTCTGCGCGACGCAGCCGCTGCTCACCAGACGCTCGAGTCGGGCGTCCACATCGGCAAGTTGGTCCTGATCGTCGGCCAATAGAAGTACAATGGCGTCACTCCGTCCGAAGTCAGCGATCTTCACGCCATTGCAGCTTTTCGGCCTCGCCGTGCTGCCAGACGGTCGCCACCACAAACCGCGACGGACCCTGAAGGCCGAACGTGTCAAAACTCGAGATCACGGATACCAAGGTCGGTGCCGGCGCCACGGCGACGTCGGGTAAAGAGGTCACGGTTCACTACACCGGGTGGTTGCACGACGCCAATGCTGCCGATCACCACGGCAAGAAGTTCGACAGCTCCCGAGATCGGCGCGAGCCATTTGCTTTCCGCCTTGGGGCCGGGCATGGTCATCAAGGGGTGGGACGAGGGCGTCGCCGGCATGAAGATTGGCGGCGCTCGCACGCTCGTGATTCCAGCTGACCTCGGCTATGGTGCCGCGCGGCGGCGCGGCGGCGTCATACCGCCGAACGCGACGCTCGTGTTCGATGTCGAGCTGCTCGATGTGAGGTGACGGTTTCCGTTGCCATTCTCCCGCGAATCGTTCGTCGCCCTCCAACATCGCAACTATCGGCTGATCTGGATCGGACTGCTCGTGTCGATCACCGGATCGACGATGCAGAATGCGGCGCTGTTGTGGCATGTCTCGCTGCTGGTGCCGCCCGAGCGCAAGGGCATCGCGCTCGGGATCGTCGGCCTGGTGAAGGTCGTTCCAATCATCGTGCTTCTCGATGGTCAGCGGGGTCGTGGCCGACGCCTGGAACCGGCGCCGCCTGATGCTGTTCACGCAGACCGGGTCCGCGATTGTGTCGATGGCGCTGGCGTGGCTGGCCCTGCGGCGGTGTCTCGAAGGTGTGGCCGGTTTACGCGCTCGCGGCGTTGAGTGCCGCCGTTGCGACCTTCGATCTGCCGGCCCGACAGGCGCTCGTACCGACTGCTGGTGCCGCGCGAGCATCTGCCGAACGCCATCAGCCTCAACACGATCATGTTTCAGACGGCCTCCGTGGCCGGGCCGTCGCTCGGCGGCCTGCTGATCGCGGTGAGCAGGCGTCGCCGCGGCCTACGTTGTCAACGCTCTCTCGTTCGGCTTCGTGATTGTCGCGCTGCTGATGATGCGCGACGTGCCTGCACGTCAACTCTCCGAAGGGGATCGCGATGACGACGTGTCGTGGCACGCCGCGCTTGAAGGGCTCCGGTTCGTTTTCGGCCAGCCGCTGATCCGCTCGACCATGCTGCTCGATTTCTTCGCCACCTTCTTCTCGTCGGCGACGGCGCTTGCTGCCGATCTTTGCGCAGGACATCTTGAAGGTTGGAGCGAAGGGTTACGGGTGGCTGTACGCGGCGCCGGCCATTGGCGCGGTCGCCACGAGCGCCGTGATGATCCCGCTGACCCCTCGAATCAAGCGCCGCGGTCCGGTGCTGCTCTGGGCTGTCGCGGTCTTCGGCCTTGCCACCGTGCTGTTCGGGTTTTCACGATGGTTCTGGTTGACGTTCGTCTGCCTCGCGTTCACCGGCGCCGGCGACACGGTCAGCATGATCATCAGGAACATCGTGCGGCAGCTCGAAACCCCGGATCGGCTGCGCGGTCGCATGACCGGCGTGAACATGATCTTCTTCATCGGCGGCCCGCAGCTCGGGGAGTTCGAAGCGGGAGCGGTCGCCAACTGGCTGGGCGCCACGGTCTCGGTTGTCTCCGGAGGCCTCGGGTGTCTGATCGCGACGGGATGGCTTGCCGCGGCGACCCCGGCGTTACGCCACTATCGCGCGGAAGAGCGGGCGGATGGCCGAAGTCACGCGACGCCGAGAACTCGCGTGAAACACTCGTCGTTGGACTGATTTCCGACACGCACGGGCTCGTGCGTCCCGGGGTCGCCAAAGCGTTTGCCGGCGTGAAGCTGATTGTTCACGCTGGTGACGTCGGCGGCCAGGCCGTGATCGCCTCGCTATCCCGGATCGCTCCCGTCGAGGCGGTGTATGGCAACGTCGACGATCCGCACGATCCGATGCTCGCGCGTGAACGAACGATCCCCGCTTTCAGCCGCATTGACGCTCCATGTCACGCACGGCCACGAACTGGGTCGCCCGACTGTTGAGCGGGTGGCGGCCAGCTACGCCGGTGACGTCCTCGTGTTCGGCCACACACATCGGCCGATCGTCGCAACACGCGCGGGAAATGACGGTCGTTCACGTCTGGTCGTAAATCCTGGTGCAGCGGGACCGCGGCGTTTCGACATCGAGCCGACGGTCGCGCTTCTCACCATTTCCAGATGGGGACCTTTGCGGTTGAGATTGTTCCGCTGGCGTAGAGGCGTGGGGTGGGGCCCCTACGCGAGTCAATTGGATCGGAAATCACTTGACTTGACGTGGTAACCGAACCGTCTCGCTCTCGTGGATTCGTTCTCCTACCACGTCAAGTCAAGTGATTTCCGGGATTATGAAAACCGTGGCCCTCAATCGCGCGCTGTCGAAGCTCGGGATTCTTTCGAGGGCGCAGGCGACCGAAGCCATTCAGGCCGGCCGCGTCCGCGTCCACGGCCGCATCGTCACGAACCCGCTTCAGCCTGTCGTTCCGGAGCGCGTCCACATCGTTGTCGACGGCGAGCCTAAAGGCGCGTCCGATATGGCGGACGATTCTGTTCAACAAGCCTCGAGGGGTGGTCACGACGCGGCGCGATCCCGAAGGGCGCCGCACCATCTACGATGTTCTGGGTGAAGCCGGCAGGGGACTGGTAGCCGTGGGCCGGCTGGACCTCGCGACGTCGGGGCTGCTCCTCCTGACGACGGACACCCGTTTAGCCGATTGGATCACCGATCCCAGGCATGCAGTTCCTAGAATCTACGTGGCAGCGGTTCGCGGGAATCTGGAAGTATCGAGCGTGGCGCGCCTGACCGCTGGAATTGGGCAAGGAGCGCGACCGGCTGCAGGCTCACGCCGTTACGATCCTCAAGAGCTCTCCGCGTGAGTCACGGGCGCTGATCGAGCTTCGCGAGGGCAAGAACCGTGAAGTTCGCCGACTGTTTCAGGCGATCGATCGTCCCGTGACCGATCTCAAGCGCATCGGACTGGGAGGGCTCGGGTGGGTGTGCTCGAACCGGGCCACTGGCGCGACGTGTCCCCTCGCCGAGGTCGGCAGGAGGCATTTCCGGAAGCAAAGACCCGTGCACGCCGTTCACGGAGCGTGCAACGCGCCAAATAGCGTGAAGTATGATCGTCGAATGAACTTGTTTTGCATCTGCGGAAGTGGCGGCCGCGCCGACCTTGCGAGATCGCCAGGACATCCCGAAGCGGTTCAAGTGGGATCTCGCGCCACATCTTCACGGACTGGGATGCGTGGCAAACAGCGCATGAGGATCTGGAATCCAAGATCGACGCCTTTGCGGCCCTTCACGGCACGCTCGCCGGTGGCCGGCAACAACCTGTTAACCGCGTTGCGGCTCAGGGATGAAATCGGACAGCTGGAGTAAGGTCTGCATGTGCTCGCCTCGCTGTGGTACGACCAGGACCAACGCGACAACCAAATCAACGCCAAGCGCCAGCGAGTTCAGATCCTGTTCGCCAAGGCCGCTCAAGCTGCTGCGTGGTTCGATCCGGAGTTGCTGAGGATTCCGCTGGCGGACGTGCAACAGTGGATGGCCGTCGATCGCGAACTGGCCGTCTACCGGTTTTGCGATCGAGGACTTATACCGTCAACAGGAACACGTGCTCGACGACAAAGGTGAGCGACTTGTTGTCGCTGGCGAGCCGCTTCGAAAGCACTCGAACGACGCCTACGCGGCGCTGTCGACCGCGGACGCCAAGTTTCCAACCGTGACGCTCCCGAGCGGTTGTCGCCGTCACGCTGACCTACGGCCAGTATCGAGCGATTCTGGCAACCAATCGGAATCAAGATGACCGAGCTGCGGCCTTTCACGCCTTCCATGCGCTGTATGAGTCGAGCCTGAACACATACGCCTCTCTCTACAACGGGGTTCTGCGGCGCGACTGGTTCGTGGCGCAGGCACGCGGATACGCGCAGTACGCTCGAGATGGCTCTGCACGGGAACAACATCCCGACCGCGGTGGTCGAGAATCTGATCGCGGCGACAAAGCAAGGCGTCGAGCCGTTGCAGCGATATCACCGTCTTCGTAAACGTGTCCTCGGTCTGTCCACCTATCACACCTACGACGCCAGTATCCCGATCGTCGATGTCGACCGGAAATACCCCTACGAGGACGTCTTGGAGTGGCTGACGGCGTCGGTGGAGCCGTTGGGGCGCGAGTATCAGCGCCAGCTCAGCGAGGTCCTGGCCGGCGATTGGATCGACGTCTATGAAAATCCCGGAAAGCGCAGCGGGGCCTACTCGGCGCCAGTCTACGGCGTGCACCCGTAAATGCTGCTGAACCACAACGACACGCTCGACGCGGTGTTCACGCTGGCCCACGAAATGGGCCACTCGATGCACACGCTGCTCTCGCACGCGCATCAGCCGTTCGTTTACGCCGGCTACACGATTTTTGTCGCCGAGGTGCCGTCGACGCTCAGCGAGGCGTTGTTCCTCGAATACATGCTGGCCCGGACTGCCGATCCGCGCGAGCGGATCGTGCTGCTGCAACATGCTATCGACGGAATCGTTTCCACCTTCTACACGCAGGTGATGTTTGCTGATTACGAGCTGCAGGCCCACCGCCGGGTCGAAGCAGGTCAGCCGATCACGGCGGACAGCCTCAGCGAGACCTATTCTCACTCGCTGAAGGCCTACCACGGCGAGACGCTCGATTACGACGAGCGGTCGCGGGTGACCTGGGCGCGCATCCCGCACTTCTACAGCACGCCATTGCCACGTGCCCAATACGCGACGTGTTACGCGTCGAGCGCGCAGCTCATGAGAGCGATTGACGAGCGGATCCGACTCACGACCGGGCGGCGGCTATCGTCCGCTATCTGACGCTGCTCAAGTCAGGGCGGGAGCGATCATCCGATGACGCTGCTGCAACGAGCCGGCGTGGATCTGAGCCGGCCCGAAACCGTGCGAGCGGTCGTCGATCAGCTCGACGCGCTCGTCTCCCAGCTCGAGAAGCGCTCGATACGCTGTAAAGCCGCCGTGCCACATCTACGGATCATCAATCCTGACGAAGCGAGCGAGCCCGCTCGCCGGGTTGTATGAGCGGTTCAAGGAGCGGCCGCGCCGCCCGTGTATCCGGCCTGCTCATGGAGGCCTCGCCGGGATCATTCGTGCCCACAGCCTCGACTGCGGCCTCATGCCGCTGGTGTTTGCGCTTCTCGGGCGCCGTGAACCAATCAGGACCCTTGCCGTGGCCAGACCGTGAATTGATCGCGGCGACGACCTCTCGCCTGAATCAGTGTTTCTATTGAACGGCGGCTCACGCAGAGTTTCTGCGTGCCTCGCTTTCCGACGCCGCTCTGTCGCGCGCGGTCGTGATCGATCCACGGGCGGTGGCGGACCGCCATCCCAACTCCGAGAATTCGAGCGCTCGCACGGCTCACCGTTGAGGTGACCGAGCGGCCGTGGGCGCTCACCAGTGCATTTCTTGTCTCAGCCCGGGCAGCAGGGCTCGGATGATGCCGCCGTCTTGCATGCGATCCTGCGGACGTCGCTGTTCGGACACCTGAATCAGGATCGCCGACGCCGTCGGAGTCGAGTTGGATTACGCCGATTCGTTAGGTGCGCCCCATGTCGAGCCAGCGACACCGCCGTATCTGTGGCCGGACACGGTGCCCCGATCAAGCCGCGCGACAGCCCATTACTCTGGACAGCCGTGCCGGTGCCGGGGACCTGATGTCCGCGTGGCGGAAGTATGTGTTGGAACGCGACGCGCCGCTGACCTGCCGTCAACGCGCCCTCGTTGCGCATGCCGTCGCCGTTCGCCTTGGCGATGCCTCCATGCTCGCCCGTCCGAGCCAGAAACGCCATTTGACCGCGCGCTGACCGATCTCGCCGACATCGTGACCCGTGCGCCCTGGCAGCTCGGCCCGACGGCATACGCGCCGCTGCGTGCGCAGGGCCTCGGCGATGATGCGGATGTCTTCGATGCGGTCGCGACCGCTTCGTCGTGTACGGTGTTCTCGCGCGTACGTGTCGCGCTGGCGGCGCTCGCCCGCTGAGGGTAGGGGCTGGAGCGATGGACTAGGATTCGGGCGGCAGCGCCGCTGTGCGATGGGTGGCGTCCACTTCGGCGGCTGCGCGTCTGCCGCTTTCGATGGCGCCGTTCATGTAGCCCTGCCAGCGCAGGCTGGTGTGTTCGCCGGCAAAGAACAACCGGCCGAACGGTCGCGGCAGCCAGAGCCGTAGTGCCGGATCGTACGATGGATCGAAGTGCGCATAACCCCCGCGGACCCATGGGTCCGCCTCCCACACGGTCCGGTGAGATCTCATCACTTCGACATTTTTCGCCCCAAGCCAGTCGAGCGATGCAACCAGCGATGCCATGCCGCCTTTGTCGATCATCGACTGCGTGAGGTGCTGGCTCCACCGCCCGCAAGGAGCGACAGAATTCCCGGCTTCCCTTCTGCTCCTCGTTGCCGTCCCACACCGCGCCAAAGGGCAGCGAGGACCCGAACGCACGAGGTCGGCCCGTCACGCGCCAGAACCGGCGGGCGAACTGGACGAGGGTCTTGGTCCCGAGCCCGTAACTCAATCGCGCGATCGCTTCGTGCTGTTGCGCCAGGCAGCGCCGGGCTGATGGGGATCCGACGCAGCAGCGTCGCCGGTAAGGCAAGCACGAGGTAGTCGCGCGTCAGTTGGGCGACGTTGCGGCCGTTCTTGACGCTGACGCGTACCTCGCGTCCGCGATGCGAGACAGCCACGACTTCCGTGTTGAGCTTCACCCGATCGCCCAGGGCTGCGGCCAACGCCGCGCTCAGCCGATCGTTGCCGCCGTCGATCCGATGCAGCTTCACGCCGGGCTCGTCGTTCGACGCAAATTGATCGACGAACGCCAGGAGCGACAGCTCTTCAGGATCTGCGAGAAAGAACCCACGGAGGCCCGAGGCGACTGCCCGCAAATCGGCGTCGGCTTTGATCTCGTCCAGCCAGCTGGCTACCGATCTCCGGCCAAGCTCAGCCGTGACCGGGGAGTCCCAGCGCTGTTCTGCCAGACAGTAGACGCGAATCAGACTCGAGAGGGATTTCGCAAGCCGGTTCCACCCGCCCGCTGTCTGCGGTCCAACGACGCGCACCCGACCGGATGCTTCAGCTCCGGACGTAGCCAAACCCACCGCGCAGAATGGGAACGAGCTTGAGACGAAGTTCCTGGGCCAGACAGCCGGATCTCACGCTGGCCTTCGTCGATGAGATCGCCGCCGGCTTCGGCATGCTGGCCGCCGACGAAGGGATCGCGCACAGTGAGCACGCGGCCGCCGACACGGTCGCGGGCGTCGACCACGGTAACGTCTGCGCCGTTCAGCATCAGGTCGCGAGCGGCCGCCAGTCCGGCCAGCCCTGCTCCGGCAACCAGCACGCGAACGCCGCCGAGCGCGCCGGTGGTCACACTTGTTCCACCTGGTAGCCCTTCGCCTTGAGCAAGGCGATCAGTCCGTCGGGGCCTACGAGGTGCGCGGCGCCGACGACGACGAAGGCGCGTCCGGGCCGGCTGAAGAGTGCCTCCAGTTTCGGCAGCCAATTGCGGTTGCGCTCGACGAGGAGTCGTTCGTACATCTGGGGTTCTTGTTTGAGATCCTGCAGCACGATTCGTTCGATCGTCGGAGCGTCCCCTTGCTTCCACGCTTGAGCGATTTTGGCCACGTTGCCCATCTCGGTATCCAACTCGCTCAATGTCGAAGCCAGCAGGCGCTCCTGCTGGTCCATCGACAGTCCGTCGAAGCGCGACACCTGATACTCCGCCGTCTCGAGGCCCTGGACTTGCTTGCCCTCTTTCCGTGCCCGGTCGTAGAAGTGCTTGTCGAGACCCAACTCCGCATCGAAGCCGGCTTTCTGCCATTCCAGGGCCGCCAATGTCAGTGCCAGGAGCCAGGGCTTGAACCGCTTCAGCGGTTCGACCGGCATGCCGAGTCGAGCGACTCGCTTGCTCACGAGATCGAACGTCGCTGGAGACACAACCTTGTCGAGCGACTGGTCCGAGGGCAGCATCCCGCGGCTGAGCATCTGAAGTTGTGCCTGCGGGGCCATGAGCTCGGCCAGGTCGACTTCTTCGACGAGCAGAGTCGGATTCTTTGAATGCCTTCTCGAAGCCGTCGCTGAGAGGGTAGAAGTCCTTGTTCAGCAGATGCACGGATCCGACGAGATACACAGCGCCGGTCGCGCCGCTCACCTTCCAGAGGAAGTCGCGCGAGTCGGCGCGTGTCGCGTGACCCAGGGTGCAGCCGACGGCAAGGACCGCACACAGGACGGCTCGAAGACGACCAGGAAAATGCAATCCTAGGCATGCGTTATCTCCCGCGAGGGCTTTTTGCTGGTTGGGAGCGAAAGAAGGCTTCAATCTCGTCGATGGTCTTCGGGACTGCGGACGACAGATTGCGTAGTCCAGTTTCCTCGAGGAGAAACGAATCCTCGATGCGCACGCCGGTATCCGCATACTTCCGGACGGCGGGCTGAACCTTCTCGATAAATGTGAGGTTCTCGGTCGTGCGTGGAAGCGCGTCGAGCGCACTCTGACGAATGTAGACCCCTGGCTCGATGGTGAACACCATTCCCGGCCGCAGCGGACCGGCTCGGTTGCCGACGTCATGCACGTCGATGCCGATGAAGTGCGTCGCGCCATGTGTGTACCACAGCTTGTATTGGTCGCCGGCCGTGTCGGTGATGAGCCCAAGCGCGAGGAGCCCTGCCTTCATGACCTCGACCGTCCTGGCGTGCACGTCTTGTAACGATGCGCCAGGCTTGGCGGCTGCGATTCCCGCCTCCTGCGATTGCAGCACGAGGCGGTAAAGTCCTTCTGATCGTCGGTAAAGGTGCCGTCGACCGGATACGTGCGCGTGATGTCGCCCGACATGTATCCGTAGTTACAGGCAGCATCGACGAGTAGAAGCTCGCCGGTTTGCATCTGGCGGTCGCCGCCCGGGTAGTGGAGGATGGTCGCATTCGGTCCGCTGCCGACGATCGACGGATAGCTCCACGACGCCGCGCCGCGACCACGGTGCACCGCTTCGATCGCCGCTTTCACCTCGTACTCGTAGCGCCAGGCCGGGCGGCGCGCATGCCCGCACGCTGCGCCTCGCTCGAAATCTCGAGGCTCCGCGCGAGCACCTTGCGCTCGTAGGGCGTCTTGACCGTGCGGAGATCCTCGAGAACAGGCGCGGCGTCGATCGTGGTGAAGCCCACGAACCTGTCTCGGACCTTCTGCGCGAATTGAAGCGCGGGCGACAGGGCGTCGGTCAGGTTGCGGCCGTTTTCGAGCGGGAGTGCGAGCCGGGCTCTTCCGCCTGCAAGGGCGGCTTGAAATCGCGCGGCGTCCTGGGTCGAGATGACGTCGGTCGAACGACCCGCCAACAGCGCTGTGACGACCGGTTCGAACTGACTTGCCGGCAGGACGGTTTCGATCGCCGTCAAACGCTCGGCCTCTTCGACACTCAGCCTCCGGCCTTCCCAATGTTCGCGGAGAGGATCGCGATCCTTGATGAAGAGAATCTCCCGGCGCGAGGCGTTGCCAGGCATGAGTACGAGGATGGTGCCGTCTTGTGTCAGGCCGGTCAGGTAGTACAGGTTGCTATCCTGGCGATACTCGTAGTCGATGTCGGCCGAATAGCGCTGCGTGGGTGCGCTCCACAGGATGAGCATGGTGTCGGCGTCAAGGCGTGCCATCACGCTTTTGCGGCGGCCGACGAGATCGTCGCTCAGTTCACTGGCCCGAGACAGCGATGCCAGGACGAGAAGGATCAGCGCGGTCAATGCGCCGCTTCGAAAGTGATGTTGCCGGCGAATTCGCTCAAGCTTCACGTGAGAACCTCCCGCGTGAGCCGCACACGAGTGATTTCGTTGCGTGAACTAGTCAACGATCCAGCATCTTCCCCGGATTCATCCGGTTATCCGGGTCCAGGGCGCGCTTGAGCGTGCGCATCAGATCGAGGGCCGCCGGACCGTGCTCGACTTCGAGATACTTCATCTTGCCGACGCCGACACCGTGCTCGCCGGTACAGTTCCCCCCAGGCGCAGCGCCCGCATGACGAGGCGTTCGTTCAGCTGGCCGGCGGCGGCTGGTTCGGACGGGTCCGCCATGTTCAAGAGATAGATCAGGTGAAAATTTCCATCGCCGACGTGTCCGACGAGTGAGATCGGAAACGGAGCGGTTGCGTTGTCCTGTCTCGTTTCGAGGATGCACTCGGCCAAACGGGAGATTGGAACGCAAACGTCGGTGATCAGGCCCGGCAGTTGGGACGCAGAGCGAGCGAGGCGTACAGAGTGTCGTGACGGGCCCGCCAAAGTTTCTCCCTATCCTCCAGAAGCGTGGCCCACTGAAAATCGTGCCCGCCGCGTTCGGCGGCCAAAGACTGTAGGGTTTCCGCCTGTTGCGCTACGTGAGCCTGGGTGTCGCTGTGGAATTCCAAGAACAGCGTTGGCGCAACCGCGTAGCTCGTCTTCAGTATCGATTGACGGCGTCCATCTGGGTCTCGTCGAGCAGCTCCATGCGGGCGACCGGCACGCCGAGTTGGAGCGCCGCGATGACCGTGTCCACGGCGCCTTCCATCGAGTCGAAGAAACACACAGCCGACGACACCGCCTCGGGCACCGGGTGAAGACGAACCGTCACCTCGGTGATGACGCCCAGGGTGCCCTCCGATCCGACGAAAAGCCGGGTCAGGTCGTAGCCGGCCGACGATTTTCTGGCCCGGGTGCCGGTCTTGATCACCCGACCGTTCGGCAGCACGACGGTCAATCCCAAGACGTTCTCGCGCATCGTGCCGTAACGCACGGCCGTTGTGCCCCGACGCTCGAGTGGCAGTCATGCCGCCGATCGAACTCATCGGCTCCGGGATCGACGGTGAACATCACTCCGGTGTTGCGGAGGGCTTTGTTCAGTTGCAATCCGGGTGACGCCGGCCTCGACGGTGTGCATCCATGTCCTCGGCGCTGACACGCAGCACCTTGTTCATCTCGCGAAGATCGATGGTGATGCCGCCGCGAATCGCATTGACGTGGCCTTCGAGGGAAGTTCCGGCTCCGAAGGGAATCACCAGGGACCTGGTGCGCGGCGCTGATCTTCAAGATCGCCGAGACTTCATCGGTGCTGACCGGGAAACAGACGATATCCGGCGCGGCCGGCGTGTGATACGACTCATCGTGGCTATGCTGTTCGCGAACGGCTGCGGCGACGCTCGCGCGTCCGCCCAGCAGCGCCTTGAGGTTCTCGAATGCAGCCTCGATTACAGTCTCAACGTGAGGCATGGGTCAGGTCGGCTCCGCGCGAATCAGTCGATTATACGCGGGCTTGCGGTGAACGAATTTTCGGGCGCTATTCTTGCCGTTGCCCACTGCATGCGCGCCCTTGGTGCCGTCCAGCAGACCAGTGATTGACGTGCTGAAAGAGGTAAGCCGGCGTCCAATCGAGCCGACACTTTCGAGAGCGATCTCGTGGCCGATCTTGGCTTCGATTCGTTGCAGGTCATGGAGGTCCTCGCCGAGCTCGAAGGTCGATTCGACATCGCGATCCCGCTCGACAGGGTGACCGCTACGAGAACCGTCGCGCAGGTCGTGGCGCGCATTGCGGCGCTGGTCGACGGCCGCCGGGACGCCTGATGGGTCGGCCGCGTGCTCTCCCAGAAGCCCTCCTCGAGGCCTCACAATCGGGCGAGGGATACACGTTTGGCGACCAAGAGACCGAGTCTCGACGTTCGTATGCGCAAATGCTGAACTCGGCGCGCCGATTCGCTGGCGCGCTTCGAAGGAAGGGGCTGCAACCTGGCGATCTCGTCGCCCTCGTTATCGGCGACTCCGAACAATTTCTCAGCGCTCTCTTCGGTTCGTCGCTGGCCGGCCTTATTCCGGCATCTCTCTATCCACCGGCGATCGTTTCTGATCTGCGCTCCTATCTGGAGGCGACGTCGAGAGTTGCCCGTGCAGCGGGCGCGCGCGCCATCGTGACGACGGTCGAAGCTCGCTCCGGCTTTGGAAGGGCTGCGAGGAACCGACGGGAGCCTGCCACGTTATGTCCTACGCCGATCTCGGTTCACCGACTTCAAGCGATGGGGACGGGAATGGCGGCGAGTTCGATCGACCTCTCTGTGTCGATCGACGACACTCGCGTTCGTGCAGTTCACCTCCGGTTCGACGTCTGCGCCAAAGGGCGTGGCGATCACGCATCGCAACTTGTCGGCGAACATCGACGCGATCAACGGTCCGGCCGGTCTCGGCGGTGTCGGCTTCGGACGTCGGTGTCAGCTGGCTGCCGCTGTATCACGACATGGGACTGGTCGGCATGGCTCTTGGTGCGATCGTATTCCCGAGGCCGATGGTCCTGCTGACGCCGGCAAGTGTTCGTGAAGCGGCCTGGAACCTGGTTGCGTGCGATCTCCCAGCATCATGCATCCGTGAGCTTCGCGCCCAACTTCGCGTATGACTTGTGCGTGCGTCGGGTAACGCGATCGCGATCTCGAAGGTGTGGACTTGTCGAGTTGGCGCGTCGCAGGCTGTGGCGGGGAGCCGATTCATGCTCCTACACTGGCAGCATTTGCCGAAGGTTCCGCGGTGCCGGCTTTCGCGAAACGAGCTTCGTGCCCAGCTACGGTCTTGCCGAGCACGTGCTCGCCGCGACCTTGGCGCCGTCGATCGGATCATGCGCCTCGAGCACCTTCGCGCAGACGACATCGCCGAACGCGCTGTCGCCACACTTGCCGAGGGGACTGGGGCGGATCCTGCGCACGCTCGTGAGCTGCGGCGGCCCACTACCTGGCCACGACATCCGCATCGTCGACGAGCACGGGCGCGCAGCGGTGAGGAGCGAGCCATCGGCGAGATCACACTTGCGGCCCGTCGTTGATGCTGGGCTACTTCAGCGACGAGGCACTGACTGCCGAGACGATTCGAGACGGGTGGCTGCATACCGGCGATCTCGGATACCTGAGTGACGGCGAGTTGTTCGTCTGCGGCCGCATCAAAGACGTCGTCGTCATCCACGGCCGCAAGTATCATCCGCAGGACCTCAGAGTGGGCGATCGACGATTTGCCCGGAATTCGACGCGGCCGTGTTGTGGCATTTGGGACCAGTCGTCCGGGCGCGAGCGATCGCGTCGTGATCGTCGCTGAGCCAATCAGTTCGAGGTCGACAGATGGGCTTGCCAGCGCAATCCGTCAACGGATCGTCGACGCTTGTGGCCTGCCGGTTGGTGAGGTTCTGTTGGTGGAGAAGGGCACCATCACTCGCAACGACGAGTGGCCAAGGTGCAGCGGGCCGCGATCAAAGCGCGCTTCGAGTCAGGTGCGCTGCGAAGTTGTGAGGGCGCGGGTTGACCTGGCTTGCTAACTTGACTGAAGGACCGGCCTGCCGAAGTAGTTCGACGACTTCCGCATCGCTCAATTGATCGAACCGCGGTCGATGCCACAGACCGACAGCCGCGAATGGCTCCGGGCTTTCCATGCAGACAGCCTCGTCAGCGATTCGTTTCAGTCGATGGCATGTTTCGGGAGCACCAACGGGGACCGCTACCGGGATGCTGGCGGGTCGGTGCTGCCGCAGGGCCGCGACCGCAGCTTCCATCGTCGATCCGGTGGCGAGGCCGTCGTCAACCACGATCACCGTGCGGCCGGTCAGCACTGGGACTGGGACCGATCGCCGCGATAAAGCCGATCGCGCCTCTCGAGTTCCAGGCGCTCGCGTGCGGTTACCTGATCGACCACGGTGTCGGAGATGGCAAGCTCTCGAAGCAACTCCTCGCTGAGGACACGCGCCGCCAGCAGCAACGGCCCCCATCGCCAGCTCGGGGTGACCTGGGACGCCGAGCTTACGGACGAAAGAAAGACATCGAAGGGGACACGCAACGAGCGAGCGACCTCGATCCCGACAGCCACGCCGCCGCGGGAAGGCCGAGAACGACGACGTCATCCCGTGCGGCATAGGCGGTCAGCCGGGCGGCGAGCTGGCGACCCGCGTCAGTCCGATCACGGAATCTCATTGTGGGCGTTCCGCCGCGACGCTCCTAGTGCAAGAACCGGTGTCCGGTCGCGACCAACCACGTAGTGGCAGCAGAGCAACCGCGCCCCAGGCGATATCGACTGCGGTCAGCAGGACCGGCCCTCGCTTCAAGTTCGAGAGGTTGGACAGGTCGTAGACGCCGTAGACGACAGGCCCGAAAAGCGCACCGCGCGCGATAGGCGCCTCGTCGGGGGTTCGTGGCATTACACGAACACGACGATTCCGAACGCAGAAGGACGTAGACGAGAAGTGCTGGCGTCCACAGTGGCGCCAGCCTGTTGCCCGACATACGGGCGATCAGGACAACTGAGAACGGTAGAGCGCACTCATCACAACGCCAAGCCAGAGGCCGTCGAGCAGGCCAACGATGACCAGCGCCATCAGGAACAAGTCGAATCGATGGGTCATCTAACGTGGGGCCTTCACGCATCCCATTGGGGCCATCCCTGGGCGGCCATAGTATGTGTAGAGATCCCGATAGATGGAGCGCTCGATTCGCATCGTATCAATTACCAGGGCGATGAAGTCGCGATCGCCCCACAGTGCCGGAAAGATTCCGGCGACCTGATTATTGAAGTATCGAACGTCGGCCGCAAATCCTGCTCCCGGCCCTTGGCGCGGGCAGCCATTTCGTCCAGCAATTTTGCAAAAGGCGCGGCCTTGGGTGTCAAGTTTGCGCCGTAGCTAGTGGTCAAGAACGTCGTCGAGCGGCTTCCTGGTGCTGAGCAGGCGCAGAATGAGCTCCTGCATGGCTCCACCTCGCGAAGCCAGCGCGTCCAATCGGCAAAGGGTGATCGTGGTGTCTCCGTCGGCCATGGGTGACGCTCCTGGATTTATAGCTTGAACTCTTGCCATTTAGATTCATACCACTACCTTTAACCAAACCGGGCTCTGCCCGGCCTTAATGAAACCGTCCGGCGCGGGACGCGCCAGCTCCGATTAGCCCGGCATGGTGTCCGGGATCACGATAGAGCCATGTTTCGCATCGTCTCGTCCACGTCGGCTGCCCGGCATGACTTGCCGCCGCGCAGCGGTTCCTCGCCGGTCGTCACCTGGATCTGGAAGTTGTCATCGTCGTCCGGTGCCTCCGCGGCGCGTGCGGCGATCTCGCCCCGGGCGCTGCGGCCCTCACCGAGAGCCGCGACCTTCGGACTCACTCTGGCGCTTCAGCTTGACGGAGCTTGCCGCCAGGTCCGCGGCTTCGATCACTTACGCGAGTCGCGCCAGGCTGCCTGCAACGCAGGTCAGGGGCTGAAGCCGTTGCCAGCTACGTGCGGTCTTCGACTGCGCGATGGCGGGCGCGGAACTGGACTACTTCGGGCCTGTTGCCTCGATGCCCGGGTTTCCGAAGGCATTATCGCGAACGGTCCACGAGCTTCGACTGGCCGGCATGGAACCGAGTCGATTGGCCCAGCAGCGTCGTGGCGATGCCCGAATGCGGACATCGGACGCCTTCTGGCGCGCATCGAGGAACAACTTACGCAAGCTGGAGTCGACGACAGGGCCAGCTTGTTTCGCCTTCTGACAAACACCTGGTCGGGCCGGAACCGATGGGCAACGTTGCCCATTCTGCTGCTTGTGTTCCATTCGATTCGCGCGCGGGAGCGGAATTCGGAGAAGGCGCTGATTGGTTAGTCACAGATGTGCTGGCGACCTGCCCGGATGTTCGGTTTAGCCATCAGGGCTCTCACGAAACTAGGCGGAACGGTCGAACGGCTGGACGAAAGCGATACTTCCGATCTGGCGACGCTTCGGCGGCATGTGTTTTACCCTCGATCGTCCGCCCGAGCGCGGGCAAACAGCGACGTCCGGTTGTTCTCCGCTCCGGGAGAGAGGGCCGCGAAGCGATCGAGATCAATGCTTAGGTCTCGACGAAGCGGGTCGCGGCGTTCCGTTCGATGAAATGGCTGTATTCCTGCGAGTTTCGCTCCAATATCTCGAATCTTCTCGAACACGCATGCGCGCGCGGTGGCGTCCTGCCTACTTCTGATCGCGGCACCGGCGCCTCACCCTGCAGGCCGTGCGTTTCTTGCCCTGCTGTCGTGCGCGGTCGATGGTCTGTCGGCCAAGCGATTCGACGAATACCTCTCAGCTCGGTAGGTGCCTCAACTCGGGAACAAGGGGTTGCGGCGCGCCATCGGTCGTGGTCCCGGACGACGACGTGTTCGCGACCCTCAAGGGTCGCGCCATAACAAACAGCGATCCTGCCGACGGTGACGGTGTGACGCGGGCTCTGGCCCACCTGCGGTCGCTATTCAGACGACGACGCTGTGGTGGCCGGCACCCTGAGGTCGCCCTGGAAGTGGGAAGAACTGATTGTCGAGTCGGCGGTTGTCGGAGGGCGGACTCGCGCGGACAGGAAAGCCAGATGGCGCCGCCGTCTCGACGGGCTCGCGGCCGACTATCGCTATCGCATGTCGGAATTGGCCCGTGATGAACCTGAGTCTCCGCGCATTGCCAGCCTGCGAGGCGCGATCTCTCAGAAATCTCGTGCATCTGCGTCAGTTTACGCTGCCGATTATCGACGAGCTGGCCGGAGTGGCCCGGAGCCGCGCGACCTGGGGCGAAGTGGCCTCGATCGCTTCGATGCGCTCGCGACGCGGGCCCTGCGACGGCCCCTTAGGGTCCCTACCAAACGCTGGCGGATCTGCGACCGATGGCCGATGTCGGTCCCATCTTGCTCGAGGAAGCTCGCGACGTTTTGCACGATCGGCTGGTCACGCTCGACTGGGATCCTCCGCAACGCCGATACGGCCGATTGTTCGTCGGCACTCCGCATCAGGCGCGAGGCCGCAGTTTCCGTGTGGTGTTCGTGCCTGGACTCGCCGAACGCGTGGTTCCGCAGCGGCCTCGCGAGGCCA